>Ga0247812_10000070_pt1 | contig 154326 bp, 137 predicted proteins | sample UWRJL149409B1_FD_178011 | JGI IMG/M metagenome (GOLD analysis project Ga0247812, IMG submission 178011) | Plant litter microbial communities from Arlington Agricultural Research Station in Wisconsin, United States - UWRJ-L149-409B-1 | ecosystem: Environmental > Terrestrial > Plant litter >... | reverse complement strand
AAACACTGACTCAGATACACGATGGCATCTCTTCCCGATTGGCCACTGTAAAATAATATCTTAATCTTCATAACCTCCGGACGAGTAAAAATCAGTATACTTGTCCGGAGGTTATTTTTATCGCTACTATGCCGGAAAATTTTGTTATCATTATTCCACAGTACAATGACTGGGAGGCTCTAAATCTGTTGATTCAAAAAATAAATTCAGATTTAAATCCGACTGTGCTGAAAAATGCGTCTTTGCTTGTGGTTGATGATTGTTCATCAAAAGACAGAACGGAACCTTTCGTTCCTTTTGGAGGAAAAGCAATTCAGGTGTTACGCCTTTACCGGAATCTTGGTCATCAAAAGGCGATTGCAATCGGACTTTCTTATGTCGCTGAAAATGTTGCTTGTGACAAAGTTATTGTAATGGACGCGGACGGAGAAGATGCTCCGTCAGACATTAATAAGCTGGTTCAAAGATCCTTAGAAGTTCCTGATAAAATTATTTTTGCACAGAGAAATAAACGCACAGAGAATTTTGTTTTCCGTTTCTGCTATGTTATTTATAAAGGGCTGTTTAAACTGCTGACTGGTAAAGTGATTACTTTCGGCAATTTCAGCCTGGTTCCACAAAGACGTTTGCAGAACCTGGTTCGTGTGTCTGAGATATGGAATAATTATCCTGGTGGCATTATTAAATCCCGAATTCCTTACGATTCTATACCCACAGACCGCGCAAAACGTCTCGCCGGAGAAAGCAAGATGAATTTTGTTTCTCTGGTTTTACACGGATTAAGCACGATTTCGGTTCTGGTAGATACTACAGCAGTAAGAATTCTGATCTTTTCAATCTTTATGTCAGGGCTTGCCGTTGCTTTTATCATTGTTATCTTGTTTCTGAAACTGATCGGCAATGCCACGCCGGGCTGGGCTTCTACGCTGGGCAGCACGTTGATTATTCTGATGCTGCAATCCTTTCTGATTTCATTGTTTCTGGTATTTATGGTGTTACAATACCGTTCACAGCAGCATTTTATTCCAGCTGTTCACTACCGCGATTTTGTAGAAAAAGTAGATACCATATAAGACTCGTATGCTAACTTTCGACAGTGCTCCGACAATATATTGGTTCATAGGATATCTACTGGCAGGAGTTGTTGTATTGGCAAGTATTTACAAAAAGGTACCGGAAAAGCTGTTTTTTACACTGGCAATATTCCTGCTTATTTTCATGCGGATGCCAGCCGTTGTATATAATCGGGAAATTAATGCTGATGAAAGCCAAATGCTTAGTCATGCCATTACACTCTATGAAGATCCTGTTTACTGGCGTTCTGTGGACGGAACAACCATCGGACCTCTGGACAATTATCTTTTGGTAGTTCCTAAGATTCTGGGTTTTCAGATCAATTATACCAGTGGCCGAGTGATGGGTTTACTCTGTGTCATTGGAGCGCTGCTGTTTGTTTTTTTAGCCATGCGCAACTGGTTCGGGCAAGCAATTGCCCGGATAGCGCTGACAGTACCTGTTGTTTTTTTAGCCTTTACACAGGAAACAGATTTCGTCCATTATTCAAGTGAGCAGCTGCCGGTTTTTCTATTAACTTTAACGATCTGGCTGCTTTCTATCCTTACTTCAAACAAGAATCTTTCTTCTGTTACAACTTTCTTTCTGGGTTTTGCAGCAGGAATGACGCCTTTTGCAAAGCTACAGACCGTTCCCCAGGCATTTATTATAGTTCTCGCTGCAATCTGGATTACGTTTCAGTTTTATCGAAAAACAAAACAAATCCAGCCCTTACTGTTTTTGCTTGCAGGAGGACTGACTTTTCCACTTCTATTATTTATCTGGGCAGGAGCAAATCATGTATTTACAGATTTCATCGATTTTTATCTGCTTGGAAATGTAATCTATGCCGGTGAAAATAATTGGTTATCAATTCCGAGACAGATGATTAACCTCATCATGCTTAGTCCGGATTTTAAAGTTTATTCATTGTTATTAATTGTTCCAATCTTTTTGGGTTTTGTAAATATTTTCCGACCGCATTCTTATACTAAATCTTCTAATCAATTTGTTATTCCGACCTCGTTGATATTGCTTAATGTAGCTGGAATTTACGCAGCAACTAAATCAGGAAATACTTTTATCCATTACCTGAATTTCTGCATTTATCCGTGGATATTACTTGCGACCTATGGGATAGCAAAGCGTCATCAGTATTTTCTGATTATTTCCGGATTATTACTTTTATGGTTTGCAGGAAACGATGTCCTGAGTTATAGAAGAGAGCACCGGCTGAATGCTTATGAGTCCATAGGAGGAGCGAACCTTCTTCCTGAACACGAAGTGGTTAAGGAGTTAAAAAAATTTACAAAACCAGGGGATTACATGGTAGTCTGGGGATGGCAGTGCCAGTATTATGTAGAAGCGCAACTTGCTCAGGGTACTGCTGAAAACCATTCTGAACGCTCTATATTCAAACATCCGTTGCAGGAGAAATATTTACGCCGATACGTTAGTGATTTACAAAGAACCAAACCTGCGGTCTTTTTGGATGCTGTCGGTAAGAACAGCATGTGGGTGCAGGACAAAAAAACGCAGGGAATTGATAGTTTCCCTGCGGTCGCAGATTTTGTTCATCAAAACTATACGCTGATATCGGATCGTAATGATGTAAAATTATATGTACGAAATGATCGTCTTACGACTCAACAGCAAGCAGATGTTCTCCCGTACCTTGCTGCAATAAATCATTAAGCGTAGTCTGGTCTAAAACAGCCAGATTGGCATCTCTCCATTTTTCGAGTACTGTACGCAGGCTGCATGTTTCTTCATCTTTACAGTCGTCACATTTTCCATAAAAAAACATGGAAACACAAAGTGCAGGAGCAATCGGCCCGTCAATAATCCGCAGGACCTTCGAGAAGCTAACTTCCGTCGGTGGTATCCTTAACAGATAACCTCCGCCTTTTCCTTTCTGGCTTTGCAGGACACCGTTGTTTCTAAGATCCAATAAAATTGCTTCAAGGAATTTTTTCGGAATTCTTTCCTTTTCTGCAATGTAAGAGATCAATACCGGCCCTTTACCAAATTGTTCTGCCAATACTTTCAGCGCTTTAAGAGCGTATTTTGCTTTTTTTGATATCATTGTTGATCCGTATACTAAATTTATCCTGCCTGAAATCTCATCGTATCTCCGGCCTGTATTATCATGTAGTAAATACCTTATATTGTGACAGATAATACGAAGTATTTATTCTTGTAAGTTAATCACCGATATGAATTACGGTATGATTATCATCAATAAACTACAATTTTAAAAAATATCCTACTTACTCTACTAATTTATAGACTTTTCAAACTAATTTGTAATAAATACAAATATTAATCAAAACTATACACATCGCATGGCCGCTATTGCGAATGTTCAACCTGACAAAAACCGGATTGAAATTATTTCAAGACTTTATCTATATGGCTCTGAAGCAACAGAAGAAGTAGGAAACAAGATTATCTCCGAAATCAACAGCATGTATAATGAACCCGCTGTATATGTTGATGTAAATGGGCAATCACTTAAAGTTACGTTTTCAATCAGCTTTAAATTACTCTCCGTGCATGAAGCGATGCTGAGAGCTGCTGTAAACTTTGATCACAAAAATAATTTTATCCGTATTGAAAATGAAAATCATATTACCCGTTCTTTCATGGGTTATGGCCTGGGCGATAATGTCGGGCACTGGCTGACGAGTGATCATCTGGGTACTTCCACGACTGCGGCACATGAATTTGGACATAGTCTCGGGCTTGATCATCCGGCCAACCTTGATTTTCGCGGCATTGATACGCCGCCGCCGATTATGGCTCCGCGGGGTAGTCTTGTCAACCCACAATATCAATGGGAACCAACAGCCAAAGCAGGTGAATTTGGCGGAACAATGAATCCTAAATACAGGAAAGTCACTGCTGAGGAAGTCCGGCTTATTTTAAAAGATACTACTTTTGACACTAACCCAAACCATTATTTAGGACGGCTTTCCAATACGCTATTCGATAAAACCGGAAATCCAAGCCGTTGGCTTGCCTGATTAATTTCTTGGTGGCTTTCCTCCGTTTAAAAGTCCCTGCATTCTTTCCAACGTTTTTCTTTCGCCGCAAAGTGATAAAAAAGCTTCTCTTTCAAGATCCAGAAGATATTGCTCAGTTACTTGCTGTGGAGAACTCAAATCACCTCCATTGATCACATAAGCCAGCTTGTTAGCAATTTTAGCATCGTGTTCGCTAATGTAGCCGGCCATTTTCATTTGAGCTATACCAGTCATAAAAAGTGCCATTCCTGCTTTTCCCTGTACTTTAATATCGCTTCTTTGTTTTGGCTGGGTGTAGCCATTATCTGCCAGATCAATTGCTGCCTGTTTTGCCTCTGCTAACAAACGGCTGCGATTCAGCACAATCTGATCTTTTTCCTGCAAATAATTCATAGCCAGAGCATCGTGCGCCGATGTTGACACTTTTGCCTGAGCGATATTCATAAAGGCATTCTGAAGAATATTTAATTCTGTATCGCCCGCCTGGTACATGTCTGAGCAGCGTAGCGCCATTTCTTTCGTACCACCGCCGGCCGGAATAATTCCTACACCAAATTCGACCAGACCGATATAAGTTTCTGCATGCGCTACTACTTTATCTGCGTGAAGATTCAACTCGCAGCCTCCGCCCAAAGCAAGCGTGTGAGGTGCCGTAACGACCGGAATAGAAGAGTAACGCGCCCGCATCATCGTTTGCTGAAACTGCGCAATAATCATGTTGATCTCGTCGAACTCCTGCTCAATAGCAAACATGAATAACATAGCAAGATTTGCCCCGGCGGAAAATGCTTCGCTGGATTCATTTCCGATAACCAGTCCGCGGTATTCTTTTTCAGCCAGACTGATCCCTTTCTGAATTCCTTCAATCACTTCGGAACCCATGGTATTCAGTTTAGATTTAAATTCCAAATTCAGGATTCCATCACCAATATCGTACAAATTCGACCCTGCATTTTTCCAGACAATGTTATTCGTCAGGTTGCTAAGAATAATAAAACTATCCTGTCCCGGAATTGTTTTATAGGCTTTTGCAGGAATATCGTAATACAGTTTTTTTCCGTTTTCAACTTTATAGAAAGACTCATTTCCGGATTCCAGCATTTCGTAAACCCAGGCAGCTGGCTTTGCATTAAGCTCTTCCATGATGCCCAGCATATCTTTTATACCAATAGCATCCCAGGTTTCAAACAAGCCAAGCTGCCAGCCAAAACCAGCGCAAATCGCCTGATCAATCCGGAAAATTTCATCGGAAATTTCAGGAATCCGGAAAGTAGCATACTTGAAACATTCAGCAAAAGTCCTTCTGTAAAATTCTCCTGCCTTATCTTTTCCGGCCAAAAGCACACTAAACCGTTTGGCGACATCGCCGATTGCTTTCGTTCCTTCCAAAGTAGCAAACTTTACTTTTTCGGAAGGCTTATATTCCAGGGTTTGAAAATCAAGTGCAAGAATCACCGATTTCCCCTTTTCGTCTTTTATCTTTTTATAAAAACCTTGTCCTGTTTTATCGCCCAGCCATTTGTTATCATAGGTTTTCTGCATAATTTTTGGCAGAATAAAAGCATCACGCGATTCGTCTTTACCTTCTCCTGACGCGTATAAATTAGCAGCCACATGAACGGTTGTATCCAGTCCGACTACATCAGACAAACGATAGGTCCCTGACTTCGGGCGGCCCACGACAGGCCCCGTCAGCTTATCGACTTCGTCTACCGACATACCCATTTCTTCTGCCACACGAATGGTCTGGATCAAAGCAAAGATTCCAAGCCGGTTTGCAATAAAACCAGGAGTATCTTTACAAAGCACTGTGGTTTTTCCCAGGAACAGATCACCATAATGCATCAGAAAATCAACGACGGGTTTATCTGTTTCAGGTGTTGGAATAATTTCCAGAAGACGCAGATAACGTGGCGGATTAAAAAAGTGCGTTCCGCAGAAGTTCTTTTTAAAATCTTCACTGCGCCCTTCCGCCATCAAATGAATCGGGATTCCGGAAGTATTGGAAGTAATCAGCGTTCCGGGCTTCCGAAGTGCATCTACTTTTTCATATAAGCTTTTTTTGATATCAAGACGTTCCACAACTACTTCAATGATCCAGTCGTACTGCGCTATATCTTTTAGGTTATCATCAAAGTTGCCCAGCTTTATGCGAGATGTAAAAGCAGGACTGTAAAGTGCAGCTGGTGTTGCTTTAAGCGTTTGCTGAAAAGAATCGTTAACGATTCGGTTGCGGACAGCGGGATGATCCGTTGTAAGTCCTTTCGCCCTTTCTGCGTCATTGGGCTCTTTAGGAACAATATCCAGCAACAAAACTTCTATACCAATATTAGCAAAATGGCAGGCAATGCGCGATCCCATGATACCTGAACCTAAAACAGCTACTTTACGAATAGAACGATTCATGATTTTATATATTAATTCGCGTACGTCGGGGCGGCCCTGGTGGCCGCCCTTATAAACGGATGATATTGTGGGCGACCACGAGGGTCGCCCCTACGCCTTTAATTTTTGGTTTTCTTCCTCTACCAACCGGTTTATATCTTTTATTACATCAAAAAAGACAACCAGTTTATCCAGTGGAATTTTATCGCGGATCATGGTATTAAAAGATAAAACGCCTTCACGTGCCAGTTCTCTTTTTTCCTTACCCAGATCGGTTAACACTATTCTTACAAAACGTTTATCGCTTTCATCAATCTCACGCGTGATCAGACCGCGATCTTCCAGATTTTTCAGCATTCTTACCAGACTTCTCGGTTCCATACCTAGCAAAGGAGCAATTTTTGTAGCAGGCGTGCCTTGTTCCAGATCAATGTTCAGCAGTACATATCCTACTGACATCGTAGTGTCAAAACGAGCCGCATAAGCGTTGTACATCCTTGAAATAGAATGCCATGCCCACTTAATCTGGAAGTCAACTGTCTTTTCCTTACGCATTTTTCTAGTTGGTAGGTGTCTGAAATATAACGTTACAAATGTAAGAAATCAAATTAATATTATGCAAGCATACTAATTTTGATCAATAAAAAAACGCATTAGCTTTTTATGACCAATGCGTTCAATTTATCTATTTCTCACTAATTAGCTTATCCATCAACTGATTGAATTCGGTTACAAATTCATCATAGTATTTGCCCGTTCCCGGACCGGAGAATCCTGTATGAATTTCTCTTACCTTTCCTTTTTTATCAATAAAAATAGTCGTTGGGTAAGACATCACTTTATTTAACATAGGCAGCGCTTTTGCCGTTGCTTCGTTCGTATTGGTGCCTGCCAATAAAACAGGATATTCAATGTTAAACCGCGAAACCATCCTTTTCAGCTTGGGAGCAGAGACCGCCAGGTCATCCGAATGTTCAAAAGCCAGACCAACGATTTCCACACCCCGTTCTTTATTCTTTTTGTACCAGGGTGCTAAGAAATTGGTTTCATCCATACAATTAGGACACCAGGAACCCAAAATCTGGATAATTACAGCTTTATCTTTAAACCTTGGATCTTTCAAAGAAAGTGGTTTTCCATTTGCATCAGGAAAAGTAAAATCTAAGGTTTCCGAACCTGGTTTTAAATAAGTCAGTTTGGTAGCATCCGGCAACTTTGCATTTTCATTCAGGATAGCAGTAAACGTTTTATAACCTTTCACACCTGACCATAAAGAACCCTGCAGAATACCGTCTTTTTGAATAGCCGCTTTAACCAGATAAGCATTAGATCCATCGAAAGTTGACAAATACAGACTATCACCTTTCACATTGCCGGAAAGATAGCGGTAGTCGCCGGTTGGTGTCAGGAATGAACCCTGAACAACACTTCCTTTCTGCGTAAAACTTCCGACTGCTACGGTTGAATCTTTCGTTACTTCGTTTCTGAAAATAGTGGCATATTTACCGGCAACATTTTTTACACCTTCCAGGGCTTCTTCTTTGAAAAAGCGGTAATTGGCTCCAAAAGTAGCCTGAAATGGCAGAGAACCTGTTACTGTCTTACCATCCAGCCTTTTGTAAAAACCAGTTAATTTATCTCCGTCCACCAAAGCAGTAATTTCCGAATCAAAAAGCTGCATGGGTATGTGTAAAGAATCTTTTTCAAAATAGGCACTATCCAATTTCAGATGCTCACTTCCGTTAACAGAATAAACGGTGTACGTTTTCTCATCTGCGTTTTTTGCAATGTCAAGAATGAACGGAAGTGTTTGTCCGTCACGACTTAATGTAGCACGCCAGGTTCCTGGTTTTAACGAAGAATCGGAAGAAGATTGACAGCTCCAGATATTTACACTGACAAAAATCGCAATTATCAATTTTATTGATCTCATATTCAATTTATTAATATAGAATTACAGGTATCCCGAAAAAATTAAATCCCAGCGTAAGCGCAACTCGTACCATTGAAAATTGCTAAGTTTGTAACGGCCTGTTGGCAAGAAATAGTTCCTATCTACGTTGCTTTTAATAAATGGATCTTCCAAGTACATATCATGAACCTGTAATGCTGTCCGAATGTCTGGATGGCCTGAATATCCGTCCTGACGGAATCTACGTAGATGTAACATTTGGTGGAGGAGGACATTCGCGGGCAATTTTAGAAAAATTAACAACCGGACGGCTTTTGGTTTTTGACCAGGACCCTGATGCTCTGGCCAATGCAGCCGAATGGAAAGACGATCCGAGGTTTACCTTTATAGCCGCTAATTTCAGGCATATCAAACGCTATTTGAAATTACATAAAGCAGAAAAAGTAGATGGTATTTTAGCTGATCTTGGTGTTTCATCCCATCAGATTAATACTCCGGCACGTGGATTTTCGACACGTTTTGATGCAGATCTGGATATGCGGATGAATCCGGCCAATGAAAAGACGGCACGTGAAATCCTAAATGTTCGTTCGGCAGCAGAATTACAGTCGATTTTAAGCCGGTATGGCGAAGTGACCAATGCGCGTACAGCGGCCGAAGCAATTTTTTCATCACGCCATAATGCGCCGATTGAAACGATAAACGATCTGAAAGGAGTATTGATGCGTTATGCGCCTAAACATCGCGAAAACAAATATTTCGCACAGGTTTTTCAGGCGCTGCGTATTGAAGTAAACGATGAAATGAAAGTGCTGGAAGAGTTTTTAATGCAGGTTCCGGAAATACTGAATCCGGGCGGAAGACTGGTTGTCATGTCCTATCATTCATTGGAAGACCGGCCGGTTAAAAATTTCATACAGAAGGGGAAGTTTGACGGAGAGGTTGAAAAAGATTTTTACGGGAATGAAATCAAACCTTTAAGAAGTATTACCCGCAAACCGATTGAAGCAACACCGGAAGAAGTTGCACGTAATCCACGTGCGCGAAGTGCCAAGTTGAGGATTGCGGAGATGCCGGTGGCTTAACAGGCATCGTACTAAATGATTTTTAATAACATATACTGTTGTAAAAAACATGGCAGAAAACAGAAGAAGACCAAAACCAATACCGGTCAAACCACCTAAACCTAAACGGGAATACAGTCTTTTTAACTGGCTGAATAAATTTTTCCCTTTGGATAAAGCCTTTGGTGAGAAAGTACCCGGAAAAGAGGAGAGGGTTCCTGTCAAATACTTTTACTATTTTGGATGGATTGTTATTCTTTTAGTCATTTATGAACGAATTGGATTTCAGTCCGAAGAATATGTCAGAAGCAGTATTAAGCTAAAAAAAGAAGTAGATGATCTGAGAGCAGAATACACTTCTATTAAGGCTGAGTACATGAAAAGCGGAAAACAGTCCGTAGTAATAGAAAAAGTAAAACCGGACGGACTGGAAGAAAACCTGAATCCGCCCAAGAAAATTATTATTAAAAAAGAAGAATAACATTTCATACAAACATTGAATAACATTCCCGTATGAAAATCGATACAGATAACGGCCAGAATAACAAAAAAGCACTGATTTACCGGGCACGTCTTGTTTCCCTATTTTTGTTTGTTTTTGCAATTGCGGTCTTTGTAAAGCTGATCCAGGTTCAGTACTATGCTGAATTTAAAGGTAAAACCTGGGCTGAATATGCCGAGAAAAATGACTTGAAACTGGATACTATTCCCGCCATGCGCGGCAGTATTTTCTCCAATGACGGCAGCTTGCTGGCAACCTCCCTGCCTTACTATTATGTCGGATTTGATACCAAAGTAGCGGATTCAGCTTATTTCTACAACAATGTGGACCAGCTTTCACGGTTGCTTGTCAAGAATTTTGGCGAGCATACTTTTGACGAATACCGGGACAAAATCATCCGCTATCGTAAAAGTAAAACAAAGCGGTATTTGAGATTAAAAAACAGAGAGATCGGGTATCTTGAACGTGAAAATGTGAAAGAATGGCCTTTCTTCAACCGTGCCAAAAAGGGTGGGGGAGGAAAATTTGAAATGATCTACAAACGCTATAAGCCATTCAGTCCGATGGCTGACCGCACGATTGGCGGAACAGATCCTAAAAGCGGCAAAGGGTACATTGGCATTGAAGCAAGTTTTGATAAAAAACTGGAAGGCAAAGAAGGCGTAAACTGGGTGGAACTGGTGGAAGGCGGCATGAAAATTCCTGTCGGTGATGCACTGAATATTCAGCCGGAATCGGGAAAAGATGTTTATACCACACTGGACATGAATTTCCAGGATATGGCAGAAATTGCTCTAAGAAGAAAACTGACCGATGCCAAGGCAGATTTTGGCTGTGTGATTGTAATGGAAGTAGCTACCGGAGAAATCCGTGCTATGGCCAACCTGACGAAGCGTCCGGACGATAAATACGAGGAAGTTTTTAACTATGCGCTGGCAGGAAGCACCGACCCGGGCTCTACTTTCAAACTGCCTACCATGATGGCGCTTCTGGAAGAAACCAAAATGGACCCGAATAAGGTAACTGTTAATACCGGCAAAGGTTCTGTACGGTATAGAGGACTTTCCATTAATGATTCGAAAAGGGGCGGCCATGGCATATTAACAGCTGCGCAGGTGTTTGAAAAATCTTCAAACATTGGTGTTCATTTGCTTATGCAGCGTTATTTCTCTTCCAAACCCGATACGTATCTTGATTATCTGAAAAAATTCCATCTGACTGAGCCAACCGGAATTCATATGAAAGGAGAAAATCCTCCTTATATCAAAAACCGGTCTTCAAAGTCGTGGAACAATTATTCGCTGACCTTCATGTCTTACGGATATGAAATGCGGATGACGCCGCTTCAAACGCTCGCACTTTATAATGCTGTGGCAAATGATGGTTATTGGGTTCGGCCTATGGTGGTCAGGGAGATAAGAAGTGCGGAAAAACTGGAAGATAAAATAGAGCCGTACGTTGCTGATAAGCCGATTTGTTCACCGGAAACACTGCGTAAAATTAAATCAATGCTGGAAGGTGTGGTTGAGCATGGTTCAGCTACCAATATAAAAACGGACTTGTACCGAATCGCAGGAAAAACCGGAACGGCTCAAAAGCTGATTAATGGAATCCATACTGCCGGGAAATATTATACTTCCTTTGCAGGTTATTTTCCAGCTAATAAGCCTAAATACAGCTGTATAGTAATTATTGATACGCCGCGTGGAGCAAAAGAAAATTATCAGCTTTACGCAGGTAGTGTAGCAGCACCGGTATTTAAGGAAGTAGCTGACCGGATTTATGCCTATGATGTAAGCATTCAGAAAACATTAAAAGACACAACGAGCGGAGAAGATAAAATTGTACAATGGGCAGGCAGAACTTCGGACCTGAAAGTAATCAGCAAAGAACTAAAACTGGCACCCGTACCGGAAGAGGCAAATGAGTATATGACTGGTTCTGTGGTAGCAAACAATAAGGCCAAGTGGAAACCTCAGAATATTGGCTCAAAAGATGTACCTGATCTTCAGGGCATGCCTATGCGCGATGCTTTGTTTATTCTGGAAAATAAAGGTTTCCGGGTAACCTTTAAAGGTTCCGGAAAAGTTGTAGAGCAATCACTTCCGCCGGGCGACAATAAAAGCGGACTTAAAACGATCCTGTTAACATTACAGTAAAATCCATTTATGGAAAGCATTCAAAAACCTATTTATAGTTTAATCAGCGGAATTGCGGATACGGTAGTTCACGGGTCTGAAAACAGTATTGTCAGCAAGATCATTATTGATTCCCGTAAAGTAATGCCGGGAAGCTTATTTGTAGCTTTGAGAGGCACACAGGTAGACGGACATCATTTTATGGACACAGCAGTAGATCTGGGTGCTGTTGCTATCCTTTGTGAAGAGTTGCCAACAATAATGCGTGAAGGTGTTTCCTATATTCAGGTGATTGATTCCGCGGAAGCCATGGGTTATGTCGCTGCTTCCTTTTATGATCAGCCTTCCAAAAAACTTACGCTCGTTGGGGTTACCGGCACCAATGGAAAAACATCCGTTGCAACTTTTCTTTTCCAGCTTTTCAGGGCTTTGGGTTACCGTTGCGGATTGCTTTCAACAGTTCAGAACCAGATTGAAGAGGAAGTTATTCCTTCCACACATACCACACCGGATGCTGTTGCCTTGAACGAACTTTTAGCTTTAATGCTCGAAAAAGGTTGCTCTCATGTGTTTATGGAAGTAAGTTCTCACGCTGTGGCGCAGCATCGTATTACAGGTTTAAAGTTTGCCGGTGGAATTTTCACCAACATCACCCACGACCATCTTGATTTTCACAAAACGTTTGACAATTATATTAAAGCAAAAAAAGGATTTTTTGATCAGTTGCCCAAAAGTGCTTTTGCGCTTGTTAATATAGACGATCGCCGTGGCTCTGTCATGGTACAGAATACAAAGGCAAGAATTGAAACCTATTCTTTGCAGACGCTGGCGACTTACCGGGGGAAAATTCTTTCGGATACGCTGACTGGCATGCACATGGAAATCAACAATCAGGAAGTCTGGTTCCGCGTGATAGGCCGGTTTAATGCGTATAATTTGCTTTCAGTTTACGGCGCAGCGCTGGCACTGGGCGAAATGCCGGAAGAAGTCCTGACTGCGCTTTCTAATCTTAACAGCCCTCCGGGCAGGTTTGAGCAGATTCACTCTGCTGACAATATTGTTGGGATTGTAGATTATGCGCATACGCCAGACGCACTTGAAAACGTGCTGCAAACCATTGCACATCTTCGTCATGGGAATGAACAGGTAATTACCATTGTTGGCTGTGGTGGAAACCGCGATGCTGAGAAACGTCCTAAAATGGCCGAAATTGCCTGTAATTTAAGTACACGGGTTATCTTGACTTCTGATAACCCCCGTTATGAAGACCCGCAGGATATTCTGGATCAAATGCTTAAAGGTGTTCCTCCTTTAAAATATAAAAATACTTCGGTCATTCCGGATCGTCATGAAGCTATTTTCAAAGCTGTTGCCGAAGCAGGACCGGAAGATATTATTCTGATTGCCGGAAAAGGACATGAAACGTATCAGGACATTCAGGGTGTAAAACACGATTTTGACGACAGACAGGTGTTAAGAGAAGCATTTTTAAGTTTTCATTCCCAAAAAGAATAAAATTATAAGGCTCCGTTGTGTAGTCTGCAAGAAAAAGCCAACTTTGCAAGGCTAACTTCAATTTTACATGCTTTATTACCTATTCGAGTACCTTGACAAGCAATTTAATATTCCGGGAGCCGGAGTATTTCAATATATTTCTTTCCGTGCACTTGGTGCAACGGTTCTGTCACTTTTTATTGCTGCAACCTATGGAAAATGGATTATCAACTTTCTGCGCAGACAGCAGGTAGGTGAGTCGATCCGTGACTTGGGATTGGAAGGACAGATGGAGAAATCCGGAACACCGACAATGGGTGGATTTATTATCCTGGCTTCCCTGTTAATTCCGGTATTGTTATTTGCCAAATTATCAAATGTCTACATTATTTTGCTGATCATTACGGCTGTCTGGACCGGGCTGATCGGTTTTGTGGATGATTATCTTAAAAAGTTTAAGAATAATAAAGAAGGTCTTCACGGAAGGTTTAAAATTGTAGGACAGGTTGGGCTTGGGCTGATCGTGGGATTAACACTATCATTTAATGATCATGTTAAAATCCGGATCTATGACCAGCCAATACTAAGCTCATCGTTAGGTGAAGTACAGCGCTACCGGGATTTGGTTCATCCTACAGTAACGACGCTGCCCTTTTTCAAGAATAATGAATTTGATTACAGAACACTGCTTTTTGGCTGGCTGCCGGAAGAATATACCTGGGTGATTTATACCGCAATTGCTATTTTCATCATCACAGCAGTTTCTAACGGGGCTAATATTACTGATGGAATTGACGGTTTAGCGGCAGGAATTTCCGGCATTATTGCGCTGACTTTAGGCGTTCTGGCTTATCTTTCAGGTAATACAAAATTCTCACAGTACCTGAATATCATGTATATCCCTAACTCGGGAGAGCTGGTAATTTTTTGTGCGGCTTTTGTCGGGGCTTGTGTCGGGTTTCTCTGGTATAATGCATATCCTGCCCAGGTTTTTATGGGAGATACAGGAAGTTTAATGCTTGGAGGTGTTATCGCCGTAGTGGCGCTGGCTATCCGAAAAGAGTTAATGATCCCGATTTTATGTGGTGTATTTCTTTCTGAACTTGTTTCTGTCATTATGCAAGTCAGCTATTTTAAGTATACCAAAAAGAAGTTTGGAGAAGGCAGGCGAATTTTACTGATGTCTCCGCTGCATCATCATTACCAGAAAAAAGGTATACATGAAGCAAAAATTGTAACCCGTTTCTGGGTTGTAGGCATTATCCTGGCCATTCTTACGCTGGCAACTTTGAAATTAAGATAATGCTAAAAGCCGGCTGAAAGTTATTTCAGCCGGCTTTTTTTTATTTTGATAAAGTTTATCGTCCTACCTGTTCAGCATATCTTCTCGGATCATATCCTTTGGCAAAAAGCGGATACTGATCAAAAATCCTCCGGACTACGCTGCGGTAATGATTATTGGAATTTTCAACACCATTAAAGATTCCCGACGCATAACCCCGCCATACTACCTGGTCACTTTCGGCATCGATCAGGGATACAATTAAGGTACCTTTATCCAGTGCATACTTGATTGGCTCATACCGGAACCCATCATTTTCAGTATCTACCCAGTTTTTAATTACCGGTTGCATGTAGCCCTGATAGCGAAGATTATCATAGAAGATACCGTAATTCACCAATAATGTTGGTTTTTCGGCAGTAAGTTTGTATCCTCTTACCTGCATTTGCCGACGGATGGCTTCGTAAATTTCTGTACAAAGATTGTTGGTATCCCGCTCACATTCCAGAAATGTATAGGAAGAATAATCTTTGAAATTTGTTTCATAACTGTAGTCATGTTCAACAAATACTTTACGACCACTTGAGCAACCCGCTAACATCAATATCACTAATAAAGCGGCATAAGGTTTAATAGACTTCAGCATAAGGCAATTATTTTTGTCAGGTTATAAATAGATATATTCACTCTAATATTGAAAACCCACTAATCCAATAGCTCTTGCCGTCCTCTGTACCAGTTACCCCATGTAATAAGCTATTGCTTTACGCATTTCCGAAACGGAGATAGCTATGTCGTAACCACATTTTCCTATTCCTTCCAGAAGAGAAAAGCGAATCTCGCTTCCTCTGTTTTTTTTATCCTGTCTTGTCAGTGCAATAATTGGCTCAATATCCTCAGCCTTAATCTGCACTTTACCGTATGTTGCAAAAATAAACTCCTCTATTTCAATTAATGTTTTCTGGTCAATCCCGTTTTTTTTGTGAGAAAGATAACTTTCCATGATCATTCCAACAGCTATGGCTTCTCCATGATATAATCTTTCATTTTCACCTTTTCCCAGGAAATACGTTTCAACAGCGTGGCCCAACGTATGTCCAAAATTCAATATTTTTCTTAATCCTTTTTCGGTTGGATCCTGATTTACAATTTCCTGTTTAATCTTTACAGAATGTGCAATCAGGTCTGACCAGTTTTGATCTTCAAAATCATTCTGACGTATTACTTTCCATTTATCCGCATCCGCAATCAAACAATGTTTAACGATTTCAGCGAAACCGGAGCGAATTTCCCTTTCCGGTAAAGTTTTAAGAAAAAACGGATCGATCAAAACACTTCTCGGAATATTAAAAACACCAAGATGATTTTTAAACCCATGAAAATCAATCCCTAACTTACCACCTACACTTGCATCCACCTGTGAAAGCAAAGTCGTCGGCACTTGTATAAAATCTATTCCACGCTTGTAAACGGCTGCACAAAACCCACCCATATCACCGATCACACCGCCACCAATATTAATTACCAAAGCATGCCTGTCGAGTTCTGCGGCTGTCATAGCCTCCCAAATGGTTTCACATGTAGCCAGTACTTTATGCTTCTCACCGCTTGGTACCGTGACAAGCCTGTGTTTACCCAAAAGAGGTTTTATTAATGAATAACAATATTTTCGGGTATTGGCATCGGCTATTACAATAACTTTTGAATACTTTTCTGAACTGATAAATTCGGGTAAACTTTCGGTAATGGGTGCTAAAACTACGGACTGAGTCATTCTAATGGTTCAATAATGCCATGCTCATCATACATACGACAATGAGCAACTAATGGATGCGTGGATAATTAAATATATTATTTTGGAAATCTTGCTTTAAGATATAAAATATTGGGTGGAATGACAAAATAATAATTATTTCAAAAAGTATCATGCTCTAAATTATTACTTCATATCATGGAAAGACCTCTTTTCCCTGCCAAATTTAAGAGCCAAAGTTACTATATGGGCATTTAAACCATTGGATCTGTGAAAATACGTATAGCGTAAATTTAATTCATCAAAAGAAATTCTTTTTGTTAAATATTCAGAAGGAAGAAATCTCAGATTGATTCCGGATTTGTAGCTTTGGAAGGATGAAAGATCATAATCCGAAGTATAATACCGTTCTGAAATATCATGTTCCATGTAAGGTTTAAAATACTCAGAGCCAGACTGATTGTAGAATCTAAAGAACGGAGATACTGTCCATTGTGGAGAAAGTTTCACAGCAGCTTCTAATTCTGCACTATTACCCCTGACTCCAAAGCTGTCGCCATAAAAGCCGTAATTAAATTTCAGGATTGTCCGGCTGCCCATAAAATAATTTAACCGTATACTTAACGGAAATTTAAACCGGTCGCCCGGAAGCTTTTCAACTTTCAATGAATCATCATTAAAATACACACGATGAAAGGGAGTTGATAGCAATCCTTTTTGATAAGCAAATTCAGGAAAAATGCCCAGTAAAAGCCGTGGATTGATAATTTGTGTAAAGCCTAACTTCACATTATAGGAATCCCGGCGGTAATTGTCAAACCACTTTTTATACCTGAGCTCAACCGGGTAAATTAATTTAACTGCATGATAATAATCCGGATCAAGCCGTCCCCATCTCAGATCATCAAAGTAAGCCTGAAAATCAACCGAGTACGTTCTGCTTTTGGAAGGATTGGTATAATCCGCTGAAAGAAATACCGGAACGGACATATAATCCGATTCAATGGAAAAACCGGAACCGATTCCTAGCTTCAAATCTTTCTTTTTTAGCTGGCGCTGGTAGTTCAATGTCCCATAGGAACGCGCATCATGCTTTGATGCGGAGGACATTACAAAATCAATATGATCAACCGATGCAGAACTGATCACATCTACACCACCCACAAAACGAATGGTGTTATATTCTTTAAACGTGTGTGCAATGCGTACGGAAGGCGAGTAAACGGTTAATTTTTCCGTGCCTATGCCACCAGTAACGGCCGAGTTATTACCATCCTGAATGTAGTGGGAATAAACCAGTTCTACGTCCGTTTTTGAAACCGTATTTTTTTGATAAGAGCTATCAGAAGTTTGTGCTTTTGCCTTAAATAAAAATACACTCAGTAAACCAACCAGTAAAAATTTTCTCTTCATAACATGCTAATTACATCCGCAGCCACCGCTTGATTTTGTTCCCGCAGCAGGTGTATCTCCCTCACGGATACTTTCTACGTATTCCTCAAACTTTTTTCCTGCATTACTTCCCATCTGCATTTCCGGGTCGTTAAGGTATACACGCTGATAAGGTTTGACAGTTTTACAACCAAAACCACCTAACAGAAGCACCAGACAAGGTAAAAAAATAATTCGCTTACTTCTCCGCATATTTAAAGGTAAGGTTTCGTGAATGGAACACTTCGTTTTTATCAGAAATAATTAAACAATGTGTTTGGGGCAGCTGATTGATAAAATGCAAGCCAGTTTCAAAACCCATCACATAAACAGCCGTTGCCAGGGCATCACACAATTCTGCACCCGGACTGATCACTGTAACACTTTTAATTCCGCTTACCGGCTTCCCTGTTCTCGGATCAATGTTATGTGAATACCGTTTTCCATTTTGCATAAAATATTGCTCGTAATCTCCAGAAGTAGCAACCGATGCGTTTTCAACAGGTAAAAAGCATAAAACTTCACTGGCTGCATCCGGATTGGCAATCCCAATTTGCCAGGGTTGTTCTTCTGATTTTTTGCCGATAACGGTTAAGTCTCCACTGGCATTAATTACACCGTTTTGCACCCCTTTTTTAAGCCATAGTGCTTTCACCTTATCCGCAGCATAGCCTTTTCCAACAGCGGCAAAGCTTATGTGCATTCCTTTCTTTTTCAGAAATATTTTATGGTCGTCCAAAAGAGAAATGTGCTGAAACCCGGTTAGGGCCAAATTCTTTTTGACAGTGTTTTTTTCAGGGAAAACAAAATCTTCATTTTTGAAATTATATAACTTTTTCAGCGGCCCAACTGTAATATCAAAAGCACCTTGCGTAAGTTTTGACAGATTCATACATCTCTGAATCAATTGATAAACCTCCAAATCAACCTGAACTGGTTTAATCCCTGCATTTTCATTCAGTAAGGAAGTAAAAGATGACTGGGCAAATTCGGTAAGCAAATTTTCCAGTCTCTTGATTTCATTTCTACCCTCTTGTAAAAATTGCTCTGCTCTGATTTTGTCGCTGTCTACAATGATCAGCTCAAAAGCAGAACCCATTAACTTTTCAACTAACCGAAACTCATCCATTCAGATGCTGTAAATGGTTTTTTATTTCTTTTACAAATTCCTGCGGCGACTGATTGCTATATTCGATAACATCAAACCGGGAACCATCCGGAGATAGCAGCACAAGGTTGGGAAAAACACCTTTTGGATTATATTTTTCAGCCAGTGCTTCGTTCTGCACAACAATATTTTTCGAAAGTTTTATCCTTTGCGGAAAGTCTGCAACTACAACATCCAGATTCTCTTTGGCGAAGGCTTCAAAGGAAGGATCATCTAAAACTTTCTTTTTGAACTGAATACAGCCTTTGCACCAGTCCGAGCCGGAAAAAATAATAAATTTGGTTTTATTGTTATTGACTGATGCAAATATTACCGATGATTTTTCCGGAACCGGAGAAATGGGCGCAAAGATATTGATGGCTAATACCAGAAGGAATAAATGCATACTTTTAAGATGTTAGGGTATTTATATCAGCAGAGAACCTTTAGCTTAGTTCCCTGTTTAAAAACGTGATTTTCAAAGTTACTGTATAAGGGTGCACACAAAAGGTTTTGTATTATAATTTAATCTACGGGTACAATCTTGCAAACACTTGCATATTCGCAATCAATTATCATTTTCTCTGTCTTAATTCCTGTTTTATTTTGTAAAATTGCGATCCCTTAGGCCATAGAAGAAACCGAATCCGGCCTTTGACTTGAATCTTTTCTATACTTATCTAAAAATATATCCCCTTTCATGAGTGCTGCACTTATTTCCGGAATTCAGCAGGTTGGTCTTGGTGTTCAGAATGTACCAGAAGCCTGGCAATGGTACCGACGAATTCTGGGTTTTGACGTCCCTGTTTTTGATGACAAAGCGGAAGCTCCGTTAATGACTCCCTATACAGGCGGTGCTGTCCATCAGCGGCATGCAGCTCTGGCCCTGAACCTGGCGGGCGGAGGCGGACTTGAAATCTGGTCTTTCACAAGCCGTGTTTCCCAGCCGGCCAATTTCAAACTGCAATTGGGAGATTTAGGAATAAATGCGATCCGGTTCAAAGCGCCGGATGTAAAAAAAGCACATGAATGGGTAAAATCCCAATCCAAGGAAACCGTTGGGCCGCTGGTAACACTTCCGGAAGGAGAAGGTTTCTGGGGAAATGATCCGTACGGAAATATTTTCCAGATCACGAGTGATACTTCCTGGTTTCAGAATACCGGAAAACCGGTTGGTGGAGTAGCCGGCGTTGTTATTGGTGTTTCGGATATTTACAAATCCATTTTGTTTTACCAAACCCTAATCCAGAATCTGGAAGTGGTTTATGATAAAACAGGTGTTTTTGATGATTTGCCAACAGCTGCTCCGGGACAGCAATTCCGCCGTGTTTTATTAAGGAAAAATCATACGCAGGAAGGCGCATTCAGTCGCTTACTAGGAAATATTCAAATTGAATTATTACAGGCATTAGACCGTACACCTAAAAAACTATTTGAAAACCGTTACTGGGGCGATTGCGGCTACATTCACTTATGTTTTGATGCGCTGGATCTGGCTACCTTGAAAACCAAAATGCATGCGCAGGGTTACCCATTTACAGTAGATAGCGAATCATCATTTGGTATGGAATCAGCAGCAGGGCGTTTTGCTTATGTAGAAGATCCGGATGGTACATTAATTGAAATGGTAGAAACGCATAAACTCCCGATCCTTAAAAAAATAGGATGGTTCCTGGATATTCAAAAAAGAAAACATCAGAAGCCGTTGCCCGACTGGATGCTGAAAATGATGGGACTGAACAGGGTAAAGAATTAATAGAAATATCGATTAACATATTTAAATAATAATGCCCTGATGCTTTCAATTCAGAAAACATCAGGGCATTTCTTATTAAAGACATTAAGGTTTACCTGTATCGATTTCCCAGGTAAGCTAAAACTGGCAGAGCGACAAATACGGCAAGTGCCACTTTAAACCCTGCAAATATTCCTGCAATTCCGGCTATTAAAAGGACAATGACCGGGTATAAATAAAGCAGCAATCCAAACAAAGCGGAATCGTAAAAAACCGATCTCGCAGTAATTTTCGCTACTTTATTGTGAAATGCATGATAAATCGGGCGGTGAATAAGTCTTCCAAACCAGCCTAATCCCTGCAACAAAAAATTGCCTTTTGACGGAATGGAGTTTGGCCCGAAAAAATTATTAAAAGCGAGTTTACGCTCTTCTTTGGTAGCTGTTTCAGGAATTGTCAGGATTTCCTGGTTCATTTTTAACTGAAGAATTTCATTGAACTCCCGCAGCCATTTTTCATACTCTTCCGGATTTGTCTTGATGTCCGTGTGATGAATGGCATTACCAAAGCGGATTGCTGTGCGTTTTCCTGTTCCACGAAAATGTTCGTAGTTCATCCCGATCGGAATAACCTGCATTTCTTTCAGGTTACTTTCTCCAAACCAGGCCTGGTGCGCCATTCTTGCCGTTCCCTTTCCCAACGGGCGGAGCTTCCATTCGTTCACACAGACGCCTTCTGAAAAAATAATAACCGTATTTCCATTTTTCATCGCATCCAGACTTTCTTTAGTCGTAACGTCCAGACTTAATACAGCTGTTCTTCCTTCTGAACCACGAAACACCGGAATCAGGTTAATTTGTCTCAGCCAAAAAGCTACCGCAGGCTTTTTGAAGGCATCACCACGGGCCAATGTAAAAATGGGTTGGCGTAATGTTGCACCGATTACCAAGGCATCAAAAAACGAGTCCGGATGGTTCGATGCCAGAAGTAACGGACCTTTATTAGGTACCTGTTCAAAATTAACAACAAACAGCCTGCGCAGGAAAATGGGTAAGGCAAGCCGGATTAAAAATCGAGAAAAGTAGAAAAAATACAAAATATAAAATGGTAAGTTTTAGTACAAAACTAATGTTAAATTCTTTTTTAAAGAAGTAACACAAAATTTCAATTCTTATTTCTACTGATAGTCAATATTTTAACAAAAGTAAAGAGAATACTTGAAAAGACAGGTACATGAATTGTATCAGTGAAGTTGTTAACTTTGTAACACTTTATCACTAAAAAGTACCCGATTCATCGACATTCTAACGAATTTATATTAAGAATTTTCATGCGTATAAAAGATTATCCGGCCATTATTGAAAAAGCATGGGCGGGATTTGACGACTCCATTTCCATTAAGTTGGTTGAGGATATCAGTGCAAAAGTTTCTACCAATCACGTTTTCCGGGTTACGCTGGACAATGATGATACGGTTATTGCCAAGCTTTCCTATTTCGGAAAATATGAACATTTCAAGGAAGATCACCGGATTATCCAGGCAGCTTCCAATAATTTGCTTTACCCTTTTGAAAACGTTCTGGCAAAATCCCTTTTAAAAAACAACCAGGTTTATACCTACCGCTATCAGGAAGATTTTCTGGATACCTGGGTCGTTTTTTACAATCCGATCCGGGCTATGCACCGTTTACCCAAAAGACTTGATGAAGATCATATACGGAAACTGGGACGGGAAATGGCAAAGTTTCACCTGGCTTGCTTTCGGGTAGGAAAATCGCTTCCTAAATCTTCCAAGAAATTAAGAACGGACATTTACCATCTGCTTGACATTTTAGAAACGGAGGTAGGACAATATGAACATCGGATGCATGTTGATTTTCTAAAAGATCAGTGTGAAACGTTTCTGAAAAATATCAATAAACTGGGTGTAATCAATTTCGATATGATGCCGGTTTTTGTAGACTGGAACATTGGAAATTTCTCTGTCACGGATGACCTGCACCTATTTTCAAGATGGGATTATGACTGGTTTCGCGTTTCATCCCGTATTCTGGATTTTTATTTTTTCAGCCGTGTCGTTTCCAATGTAGGTGACCGTACCGTTTTTAGTTATCTGATCAATCCGCTGATGGAAGATCGGTTTATGATTTTTCTGGAAGAATACCACAAAGTTTATCCGCTTTCCGAGAACGAAGTGCGGTTTATGAAGGAAGCTTACCGCTTTTTTATTCTTAATTATGTAATTAAATACGGAAAATACTTTTTTCATAGAACTTACTCCACCAAATTGCAGCGTGAAGCCTATGAGCTTTATTTCCCATCTATTGATAACTTTGATCCTGAGAAAATCCTGAAACATCTGGATATTAAATCAGCTTCCAAAGAAGAGAAGAAAAAAAAGAATTTAGAAAAGCTGTAAACCAATACACCAAACACATGATTTTAGACAATTTTAAATCCGTACTTTCAAAGTACGAAGTTATATTTTTCGATGCGTTTGGTGTACTTAAAACTTATAACGGCTTAATCCCGGGAATTGAAAATACATTTGCTTACCTGAAAGAAACAGGAAAGGATTTTTATGTAGTGACCAACGATGCTTCAAGAAGTCCTGAACAGCTGGCTCAGTCTTATGTAAAATTGGGTATTGACGATGTCACACCTGACCGCATCATTTCTTCCGGTATGCTTGCCCGGGAATATCTGGACCTTAAAGTAAGAAATGGCATCGTTGCCTATCTGGGAACAGAAAATTCGGCACACTACATTGGTACGGCAGATATCAGAACGATGTCTATCCAGGAAGTGGATTTGAATGATGTAGGAGATGTGAATGCACTGGTATTTCTGGACGATGAGGGTTTTGACTGGAATACGGATTTAACAAAAACACTTAATCTGCTTCGTAAACGCAATATTCCTGTGATCGTTGCTAACACGGACAAAACGTATCCTGCTTCCAAAACCCGTCTTTCTATTGCCGTTGGTGCTTTGGCAAAAATGATAGAAGATACCATCGGCCGACAGTTTATCCGTTTTGGAAAGCCTGATCCGCAGATGTTTATTTTTGCCTATCAGCACATTAAAAACTATCCGAATGTAAGCAAAAGAGATATTCTGATGGTTGGTGATACTTTGCACACCGATATCTTGGGTGGAAATAAATTCGGGCTTGATACTGCATTGGTTTTAACAGGCAACACACAGGCTGTCGATGCCGAAGTCCGGATTAGGAGCACAGGCATTATTCCCACGTATATCTGTGTATCAGCCGTGGTAGATTAATATTCAGGAAGTTTTGCAGGTGATTTTTTTACAAAACTTCCTGATTCTATTATCACTTTTTTACTGCAAATTTTACATAGAACGCTTTCACACGCATTTCTTCCTGTTTTGCCTCCTGTGTTTTACCCATCAAAGTTAATAAGACAGCTCTGTTTGCATGGCAATCCGCTGCTACATAGGAATCAGGAAAAGACCGTGCTGAACGGGTGAACAAATCGTAAGCCTGACGGATAGAAGTGGTATCTGAATTTTTCATCAGTGCTTGTCCGTCCAGAAAATCCTGATGCCAGCGCCGCGCAATCTCGTTCATGCGTTCAGCTTCTTCCAAAACCAAAAACGGGGGAACAGAAATTGCCGGGTTTTTCGGAATTATTTTAGGGATCGGTTTACTGAAAAACGCTTCCAGTGCTTCCGTATATGCTGTGGCTTCCTTCTGGTTATATTCTTCCTGTTTCAATTTCTGTTCTTCGGCCGGATTAGAAAAGAAGGCCGCTTCAGCCAGAACCGCCGGAATGCCATAAGTTCCTCTTAAAACCTGAGCACCCGCTTTTGGAAAAATACAAAAATCAGAAACAACAGAAACCGGACTGTTTCCATTAAATAAATAGTTCTTGATCGTCGTAGCCAGTTCTTTGCCTAAAGCTACACCCGCCAGGTTTTCAGAAGCATTTCCATGAAAATAAATGATAGGAAAATCCACTGTCAGATCAGCTGTCGCATTATGATGGATGGAAACAAAAAGATCTGCTTTGTTGTCAACCGCCACTCTGGCACGGCGGTACAAGGCAATGGTATCATCTGTGGTATGCGTCATCAATACTTTTGCCCCTTTTTCTTCAAGCTTTTTTTGCAGAAGTTTTGCTACACGCAGGTTAATCCATTCTTCGCGCTCCCCACCGGACCCAACACGGTAATGATCCGTTGATGCAGTTCCTCCGTGACCGGCATCAACACAAATGATTTTACCGGATAAGGGACTGGATTTTTTTTGAGAAAATACATTTTCCCCTGCAAGAAGAAAAATGAAAATGGCTGCTAAATACTTTATCATGGGAATAGGAGTTGAATATTTTCAGATAAAATTAAGATTTTAAATACCTTCAGTTACATTTTACAGGCATATTTATTTGGTTTTAATCGAATACAGAATATCCTCATTTTACTTATCCTGCTATCTTGTTTATTACACAGGGTTCTGTAATTTCCTGTTAATTTTGAAAAGACTTATTATAACAGTGTACACACACGAATATCAACTAAATACTAATTATGCTTGCAAAAACATTTGGCAGTGCAGTTTATGGCGTTAATGCCAAAATGATTACAATTGAAGTAACAGTAGGGCAGGGAATGCACTTTCATATCGTCGGGCTGGCAGATAGTGCTGTCAAAGAAAGCGAACACCGGGTAGAAGCATCGCTGAAATATTTTAATTACAAAATGCCAAGGCAAAAAGTAATCGTGAACCTGGCACCTGCTGATATTCGTAAAGAAGGCTCTGCTTATGATCTTCCTATTGCACTTTGCATTTTACAATCTTCGGAACAGATTTCATCCGTACATAATCTTGAAGAATATGTGATCATGGGCGAGCTTTCGCTGGACGGGAAACTACGGCCGATCAAAGGTGTTCTACCCATTGCCATTGAAGTAAGAAAACAAGGATTTAAAGGCTTTGTTTTGCCGGCAGAAAATGCAAGAGAAGCGGCTATTGTCAACAATATTGATGTCATCCCGGTAGAGACACTGGAAGATGCTGTTGCTTTTTTTGAAGGAAAAAGTACAATTGAGCCGCTTGTTGTCGATACCAGAGATTTATTTTTTACGACACAAAATGAATATGATGCCGACTTTGAACATGTTCAGGGACAGGAAAATATAAAACGTGCCTTGGAAATCGCTGCTGCCGGCGGACACAATGCTATCATGATTGGGCCTCCGGGAGCCGGAAAAACCATGCTAGCCAAGCGTATTCCGAGTATACTTCCACCTTTAAGCCTGCCTGAGGCACTTGAAACCACAAAGATTCATTCAGTAGCAGGAAAGCTGGGGACCAACGCGGCACTCGTTTCACGCAGACCTTACCGGGCTCCGCATCATAGTATCAGCGACGCTGCCTTGGTAGGTGGCGGCAGCTACCCGCAGCCCGGAGAAATATCGCTGGCACATAACGGCGTTCTTTTTCTTGATGAGCTTCCTGAATTTAAAAGAACAGTACTGGAAGTAATGCGGCAGCCTTTAGAGGAACGGAAAGTCAGCATTTCAAGAGCAAAAATGGCTGTTGAATTTCCGGCTAACTTTATGCTGATAGCCAGTATGAATCCCTGCCCCTGCGGATATTACAATCATCCGGATAAGGAATGTGTATGCGGGCCAGGTGTTGTACAAAAATATCTGAACAAAATCAGCGGCCCTTTACTGGATCGAATAGACCTGCACGTGGAAGTGACACCGGTTTCTTTTGACCAGATCGCTTCCACCCGGAAATCAGAAAGTAGTGAACAGATTCGTGAACGCGTCATTAAAGCCAGAAATATACAAACGGAACGGTTTAAAGATAAAAAGGAAATTTATTCCAATGCCATGATGCCGCCGGAAATGGTAAAGCAACTTTGCCTGATTGATACGGCAGGTACTGCACTTTTGCGCACTGCCATGGACAGACTGGGTTTATCAGCAAGGGCTTATGACAGAATTCTGAAAGTATCCCGCACCATTGCTGATTTGGCCGGAAGTGATGATATTCGGGTAGAACATCTCGCCGAAGCGATTCAGTACCGGAGTTTGGATCGGGAGAACTGGGCTGGGTGATGCCCGGTTCTCAAAACTACAACTCCTCTACACTCACTCCACCCAATTCCTGGAAAAGTGTTTGCCAGTAATGTGTTACATGCGGATTATTTTCTTTGGATGAAGCCGTTGCTTCAAAAGGAGAAACGATGGTAACCTGCGGAGAACCAATTGCATATTGTTCCAGTTTTTTAACATCCGATTTTGCTTCCTCTTCTGCCTGAACATCTGAAACGGGCGGCTTTTTATGAAAATCACGGCGATCAGCACCTTTTACACTTTCGATCATATCGCTGAAATAATAAACACTGACCTGCGCACCGCTTTCTCCTGCTTTGGCAATAACAGGCAAACTGGCCCAGATATCAGTCGATTGATTGGATGAGCCGGTATTCTGCTGATTTAATTTTAGTAATAATTGTCTTAGGAAAATGCTTTTTTCTCTTTGTAAAGAAAGCTGGAACGCTGTTTCAATAGCCTCACGGTCGGTTGCATTCGCTCCATCATTTACTTCCTTTTCACTGCGAATGGTCAGGGATAAGGCGCGTGCTTTGGACGTATTCTCATGAATAAAATAAACCTCTAGTTTGTCGCCTTTATTCTTCATGTTATTTTCCATGATGTCTGTCAAAGTCTGGCGGTACTTTTCATTAACGTACGCTTTGTTGATGTTGACACTTTGGGTTTTGTCCAAAAAAATCAAAGTATAAACAGGCGCGTCAGGAAGCGCTGCAGCTTTTTCCTTTTCACCTCCGCAGGAAGTCAGCAGAAAGATTAATCCGGAAAGAGCAATATATTTTATTTTTGAGGAATAATGCATTGGAAAAAGCTGATTGATAAGAGAATTCATGGCTTTTGGATTTACACAACGAAACTACTCAGTTCGTCAGAACCATACAACGCCAAACGGGCTGGACGGTTTAATTATTTTATTAATACATAAAAATCCCTCCGGAACGGTTTGTTCCGGAGGGATTTTAAATTTATAACAAAAACAAGCCTGGTTGTTATTAAGCTTTGTTTTGATTTTGAATCATCTGAACCAGTTCTTCAGAAATACCTGTGGAAGAATATCCGCCGTCATGGAAAAGATTTTGCATCGTTACCATACGTGTCAGATCTGAGAAAAGGGAGATTGTATAGTTTGCACAATCATCAGCCGTAGCATTTCCTAGCGGACTCATTTTTTCAGCAAATTCATAAAACGCATCAAATCCGCCAATTCCTGAGCCTGCTGTTGTCTTCGTAGGCGACTGAGAAATCGTATTTACACGTACATTTTTTGCTTTTCCATACCGGTATCCAAAGCTGCGCGCAATGCTTTCCAGCATCGCTTTTGCTTCCGCCATATCCGTGTAGAATGGATAGGTACGCTGCGCAGCAATGTAAGATAAAGCAACTACAGAACCCCATTCGTTAATCGCATCCATTTTTTCAGCTACCTGCAAAAATTTGTGCAGGGAAAGTGATGAAACGTCAAGGCTTTTTAGGTAATAATCGTAATTAAGGTCGCCATACGGTTTGCCTTTACGAATGTTTGCGCTCATACCGATGGAATGCAGAACGAAATCTACTTTTCCGCCCAAAATATCTATTGATTGGGTATATAACTTTTCAATATCTTCAACTGAAGTGGCATCCGCAGGAATAATTTGTGCGTCACAAACCTTCGCCAATTCATTGATAGCACCCATACGCATGGCGATTGGTGCATTGGTCAACGTGAATGTAGCTCCTTCTTCTTTTGCTTTCAGCGCAACTTTCCAGGCAATTGAATTTTCGTCCAATGCGCCGGATATTATTCCTCTTTTTCCCTTTAATAAACCGTATGCCATGATTTCCCTTTATTGTTAATTACGAGTTAACGCCCTTTTTGGCCGACAAAGTAACAAAATTTTGATTGCTTAAACCATATTCTTTTTATAATCCGAAGCCTTAGCTTACTAGCTTTCAAGGTTATTTCTGGGTTGTTTCTACTGGTTTTAGCATGAGTTTTTCTTCAAGAAACTGCTCGGTAGCCTTATAAACTCCGTCCACATCCTTCGACCGGAGATAAGATCCGATCACATGATCACCACTGTTTGGAAATGCTTTTTCCACTTTCAGGTTAGCAGGCGTGCCTAGTTGCGGGAACATATCCAACATGGCTTTTACGGATACTACTTTATCTTGTTCTTCTTCATTTTTGTAATAATAAGCCAGAAAAACAGGCATTTTTACTTTTCTGTAAACTTCTGGTTTAGCAATAGCGTCGATGGTTCCCTGCAATGCCAGAAGCCCGTTGGTGTGATAACTCTGAAGCCAGAAATTTGCCCTTTCCGGTATGGTATCAGAAGATCTCCGGCGGTCGCCCATAATACCATGCAAAATTTGTTTCCCCCACGGACCGGTAATTAATTTTATTGCAGGAGAAGCTACGGCCATACAGGGAGAATAAAGTACGATGGCTTTGATATCCGGATTTGTGGATGCCAGGTATACGGTTAACAATCCGCCGGCTGAAGTTCCAACGACAATAACGCTGTCGCCCAAAGCTTTTCCAATGGCTAAAGCACGTTTCGCACCTGCGATAAAATTGTCTGGCGTAAGATCATCAAAGGCATTGGAGTCAGAAATTCCGGCATCATGCATTCTGGATAAGTATAAATTCGCTCCATATCTTTTTGCCAGATTTCTGTGAATAGGCTCCCCTTCTGCCCAGCTGGCTCCAAATCCATGAATATAAACGATGCTGTACGGCGTTTTTTCTTTTTTCGTGCTGTCTGCCCAAACGATTCGTGCCTGGTTATTATTTTTCAGATCTTTAACAGCCGCTTCCGAACGGTTAATTTCTGCTTCAAGCTCCGTCAGGTTTTGCGCAACTAATGGAAGTTTAGGATCTGGTATTGTGGGAGTTACCCTTGGCCCTACAAAATAAACGATGGCAAGTACCGCAAACACGGCAGCGATCCACACAATAATTTTTAACATATATTATGATTTTTGAAGGTTTCTTTGCTCCGAAAGTTCGTTAGTTTTATGCTGCATTCCAATTGTAATGATATTGTCATGTTTTACTAAAAAAGGTAGTACATGATTTATATCAATTCTCAAACGGAAATAATTCATTTGAAATAATTTAGCCAGAGAAAAATGCCCAACCTCTTACTTGTTGAAGACGATACTAATTTAGGAGAATTACTTCAGGAATATCTCATTGATAAAGGATATCCGACGGACCTTGCTACGGACGGACAAAAAGGATGGCAATGTTTTGTAGATAACCAGTATGATCTCTGCATTTTTGATGTGATGATGCCTAAAAAAGATGGTTTTTCCCTGGCAAAAGAAGTAAGAATGACCGGGCGGGATGTGCCCATTATTTTTCTGACGGCCAAGTCCATGAAGGAAGATACCATGCAGGGGTTCAGGTCAGGAGCAGATGACTATGTTACCAAACCATTTGACAGAGAAGAACTTATTTTAAGAATAGAGGCTATTTTAAGAAGATACCGTAAGCAATCCGACTTACCACAAGAAGAGAAAAGCACCGTTTTTCAAGTTGGAAATTATACTTTCGATTACAATCATCATCAATTGATTTTTGATGGTAAGGGAACTCGCCTTACCAGTAAAGAATGTGAATTGCTCCGCCTTTTCTGCCAGAATCTCAACCAGCCGATCAGCCGTAGTTTCGCCTTGAAAACGATCTGGGGCGATGATTCCTATTTCAATGCGAGAAGTATGGATGTATACATTACCAAGCTGCGTAAGCATTTTAAGGAAGATCCTTCTATCCAAATTATGAACTTACACGGAGAAGGTTTTAAATTGATGGTAGGGTAAAAGCCGAAATAGTCATAAAGTCTACATACGGGGAAACTCAAATTATTTCTCTGTGGTTCTCTGTGTAAGAAATTAATTCATTAAAAAAGCTGACAGCCAAAGCTGATCGCCCATAAAAGAATGATCTATTTAAACCGTCGCCCAAGACGCAACCGGAAATCCTCGGCCATACGGGATCTGGTACAGGAAACTACACTTTCGGTCTCCGATTTTATTTTCCCCATGTTTATTCAGGAAGGCACAAACCAGAAAGTTGAGATTAAATCAATGCCTGGAATCTATCGCTTTTCTCTGGATACAATTCTTGAAGAATTAAAAGAAGTAACTGATCTGGGAATTCGCGCGATTGATCTTTTCCCGAATTATCACGAGAGTAAAAAAGACAAATACGCATCAGAAGGATATAATGAGGATACTTTTTACCTGAAAGCCATCACAGCGATTAAGGAAAAATTTCCGGATTTAGTAATCATGACTGACATTGCCATGGATCCTTACAGTTCGGATGGCCATGATGGATTAGTGGAAAACGGTGAAATTGTCAATGATCCTACGGTTGAAATCCTGGCCAAGATGGGCGTGGCGCAAGCCAAAGCCGGTGCGGATATTTTAGGTCCTAGTGATATGATGGATGGCCGGATTGGTTATCTGCGTGACACAATCGACCGGGAAGGTTTTACCAATGTCAGCATCATGTCGTATTCTGCAAAATATGCCAGTGCCTTTTACGGCCCATTCCGCGACGCGCTGGAATCTGCTCCGAAATTTGGTGATAAAAAAACTTATCAGATGAACCCGGCCAACACGCGCGAAGCTTTGTTGGAAGCTCAGCTGGACTTCGCAGAAGGAGCTGATATGCTGATGGTTAAGCCGGCTTTATCTTATCTGGATGTGATCAGCAAACTTAATGACAATTTCGATATTCCAATTGCTGCCTACAATGTTTCCGGAGAATATGCAATGCTGAAAGCTGCTGCTCAAAATGGCTGGCTGGATGGCGATCGTGCGATGATGGAGGTTTTAATGAGTATTCGCAGAGCCGGTGCAAAGTGTATTCTGACTTATTTTGCGAAAGAGGCTGCAGTAATATTAAACAATAAGTAGTATCTTGATTTTAGGATTTTTTGATTTTCGGGATTAAGAACGGGTATTACTTGTTATTCCTTAATCTCGATTCAATTACTTATAAAAGATTGTTGCGTCTAATAAATATAGCCTTGTCAGTGGTTTAAGGTGATTTATTTAGATTTAATATTTCTTTTATGGATTGGGATCAAATTACCTATAAAATTATTGGTGCCTCAATGAAGGTTCATAATACACTTGGAAATGGCTTTCAGGAAGTTATATATCAGCGATGTTTGGCAATTGAATTAAAGCGTTCCGAGATTGAGTTTGTTAGAGAACAGGAGCAAAGGATATTTTATGACGGTTTTCAGGTAGGTACTCGAAGAGCAGATTTTGTTGTTGAAAGTAAAGTAATAATTGAACTGAAAGCGGTGATAAACCTGGAAGATGTTCATCTTGCTCAAGCCAAAAATTATCTTATTGCTTATAATTTTGATATAGGTCTACTAATTAACTTTGGGTCTACAAGTTTGCAGTACAAGAAAATATTCAATTCCATCAAAAATCCTGTCAAAAAACAGAATTAGTATTCAAAAAAAATTAATTTTAAATAGAATAAAAAGAGGCTTTCTTACAACAAGTAAAGCCTCTTTTTTCATCCCGTTAATCCAAAAATCATATAATCAAGATACATAGATGAAAAAATTATCCTTACTAGTTCTTTCAACCTGCCTTTTAACCAGTTTTCAGTCTTTCTCCCAAAAGAAAGCATCCCTTCCTCCCGAATTCTCCATCAAAAAATCAGAAACAGAAGCACATATGCGTTTTTTAGCTGCTGATGAGCTTTTAGGTCGACGGACTGGCGAACAGGGAAATCTCGTAGCGGCAAGGTATATCGCAGAACAATTCAGAAAATTGGGTGTAGTTCCGGTTCCGGGAAATACAGCTTCCGGTACATCAACGTATTATCAAAATGTCCCTTTTGAAAAAATGGGAGCAAGCGGTGGCGGAGAAATTATTGCCGGTGAAGAAAAACTCAAAAGTGGTGATGACTGGATTCTGATGAATGGCGAAGCTACCGACGTTACCGCCCCTTTGGTTTACGCCGGTTTCGGTTTAGAAAATGCTGCAAAAAGTTGGGACGACTATAAAGGACTGGACGTAAAAGGAAAAATCGTTTTAGTACAGAGTGGTACGCCGGATGTACAAACGCCTTCTGAAATTGTTGCTTCTTCCACAGAAAAAAGAAAACTGGCTGCTGAAAAAGGTGCTGTTGCTATTATTGAATTATTCAATGCATCGATGCCCTGGAATATGGTGAACCGCTATTTTGCAGGAGAAAGGATCTCGCTGGCTGATGCAAAAGATGCTTCTAAAAATTCAATTCCTCATGCCTGGGTTAATGGGAAAGAGGCAAAAATAACACGTGCTTTGCGCAATGTTCAATCCATATCTTTTAAGACAGCAGGCCGGAAAAGTCAGCTGGTGAACAGCTATAACGTAGCTGGTTTTATTCCAGGAACTGATCCGACATTGAAAAGTGAATACATTTTTCTTTCTGCACACTACGACCACGTAGGTGTAGGCAAGCAGGGCGGACAAACTTTTACGCCAGAAGACAGTATTTTCAACGGAGCACGAGACAATGCTTTTGGTACCGTGGCTTTACTTACCGCAGCAGAAGCACTGGCTAAAAACCCGCCGAAACGTTCGGTCTTAATTGTTGCACTGACGGCTGAGGAAGTTGGGCTCTTGGGAAGCCGCTATTATGCTGCTCATCCTTTGCTGCCTATGAATAAATGTATTTTAAACCTGAACTCTGATGGGGCAGGGTATAATGACACCACGATTGTTTCTGTCATTGGTTTGGACCGTACCGGTGTCAAAACAGAAATTGAAACAGCCAGTAAAGCATTTGGATTAGGTGTTTTTGCAGATCCATCTCCTGAGCAAGGTCTGTTTGACCGGTCTGATAATGTAAGCTTTGCCAAAGAAGGAATTCCTGCACCCACTTTCACGCCTGGTTTTAAAGAATTCAATGGTGATATTATGAAGAATTACCACCAGGTTTCTGATAATCCTGAAACGGTTAATTTTAATTATCTCCTTAAATTCTGTCAGGCTTATACATATACTGCAAGATTGATTGCAGATCGCAAAACAGCTCCTCAATGGGTAGCAGGTGATAAATATGAAGCAGCTGCGAAAAAACTTTATGGGAAGTAAAAAAAATCTTTTTCTGCTTAATTAATCCCAGGTTTTAGCCTGAGGGACAATGACTATATATGCGAGAGGGCTTTAGCCAAAGTTATGATAGCTATAACTTTGGCTAAAGCCCTCTACATTTCCGACCTTTAACCCAGGGCCGAAGCCCTGGGTTAAAGAAATCGACTTTTTATCTTGCACCCGGAGGGCAATTTTTCTTTAAATAATCAGTAAACAATGTTCTCAAATGCAGTGATGTCCCTTCGCCTTCAAAAATCCCGTGTGAACGGTTTGGATAAGGCATAAACTGGAACACTTTATTGTATTTGATTAATTCATTAACCAGCATTTCTGCATTCTGATAATGTACATTATCATCGCCAGTACCATGAATATAAAGTAAATTCCCTTCCAGATTTTTCGCATTCGTAATCGGAGATCCTTTAACAAAATCTTCCAGATTTTCCTGCGGAATGCCCATGTATCGCTCCTGATAAATATTATCGTAAGTCAGCTGGTTTCCTACCGCAGCCACTGCAATCCCGGTTTTGAATATTTTAGGATATTTGAACAGCAGGTTTAGCGTAGATGAACCTCCGCCGCTCCATCCGTGTACTGCCACCCGGCTTGTGTCAATAAAGGCATATTGTTTGAACATCGACGTTGCAGCACCGGCAATATCGTTGATATTGATTGTACCGATGTTCCGATAAATCGCTTTTCTCCATGCACTTCCTTTTGGAGAAGGTGTTCCGCGGTTATCTACTGATGCATAAATATATCCATCCTTAGCCATACTTCCGGTATAAAGACGATTACGACCCGTGCCATAAACATCATGTACGGTACTTGAAGCAGGTTCTCCGTATACCATAAATACAATCGGATATTTTTTTGAAGGATCAAAATTATCAGGCTTCACCATCCATCCATCTACTTCAATATTTTCAGCTGTTTTAATTTTGAAAAATTCAATATTAATCGACGCCGGACGAATACGCATCATTTTTTCACTGATTGAGCTGTTAGGGTCCGTTGGTTTATGATCCGGCAGCGTAATCCACTCCATCATCGAAGGCATAAGTGCATTGGAAAAACTGTGTGTCGCATATTTTGCCAAAGGCGAAATTTCATAACTATGTGTTCCCACCTGATCCGCCGGCGATAATCGCTGCGGTTCTCCTTTTCCATCCAGGGAAGCACGGTAGAGATATTCCTGCGTAGCGTTATCCGGCGAAGCGGTAAAATAGTACGCATTATTTTTTTCATCAATCAAAACCGGTGTGATCACATCGTACTTTCCGGTGGTGATCAGCGTTTCTTTTTTCCCATCACGACTTACACGATATGTATGTCTCCAGCCATCTTTTTCACTGACCCAAACAAATTCTTTTCCACCATCAATCCAGTCCCAGCCTTCGTTTCCATCAGCCCAGCGGCTTTTGATGTCGATCCATGCTTTGTCGGTTTCTGTGTAAAATGGTTTTGCAACGCCATCCTTTGTATTGATATAAAACAAAGTACTGACATTTTGCTTCCGGTTCAGTTGTTGGATTACCAGCTCATTGGCACTGCCGGCAAATTCCATACGCGGCACATACGTATTTTGCGGGTCACCCGGAATATTCATCCATTTTGTTTTGGCCGTAACTACGTCTGCCACACCAATTTTATAAGGTGAAGGCGTTTGCCCAACTTTCGGATACTCAACCGGAATCGTGTAAGAATAAATGGAATCCGTGGTATTGATCATTAGGAAATTACGGATTTTACGCGCGTCAAGCTGCCAGTAAGCAATCGTTTTGCTATCCGGGCTCCAGCGGAATCCATCACGGCAATCGAATTCTTCTTCGTAAACCCAGTCGAAAGTACCGTTAATGACACGATCCGTTCCGTCCAGTGTAATTTGCCTGATCGTACCTGTTACCAGATCTTCCGAATAGATATTATGTTTGCTTACATAAGCCACTTTTTTTCCATCAGGAGAAAATTTGGCAAACATTAATGAAGATTCAGGACGGCCTTTTCCCAGTTGTTTCAAATTATTGGTAGACAGATCAAGAACCCAGTAATCACCTCGTGTATCCCGGCGCCAAACTCTTTTTGAATTGGTGTAGATCAAAACCTTGTTACCCGCATCATTGAAAGAATAGCTTCGGATCTGCAGAGCTTTGTCTGAGCCTTTCGGCGTCAGCTGCTGTTTGGAAACCAAAGTTCGTGGTTCGCCAGCCGGTAATTTAATTTCAATGATTTCACTTTCTGTCACATCTCTGTAACCGCTGCCGTCGGGCAGCCATTGAAAATTAGCAGGGATCTGAGCAAATAAAGGGGAGGAAATAATTACAAAGACTATTGCTTTGATCAAATGCTTCATTTGTGAATGGATATAAATAAATATTATACGAACAATTGCTAATGCAATTTTAACACTTTGCTTTTCAAAATCCCATCCGTTGGTCATAATACAACAACAATAAGCAAGTTTTGGTAAAGACAACTTACCAAAACCTGCTTCTTCACTATTGATTATCAGCTAATTCATTCCTCAGGACTTGTTTTTATATCCTTACTTCGCGAACGCTTCTGTTTTTTTAATGCATCGCTCAGCAGATATTCGATTTGTCCGTTCAGACTCCTGAAATCCTGTTGTGCCCATGCTTCCAATTCTTTTAGCATTTCAGGATTAATCCGCAAAACGAATGCTTTTTTTTCTGCCATATCAAGGGTATAAAGTACCGGCGTTCAAAACAGGCGTTACTGATTTTTCACCACATAAAACGACTAATAAGTTACAAACCATAGCAGCTTTTCGTTCTTCATCCAGATTGACAATTCCTTTTTCCGAAAGCATTGCCAAAGCCATATCCACCATACCGACCGCTCCGTTTACAATTTGCCGGCGTGCAGCAACTACCGCGGAAGCCTGCTGACGCTGAAGCATCGCTCCGGCGATTTCAGGTGCATAGGCCAGATGACTAATACGCGCTTCAAGCACATCAATACCTGCTCTGCTCAAACGATCGGTTAGCTCTGCTTCCAGCATTTCGTTGATTTTTCCGCTTCCGTCACGCAATGTAAATTCAGGAATTTCTACTTCTTCTGCTTCCATCGTATCATACGCATACACACCGGCCAAGTGACGTACCGCTGCTTCGGACTGGATTTCGACATATTTTACATAATCATCCACTTCGAAAGATGCTTTCGCTGTATCGCCTACACGCCAGACTACCACGGCAGCGATTTCAATAGGGTTACCCATTTTATCATTCACCTTCAGTTTCTGACCATTCAGGTTTCTAGCACGAAGACTTATTTTCCTTCTCCGAAATAATGGGTTCACCCAGCGCAGCCCGCTTTGTTTCATCGTACCCATATAGTCACCAAAAAAAGTAGTTACCACCGCTTCATTCGGGTTAACTACGGTCAATCCGATCAGGATAATAAATCCGGTTATTGGAATAAGCAAATTAAAGCTGGGCTCACCTTGTGCAATGCAGAAAATAACACCGCCAAACAACATGATCAGACCAATAGCGAGCAGCAAAAAGCCTGACATCGAACGTAATTCTTTTTCATTCATAGCTTAAATGTGATAGTAAAATGATATCACAATGTTATCAAATTAAAATGATATTTTAATACAAAAAGGTACAAAAAAAATCCCGAAGCATTTGGCCGGCTTCGGGATGGGATGAGTGGTAAAAAATTATTCAAAATTTATGGGCAGTCTGTAACGCATACTGATCGGCTTTCCTTTTTGAGATCCTGCTTCCCACTGGCCATCCATCTTTTTAACAACGCGTAATGCTTCATTATCAATACTTCCAGACAAACTTTGCTCTATCTTGTAATCATCCAGATGGCCGTCTTCACGAACTACGAAAGACACAACTACTTTACCTTTCATTCTTGAAGAACCCGGAAAAATATTTAGATTTTGTCCTAGAAATTGAAACATTTTATTTTTACCTCCCTTAAACTGGGGCTCAATAATAAAATCACTTTTATAATCTACAGTATTCCCTTCCAAATAAGAAATTCCTTTTACAAGTTTTTCGCCTTCATAAACCTCCTCATACACCAGCGTACTATCCGCAAGCTTACCGGTCCAGCGCCCGGATTTATTTCCGTTAAGCACTTTTCCTTCTTCATAAACCGCCATCCGGTTCCAGGAATTTCCCTTTACTTTTCCCCAACCATTACCATCTTTTACGATTTGCCTGCCATCACGTTCCCATACATTTTTTATCGAAACGCCTTTTCCTCCTCCAAGCTCCATTATACTGTGAAGCTGCCCATTGTCATACCAATCGATGGTTTTAATAATACTGTCGATTGCTATTTGCTCTTCCTTCAGCATTCCATTCAGATAATAGGATTTATTATTTGTCGGTGGCTTTCCTGAACCCGGGTAAACAGCATGTGACAGCAGCTTTCCGTCTGCCTGCACGATCAGTTCTTCATAGGAACTTTCATAATGATCTGTTTTTGCAAAACTTTTAATTGCTTTAACCGAATCAATACCAGCAGGCCCAAAGATATGTGCGTAAATTTCTTTCTTATAGAAGGGAATGGTAATCAGCGTTTTCCATTTATCTGATTTAAGCTCCTGATAAAGTATATCACTTCGGACATATCCGAGGTGATCGGTTGGTATAAAGTTCCGGAATTTATACTTTTTGACATCAGCTGTCCTGAGGTTGTTTTTATCAAAATATTCAACAATTGCATTTTCCGTACTGTCAAATTCAGGCATTGGATTTGTTCTGAAAGATACCGGAAAAACAGCTTCCTGGCGCACTGCTTTTTCCTTTATCAAAGCGGGCTTCCAGGCTTTATATAAACTTAAAATACGCAGTGCTTCCTTGTCACTCAGCAAATCCACAGATTTGATCACTTTCATCTCTGACATGCTCCCATCAGGCTCTACAACGCCTTTCACAAAAACACGGGCATTCATACCTTTTGCAGCTAACCTGATTGGTATCTGCATATTTGAAACAATAAACTGATTCAGAAAAGCAACTCCGCCAGCTGGTTCGGCAGGCTTTTCAACTTCATTGACCGGATATATCTGCTGACAAAAAGCGGGAAAGTTCAGAAGTATTAATAGTGTGAGTATTTTTTTCATGGCTATAAAACTTACCTGTTACTGAAGTTGAAAATTAATAGGCAGATTATATTTTACCCGTACTTTCTGACCTCGCATTACACCAGGCTCCCATTTTCCGCTCATTTCTTTTACCACACGAAGCGCCTCATTATCAAGATCCCGGCGCACTCCTTTTATAACTTCATAGTCGCACAAGCTTCCGTCTTCACATACAACAAAGGAAAGATATACCCGGCCGCTTATTCTGTTTCTTGCAGCTTCTGAAGGGTACTTTATATTTTGCCCGAGAAACTTGTAAAACTCAGTCAAGCCTCCCTTAAACTTCGGCTGCAATGCCTTATTTTTATAAGAAATCTTTTCTCCGTTCACAAAGCTGGTTCCTTCCTGTAATTTTCCGTTTTCATAAAGCTCCGTGTAATAAAGTGTGCTGTCTGCCAGTTTACCAATCCATTTTCCGGTTTTATTTCCTGCTGTCAGAGCACCTTCCTCAACCAGAACTGTGTTACCTTCCTGTACAGTGGTGGTGTTAAATTTCCAGTATCCGTTTCCGTTTTTCACTACCTGAGCTCCTTCCTGTTTCCAGGCGCTAAGTATTTTACTTTCCTGAAAATTTTCCACATTTAACACAGGGGTTTTAATCACAGATTTCATCATTCCGTTAGCGTAGAAGTTAATACGGATACTACTGCTATCGTCAAAGCTTTCAACTTCTTTCAGCATACCACTCAGATAATATTTTTTCTGAAGTAAAGCCTTTCCCAGTGTACGATACTCCCGGTATGACAGCCGCTTTCCATCCTCCTGAAAAGTTAGGAACGGAACATAATTTACCTCATACCCATCTTCAGCTGATAGTTCGTATGCTTTCACCGAATCGGTTCCTGGTTCATCTTGTATTTTGTACCACAGCTCCTTACGCCTAAACGGGACGGTGGAAACCTGTTTCCATTTATCATTTTTAATTTCTTCATAAACAATATCCCGGTCGTAATATCCCTGTTCGTCCAAATGAATGATACTCCTGTATTTATATAATTTAGGATCTGTAACCTGAATCAGTTTTTCATTGTAGTAATAGATCATGCTCCATTGTGTACTATCAAAATTTTCTTTTGCCGGTGCCTCAAATAAAATATGTGAAACAACGGTCTGACGAACTTTTTTTCCTTTCAAAACTGCCGGTTGCCATGCCTTGTACAGGCCAAGTACGCGCACGGCTTCCTTGTCACAAAGAGAATCAATTCCTTTCAGGATTTCTATCCCGGTTATCGATCCGTCTGTTTCGACAATCCCTTTTACAAAAACTTTTGCTTTAATCCCGTTAACCGACGACCTGAACGGAACATGGACGTTAGAGGATAGAAATTGATTGAACAATGACAGGCCTCCTGATGGAGTTGCCTGACTATCTACTTGATGTGTTTGATAAACTTCCTGACTAACAGCCTGATAGCTTAGAAAAATAAAGAGGAGTATTAATTTTTTCATGGATTGGTAAGTTTGCTGTGCCAAATATAGATAAACTGTTATTTAATACAACTTTGCTCAGAAATACCTGTAACATTTATTTTGCATCAGTGTAATACTACTTTTATACATAAACTTAACTTACTGATAACCTGCCATTAACATCCAGGTAATATGAAATGAGAATATTTGTAACATGGGAGAAACAACTCATTTCCGAACAATTATCATTTCTGACTTACACCTCGGAGCAGGTGGTTCCAAGGCAGAAGAAGTTACCAATTTTCTGAAAAGCTATTCCTGCAAAAAGCTTATCCTGAATGGCGATATTATTGATGCCTGGCAGTTGAAAAAATATGGAGTCTGGAAACGGAAACATACTATGTTTTTCAAACGGGTTTTAAAAATGATTGAGGAAAATAAAACCAAGGTCATTTACATCCGGGGAAATCATGATGATTTTCTGGATCAGATCATTCCGCTTCGCCTGGGAAAACATTTCCAGATCCGGAAAGATTATATTTTAAAATCAGCAGAAAAGCGGTTTTATGTTACCCATGGTGATGTTTTTGATTCCATTACGACCAATCTGAAATGGCTTGCCTATCTGGGCGATATCGGGTATACCTTTCTGCTTTGGATCAATAAATTTTATAACCGGTATCGTTCGTGGAGAGGATTGCCTTATTATTCCTTATCCCAAAAAATTAAGCAATCGGTTAAGATGGCGGTCAATTATATGTCGGATTTTGAGGAAAAACTAACAGAGTTGGCTCGATCGCGCGACTGTGACGGTGTAATTTGCGGACACATCCACCATCCTGCCATCCGTGAAATTGATGGAATTATGTACATGAATTCTGGTGACTGGGTAGAAACGCTAAGTGCATTGGTGGAAGATTTTGATGGAAACTGGAATCTTATTTATTATAATCAGCAGCATTTTGAAGAAAAACCGGCTGAAGAGAAAACGGCAAAAAATAATATTATAGATCATTTTCCAACAGTCGACAAGCAGGTCGCTTTTACCAGAGTTTCTCTGGATCAGCACAACAGGCGAATTATCTGATATGGCTTCATGAAAATAGCATTTTTGGTACAGGGAGAGGGGCGCGGGCATCTTACACAAGCTATTTCAATGGCTCAGATTCTGAAAAGAGCGGGACATGAAGTTGCAGGTGCTTTGGTGGGTAATGCAGTCGGACGAACCATTCCTGTCTTTTTTAAAGAGCAAATCCATGCGCCTGTCTATTATTTTAATGCGCCCACTATTGTTTACAAAAGCAATGAAATGAATGTAAAAAGAACGTTGCTTAGCCTTGTCAGTAATTCGCCGGGTTATATAAAAAGCTTACGTTTTCTACACCGCACCATCCGGGAAATCCAGCCGGATCTTATCATTAGCTTTTACGAAACATACAGCGGACTTTATAACACAGTCTATGGAACTGATATTCCGATGGTTTGCATAGCGCATCAATATTTAATACTGCATCCGGATTTTACCGCTCCTAAAAACAGAGTTGTCAGTCAATTATTAATTAACCTGAATTCCAAAGCTGCTTCCTGGAAATCCCGTCAGAGACTGGCTTTATCCTTTCGGGAAATGAGATCACTGCCTGATCAGAAACTACTTGTGATGCCGCCACTTCTAAGGCAGGAAGTGCTTGACTTATGTCCGGTTACAGGAGATTTTTTTCTGGTTTACATGACGCATCATAGTTTAAGCAAACAGATTATTGACTGGCACACGATTTACCCGGATGTTCGCCTGCATTGCTTTTGGGACAAAGCAGAAGCTCCTGACGAGCTACAAGTGGATAAAACCCTTACCTTTCACAAAATAAATAGTCAGAAGTATTTATTCCTGCTGGCAACTTGCCGCGCTTTAGTCACCACGGCCGGTTTTGAGTCTGTTTGTGAGGCTATGTATCTGGGCAAACCCGTTATGATGGTGCCGGTTCCCAATCATTTTGAACAGGAATGTAATGCGCTTGACGGCGTTATTTCAGGTGCTGGTGTGATGTCAAAAACCTTTGACCTTTCCGTTCTTCTTGATTACCTGCCGCATCATATCGATCAAACTGTAAAGTTCAGGAACTGGTATAATAAAGGAGAAGATATGTTTGTTCAAAATATTGAGATTTTCGATAAAACATCATTGCTTAAAAAAGCATTGCCAGCTTCAAATCAGATTTAAAAATTTGACCCCAATTCTTACTGCCTACGGTTCCAAACTTTTTCTTTACTAAACGACATATATGAGGTAAATAAGAAAGTAAACGGTAAGTCCGATAAACAAAAATCGTCCGCAAGCAAAGCAAGCGGACGATAACGCACCCCGAAACGTCAGTTAACACCAACGTTTACTTTCTTGAAGATTGTCTTTGGCTTTTTGTCATTAGCAATAAGCTTTTAGCTTAATCTGGATAATTTCCGTTTAAGATCTAATCAATAATCTTTCTATTACTTACTATCCGGATTCATAATTCTTCCCATAAAAAGAATGGTATTGGATGTTTTTTCGCTGATGATAATTCCGAAGGGGTGGTCACAGATAATTTGCAGAGGCTCAGTAGGGCCAGCATTTGTAGATAGCATACCTATTACTGTTACTGCCGCTGCTTCCGTTCCTTTTTCATCAATGCCCAAATAAGTATCTTGTTTTACTAAACTTACCAGTGTCTGAGTCGATTTACTTATTTTACCGAATTCTGCTGAATTTGTAAAAACCCTGCTGAGTCCCATTTTTTCCAATGTTTTATTTAACTGTATGGAATAATCCAGTTTAAAGCGCGGCAAGCCAACATTAACTTTCCCCTTTCCGGTAATGGACTGGATCTTGGTCCAATCCTCGGTTTTAAAAGAGCTTAAAAGATCTGTTATTGAAGTTCCTGCCTGAGGTAACAAAACTGTCATTTCAAATTGGCCATTGCCATAAGGAAGCTTGGCGGCTAAATATTTATCAGTACTTACGGCTGCGTAATCGCCATTGTTGTACATCATCTTCACATTCTTATCCGTTCCGGTTTGAAGATGAAATGCTTTATCCTGTGTATTTTTGGAGTCAAATTTTGCTGCCCAATCACCTTTAAAATATAGAGCGTTTAATAAAAACATGACGGAGTTAGGATCAAGCTGATCAAGTACTTTCTTGATCTTTCCGTTGGTTTTATCGCTCGCCCACTGATTGATTTTGTCTAATGCCGTTTTATTAAATTCCAGTCCGGTAACTTCCGCGTTGAAAGACTTATTTAATACATTTTTGAAGTCTGTTTCAACCTGAAATGTATTTTTATACCAAACAGAATTAGCGAGCCCAAGCGTTACTTTGGAATCTGCAACAGGCATGTCGTTCAAAAGCGTTTTGTATGCCGCATTCAGATCAGCCAGAGAAACGCCTTCCATTTTTAATGTTTTCAAAATTTCCGCAGCTGTTTCATTTTCAGCTCCGTTCAATAGCATTCCTAATGCCATGTGTAAGCTTAGCGGGGATACGAATAAATTACCGTCTGCTTTTTCTGATTCCTGAAGATTTTTAAAAAAATCAAATGCGAAATCATTTGTACCGGCAGAAATTCGGGCGGGAATTTGTACCGTATGTACTTCACCCGGACCCGTATCGATTTCGTCGTTACTGCATCCAAAAAGAATTCCTGCCATAAACATGGCAGGAATTAATCTCTTTATTTGAGGGATTTTATTCATGGCTAATAAATAAAATGTGTATAGGATTTTGATGTCTTTAAACCCGGTTAAGAAGTTACAATAAGAAGAGTCGTTATACAGCTGATTGGTTGGAAAGAAATTAAATATTTTTTAAAAAGAATATCGTACACCCCAGGCTATACCATACAAAGAAGGACGCGATTCCAGCGTTTCATTATTTTTAAACCCGGAAAGAAGCGATTTTTGATACGATCCTGAGAGTGTGGCTTTCAGTTTTGACGACAGTCTGTAATTAAAACGAAGACCTGTTGTAGCTGAATAATTTAGATCCCGGTACACATCATCCTTCGCTTTGGTAGTAATAACCGATCCGGACGCCGACTCAATTTCATTGTTAATAAAGATATTTGCCATCATGCCACCCAGTACCGAATAGCTTAGCTTTTTATCCGGGTTCAAGGTAAATCCGGCCTGTATCGGAACCTGAAAGAAGCGGTAATCATTCCTCACTTCCTTGTTCAGGTCAATGTACAGTGTATTGGAATATGAATATTCCCCTCCCACAGCAGGACTGGCGGAAGGCGTATTGGCCCCCAATGCTATTTTATCTGCAAGCGCACTTTGCAACACATTTTCCGACCGGCTGGTAGCTGCATCCAATAAGTAGCCTCCACCCTGATAGGTAGAATTTCCCTGTAAATAACTAACGCCGGTCTCTACAGACCAGTGTTTGGAAATCCGTTTGGCACCTTGTGTCTGCAGTGCATAGGATCCGCCTGGATTGCTGCTGCCCGTCATGGATTGTCTGGATGCATTGGCAATGGCATAGGCAGCTGGCGCTGTGATCACCTTAATATTAGGATTAAAGCTAGCCGGCATCAAATCTACATTAGCCCAGTATTCCTCTTTTTTAGATTTTTTAGGGGCACTTTCTTTAATTAAATCCGGCTTAAAGAAAACATAGCGTTTCTGGAAGTAAACATCAAGATCGTGATATCCGATGGGCGTCAATGCTTCAGCCATAATCCGGCTGGCTATATCCTGTGAAGCCACATTAGTAACTTCATTAGCATTCGTTACAGAGTCAGGTACTTTTTTGTTCAGGCTAAAATCATTTGCGATCAAAGATCTGTCCTCTTTGCCAAAAACAGACGTTTCAGTAATACTTTCATCAGGTAACGTGGCTGAATTTTTACTTTTTTGATTGTCTTCGGTTTTCTGTACGGATTTATTTTGTTTAGCCGAAGAATATTTTCTTTCCCATGCTAAATCTTTTCCATCATTTTCAATACTGGCAATGGTTGATTCAGATTCCGCAGATTGTTTTTTATCTTCTCTTTGCTGCTTTAAAGCTTCTCCTGTTTCTTGCTTAGAATCTGCTGCCTGTGGATTTATTTGTTTGTCATTAGCTGCAATTTGTGTCTTATTATTTTTTGCATCATACGATCTATTCCACAATCCAATACCCACCAGCAGCAATGCAGCCACAGAAGCTGCTGCATACCAGTAGCGCGGAGTTTTCCACCAAAGCGGTATAATTCTTTCCTCATCTTTGTCCAGCCGGGCCTCTATACCTTTCCAGGCAGAAAGAGGAGGCATTTCAGAAGCTTCCTGAAATGCTTTCTTCCACTGTTCGTCAAAGCTATTTTTTTCGGACGGATCCATCATCAAATCTTGTTTCTTTGTTCAATTTTTCCTGAAGAAGCATGCGGGCTCGCGAATACTGCGATTTCGATGTTCCTTCGGATATACCTAATTTTTGGGCTATTTCATTATGCTGATATCCTTCAATGGCATACAGGTTAAAGATAGTCTGACAGCCTGTGGGCAGTTCTTTTATAAACTCCAATAACTGCTGCCACTGAAAATCTGCCAGTGTTATATCCTTGCCGGCGAGACCATTTTCATGGGTATCAATATCATCAAGCTGCTTTAAATATTTATGTTGTCTCAAATGGTTTAAAGCCGTATTCACCGCGATAGAACGCAGCCAATATTCCAGCGGACTATCATTTCGAAACGTGCTGATATTCTCATAAATCTTTATAAACGCATCTTGTAAAACATCTTCGGCATCTGTACGGTTTTTGGTGTATCTCAGGCATATAGCAAACAACTTGCCGCCAAAAACATCATATAGCTGTTTTTGGGCGACACGGTTGCGCTGTTGGCAGCCAATCACCAATTCCTTTTCGTTAAAAGTCATCCGAAGTTTAAGGGGTGCTACTTTCGGTTTGTGTTATATCTAACCTTATTAAATAAGATTTTTTTCTACTGCTGCTTGTTCTTCCGTGCTTCCTTCATTAAATAATGTGTATTGTTACAAACAGGGACACGATTATTTATACATTGGTTGTAACAGTTGTGTAAAAATTAAATTTTTTTTTAACTTCCCATAGTTCAAGGGCCTTACCTGATAGCATATTACTTCCTGTAAACAGCCCTGAGATGTTAATATTTTCAAACAGATGCCTCACAAATGTTTCAGAGGAACTATTACTTTACACATATCCTTTTATACTAGAAAAATAAGTAGATTTTTACGTAACTAACCTCTTTGCTCATGAGTCAATATATGGTTGAAATCCAACTTCCGGCTACTATGACGGAGGAATATACTGAGAAAATACCGGCTCAGAGAAAAAAAATAAATGAATTGATGGAGCAGGGTCGGTTGATGTCTTATGCTTTATCGGAAGATCGTATAAAACTCTGGTGTGTAGTGAGGGCGGAAAGCGAATTTGAAGTAATGTCACTCATCTCTGAATTTCCGTTGATCGATTTCATGGAACCTACGATTTGCAAACTGATGTTCAACAATGTTGTAGCATTAAGGTTACCCATGTTTTCATTGAATTGAAAAAATCAAATGATTTATTTGAAGAACCTCATCGTGTCAGCAATGAGGTTCTTTATTTATAAAAGTTACCAGCTGCTATGCTTTCCAAGACCCGTACGAATTCCGTTTTATTTCTACTAAGGCAAACCGCTTTTGCTCTTTTAACGCTGATCACTTTTGCCTGCTCCGGCAATGGCAACAGCACATTAACGGAAAACGCACCCGTTCAGGAACAAACCGGAGCCGCTGCAAAAAAGCCTTCAAAACTTTCTAAAAAGTCTGACAGACTACTTTTAAATAAAAATAAGCAGGATGACATTCCTCAGAAAGTATACAAAGTCCTGGCTTATGTGCGTGAAAACGGACGTGCCCCGGAAGGTTATCAGGGAGGCAGGAAGTTCGGAAATTTTGAAAAACTTTTACCTTTGAAAGATCATGCGGGAAAACCTATGCGCTATCAGGAATGGGATGTAAACCCTAAAAAACAAGGAAAAAACCGGGGAGCGGAGCGTCTGGTTACTAGTGAAAACAAGCGAGCCTGGTACACACGCGATCATTATGATTCTTTTACAGAAATCGAATAAATTTTCTCATTCAGCTTTTTATCTTTGTTCATTATTAATTTTTTGATGCTGATTTTATTAGTAACTATCGTATGAAAAACACACATTTTCTTCTTGCCAAAAAAGATACGAATCTGCGTAAAACGTTTCTAGGTGCATTCATTGCTACTGTGGATGGACAAAAGGCAACCTCTATGAAAGATTTTCATGAGCAGATCGGAGAGGCCTTAAATTTTCCCGACTATTCAGGAAAAAACCTGGATGCACTGGATGAAATGCTGAATGATCTGGAATGGATCCGAGAAGAAAAAGTAATTCTTTACATTACAAATTCTAATGACTGGCTTTCTAAAGAAAAATCAGATGAAAAAATCCTTTCGCTGATCGATATTTTTGATGCCACCGCAGAAGACTGGAAATGGATGGAAGAAGAGGAAGATATTGCTAAAAAAGAACTCAGGATTATTTTTGAAGACAGCGCCAGAATCAGGACATTACTGGAAGAACAGGAAATCCCTTTTGGCGATTGCTAATTTATTTTTACGTCAGCCCGTTTTTTCAAATCACGTTTCCATTGCACATATCCCATAACAGCCAGGGCCAGAAATACAGCATACAAAATGGCGGTAAGATGTAAATTTTTATAAAAATACATAACCGTGTAACAGGCATCCGCCACAATCCAGACGATCCAGTTCTGAATATATTTGCGGACCATCATCCACTGCGCAATCAGGCTGGCAATCGTTAGTGCAGAATCAACATAGGTCAGACTGGCATTGGTAAACCGTCCCAGCAGAAAACCCCACAGCAAGGTTCCGCCAATAAAAATCACAACAAAAATTCCATAAAGTTTTGATGGGGTATTACTTACACTGATACCATCGTGGCTTTTACCACCATACAGCCACATCCACCAGCCATATATACTGGTAAAAAAGTAATAGCCCTGCAGGCTCATATCGGCATATAATTTTACCTGCCAGAAAACAACTACATACAATACGGCATTAATAATCCCGAAAAACCAGCCCAGCACATTCTGTCGTGTATTTAAATAAACACAGACAGCTCCTGTAAGAAAACCAAAAATTTCAAGAACTGTTGTGGTAATACCTGCAAAAGTTATGGATTGATTAAGCCAGTCGATCATTTTATCAAATTATTGCATTCATTACAAATGCTATCTATTTACCAGTTATTTTTGTAAAATAGTCAATGAAATTAACAAAAACAGAAAAACTGTTGTTATCATTTAAGCCGACCAGGTAAATCCCTGGAACGGCTTTTTGTGTTTGATTAAGTGCCTGAAATTGTGTCTTTCCTTAAAATAATTACGCTATACTTTTGGAAGTTAAAGATTTATTGACGCTATACGGAGGAGATAGTTACCTTGATCTCTTCATTTCACAAATTGTCTCGAAAAAAGAAGATGCTGCTCATATCCAGATTAAAGGGCTTGTAGGCAGTCTGGATGCGGTCATCGCAGCGGCCGTTCAACAAAAGAAAAAAAGCCCTGCTTTATATATTTTGAGCGATCGGGAAGAAGCAGCTTACTTCCAGAATGATCTGCAGAATCTGCTTGGAAAAACGGAAGTATTGTATTACCCAACTTCCTACAAACGCCCGTATCACTATGAAGAAGTGGACAATGCGAATGTTCTGATGCGGGGAGAAATCCTTAATAAACTGAACGTTGCCAAACCGGGACCGTTCCAGATTGTAACGTACCCGGAAGCTCTTTTTGAGAAAGTAATCAATAAGAGATCCCTCATAGCCAATACTTTTTCTGTAAAGGTAGGTGAGAAACTTGATCCTTCGTTTCTGACAGAATTCCTGACGAGCTATGATTTTGAGATAACCGATTTTGTTTTTGAAGCTGGTCAGTTTTCGGTGCGCGGAGGTATTCTGGATGTATTTTCCTATGCCAGCGAACATCCTTTCCGTATCGAACTTTTTGGTGATGAAGTGGAAAGCATCCGATCTTTTGATCCGGATACACAGCTCTCTATTGAATCGGCCAAACAGATTAATATTGTGCCCGATATTCAGCAAAAACTGATTCATGAAACAAGAGAACCTTTCATGGATTTTCTTGATCCGGATACTGTTTTGTGGTTTAAAGACGCTGAACTTACACTGGAAGTAATAGAAAGCTGTTTTGAAAAAGCAGAAAAAACATTGGAGGAAGTTACCGGCGGAGGCGTACAGATTGTTTCCAATCCACAGGATTTGTTTGAAACACGCCGTGGTTTTTTAAATCAGGTCAAGAAATTTAAAACCGTTGAATTCGGGCGGAAATTTTATTTCAAAACTGAAAGCAAACTTCCCTATTCTTCAAAACCACAGCCTTCTTTCAACAAAGATTTTAAAAGACTACTGGACGATCTTTCTGAAAATCAGTCCAAAGGTTTTGTCAATATTATTGTTGCCGAACAACCCAAGCAACTGGATCGGCTGGAAAGAATTTTTGAAGATCTGGACCCGTTTGTGAAATTTCAGCCCATGCCGAACATTTCATTGCGGGAAGGTTTTATCGATGACAACCTGAAAGTGGCCTGTTATACGGATCACCAGATTTTTGCCCGTTTTCATAAATACCGTTTAAAAGAAAAATTCAGCAAGTCGAAAGCGATTACACTGAAGGAATTGAAATCACTACATCCGGGAGACTTTGTCACCCACGTGGATTATGGGATTGGACGTTTTGCCGGTATGGAGCGGAAAGATGTTAATGGGAAAGAACAGGAAGCAATCCGGCTTATTTACCGTGACAATGACCTGCTTTATGTCAGTGTACATAACCTACATAAAATTGCCAAATATACAGGTAAGGAAGGTACGCCTCCAGCGATGAGCAAATTAGGTTCGGGAGATTGGGAAGCGAAAAAATCAAGAGTTAAAAAACAGCTTAAAGACATTGCCCATGAACTGATTGCGCTGTATGCAAAACGTCGTCAGGCACCAGGCTTTCAGTTTTCGCCTGACAACTATATGCAGGCAGAACTTGAATCTTCCTTTATTTATGAGGATACGCCGGATCAGGCCACGGCTACGGCAAGCGTGAAAGAGGATATGGAAAAAGGTCATCCGATGGATCGTTTGGTGTGCGGGGATGTTGGTTTTGGTAAAACAGAAATTGCCATCCGGGCTGCTTTCAAGGCAGTTTGTGATAGCAAGCAAGTGGCTGTGCTGGTTCCGACAACCATTTTGGCGATGCAGCATTTTAAAACTTTCAGCGAACGTCTGGGTGATTTTCCTGCCAAAGTGGGTTATATCAACCGTTTCAAATCGACAAAACAGATTAAGGATACACTGAAAGAAGCAGAAGAAGGAAAAATTGATATTCTGATTGGAACGCATCGTATTTTAAATAAGGATGTTAAGTTCAAGGATTTAGGTCTTTTGATTGTCGATGAGGAGCAGAAATTTGGTGTAAAGGCAAAAGACCGTTTGAAAGAAATGCGTGTCAATGTCGATGTATTGACATTGACAGCCACACCAATTCCGAGAACGCTGCATTTTTCTTTAATGGGTGCCCGCGATCTATCCGTGATTGCAACGCCGCCGCCTAATCGTCAGCCCGTTACGACGGAAGTGCATTCATTTAGTGAAGAGTTTATCCGGGATGCAATCAGCTTTGAAGTTCAGCGTGGTGGACAGGTGTTTTTTGTGCATAACCGTGTCAATGACATTGAATCGATTGCCAACATTATCATGCGTCTGGTTCCGGAAGTCCGTATCGGAGTGGCACATGGACAAATGGACGGCGACAAGCTTGAAAAGGTAATGGTTGATTTTATCGAAGGCGAATACGATATTCTCGTTTCTACAAATATTATTGAATCCGGAATTGATATTGCCAATGCCAATACAATCATTATTAACTCGGCGCACATGTTCGGATTATCGGATCTGCACCAAATGCGCGGTCGGGTAGGGCGGTCAAACAGAAAAGCGTTCTGTTACTTGTTAACACCTTCTGCGTCTACCTTGGCAAGTGATTCAAGAAAACGTCTGCAGACGCTGGAAGAATTCTCGGAACTAGGTGATGGATTCAAAGTGGCCATGCGCGATCTGGATATTCGTGGTGCCGGTAACCTGTTAGGTGCAGAACAAAGTGGTTTTGTGAATGATCTGGGTTATGAGTTGTATCACAAAATGCTGGACGAAGCAGTTTCTGAATTAAAAAACAATGAATTTAAAGATCTGTTTGCAACAGCGCTTGGCCTTCCTGCAAAACTGCTGCCAGACTGTCAGATCGAAACGGATATAGCTACATTAATTCCTGAAACTTATGTTAAGAATATTTCAGAAAGACTTTCGTTATATACCCGTCTTGATAACATTAAGACAGAGAAGGAATTAACGGATTTTGAAAAAGAAGTACTCGACCGTTTTGGTCCTTTGCCAAAAGAAGTTGAAAACTTATTACAAACGGTTCGTTTACGTTGGGAGGCTGAAGGTCTGCATTTTGAAAAATTAACATTGAAAAGCAATACATTGAAAGGATACTTCGTTACTTCGCAGAATGACGAGTTTTTTCAGTCGCCTAAATTCGGAAAAGTTATTGATTACATTAAACTGCATCCAAAACAAAGTGCATTGAAAGATCAGAAAGGGAAACTTATCCTAATCTGTGAAAACGTACAAAGTATTGAACATGCGCAGAAGATTTTAACAGAAATGTGCCAATAATAGATTTGTTAGCAATTAAGTACAATTGATTTCATACATTTGCAGTTTCGCATACTATTAAATACCAAACACTCTAAGTCACTTTAAAGCAATGATTTGCATGCATAAGATGGGTATCCGGTCGATCGCGTTGATACTGATTGTGTTATTAGCGGCTACTTCCTGTAGTAAGAAAAAAAGGCCAACGAGCTTAAAGCCTGGAAAGGAAAGCTCTAAAACAGGTCTGGCGTATAATGGCAAGGATGGATATCAGGTAAAACAATACAAAGCATTACCTGCTGGTCCTGACTTGGTTTATATTGAAGGTGGACGTTTTACCATGGGTTCTTTGGAAGAAGATGTCATGAACAGACGTGATAACCCAAAACGTACGGTAAGTATTCAGTCGTTCTATATGGATCAGACAGAAGTTGCCAATGTCCATTATCTTGAATATTTAAATGCTGTACAAAAGGATTCCTCGGAAGAATTTTACAGCAAAGCTTTACCTGACACAGCTGTCTGGTATAATGAATTGTCTTTCAATGATTCATATGTAACCATGTATCTTCGCCATCCTGGTTTCCGTCTGTATCCGGTTGTGGGTGTATCCTGGGTTCAGGCTAACGATTATTGCGCCTGGAGAACGGATGCGGTTAGTAAAAGCAATAATGCAGCCGGAACAAAAGCAGGTCAGCCTAAAAAAGGTTTTTCTATTGGCAAAAAGAAAAAAGCAGCTGCAGCTGCGGAGGCAGAATCTGTCGCTTCTGCCGAACCTGCTAAACTTACGATTGAAAGTGGCTACGTAATGCCTCCTTACCGCCTTCCAACAGAAGCAGAATTTGAATATGCTGCTATTGCGATGATTGGAACGCAATATGCGGATGAAAATCAATCCAATCAGCGTATCTATCCTTGGGATGGTTCTACCATGCGTCAGCCTCGTGGTCGTAAACAAGGAACCATGCTTGCCAACTTCAAACGTGGCCCTGGGGATTATGCAGGTATTGCAGGTAAGTCAAATGATGGCGCGATTATTACCCAGGAAATTCGTTCATATCCGGCTAATGATAATGGTCTATATGACATGGCTGGAAATGTAAGCGAATGGGTTTATGACGTTTATCGTCCGCTTTCCAACAATGACGTAAATGACCTGAATGCTTTCCGTCGTGATGGCTATCAGGATGATGCTGCCAACTATGACACAAAAAATGGTAATTCTTTGATCAACGATAACCTTCGTGTGTATAAAGGTGGTTCATGGTCTGACGTTGCTTACTGGTTGTCTCCGGGAACACGCCGTTACATGGATCAGGATTCAGCTACAGCGTCTGTCGGTTTCCGTTGTGCAATGATTGCAACCGGAAGTCATAAGGAATAAAATTTAATTTTAAGTAAAAATAAGAAAGGAAGAAATCGAATTTTAAAACCGATTTCTTCCTTTCTTCTTTTATGTACTAATGCTGTGCAGAAGCAATAGTAAGAATAAAAAACCGTTCGCATCCTGCTTTCTTTAATGCTTCCATGCAGGCTTCCAAAGTGGCTCCTGTTGTCAGTACATCATCCATAATAATTACCCTTTTTCCCTCCATATTTTCGTTAACCTGAAAAACACCTTTCACATTTTCCCAGCGTTCATTTTTTGATTTACCCGTTTGAGTGGTTGTAAACCGGGTTCTTTCTAAAGCACTTCCCGACCAGGGAATATTCGTAGCATTCGAAAATCCTTCTGCCAGCTTGTCACTCTGATTATAACCCCGGATCTTCATTTTTTTCTTATGCAAAGGAACGCTGATAATAAGATCAGCTTCAGGTAAATGACCATGTTCAAGCATTTCTTGTCCGAACATAAAACCTAGCAGGATACCAACTTCTGATTTTCCTTTATATTTCAGTGCATGTAATAACTTCTGTACTTTTCCTTTTTTTGTAAACAACAGGAATGCATGTGTAGCAGCTACTTCATGTACACTTATAAACTTTTGCCTGATCGAATCACCGGAAATACTATCCTGATCCATTCGGGGCAGAGCAATACGGCAGGAAGTACAGATCGTTTCTTCATTACCAATCAGTTCTTTTTCACAGGCTTCACAGCAACGTGGAAAGATCAGGTCAATAAAATCAAACCATAAAGATTTTAAATCCATACTCATTTAAAGGATTAAGGGGAGAAAAATTTAGCTGGTCATCGCAGACATTATTAACTTTACCTTTCAAGAGCTTTGATGGCTTCCCTGTTCAATTATTATTTAGTAAAGAGATGAAAACCCTTATCCTGAATGCCCGTATTGTGAATGAAAACACAATTCACGAATCTGACGTATATATCAGCAATGGTCACATAGAACGCATTGCAAAAAATCTGCAGCACCTTCCTGCTGACAGGATTATTGATGCGAAAGGGACTTATTTACTACCGGGCGTAATTGATGATCAGGTTCATTTCCGTGAACCGGGGCTAACTTATAAAGCTGATATACATTCCGAAGCGAGAGCCGGCGTCGCAGGGGGTGTCACTTCCTTCATGGAGATGCCTAATACGGTGCCTAATACATTGACACAATCCTTGCTGGAAGATAAGTACCAGATAGCTTCTGATACGTCACTTGCTAATTATTCCTTCTTTATGGGCGGATCAAACAGCAATTATGAAGAAGTAATGCGCACAGATCCGACACAGGTTTGCGGAATCAAGATTTTCATGGGATCTTCTACCGGGAATATGTTGGTTGACTCTCCTGACGTTCTTGAAAAACTATTTGCCAATGCACCTATGCTGATTGCGACCCATTGCGAAGATGAGCCAACAGTTCGTCAGCGTATGGAGTTTTTCAAAGAGAAATACGGAGAAAATGTTCCTTATAATATTCACGCTTTGATCAGGAATGAAGAAGCTTGCCTGATCTCCTCTTCTTTTGCCAGCGCATTGGCCCATAAACATAAGACCAGACTGCACATTCTGCATATTTCAACAGGTGATGAAGTTTCTCTTTTTGAAGTAGGGGAGCGTAAAAACGGGCAGATACTTTTACAGGACGGATCACCGAAACTGGTTACTTCCGAAGCATGTGTACATCATTTATGGTTTGATGCAGAAGATTATCATACCCTAGGAAATAAAATAAAATGCAATCCGGCTATTAAAGCCCCGCATCATAAAGAAGCTATTTTTCAGGCGCTTCTTGACAATCGGATTGATGTGATAGCCACGGATCATGCTCCGCATACGATAGAAGAAAAAGCACTTCCATACTGGCAGGCTCCATCCGGTTTACCTTTGATCCAGCATACGCTCAATGTCATGCTTGAATTTAGTAAAAAAGGTAAAATACCATTGGAAAGAGTAGCCGAAAAAATGAGCCATGCCGTGGCAGATTGTTTTCAGATTAAGGAAAGAGGCTATATCCGGGAAGGTTACTGGGCTGATCTTGTTTTAGTAGATCTTGATGGAACAACGCTGGTGGAGCCTTCAACGTTATATTCCAAATGTGGCTGGTCGCCTTTTGAGGGAACAAATTTCCAGTCGGTAATTACACATACTTTCGTATCCGGCCATCTGGCTTACGAAAACGGGAAATTTGATGAATCGGTAAAAGGAAAGCGCTTATTATTTTCCCGCTAGGTAAGTATAATAATTTCTGATAATATCCAGATCACCGGCTGTCCAGTTCAGCGATAACAAATCTTGTGGATCAAGCCATAAGATTTGTTCGTGCTCAGAAAGTGTCATTTCGAATGTTTTAAGCTTGCACACAAAAGGAACAAGAATTATTTCTCTCCATCCCTGGTCTTTTGTAGTAACAGGTAATTTTTCAAAAATTTCAATTTCCACATCAAGTTCTTCACGGATCTCACGAACCAGTGTTTCCTCATCTGTTTCATTTTCTTCCTGCTTGCCTCCGGGAAATTCCCATTGAAGTGGAAAAGAAAGTGCCGCATTGCGTTGCCCTGCCAATATTTTACCATCATGTTCAATGATAGCACAAGGCACCCTTACAATCAATTTTACAGCAACAATACTTTCTATCATACCCGCGGTGACACAAAATTTCACGCAAAAGTACGAAAATACCGTTAGGATATCAAGTCTGTAGCATAATTAACAAAGCGTTAACATCTGCTTACATGAACAGTAAACACCTACATACCAGTCTTTCAGAAGAAAAGTATTAAAACAACTCTCCTAAGCGATGTCTTGGCAGAATTCCTAAATGCCGGTATGCTTTCTCCGTTACTTCACGGCCACGGGAGGTTCTCTTCATATATCCTTCCTGAATCAAAAAAGGCTCATACACCTCTTCAATGGTCTCTGCTTCTTCTCCACAGGCTGTTGCAATCGTAGAAAGACCTACGGGACCTCCTTTGAATTTTTCAATGATCGTACTTAGAATCCGGTTGTCCATTTCATCTAAGCCATTCTGATCCACGTCAAGAGCCAAGAGAGCCATTTCTGCAATAGCAACCGTAATCCTGCCGTTACCTTTAACCTGGGCAAAATCACGTGTGCGACGAAGAAGATTGTTTGCAATACGCGGGGTTCCCCGGCTGCGGCGTGCTATCTCATAGGCTGCATCGTCTTCCAATGGGGTTCCTAAGATGACGGCTGAGCGTTTCAGGATGGATGTCAGAAGTTCTGCATCATAATATTCCAAGCGGGCATTAATACCAAAACGAGCACGTAAAGGAGATGTCAGCATTCCGGCACGTGTGGTAGCACCGATCAGCGTAAAAGGATTCAGACCGATCTGTATGCTTCTGGCATTTGGTCCGCTGTCGAGCATGATATCAATCTTATAATCCTCCATGGCAGAATAAAGATATTCCTCGACGATCGGATTAAGACGGTGAATCTCATCAATAAAAAGTACATCATGCTCCTGCAGGTTGGTAAGCAATCCTGCCAGATCACTCGGTTTATCCAATACCGGTCCGGATGTTATTTTAATACCTGCAGCCAGTTCATTAGCAATGATGTAGGACAACGTAGTCTTGCCTAAACCCGGAGGTCCGTGCAGCAGCACATGGTCCATGGCATCCCCGCGCTGACGGGCAGCCTGAACATATATTTTTAAATTTTCAAGTATTTTTTCCTGACCCGTAAAATCATCGAATGACAGGGGGCGCAATGCCCTTTCTACATCTTTTTCAGTAGTAGACAGATTTTCTTTATCTCCGGACAGATAATCCTGGCGCATAAGCTAATTGACAATATTAAGTACGTTTAACTAAAAACGTATTTCTTTCTTTAATCAAAAATAACCATTTTTATTGGCAAAACCGAACGTTTAGCGGATCACCATCACAGAGCCGCGCTGGACAACAGGGTTGCGTTCCGGGAAATACTGGGCCTCGTAGGAAACTACATAAGGATATACACCCGGCTGCACTTTCACACCTTTGTAGGTACCGTCCCAACGGTCTTCAATCGAGTTTGTGGCATAAATCACCTCTCCCCAACGATTATAAATCCGTATCGAATAGTTGACATAATAGGCCCCGAAAACTTCCAGATTTTCATTTTTTCCATCACCATCCGGCGTAAATGCATCAGGAATAAAGAACCGGGGTTCACACTGATCCAGTACATTCGTGGATTGCCGCGCAACACATCCTTCTTTGTTAGTGCCTAAAACGGTATAAATACCTTGTTGATTAACCGTTATTGTTCGGGTAGTATCTCCGGTAGCCGGCCATTCGTAGTGGATGACTCCTGTACCATTTGCATCCAGCACTGTTGATCCTCCATCAGGTACACAAATGTAATATTCTGAGGCAAGCCCCAAAGTGGGCGAAGGAAGCTCTCCAACCTGAAGCGTATCTGAGTTATAACAATTGTTACCATTTTTTACCTGTACAAAATAAGTACCTGGCTGACGAACCGTAATATCACGCGTGGTTTCACCTGTATTCCATAAAAATTCTCTCCAGGTAAGTCCGGGAGCTGTAATCAGGATGGAGCTATCACGGCACATGGTAGTATCTGCCCCGAGATCAAATGCTGGTGGTTTCCTGAGCTGGACATCCGTTGTGTCTACTGTAAAACAATCTCTTCTGGGTCCATTGTAAGCGACTGCAATATAACGTCCCGTTGCAGTCACACGCAATGTTTTCGAACGGCCCACAATTCTGCCTCGGTTATACCACTCATAAATCTGAGCTGTAATACCCATATCCAACTGAACATATTGTGTGCAGGTATCGATATAGGATTTAAGGTTCATCGCTGGCGGCGTTTCATAAATCACAATGGTATCTTGCGTTGTCATTGTAGTACATTCATTAGTCTGGTTAAGTGTTACCAGATAGCTCCCGGGCTGGGTGTATGTGTGTGATGCTTTTTGTTGTTGCTTTGATGGAGCAGTAGGTGCAGTCCCATCACCAAAGTTCCAACTGTATGTATCTTCTTTCGGATCGCAAATCGGTCCGGCTTCAAAGGTTGTAGGTTCGTTCGTACAAAAACCATCAGCCTGGAAACCTGGTCCGGATGCTTCCTGAGAAAAATCCTGCACCATGCTTGGCAGACCTAATTCACTTTTTTTACCTCCAAGATTTACACCTTCCAGTTCATATTCTATGGCAGTAACCGAATTTCGTTCAGGTTTTCCTATTGTAGCCAGATAATCACTTCCATCAACGGCCATGTATATTTTTCCATCCGGAGCGATCTGTAGGGCTCCGAATTTTTGCGTTGCCGAGCTATCAATAACCAGGGCGGATTCTACCAGTGTACTATCACTGAAGGTAAGGTCATATTGTTTTAAGTACGATTTGGCCGTCCCGTCTCCCTGAAAACTAACGTACATTTTTTCACCGCTGGAAGAAAACTCAATCCCATAGGCCGTAGGAGGGGAGGGACCAAGATTAATGGTCTTATCATACGTGAGTACACCGGTTGAATCGTTGAATTTAAATAATTCAACAAAATTGGTGGGTGGCCCCGGGATGACTACTGCAAGCCGGCGATCTCCGCTGGTACTATCCGCAGCCGAAAATTTCATATAACCCTCAGCCTTCGTCGGTGTATCATGCGCCATACCTAATTCCGCAGAAGGAGTTTCTGTCAAACCACCTGTTGTCGCATGGAAAATACGGAATTTATTTGTACCATAATCATGTGAAATGACCCAATACGTACTGTCTCTTTTATTTTGAACAGCTGCAACACGTTCTGTGGTAGGCTGTTGTAAAGTTGTATTTTGCTCGACAATAGCACCCTTACCATTATTCCGGCGCATGTCAACTACGCTATTCGTCAGTAGTTTTTCTCCGTTAATATCAGAGGTTGTAAAAACATTGAACAAATACTCGCAGCCCCGGCAGGTGGGCTGAGGGACGATAAGAACGGATTGCGTAGAATTTTTACTTCCCAGAAGAGGCTTGCAATTAGCAGGATCCAGACATGGCATAACGTCGCCATCCTTATTCCAGATCGTTATTCCATCAGAATAAAATAATAAAATACCTTTTGAGTTAGCGATGGAAGAAGTTCCTTCCGGTGTATTTATCTTACCATCTGTAATAGGAGATGGCGGTGTATTAGAAAAATCAAGTCCTGCGTTTCCCCCAAAATACCATTTGGCACCTTCCTGATTCTGAGGCTCCATACAAATCTTGACATTGACACGATCCTGGATTTTACAGCCATTCGGCATAATCACCTCAACCGAATAACAGCCTGAACTGTCTACTTTCAGTGTACTCGTAGTATCCCCCTTAGGGTACCATACATATTTGGCTCCTGCCGGTGCACCACTGGGATAAGGATTGAGTTCGATACTTTCTCCCGGGCAAATGGTAGTATCCGCTTTCCACTGCTGGAAGGCAGGCGGAAGATCGCCAATGGTAATGGTCTGGGATTTTGTTGTCTGCGTACCATTAGCAAAAGTTCGCACTACTGTTACTGTGTAAGATCCAGCTGTTTTAAAAGAATGCAGCGGATTGCGCACATTATCTATGCCGCCGTCTCCAAAGCTCCATGACCAGGCTGTGGCCGTGCTTGTTGGGTCTTCAGTAAACACAGTCCCATCCTCTGCACAAGCGGGACTTGGAACACATGTGTCAGTTGCCGTAAAAGTTTGTCCGTTTGCAAATCCTGTTACCAGAAAGAACAAAAAGAAAAAAGCGTAAAATATTTTCCGATGTGTATTATAAAATTGCCTCATGTTTCGTTACTAGATCAATCATCCCAGCCTGTCACTTTACTATTCTTGTTACCAGATTATTCTAACGAAAATAATATGTTAAAATTTTGTATGGTAATGTGTTAAAAACCACGGTAATTTGAACATTAATACGCAATGTGGCGACAATTTGTGAATTAAATTCTGTAAAATTTATGTCTCTATACACAATTCGCCGTAAATAGCGGACAAAGTTTAATATTATATGATAAAGCGTATACTACCACTATTTTTCTTGACACTTCTCTGCCTTAAAGGTTGGAGCCAGGACCCTCAATTTTCACAGTTTTATGCTAACCCACTGTACCTGAATCCTGCTTTAGCCGGCGGCGCACTGGCACCAAGGCTTACTGCAAATTACCGGAACCAGTGGCCTTCACTTTCAGCTAACTTTGTTACAGCTTCTTTTGGCGCTGACGTATTTCTTCCTAACTATAACAGCGGAGTTGGTATTCAGGTAACTACCGACAGCCAGGGGTTAGGAAATCTTAAAGCAACAGACATAGCATTACAATATGCATACCAGATTTCTTTAGATGATGTTACTTCCTTAAGGCTTGGTATTCAGGGAGGTTTTTCTTCCCGGTCGCTGGATTATTTCGGATTGACATTCGGTGATCAGTACAACAATGGCGGACTTATCGGAACACCTTCTTCTGATCCTTTTGCACAAGGCGGCCCTAATGTATCCTATGCAGATTTTTCAACGGGCATGATGGTTTATTCGGATTGGTATTGGGCAGGAATATCTGCGCATCATATTAACCGTCCCAATCAGGCCTTTAGCGGACCTGAGGCCAGGCTTCCGGTAAAAGCCAGTCTGCAGGCTGGTTTAAGGATTCCCTTTGCAGGATATACGTTTCTGGGAAATGAGATTGATAAGGAAAAAAGCATTTCACCTGCTATCTTATACAAAAAGCAAGGAAAATATGATCAGCTGGATATGGGTATGTATGTAACGATCGAGCCGCTGGTTCTGGGAATGTGGTATCGTGGAATTCCTTTTAAGAAATACGAGGCTACGATCAACAACCATGAATCACTGGTATTTCTGGCCGGTTTTCGTCAGGATAAATTTTCAATCGGTTATAGCTACGACTTAACGATTTCCACGCTGGGAGCAGGTAGCGGCGGTGCCCATGAAATTTCACTTTCCTACATTTTTGAACCGCTTACTCCCAAGCCTAAACGCTCAAGAAGCAATAAACACCAACTTTCCTGTCCAAAATTTTAATAGAAAATTAACTGTTTCCAAATAAAAAATGCAGGCAAGTTATTGTCTGCATTTTTTATTACAGTATAAAAACAAAAGCCTTTACTTTTCAATTTGAACTTAAACAGTCATACATAAAGAGTGATCTAATTTTATGAACAAGCCACAAAAACGTACTTTATTTTTCAGCCTTTTCATGTTGGCGCTGTCTGTCGGTGTGATAGCTGCCCCTCCTAAAAGAGAGTTTTATGAAATAAAAATGTATCATTTAAAAGACAAGACCCAGGAAGCTGCTGTTGAAGCTTTTTTGAAAGATGCTTATGTACCTGCGCTGCATCGTGCCGGGATAAAAGATGTAGGTGTTTTCAAACCTGTTCCAAGTGATACCATGAATGGAAAACTGATCTATGTTTTCACACCGCTTAGTTCACTGGATCAGCTGCTAGCACTTCCAAAATTATTGGACAAGGATGCGAATTACCTGGCGGCAGGAAAAGAATACCTTGATGCGCCTTTTAAAAACCCTCCGTATGTACGTATCGAAACGACCATTTTACAGGCATTTACTTCCATGCCGGTTCATGCAAAACCAAAGTTGAGTGCTCCAAAAAGTGAGCGTGTATATGAAATGCGCAGTTACGAAGGTCATACAGAAAGAAGATATCAGAACAAACTGAAAATGTTTAATGACGGAGGTGAAATTCCTCTTTTTGTAAGACTTGGTTTCAATGCTGTATTTTATGGTGAAGTGATCGCGGGAAGTCATCAGCCGAATCTGATGTATATGACTACTTTTGAAAACAAAGCAGACCGTGACGCACATTGGAAATCATTCAGTGAAGATGCAGAGTGGAATAAGCTAAAAGTAAATCCGGAATATCAGAACAATGTATCGAAAAATACAAGCTTCTATATGTATCCGACTGAGTACTCGGATATCTAAGAGTTTAAGATTCCAAAGAAAAAGGTCAGAATAGTCGGAATGCTCCGGCTATTCTGACCTTTTTCTTTGTAGAAATATCTTTTATTCAGCGCTGTTATAAGGACATGAGTTGTATTAAAGTTGACTATTACTACTTTCTCACCGCTTCAATCGCGCCGCGAACACTACCATACTGATCCAGCAACGATTCCGCCTCGTCCGGAGATACGCCCAATTCATCAATAATCATATGAATTGCACGGTTAACCAGTTTTTCATTAGTCATCTGCATATCCACCATTTTATTTCCTTTCACTTTTCCAAGACGTATCATGACTGCAGTAGAAATCATATTCAGTACCAACTTCTGCGCTGTACCGGATTTCATTCGGGTACTTCCGGTAAGAAATTCCGGTCCAACCACAACTTCAATTGGATATTCACAAGCTGCTGCAACCGGAGAGCCATTATTACAAACTACGCAACCTGTCAGCAAACCTGCTTTTTTAGCTTCGTTTAATCCACCAATTACATAAGGCGTGCGGCCCGAAGCTGCCAGTCCGATTAAAGTATCGTTTTCATTTAAATTATATGGAGCCAGATCAATCCACGCCTGCGTCCAGTTATCTTCTGCATTTTCAACCGCTTTTCTGATTGCGGTATCTCCGCCGGCAATAATTCCAACCACAAGATCAAAAGGAACTCCAAAAGTGGGAGGACATTCCGAAGCATCTACAACACCTAAACGGCCGCTCGTTCCTGCTCCGATATAAAATAAACGTCCACCCTTTTTCATACGCGGAACAATTTCTTCAATTAGTGCCTCGATTTGAGGAATGACCTTTTGAACAGCATCAGGAACAGTTTGATCTTCCCGGTTAATTGAGCTCAAAATTTCATTGACACTCATCTGATCGAGGTCATTATATAAGGACGAAGATTCGGTAGTTAGCATAGGAATATTGCATTGATTGAAATCCAAAATTAAATATTTTCTATGAACCTACCTTTACCAAATAAATAATATGGGATTTATCTAAGTATATCCGCAAATATTTGGCCTAAAATTTGGAAAATAAAAAGATAGGCTTCTAATTTGTAACACCAAGTTCAGGTTAGCGAAATTTCGCTGGAAATAATATTTTCGTTTTCTTATTGATTTATGTTCATCATACGTTCCATCTTCCTACTGATTGTAGTCACGTCCCTGACGTGAGTGAGATGTTAACGGCATATATCCGCACCTCACTCACCTGCTGAGTGAGGTGTTTTTTTATCTTACAATAATTCACCATGGCGACAGAACTAAACAGATTTTCGAAAACCCTAACCCAGGAAGTTACCAATCCGGCAGCTCAGGCGATGCTTTATGGCATTGGATTAAAAGAAGAAGACATGGTAAAACCACAAATCGGGATTGCCAGTACAGGTTATGAAGGAAACCCTTGTAATATGCACCTAAACGGACTTTCTGTTTACGTAAAACAAGGAATTACTGCCAACAATATGGTAGGCCTGATCTTCAACACAATTGGCGTTTCTGATGGTATGACGAATGGAAATGATGGGATGCGATATTCACTTCCAAGTCGTGATATTATTGCTGATTCCATTGAAACAGTAGTTTCCGCACAGTGGTATGATGGCGTTATTGCCGTTGTAGGCTGTGACAAAAACATGCCGGGCGCTGTAATGGCGATGGCGCGTATCGACCGGCCTGCGATTATGGTATATGGTGGAACAATTCGTTCAGGACATTGGAAAGGACAAAAACTGGATATTGTTTCTGCATTTGAAGCCTTAGGAAAAAAGTTTGCCAACAACATTTCAGACGAAGATTATAAAGGTATCATACAAAATTCAATTCCCGGACAGGGTGCTTGTGGCGGTATGTATACCGCAAACACCATGGCAGCTTCGATTGAAGCAATGGGATTAAGTTTACCGTTCAGCAGCTCTTACCCTGCAACACACGAAGGGAAACAGGAAGAATGCAAAAAAATCGGTGCAGCAATGAAAAACTTGCTTGAACTGAACATTACGCCAAGAGATATCATTACTAAAAAATCACTTGAAAATGCGTTGACACTGGTGATGGCATTGGGTGGATCTACAAACGCAGCATTGCACTTTCTTGCGATTGCCCGTTCGGCAGATCTTCCTTTGACATTGGATGATATTCAGGCGATTTCTAATAAAGTTCCGTTTATTGCCGATCTTAAACCAAGCGGTAAATACTTCATGGAAGACATCCTTGAAATCGGTGGCGTACCTGCGGTAATGAAATATTTATATTCTAAAGGACTGATTCACGGAGACTGTTTGACGGTAACAGGAAAAACTTTGGCAGAAGATTTAGCTGAAGCGCCGGATCTGGATTTTGAAACACAAAAAATTATTTTTCCTCTGGAAAACCCGATTAAGTCATCCGGACATATTCAGATTTTATATGGTAACCTGGCACCAACCGGATCTGTTGCAAAGATTACAGGTAAAGAAGGTTTGACTTTCGACGGCGAAGCAAAAATTTGTGAACATGAGACGGAAATTATCACCATGCTTTCCAAAGGAGAAATCAAAGAAGGTCACGTGGTTGTAATCCGTAACGCAGGACCAAAAGGCGGACCCGGTATGTCGGAAATGTTGAAACCAACATCTGCAGTAATGGGAGCCGGCTTGGGAGATAAAATTGCACTGATCACAGATGGACGTTTCTCAGGAGGAACCCATGGATTTGTAGTGGGACACATCACACCCGAAGCATTTGACGGCGGGCCGATCGCGCTTGTAAATGATGGCGACAGAATCACGATTGACGCCAATACACGTCAGCTTATCCTTCACATTTCTGATGAAGAAATGGCAGCACGTAAAGCGTTGTGGGTACAGCCGGAGCCAAAATTCACAAAAGGAATGTTGGGAAGATATATCCGCACGGTAAAATCTGCCAGTGAAGGATGCGTTACTGACGAAGCATAAAAATATGGAGAACGGTCAATTCAAATTGGACAGAACAGCTTTTCATGCCGGAACACATGAAGAAACTGAAAAATACTACGCGAAAAATCAGCCTAAGACGTCAGCAGAAAGGTTGATGGCGGCTAATTACCTGAATAGTGTTGCATTTCAATTTGACTTGAACAACCCTCCAAAAATGGATAGAAATGTTTTCTCAATGCGAAAACACGAATTATAAAATTGAGATTGAAAAAATTCATCCGACTAAATAAGTAGAGGTCATGGAATTTAATGAAAACCAAACACAAACAACCGGAATCGCTGAGCAGCCCGTTTCGGTAGCAGCGCCAGAACTGATCAACGGTTCTCACGCACTAATCCAGTCATTGATCGCTGAAGGCGTCAAAACGATTTTTGGATATCCGGGCGGGGCTATTATGCCCGTTTACGATGCTATTTATGATTATCAGGAACAAATTAATCATATTCTCGTACGTCATGAGCAAGGTGCCGCACATGCTGCCGAAGGATTTGCCCGCATTACCGGTGAGGTTGGAATTTGTTTGGCAACATCAGGACCGGGCGCTACAAATCTGGTAACCGGAATTGCTGATGCGATCATCGATTCAACGCCCATGGTCTGTATCGTTGGACAAGTTGGATCTCATTTGCTGGGAACGGACGCTTTCCAGGAAACAGATATCATGGGCGTTACCATTCCCATTACAAAATGGAATTACCAGGTTACCAATCCGGACGAAATTCCTGAAATCATTGCCAAGGCATTTTATATAGCGAAGTCGGGTCGTCCGGGTCCGGTATTGATTGATATTACAAAAGACGCGCAGCAAAAATTGATGTCTAAACCGTTTGAACATAAGAAATGTGAAAAACTGCTTAGCTATCGTCCACGCTTGTCGCCAAAAGAAGAGCAGGTTGAAGCGGCTGCGAAGCTGATCAATGAATCAAAACGTCCGTTTTTGTTCTTCGGACATGGTGTACAGATCGCTGGCGCTGAAAAAGAATTGCTGCAATTCATTGAAAAAACTGATGTTCCTGCGGCTTCAACTTTATTGGGACTTTCTTCCGTTTCTGTTGATCATCCAAATTATGTAGGCTGGCTGGGTATGCATGGAAACTATGGTACCAACGTGCTTACCAATCAGTGTGATTTGATTATCGCAATCGGTATGCGTTTCGATGATCGTGTAACTGGTGATTTGAGTCGTTATGCCAAACAAGCCAAGGTTATTCACATCGAAATCGATCCCGCTGAAATTGATAAAATAAAAAAAGCAGATGCACCGGTTGTTGGTGACGCCAAACGCGCGCTTGAATTGCTTTTGCCGCTTGTGAATGAAAATAAGCACGAAGCATGGAGAGCAGAATTCAAGAAATTCGATGCAATTGAGGACGAAAAAATTACGCAGCCGGAACTTGCTCCAACAACAGAAAAAATAAAAATGGCGGAAGTGATTCGCACACTTTCCAACAAAACAAAAGGTGAAGCGGTTGTGGTAGCTGATGTTGGTCAGCACCAGATGATGACAGCCCGCTATTATCAGTTCAAAAGGCCAAATTCCTTTATTACTTCTGGTGGCTTGGGAACAATGGGCTATGCGCTTCCCGCAGCTTTCGGAGCGAAGGTGGGAGCACCTGATCGTGAAGTTGTTGCGATCATCGGTGACGGTTGTTTCCAGATGACTATTCAGGAACTGGGTACAATTGCACAAAGTGGTTTGCCTGTCAAGATCATCATTTTGAATAATAATTTTCTTGGAATGGTTCGCCAGTGGCAACAGCTTTTCCACGCAAAACGCTATTCATTTGTCGAGCTGCAAAATCCTGATTTTATCACGATTGCAAAAGGTTTTGGCATCGACGGACATACCTGCGGCGCAAGAGAAGACCTGAACGATTCACTTGACAAAATGCTTGCTTCCGACAAACCCTATTTACTGGAAGTTTTGGTTGAAAAAGAAGAAAATGTATTTCCTATGGTGCCAACAGGAGCTTGTGTAGCGGATATCAGACTGGAATAATGTAATTGAGTTTTCATAAATCACTTACATTTTTCACTAGACATTAAAAGAATCATGACAACTTACACCATTTGCGTATTTACGGAAAATACGATTGGGATATTAAATAAGATCACAACCATTTTTACCCGTCGTCGTATCAACATTGAAAGTTTGACGGTTTCGGAAACGGAACGTAAGGGTATTTCCCGCTTCACCATCGTCATTCGTCATGAATCGCGTGAAGCTGTTGAAAAACTGGTCCGCCAGATTCGTAAGATCATCGAAGTGCTTGCCGTTTTCGGTTACCTGAACGACGATATCGCTTACAATGAAATCGCAATGTTTAAAATTTCAACACCAATTGGAGCAAAACCGCTTGATATTGAAACGATTAACAAAACGTACAAAGCCTGGGTCGTTTACTGGCATCTGACGTATGTGATCATTCAGAAAACCGGTACAGAGGAAGAAATTTTCGAGTTCTTTAACTATATCAAACCACATGAAATCCTGGAATTTGTACGCTCAGGACGTGTAGCGGTAAGCAAATCTCCCCAAACGCTGGTAGATTACCTGCCAGAAGCAGAGTGGGAATATTATATGTAGTAACATAATTTTCATAGTATTGTCTTTTATTTTGTAGTAATCAATAATTCAATTAATAATCAATGGCAAAATTAAATTTCGGCGGGGTCGAAGAAGAAGTAGTTACCCGCGAAGAGTTCCCACTAGAAAAAGCTCGCGAAGTACTATCTACTGAAACCATTGCCGTGATCGGATACGGAGTTCAAGGTCCTGGTCAAAGCTTAAACATGCGTGACAACGGATTTAACGTAATCGTTGGACAACGTAAAGGTGGTAAATCATGGGACAAAGCGGTTGCTGACGGATGGGTTCCTGGCGAAACACTTTTCGAACTTGAAGAAGCTTTGCAAAAAGGAACAATCATTTGCTACCTTCTTTCTGACGCCGCTCAAATCGAATTATGGCCAACTGTTAAGGCTAATTTGACTGCCGGTAAATCATTGTATTTCTCACATGGTTTCGGTGTAACTTATAAAGACCAAACTGGAATTGTTCCTCCTGCTGACGTAGATGTATATCTTGTAGCGCCAAAAGGATCAGGAACTTCTCTTCGTCGTTTGTTCGTAGAAGGAAAAGGTTTGAACTCATCTTTCGCTGTGTTCCAGGATGCAACGGGTAAAGCACGTGAAAAATGTATCGCAATGGGTATCGGTGTTGGTTCAGGATATTTGTTCGAAACTGATTTCTACCGTGAAGTAACGTCTGACCTTACAGGAGAGCGCGGAACTTTGATGGGTGCTATCCAGGGAATTTTTGCTGCTCAGTATGAAGTTCTTCGTTCAAACGGACACACGCCATCAGAAGCTTTCAATGAAACCGTTGAAGAATTAACGCAATCATTGATGCCTCTTGTTGCTGAAAACGGTATGGACTGGATGTACGCAAACTGCTCTACAACAGCACAACGTGGCGCTTTGGATTGGTGGAAACCTTTCCGTGACGCTACGAAACCTGTTTTCGAACAACTTTACAACTCTGTAAAATCTGGCGAACAAGCTACTATCTCCATCACGCGTAACTCACAACCTGACTACCGTGTGAAATTGGAAGAAGAATTGGCTGAACTTCGTGAATCAGAAATCTGGCAGGCAGGTGCTACGGTACGTAGCCTTCGTCCGGAGCGCGGATAATACTTTTCCTAACCTTACAGGCATTAAAACCTGTAAGGTTTTAATAAATTTAAGCCTTTACGAAAATAATCGTAGGGCTTTTTTCTTTCCAGACATGCCTTCATCTTCATCCACTCCGACCTTAGATAACATTTTTCTTGCTGCCGAGCGGCTTCGCGGAATCATCAATCATACCCCATTGCTTTACAACGCCCATCTATCTGAGCAGTATGAAGCTAATATTTATTTGAAAAGAGAAGACCTTCAAACGGTTCGCTCCTATAAAATTCGAGGCGCTTACAATAAAATGGCAAGCCTTAGTGCAGAAGCATTAGCAGGCGGTGTAGTTTGTGCCAGTGCCGGAAATCATGCGCAGGGCGTTGCTTACGCATGTCGGAAAATGGAAGTGAAAGGTGCCATTTTTATGCCAACAACGACTCCGGCTCAAAAGGTAAAACAGGTTCGCTTATTTGGTAAAGAGTGGGTTGATGTGCATTTGGTAGGCGATACGTACGATGATGCTTACCATGCTTCTCTCGAATATCAAACCGTGAACAAAGCCACCTTTGTCCATCCTTTTGATGATTTACAAGTCATTGAAGGCCAAGGGACAGTTGGATTGGAAATATTTAAAGATGCCAATTTCCGAGTCGATTATTTGTTAATGGCCATTGGCGGTGGCGGATTAGCCTCTGGTATCTCCACTGTTTTCAAACAACTTTCTCCAAAAACACAATTGATTGGCGTAGAGCCCTTAGGTTCTCCGACAATGCAAAAATCCATTGAAGAAGGTCATGTAGTTACGCTAGATCATATTGATAAATTTGTAGATGGAGCGGCCGTACGCCGGGCAGGAAATATCACTTTTGACATTTGCAGCAAAAGCTTAGATAAGGTTTTGCTAATACCTGAAGGAAAGGTTTGCTCCACTATTCTTCAGCTTTACAACGAAGAAGCAATCGTAGCCGAGCCGGCTGGTGCATTAACTGTTGCCGCGTTAGATATGGTAAAACACGAGATCAAAGGAAAAAATGTAGTTGCTTTGATCAGCGGCGGAAATAATGACATTACGCGCACAGAAGAAATTAAGGAGCGATCGCTGCTTTATGAAGGATTAAAACATTATTTTATCATCCGTTTTCCACAGCGTTCAGGCGCATTTCGTGAATTTTTGAACGTACTCGGACCAAATGATGATATTGCCAGGTTTGAATACGTCAAGAAAACAAACCGTGAACAAGGCCCGGCATTGGTAGGAATTGAATTGAAAAACCGGGAAGATTTTGAACCGCTAATCGAACGGATGAATGAAAACCGCGTGGTCTATGAATATTTGAATGACCAGCCGGATTTGTTTCAGTTTATGGTTTAAATGGCATTTAATTCTAAGGCTCGATTATTTGTTATCTTTGTAAATCAGTTAATTAATCATTTCAAATTATGCTTCCTGATAAACAACAAATTATTGAGTTGATCCAAAGTCGTAAACCAGCTATTCAAAAACTGGGTGCTGAAAGGCTTGGCTTATTTGGTTCCTTCGCAAGAGGCGAGCAGAACGAAACAAGCGATATTGACTTGGTGGTTGAATTTAGATCAGGCATGAAAAAGTATAAAAATCTTCTCGATTTGGTCGATTTATTAGAAGAAACACTTCAAAGAAAAGTTGATTTATTAACCTGGGAAGGAATGGCTTCCTTTGTCCAAAGAGAAGCAAAAAAAGATATTCAGTATGTCTCCTTCATTGATTGAGTTTTTAGAACATATACAGAAAGAATTAACTTTCCTCGTAACCCATTCTGCTACTATTACATTTCAACAATTTATTGAAGACGATTTAATTAATCGTGCATATTTGAGAAGTCTTGAAATTGTTGGAGAAGCTTCCAAGAAAGTCCCGGATGACATTCGCTATAAATATCGAGAAGTGAATTGGCGCGGTATGATGGGTTTGAGAGATGTATTAATCCACGAATATTTTCAGGTAGATTATGAAGTGGTTTGGGAGGTACTTCAAAACGATGTTCCTCTTGCCAAGGAATGGATTGATCTTATTATTATCGAGGAAAAGAATAACTAATCATCACCTTGCTACGCGTCCCTTCACACATCAGCTCCCAGGAATTTGAATCGTTAAAGATTCAGGATATGACTTTTGTTGCCTACCGCAATGAAGTATACCCATCCCGTTACGAAGTTTTTTTTGAAGAACATGCAGTAATCGTGGTGTTGGAAGGAGAGAAAAAATTCAGCAGTCCGACGCAGGAAGTTTATGTCGAAAAGGGTGATATTCTTTTTGTTCAGCGCGGCTTTTACCTGATGTCTGAGTCCATTAATGAATCCTATAAAAGCCTTGTTTTCTTCTTTGATGAAAAATTATTGAAAGAATTTGTGAATCTTCATCCTGAGCTTTTTAATCCTGAGGAAGCTACAACTACGCTTGAAAATCCAATTCTTCCACTAAAATCAGATGAGAATTTTGAAAAGTTTATCCAGTCCGTTTTTCCATATTTCAAGTCGAGAACAGAATTAAAAAACCATTTTTTAAGACTAAAATTCCAGGAATTATTACTGCATCTTCTGGAATTGGATAAATCGAAACAACTTCGGGCTGTGCTTTATAGTTTATATATCGGAGAAAAAGTAGATCTGTCGTTTTTGATGAACAGCTATTACCTCAAACCTTTAACACTAAATGAACTTGCCAGGTTATCAGGCAGAAGTTTGTCTGCTTTCAAACGCGATTTCCAGGATGAATTTAAAACTTCGCCAGCGCTTTGGCTCAAAAACAAGCGACTGGATTATGCTGACTTTCTATTAAGAAATAATACAAAGAATGTAACCGAAATCAGTACTGAAATCGGCTATGAAAGTGTTTCACATTTCATAAAAATGTACAAAGAAAAATTTGGGGTAACACCAAAAAAACATGGGTAACTTAGTGCCTACAATAGTACTCATTCAATCTATTTTTAAAAAATTCCCAGAAATCGATAAAGATTTCCGCTCAACCTGCCTTTTTAAACCAAAAACACTATTTTTTGAACGTTTCCCGTTATACTTAATTCAAGTATTCTGATGAAATTTGTTTCCTGATTATTTCATCGAGCGAATTCCGGTGTAAGTAGCTTATTTTCAGCTATAAATCAGTAAAATTTAATATTAGTTACATATTCACCATAAATTGAGAATGAGTAATCAAGCGAGTACCCTTTTTGACAAAGTGTGGGATGCACACGTTGTTCGTAAAATTGAAGATGGTCCGGACGTATTTTTTATCGACCGTCATTTTATCCACGAAGTAACCAGCCCGGTTGCATTCCTAGGACTTGAAAGCAGAAATGTTGGTGTTATTTATCCAAACCGTACTTTCGCAACGGCTGATCATAATACACCAACGATCAACCAACACCTTCCGGTACAAGATCCACTTTCAGCGAAACAGCTGGATGCTTTGGAATCAAACTCGGCAAAATACGGTATTTCGCACTGGGGACTTGGTAACGTGAAAAATGGTATTGTTCACGTCGTTGGTCCTGAAAATGGTATTACACTACCGGGTATGACGATTGTTTGTGGTGATTCACATACATCTACACACGGTGCATTTGGCGCAATTGCGTTTGGAATTGGTACTTCTGAGGTTGAAATGGTACTTTCTTCTCAGTGCATTATGCAGCCAAAACCTAAAAAAATGCGTGTAAACGTTAATGGGAAATTAGGTAAGGCGGTAACGCCGAAAGATGTTACGTTATATATTATTTCAAAACTGACAACGGCTGGTGCTACTGGTTATTTTGTAGAATATGCCGGTGATGTTTTTGAAAATATGTCGATGGAAGGCCGTATGACGGTTTGTAATATGAGTATTGAAATGGGCGCTCGTGGTGGTATGATCGCTCCTGACCAGACTACTTTCGATTATATCGAAGGTCGCGAACAAGCTCCTAAAGGTGAGAAATGGGACACAGCATTAGCTTACTGGAAAACTTTGAAAACCGACGCAGATGCTGTTTTTGATAAAGAATATACTTTTAACGCAGAAGATATCGAGCCAATGATCACTTACGGAACAAATCCGGGAATGGGTCAGGGAATTTCTCGTAATATTCCTACATCAGAACAAGTTGAAGGCGGAAAAGCAACATATGACAAGTCATTGAATTACATGGGATTCCATGAAAATGAGTCAATGTTGGGCAAAAAGATTGATTACGTATTTATCGGTAGCTGTACCAACGGCCGTATCGAGGATTTCCGTGCTTTTGCATCCATCGTAAAAGGTCGTAAAAAAGCGGACAATGTAACGGCTTGGGTAGTTCCGGGCTCACACATTGTTGAAGCTCAGATCAAGGAAGAAGGAATTCTTGACATTCTGACCGAAGCAGGTTTTGAACTTCGTCAGCCAGGCTGCTCTGCATGTCTTGCGATGAATGATGATAAAATCCCAGCAGGAAAATATGCTGTAAGTACATCAAACAGAAACTTCGAAGGTCGCCAAGGTCCGGGAGCTAGAACGCTTTTGGCTAGTCCGCTAGTAGCGGCGGCGGCAGCGGTAACGGGAGTTGTTACTGATCCAAGAGATCTTCTTTAAGACTTTGGTTTAGACGATTAAGATAATCAATCAAGAATTTAAACACTGGAAGCAAAACTATTACTGATGGCGCAAAGCCAAAAGCTAATAGCTAATAGCCAACAGCTCATATCCATGGCTTACGATAAATTCACCATATTAAAAAGTACGGCGGTTCCTCTGCCAATTGAAAACGTTGATACGGATCAGATTATACCGGCACGTTTTCTTAAAGCTACAAAACGTGAAGGTTTTGGAGACAATCTTTTCAGAGACTGGCGCTACAATGGCAACGATACTCCGAAAACAGATTTCGTGTTAAACAACCCGATCTATTCAGGTAAAATCCTTGTAGGCGGACGCAACTTTGGAAGCGGATCAAGCCGTGAGCACGCTGCCTGGGCGATCTATGACTACGGTTTCCGCTGTGTCGTTTCAAGTTTCTTTGCAGATATTTTCAAAGGGAACTCACTGAATATTGGAATTTTACCGGTTCAGGTTAGCGAAGAATTCCTTGATAAAATATTCCAGGCGATCGAAGCAGATCCTAATGCAGAACTTGAAGTAGATCTTCCTGAACAGACAATTACCATTGTTGGATCAGCGGAGAGCGAAAAATTTGATATCAATGGCTACAAAAAACACAATATGATCAATGGTTTTGATGATATTGATTATCTGCAGGCTATGAAAAGCGATATCACAGAATTTGAAGCACAAAGACTATATTAGATGGCGGTCGGCTTTCGGCAATCGGCTTTTTAATGCTAATAGCCGACTGCCGTAAGCCGACTGCCGACCGCCCCATGAATAAACGCTATATAGAAATAATGGACACGACACTCCGGGATGGAGAACAAACATCCGGTGTGTCGTTTTCCGCATCTGAAAAGCTGACCATTGCTCAGCTTTTGCTGCAGGAAGTAAAAGTTGACCGCATAGAAATCGCTTCCGCAAGAGTTTCCGAAGGCGAATTCGAAGCAGTCAAAAAAATTACTAGCTGGGCAAATGAAAACGGTTTTATTGATAAAATCGAAGTACTCACCTTTGTAGACGGCGATGCATCCATTAACTGGATGTTAAATTCCGGCGCAAAAGTGATGAACCTGCTTACCAAAGGTTCTTTAAATCACCTCACTTTTCAATTAAAAAAGACTCCACAGCAGCATTTTGAAGATATCGAGCAAGTCATTGAACTTGCACAATCCGAAGGAATAAGCTGTAACGTTTATCTTGAAGACTGGAGCAATGGTATGCGTACCTCCCGTGAATACGTTTTTGCCGCACTGGACTTTCTGACAAGACAACCTGTAAAGCGAATTCTCTTACCCGATACATTAGGCATTCTTACACCGGCGGAATCCTATGAATTTGTCAAAGCAATCGTGGATCGGTATCCCAACAATCATTTTGAGTTTCATGCGCATAATGATTACGATTTGAGCATTGCGAATGTGATGGAAGCCATTCGTGCAGGTGCCCATGGACTTCATTTAACTGTAAACGGAATGGGTGAAAGGGCTGGAAATGCTTCCTTAGCCAGCACTATTGCGGTTATAAAAGATTTCATGCCAGAAGTTGAAACCTCTGTTGTGGAACGTTCTTTATACAAAATTAGCAAGATTGTTGAAACGTTTTCGGGTATAAGAATTCCCTCAAACCGACCGATAGTTGGTGAAAGTGTCTTCACCCAAACTGCTGGTATTCATGCCGATGGGGATAAAAAGAATAATCTTTATTTCAGTAATTTGATGCCGGAACGTTTCGGAAGACTGCGTTCATATGCATTGGGTAAAACCTCGGGAAAGGCAAATATTGAAAATAACCTGAAAGATATCGGGATTACATTATCTGATGCGGATCTAAAAAAAGTCACCCAGCGGATCATTGAGCTCGGCGACCGTAAAGAAGTAGTGACACCAGAAGATCTTCCCTACATTATTTCTGATGTTCTGGATAGTAATGCGATTGAAGAAAAGGTTGTCATTCTTAATTATGTATTGACGCATTCAAAAAATCTTAAACCATCTGCAACTTTACAGATTACTTTTGGCGACGAGATTTATGAGGAAAATGCGCAGGGTGATGGTCAGTACGATGCTTTTATGAATGCGTTGAAAAAGATCTACGCAAAAAAATGTATTTCATTGCCAATGCTAACAGATTATACTGTTCGAATCCCGCCTGGCGGAAAAACGGATGCACTTTGCGAAACGATCATTACCTGGGAAATAAATGGTAAAGATGTGAAAACCAGAGGCTTGGATTCCGATCAGACAGTTTCAGCAATTCAGGCAACACAAAAAATGCTGAATTTGCTGGGTGTGCCGAGTGCGCTTGATTTTAATCCAAAATTAGTAGAAGTTAACCCGGAGCTACAGAAAGCTTAGACGGAATTTTTAAAATCTAATTAAACTATAATTAAACCCGTACAGCCATATTTAACCGGCTAACGGATTGTAAATTTTAACCATTATAATGAAGAAGAACATCTTAATAGTACCTGGTGACGGAATCGGGCAGGAAGTGACAGAGGTAGGAAAAAAAGTTTTGATCAAAATAGCTGAAAAATTCGGACACGAATTTATTTATGATGAAGCATTAATGGGTCACGTTGCTATTGAAGCAACAGGAAACCCGCTTCCGGATGAAACTTTGGAAAAAATGCGTGCTTCTGATGCTATTCTATTCGGAGCTGTTGGTCATCCAAAATATGATAATGATCCGACTGCAAAAGTTCGTCCGGAGCAAGGTTTGCTTAAAATGCGTAAAGAACTTGGTTTATACGCCAATTTACGCCCAATCAAACTTTTTGATGAGCTTTTGGGTGCTTCTTCGATCAAACCTGAAATCCTTAAAGGTTCAGATATTCTTTTCTTCCGTGAGTTAACCGGCGATATTTATTTTGGCGAAAAAGGTCGTAAAAATGGCGGAGATACGGCTTATGACATTGCTGAATACAGCCGTTATGAAGTAGAACGTATTGCACGCAGAGCCTTTGAAGCAGCCCGTACACGCAGCAAAAAGTTGTGTTCTGTTGATAAAGCAAACGTTTTGGAAACAAGCAGACTGTGGCGTGAAGTGGTTCAGGCACTTGCTCCTGAATATCCTGACATTACTGTAGAACACCAGTTTGTTGACTCCGCTGCCATGATGCTTATTAAAGATCCACGCCGTTTTGACGTGGTTGTAACGGCGAATTTATTTGGCGATATTTTGACAGATGAAGCAAGCCAGATCGCTGGTTCAATGGGAATGTTAGCGTCTGCTTCGGTTGGGGACAGCACGGGTGTTTATGAACCAATTCATGGTTCAGGACATGACATTACAGGCATGGGCGTTGCTAATCCAATGGCTTCTGTACTTTCTGCTGCTTTGCTTCTTGATATTTCTTTTGGTTTGAAAGAAGAATCTGATGCGATCATTTCAGCAATCGATCAGGTTTTGAAAGCCGGTTTCCGTACACGTGATATTGCTGATGCTACAACGGCACCAGAAATGATTTTGGGAACAGATGCCATTGGCGAAGAAATCCTGAAACGTATTTAATATAAAAAATTAGATTCCTTATAAAATATATCTTTTTTTGATTTTTCATTAATAAGATTTGTTTGACCAAAATCTTATTATTACTTTGCAGAAGAAAATCGCAGTTAGCGAATTTTCGCAAGAAATTTAAGATATGAAATTATACGACAATTGCATTTTTCTGCTCCTTCAGACCAATCCATAAGGTTGAGAAAGGCATTGTCTTGAATAGATCAAAAACCCTTTCTCTTCACTGGAAAGGGTTTTATATTGTCTTTAAATTAGTAAATTCGTAATTCAATTCTAATCAAAGTACCCATAATGAGTCAGCGAGTTCAAATCTTCGATACTACCTTACGCGACGGCGAACAAGTTCCGGGAAGCCAATTGACAACGGAAGAAAAGATTATTGTAGCCACGCAACTCGAAAGGCTGGGCGTTGATGTCATTGAAGCTGGATTTCCTATTTCAAGCCCAGGTGATTTCAGGTCTGTCGTAGAAATATCCAAAGCTGTACGCGAACCTATTATTTGTGCGCTTTCAAGGGCGGTGACCGGTGATATTGATGCAGCAGGTGAAGCACTTGAATTTGCAAAACGCGGTCGTATTCATACAGGAATTGGATCTTCTGACATTCATATTCAGCACAAATTCAATACGACTAGGGAGAAAATCATTGAAAGAGCAATAGCTGCTACCAAATATGCAAAAACGAAGGTCGAAGATGTAGAATTTTATTGTGAAGATGCCGGAAGAGCTGACCTTGTTTTTCTTGCTCAACTGGTTGAGGCTGTAATTGGTGCAGGTGCTACGGTTGTAAACATCCCTGATACCACAGGATATTGCTTGCCGGAGGAATATGGAGCAAAAATTAAATATATTTTCGAAAACGTAAAAGGAATTCATAACGCTACAATCTCTATTCACTGTCATAATGATCTTGGTTTAGCAACTGCTAACTCATTGGCTGGTATCCGTGAAGGTGCGCGCCAGGTAGAAGTTACCATGAACGGGATAGGCGAGCGTGCCGGAAATACTTCTTTGGAAGAAGTCGTGATGGCTCTGAATGTTCATAAAGAATTGGGATATGAAACAGGCGTTAATTCGCAGTTAATTTATCCGACAAGCCAGTTGGTTTCAAAAATGATGCGCATGCCGGTTCAGGCGAACAAAGCCATTGTTGGACGTAATGCTTTTGCGCATTCGTCAGGAATTCACCAGGATGGTCACTTAAAAAATACGCTTAATTACGAGATCATGAATCCTACGGATGTAGGTGTTGACAAATCAGATATCGTATTGACGGCACGCAGCGGACGTCATGCGCTTAAGCATCGCTTAGAGCTTCTTGGCTTTACTTTCGAGAAAGCGATCCTGGATGATCTTTACAAAAAATTCCTTGATGTAGCCGATTTGAAGAAAGAGGTCAACGATAAAGATTTAGTGGATTTGGCACGACCTGTTGTCATTGCTTAATATTTTTCATACATCATTTTGGATAATTACCTGAATATGAATTTGATGTTACAAAGCTTTTTTGTAACATTACATAATCAATAACATCCATCAGATTACAAAAAGCCCTCGGTGAGTCTGACTAAGGGCTTTTTTCTATTTACAAAATGATGGTTCTGTTGTTATGAATGAAAACACGGTCATTGAAAACAAGCTTTAAAGCAGACGTTAAAACCCGTTTTTCTGTATCTCTTCCCAAAGTTGACATATCACTGGCTGTTTGTCTGTGATCTACTGATTTAACATCCTGTGCGATAATAGGCCCTTCATCCAGATCATTATTTACAAAATGTGCTGTGGCGCCTATGATTTTCACACCGCGTTCATACGCTTGCCGGTAAGGGTTTGCACCGATGAAGGCCGGCAAAAACGAGTGATGAATATTCACAATCCGGTCCGGAAAATGATCGACAAATTCAGGTGTAATAATCCGCATGTATTTTGCCAGAACAAGATATTCCGGGCGATAGACATCAAGCGTTCTCAGGATTGATTCTTCGTGCTCTTCACGCGTTTTATTTTCATGAGAGATAAAATGAAACGGAATACCAAATTTGCTGACCAGCGGCTGTAGTGTATTATAGTTGCTGACCACAGCCTGAATAGTAGCATCCAGCTCATCAAAAGCATAACGCAGCAGCAGCTCGCCCAGACAATGATGCTCTTTGGTTACCAGCACGACAATATCTTTTTTCTTCTTAGGATTTAAACGCAGGTTAATTCCCGCTGGCAATTCCTGCTTAAGAACCTGCAATAATTCCGTCGCGTCGGTTTCTCCTTCAAATTCCGTTCGCATGAAGAAATAAGCTGATGGGCTCACATACTCATCGTTTCGGATAATATTCTGGTTGAATTCAAAAAGTATACGTGTAACCTGGTAAATAAGCCCCTTGTGATCCGGGCCATCCATCAATAATATATGCCGGTGATTCATTTGCTGAAATTATGCTGAATAGTAATGCGCTAAATAACACATTTTTAGCATCCGGTTAATTAAAATTCCTGTTTGTCAATCTAACTTTTTAATAGAAATTGCTGTTCAAGTCTAAAAAATAGCATAACAAAATGGCCGAAGAACTAATACTACCCGTCGGAACAGAACGTAAAGAAATATATCAAGCCTTATTGCCTCAAATAAACGGGTTGATTGAAACGGAAAGCGATCTTACCGCAAATCTTGCCAATATCGCTGCCGCATTGAAAGAAGCTTTCGGGTTTTTCTGGGTTGGGTTTTATGTTGTAAAAGAAGGACAGCTCATTCTGGGACCTTTCCAGGGGCCTATTGCCTGTACCCGTATTCCTTTCCACAAAGGCGTTTGCGGCGCAAGTTACTCGCAGAAAAAAATCATTATTGTACCGGATGTTGATCAGTTCCCCGGACATATTGCCTGTGCTTCTGCTTCGAAATCAGAAATCGTTTTACCCGTTTTTCACCGTAATGGTACCGTAGCAATGGTTTTGGATGTTGACAGTGATCAACTGGACGATTTCAGCGAAACAGACGCAGAAGGTTTACAAAGCATATTAAAATTGCTGGAAAGAAAATTATAGCAATTGACTATAACAACTTCTGAGCAGGTGCACTCTAAAACGATGGAATAAACTATAACCGGAAAACTTCCGGACAGGCAACTATTTTTGGTGAGTTATCCGGATTTACTTCCATCAGATCAGCCATGTGGTCCCACCATTTTTTCATGATAGGCAAGGGTGAAAGTCCGGAAGTATCTGCATTTTCCGAAAGTTTTTGAAAAGCGAAAAGTGCCAGTGTTACTTCGTCCAGAAAAATATAATATTCCTGGATACCTGCATTTCTAAGCAGCTCAGCCAGCTCCGGCCAGATCTCATCGTGCCTTTTTTTATATTCTGCTTCATTTCCTTTTATCAATTGCATTCGAAAAGCAAGAACCTGAGCATTTTTCATTTGAAAGTTAATTTGGTTTCAGCAGTAAGACGAGTATTGCCAGCATCTATCCTGAAAAGCAAAAGTTTTTTCAGATTAATTGACAAGTTTATGAAAATGCATCCTCAATATGTTTGATATTAACTCCACCATTGGATAAAATTAAAATGGAAATAATGTCAAACCTTATATCAAAATGCCAGTCTTTGGTGTAAATGTAGTTTTCCGCCGCTTTCATAATCAGTTTTGCCTTGGTATAATTGACAAATTCTTCGGGCATACCAAAACCTGTTCCGCTACGGGTTTTGACTTCGACAAAAATCAGCGTTTTATTTTTCCTGACGATGAGGTCAATTTCCGCATGTTTGTGACGGTAGTTTTTTTCAATAATTTCATATCCTTTTCCTTCTAAAAAAGTGGTTGCCTGAGTTTCTCCCCAGCTTCCAGTTGTGTTGTGTATAGCCATTCGAACATTTTTAGTACAAAATAGTGTTAATGAATAGGAAGTAAAAGGAATCTTCAAGTGATTACAGGTTTAACCCGATCTTCGATTAGACTAAACATTATTCGGCCCTTAATTAACCAAAGCTAAAAGGCATCATTTGTTTCAAACCATTTGATTTGATATTTTCAGAATTCAAATCGATTTTCTTCATACATGAATACCCTCATTAATAAACAGGTTCAGTTCCAAAATTTAGGTCTGATCGATTATCAGGAAGCGTGGGATTATCAGGAAAAACTATTTGCTGAAACACTTTCAGTAAAATCCCGGAACCGGACGCTTCCCGCAGAAGAGCAGTTGATGACACCTAATCGTGTTATTTTTTGTGAGCATCCGCATGTGTACACGTTGGGCAAAAGCGGAAAGCAGGGTCATTTGCTATTGAATGAAGAAGATCTTATTCAAAAACAGGCAAAATTTTATAAAATAAACCGCGGAGGTGATATTACATACCATGGTCCGGGGCAGCTGGTAGGCTACCCAATTCTGGATCTTGACAATTTTTTCACGGATATTCATCGTTATATGAGGACTCTGGAGGAAGCCATTATTCTGACCCTGGCGGATTATAACATTATTGCTGGAAGGATTAGCGGATTAACCGGTGTGTGGCTTGATTTTATTGAACAGGAGAACCCCCGAAAAATTTGTGCCATGGGTGTTAAAGCAAGTCGTTGGGTGACCATGCACGGCTTTGCACTGAATGTAAATACAGATATGACTTATTTTGGTAATATTGTGCCTTGTGGGATTGAGGGTAAAGCAGTTACCTCAATAAGCAAGGAGCTTGGAACAGAGGTGGATCTTGAGGAAGTTTCATTCCGGTTAAAAAATCACTTAGGAAATCTTTTTGAGATGATTTGGGAAAAACCCTGATATTCAAAAACAGGTATTTTAGAAAATTAAGCGTTAGGAAAAGCAATGAAGAAAGATATTATATTTCATCCCGTAGAAGGTGTTAACGTGGCGATTGTCCGGGAGATAAATGAGTTGAATGAAACACAGTGGAATGTCATTGTGATTAACAGAAATGATAAACCGATTACAGGAGTTTTCGTTACTTCAAAAGGATATGGAAATACGGAATCAGGTGTGAATGCAGATCTTAAAACATCCACATTGCGTCATTTTTTTCCTGAGATAAAGCCGGCAGACTATGTCGTTGTAGAACCGATCATGCCTGATGTTTTTCCATTAAATAACGAATTCTGGATCAGCTACTTCCTTGGAAATCAGATTTACGATAAAAAGTTTATCTTCGTTCCGGACAGCATTGTAGAAGATAATATTATTAAAATCGAACCTCTTGGTCTGGAAGGTATTTTGCATGATTAAAGTAAAAATCACACACAATGACAGATGAATTCCGCCGCAGGGCAAAAAACTTTCTATTGCTCGATATTGAAACCGTAGCAGGCCATGCCCATTATCATGAGCTGCCGGAACGTCTGAAAAAGCTTTGGGACAAGAAGGCTGTTATTTTAAGAAAGGGAGATGAAACTCTTTCAGACGAAGCATTTTTCTACGACAAAAGTGCCATTTATGCGGAATTTGGGAAAATTGTCTGCATTGCTTTCGGTGCCTTTTACTGGAATGAAGATCATACAATAGCTTTTAAGGTCCGCAGTTTTTCCGGTGATGACGAAGTTAAATTATTAAATGAATTCAAAACCCTTATAGAAAAATATCCGGCAGATCAGCTTATTCTTTGTGCTCATAATGGTAAGGAATTTGATTTTCCCTATATATGTCGCCGTATGCTGATCCTTGGTATTGAAATTCCAAAGGCTTTGCAGATCGCCGGGAAAAAGCCCTGGGAAATATTACATCAGGATACAATGGAATTATGGAAATTCGGTGACTTCAAGAGCTTTACTTCCCTGGATTTACTTGCTGCTGTCTTTGATATTCCGGGCAGTAAAAATGAAATGAGCGGCGACCAAGTCACACGGGTTTATTATGAAGAGAATGATCTGGCTAAAATTTGCCGATATTGCAGAGAAGACGTCGTTGTACTGGCACAATTATATTTACGGATGCACAGTTTTCAGCCGGTACAAGCTGATCATATTACAAGAGTGGAATGACCGGATTTTCAATAATACTATTATTCCACCTTCCTTAATCAACAATTACTCATAAAATTTCATGAGAGACAAAAAACCAAATAAAGAACTAAAAGAAAACAAGACAGCCAATGCACCGCATGGCATTGTGTCTTATATAGATAATCTGAAAGCAGATGTTGCGGCCTTTTTTGATCTGAACAGCGAACATTCTTTTCGTCCGTTCGACGTACATGCCCATTTTGGTGTGGAAGACAGGAAGGTCCGGGCGCTTTTTAATGAAATCATTCATGAACTTCAGGAAGCGGGCCGTATCATTTCCAATGTAGATGGTACCTTTTCTGCTGCGCCTAATAAACCACAGGCTGATACAGGCCTGATAGGGCGGGTTGACCGGGTGAATAAAGGCTTTGCCTTTATCATTATCGAAGGCCGGGAAGACGATATATTTGTAGAAACCGAGCTGCTGAACGGCGCCTGGGACAGTGATATCGTGAAGGTTCAGATTTTGTTAAAATCGGGAAGAAGATCGGGAAGCCGCGGAGACTCCGGCAAATCACGTGTCGAAGGACGTGTGGTCGAAATTGCAGAACGCAATCAAAAAGAAATTGTCGGAATCATAGAAGTATGGCCAAAATACGCTGTTGTACAACCCGATCATAAAAAGCTGTTTGACCCGATTTTCATCGAACCGGAACATCTTCATGGTGCTTCTAATGGCGATAAGGTGATTATTAAAATGACAACCTGGCCAACAAGAACACGTCAGCCGGAAGGAGAGGTTCTGCATGTTTTAGGACAAGCTGGTGAGAATGACGTTGAAATGCATGCGATTCTGGCTGAATTTGGCCTTCCCTATGAATTCCCGGAGGAAGTCCAGAAGGAAGCACAAAGAATTCCGGATGAAATTCCTAAAGAAGAAATTTTGAAGCGGCGTGACATGCGTGCCACCCTGACATTTACTATTGACCCGGCAGATGCTAAAGACTTTGACGATGCGCTTTCCGTGCGTTACCTGGAAGAAGGAAATGTTGAAGTAGGCGTTCATATTGCTGATGTCTCACATTATGTACGTCCGGGAACTGAACTTGAAAAAGAAGCCTTTCGTCGGGCTACCTCAGTTTATCTGGTAGATCGTACAGTGCCCATGCTTCCGGAAAAACTATCGAATAATCTTTGTTCGCTTAGGCCAAACGAAGACCGGCTGGCATTTTCAGCCGTTTTTGAATTGGATTCCAAAGGAAAAATTTTGAAAGAATGGTTTGGCAGAACGGTTATTCACTCCGAACGCCGCTATTCCTATGAAGAAGCACAAGAGGTTCTTGACAGTAAAACAGGCGATTATCCTGAAGAACTATTGACTCTTAACAGCATAGCCCAGTCACTTCGGAAAGAACGCTTCAAAAAAGGAGCAATTAATTTTGAGACGGCGGAAGTCCGCTTCCGGCTGGATGAAAATGGCAAACCACTGGGAATTTACCAGAAAGAACGTCATGATTCGCACAAGTTAATTGAGGAGTTTATGCTTCTTGCCAATAAAAGGGTGGCAGAATATGTATACACACTATCAAAAGGTGAAAATAAAAACACCATGGTATACCGCGTCCACGAAGCACCTGATGTGGATCGCCTAAAAACTTTTGCTGAATTTGTTGGTAAACTAGGACATAATCTGGAAGTGGATGATGAGAAAAATATCGCCAGATCCATGAATAGTATGCTCAAAGAAGTGGAAGGAAAGCCGGAACAAAACCTGATTGAATCTCTGGCTGTAAGAACAATGGCGAAAGCAAGGTATAGTATTGAAGATCTGGGCCATTTTGGACTGGCATTCAAGCATTATACCCATTTTACGTCCCCAATCCGCCGTTATCCGGATGTGATGGCACATCGCTTGCTGCAACACTATCTGAATGGCGGAGAGTCTGCGAGCAAAGATCAGTACGAAGGTGCTTGCAAACATTCTTCTGAACGGGAAAGACTGGCTTCGGATGCCGAACGTGCCTCGATCAAATACAAGCAGGTCGAGTACATGAGCACCATGGATAAAGACACTGTATTTGATGGGATTATAACAGGTGTCACTGAGTTCGGGATTTTTGTTGAAATTACGGAAACTGCTTCGGAAGGATTAGTAAGAATGAATGATCTTGGCGACGATTACTATGAGCTCGACAAAGAAAATTATCGTCTTATTGGTCAGCGCACCCGGAAAATTTACACCTTTGGCGATGCTGTCAAAGTGCAGGTAAAAGACACTAATCTGGCTCGTAGAAGTATGGATTTGTATCTGGCTGGAAATACAACTTCTTCTATTCGTTCAAGAAATGGCGTTAGTTTTGATGAAAAAAGCGGAAGAAGCTCACGTGGTTCTTCTTCTCGTGATTCAGGGAAACCATCTTCTTCAAGGAAAAGCAAGCCTTCAACGGCAGCGCCTAAAGATAAACAACGGAGAAAAAGGAAGTAATCAAACGGGAGTTTTGTCCTTTACAGTTTGATGTAAAGTCTTTACTCTTTCTGACAAATTTGAGACTCCTTCCTGTAAAAGTTGGTTAAGAATTTCAGGTGAAAATTCATTTGTATTTTTAGCCAACTCCTTCCAAAATTGCGCTTTTTCTTCTTGGGTTTCCAAAGTAGAAAACCGGCTAAAAGCTTCTTTTAATAATGCCGGCACTAATGGCTCTTGATTCATAAGTCTAATTGATTCTTAATTTCTGATAATCTATCAAGCATATCATCGATATGTGCATCTACTTCTTGATTATTCATGCTTGAAACATTCTCTCTAAATCCAACATAAAAATCCAGAAGCCTTTTCAAATTAATAAACTCTTCTTCAAGGCTTAGTCGTTCCTTAGGAGACATTAGATGGACATTAATTGTTAAGTGTGTGAAATCGATTTAAGTAGGAAATTAACTTTTAATTCCTTTTAAAACAAACTACAATCCGTTATGTCCAAATTCGGCAAATTTTTCTCCCTTTTCCTTCTGCTTTCCTACACTACCTTCGCCCAAAACGATCCTGCCAAAGAAGAGTGGGAATCCTTATTTAACGGGAAAGATTTGAAAAATTGGGATATCAAAATTGCCGGACATAAGGTGAATGACAACTATAAAAATACCTTTATTGTAGAAGACGGCATGATCCGGGTGAATTATAAGGAATACAAAACTTTTACTACGGAATATGGCCACATGTATTACAACAAGCCATTCTCGCATTATCGTTTACGTTTAAAATATCGTTTTACCGGAAACCAAGTTCCGGGCGGAGCTTCCTGGAATGTTCGTAACAGCGGTATAATGTTTCATTCTCAGTCTGCGGCAAGTTTAGGACTTGATCAGGATTTTCCTGTATCCCTGGAAATGCAGTATTTAGGCGGATTAAATGCCGGCGAACGCACAACAGGAAACCTTTGTACACCCGGAACAATTGTTGAGGTTAACGGTAAAATTGACCAGGCACATTGTATCAATTCAACTTCAAAAACCTACGATGGGGATCAGTGGGTTACTGCTGAGGCCATTGTTCTTGGCGACTCTATTGTACATCATATCATCAATGGCGATGTTGTTTTCACATTTACCAAACCAAAAATCGGTGGTGGTTATGTAGGCAAAGATCACGATTTTGCAGCCGGACATTTCAGTAATGCAGAAGAATGGATCAAAAAAGACGGAATGCCATTAACAAGTGGTTATATCGCCCTACAGGCCGAAAGTCATCCAATAGATTTTAAAGATATTGAAATTCTTAATCTGCAAGGCTGCATGGATCCCAAAGCCAGTAACTACAAATCGTATTACCAGTCTTCAGATAAAAAAAGCTGTAAATACAAGAAATAGCCATCTCCCGCAATAACTCCGTTTAGTTTTTATATTTTTGCTGAAAAACGGGCGTTAGTGCTTCATGAAGAAATTTATTTCCAGGTTCTTACTATTGGTAATTTTGTTGGCTGGTATCAACTGGCTGGCTTCATTGATCTTTTTCCGCTGGGATCTAACGGAGGACAAACGTTATACCATCTCCGACGCTACTAAACAGCTTTTGGGTAATCTGGATCGTAACATCATTGTTAATGTATATCTATCCGGCGATTTCCCTCCCGGTTTTGAACGTCTGGAAAGTGCTACTCGTGAAACTCTGGAAGAGTTTAAAACATATTCCAACGGACATTTATCTTTTCAGTTTTCTGATCCGTCTGACGCTGCAACCGAAGATGAAAGGAAAAAACAATATCAGAATTTAGTCGATCGCGGATTAACACCAACCAATCTTTTTGCTAATGAAGATGGAAAACGTACGGAAAAACTGATTTTTCCAGGTGCGATCATTCAGGCAGATACTATGGCTATTCCTGTTCAGCTTTTGAAAGGAAATAAGAGCAGTTCTCCGGAAGAACAACTGAATCAATCCTACGAAAATGTGGAGTTTCAGCTGGCTTCTGCCATTCGTGTTCTGGATAATCCGGCAAGAAAAAAAATTGGCTTGCTCGTAAATCATACACAAAAACTTCCACCGGCAAGATTAAGCGATCTGATTGCTACTATGCAGCAGAGTTATGATGTATTCATGGTCGTTAATGATCCTGAAACATATGAAGGACTAGATGCTTTGATGGTATTAAAACCTGACGTTCCGTTTTCAGAAGAAGAAAAATACAAACTGGATCAATATGTAATCAGTGGAGGAAAAGCACTCTTTTTTGTAGATGGCGCCAAAGTGGATAGCGTAAGTCTGGAAGGAAATTATGTACAGCCCCTCGATCTTAATCTGAATGACCTTTTCTTTCGCTGGGGAGCCCGCATCAATAATAATCTTGTTAAGGATCTAAACTGTGCCAGTATTCCGATGAATGTTGGCAATATGGGTGACAAACCAGAAATTAAGGCAGTTCCCTGGCGGTTTTTTCCATTGCTGAATAATTTCGGCACCAGTCCTATAACCCGGAATATGGATGCCGTTTATTCTCGTTTTTTAAGCTCTCTGGATACGATAGGAGGCACCTCAGGTATTCAAAAAACGCCGCTTCTGATGACTTCACCTTATACTAAACTGGTTAATACGCCTGCTTTGGTCGGTTATAACGAAGCACGCCAGCAACCTGAACCAGCGGATTACAACGGAGGAATAAAATTGGCTGCAGTGCTTTTGGAAGGATCTTTCCACTCTCTTTTTGAAAACAGGATTTTACCTGCTGACCCGCGTTCTAAATCATTTAAGCCGACAGGGCAGGGGAAAGTTATTATTTGTGCTGATGGCGATTTAGTTGTGAATGATTATGATTATCGTCGAAATACACCTTTACCACTGGGGTACGACCGGGCTTCGAGTAATATTTTTGGCAATAAAGACTTTGTCATGCATGCACTGGACTACATGACCGATGCCAATGGGATTATTACCTCACGCAGCAAACAAATAAGCATTAGAGCTCTGGATAAGATCGCGGTACAAAAAGACAAGAAATTCTGGCAGGCACTAAACCTTCTTTTGCCATTGGTGATTTTGGGTATTTTTGGAGCTATCCGTTACTATATCCGTAGACACAAATTCGCTTAATAATAAAGCGGCATAGTACATTTTTTTTCATACTTTTGTTCCCTGCAAAACGGATTGGAAAGATCAGTTTTGTTTCTCAATTTTCAATCTAAACACTTCCGTCACGAATTATGAAGTTTGTCGTTTCGTCATCGGTTCTGCTCAAGCAACTGTCCGCAATTAATGGTGTCGTTTCAACGAACCCTATCGTACCCATATTAGAAAACTTTTTACTTTCCCTGGAAGGTAATCGTTTAACTGTGACTGCATCGGATCTGCAGACGGTTATGATTACTGAAATTGAAGTAGAATCTACGGAGAAAGGCGCCATTGCCGTTCCTGCAAAACTCTTGCTGGATACCTTGCGCGGGCTACCTGAACAGCCCATTACACTTCAGGTAAACAGCGAAACTTTTGGGACAGAAATTATTTCGGACAATGGACGCTATAAACTTTCCGGCGAAAACCCGATCGATTTCCCAAAAACACCTTCTGTAAACCGTGGTCAATCAGTTGATTTGTCTTCTTCCGCTTTGGGAGCGGCCATTGCCAACACCTTATTTGCAACCAGTACGGATGATCTTCGCCCTGCTATGACCGGAGTATTTGTTCAGATGGGTGTTGAAAATGCAACCTTCGTAGCAACAGACGGTCACCGTTTGGTACGTTACCGCCGCTCTGATATTAAATCAGATGTTGATACATCGATGATCATCCAGCGTAAGGCTTTGAACTTGCTTAAGTCTTGTCTGCCTTCAGATGACGTTCCTGTAAAAGCGGAATTTACGGCTTCAAATGCATTTTTCAGTTTTGGTAATATCCGTATGATCTGCCGTTTGATCGATGAGCGTTTTCCGGATTATGAAAATGCAATTCCAACAAACAATCCAAATACGCTGACTATCGGCCGGATGGAAATTCTGAGCTCTCTGCGTCGTATTTCAATTTACTCAAACCGCACAACGCATCAGGTTCGCTTGAAAATGTCTTTGAACGATTTGGTAATTTCTGCGGAAGACCTTGATTATTCCAATGAGGCTAATGAGCGTTTGATGTGTGAATACAATGGTGATGATATGGAAATCGGTTTTAATGCCAAGTTCCTTATTGAAGTACTTGGAAATTTATCAAGCAAAACAATCACATTTGAACTATCTGCGCCTAACCGTGCCGGCTTAATAATTCCTGTTGATCAGGAAGCTAATGAGGATATCCTAATGCTAGTTATGCCAGTTATGCTTAACACTTACGTTTAGAAATAGGTATTAATTTTTGTTAAAAACCATAAAAAAGTCCGGTAGAAAAACTCTACCGGACTTTTTTATTTGCTTAATTTTAAGATATTTAGCCGACACAATAACTATTTTTTTATATTAAGTACGAAAAATATCGTAGCCAATGCTTTGAAATACGAATCTTTTCGTATTTCTTTGTTACGAAGATATTCGTAGGTAATAAAAATGCTTGTGAATTGACTATCAATATAATAAAAATTTATTAGCCATGATTATTAAACCAACAGAATCCGAACTGGAAATTTTGAACTACTTATGGAAAGAAGGCCCTTCTACCGTAAGACAGGTTCACGACTTTTTATCTGCATTCAAAGATACGGGTTACACAACGACTTTGAAGCTGATGCAGATTATGAATGACAAAGGTGTTTTGTACCGGACTGAGAAAGGGCGCTCTCACATCTATGTTGCTTTACTGGACGAAGAAGAAACAAAGCAAAATCTGCTTGGACGTTTTGTTGAATCCACATTCCGTGGTTCCGCAGCCAGTCTGGTCATGCAGGCACTAGGCAATCACTCTACCTCTAAGGAAGAACTGGATGAAATTCGTGAATTGTTAAACAACCTTGAAAACAAAAAATAGCCATGAAAATGTTTTTTAACTTATTCTCCGACTCACTGGTTTCTGCCTTTGGCTGGATGCTGGTTCATTCACTTTGGCAAGGTGCTTTGCTTGTGCTAATTGCCAGCATTACGCTTTATTTTTTAAGGAAAAGCCCTGCATCGCTGCGTTACAATTTTGGTATTTTAACGTTTTGTGCACAAGTATCTGTGTCACTGGCTACATTTTTTTATTACTATTTCAATACCGCTTCCAAAACGCTGAGCAGCACTCTGACTAGTACTTCCCAAAATACAGCCGACTGGAAAACGCTTACTTATCAATTATCCTTAACAACAAAAATTCAGCTTTGGCTAAGTACCCACATTCAGGAACTGGTTATTTGCTGGCTGATTGGTGCTTTTGTTTTGATACTGCGCTTTTTAGGAGGATGGATTTATACAGAACATCTTCGTCACAGCTCAAAACTGGTGATGAACAAAGAATGGAGAGCACGATTTGGTGTGTTAACAGCCAAGTTAAAAGTATATCAATCTATAGAATTAAAGGAGTCAGCTAAAATACTTACTCCGATGGTTATAGGAACTTTGCAGCCTGTCGTTCTGATACCAATTGGTTTGCTTACGGGCTTTCCTACTTCACAGATTGAAGCTATACTGGCACATGAATTGGCACATATTCGCCGCCATGACTATCTGGTTAATATACTGCAATCCTTTGTTGAGGTCGTATTTTTCTTTCATCCTGCACTTTGGTGGTTGTCAGAAAGAGTCCGAATTGAGCGTGAACATTGCTGTGACGATCTTGCCATAGAAGCTTGCGAAGATCGTGTATCACTTGCACATGCGCTTGTTGGTATTGCGGAATGGACTTCAAACCATTCATTAGCAATGGCTTTTGCATCTAAAAAACCTTTACTACTGCAACGTGTAAAACGTGTGTTAGGCGTTGCACCAAAATCAACCAGATTTTTTGGAAATGTGCCCGTTACATTATTATTTTTTGCAGCCTTAATAGGCATATCTGCTTATGCTGTCGGACAGGGCACTGTTAAAAAGAAGAAGGCAAAAACACATCAGGTTTCAGGTAAAAACCAGAGAATCATTTCAAGAAATGAAGATGAGTCTAACGTTTCTGGTGAAGTACCGGAAGTAATTGCAGATATCCCGGATATGGAAGAAAATATAGATATTGCCATAGATACTGATATCGATCTTTCTTTTATGAGTGATTCTCTAAAAGATAAAATGGCTGAATTCCAGCAAAAAATAGAAGGAATGCAAAAAGAAATGGAGCCTTTGCAACGCCGTATGGAAGAGCTTCATTTAGAAATGGAAAAGCAACAGTTTGACGTTGAACATTTTGGCAGGAATCAGGAAAAGCTGGAATGGAAAAAAGATCGCATGAATGATATGCGTCAGAATCTATTGGAAAAACGTTCAGCTTTGCTTCATCCTGATAATAAATCAAAAATAAAACTGAATGAAGCGGATCTTGAAAAACAACTCGCTGAATTTGAACAGCAGATAAAAACACAGGAACAAGCGATTACGCAGCTGAATGCGGAAATTGCCAGCAGTCGCAAAGAAGCTGAGAAAGCGGAAGAGCCTTTTAAAAAGGTTGAAAAAGAAATGGAAGAAATAAGCCGGAAAATGGAAGAGGTAGGAAAGCGTATGGAACTTGAATCTAAAGAAATTGCAAAGCTGATGCCAGCTCCTTCAAAACCGCCTCGTGCTCCAAAAGCTGTTTCTGCAAGAAGAGCCACTGCGGCTGTGCCTGCTTCGCCAGCGCTAAAAGCAGCTCCTGCTGCACCATCGTCACCACCAGCACCGCCAAGAAATAAATAACTAAAAAGCCCTTTGCAGGAATATCTGCAAAGGGCTTTTTAGCTTAGTAATAGATTTAAATTATTCCACTTCAATAATAACATCATCGCTCATCGGATGCGCTACGCAAGTCAGGATAAAACCTTCTTTCAGCTCTGCTTCTGACAAAGCATCTTCTTCATCCAACGCCACTTTTCCGGAAACGCACCGGCCCATACAAGCTGTACACATACCTGCCTGACAAGAATAAGGCAAATCAATGTCCATATTCATCGCCGCCTCCAGAATCGTTTCATGCGCCTTTACAGGAACTTTGTATTCCGTTCCTTCATAGAAAAGCGTAATTTCATGTGTTTTCGGTGAATCGTCGTCTTCTTCCAAGGTTACTTCTCCCGGTTTTGATGCAGTCGCAGTCAGAAAACTTTCCTGTCTGATTTTGTTTAAAGCAACACCTCGGATGGCCAGAGCACGGTTTGCTTCTTCCATCATATCTTCCGGTCCGCACAAGAAAAACTCTGCTTCACTGATCTTCAGATCAGGCAAAGTTTCCATTATTTTAAGAATATGACTTTTATTAAGGCGTCCGCGTTCCCCCTGCCAGCTATCTTCAGGCTGACTTAATGTGTAAATTACCTTGAAACGCTCTTTATATTTTTCCTGTAAGGCTTGAATTCTTTGTTTAAAAATAATGCTATGCTCCGTCCGGCTTCCATAGATTAAAATGACCTCGCTTTCCGCCTCAACCATTAAAATGGATTTTGCAATGGAAAATAACGGTGTAATCCCGCTTCCGGCTCCTATGAAAACAACCTGCCTAACCTGATCATCTTCCTGTTTAGGAAAAAATGATCCCATGGGTTCCATCGCTTCCACGACATCACCTTCTTTCAACGTATCCAGCAACAAATTGGAAGCGAACCCACCGGGAACCCGTTTGATTGTTATGGCTAAGGAAACGTCGGTATAAGGTGAACTCGACATCGAGTAAGAACGACGTACTTTTTTGTCTCCATCCGGTAAAAGAAGGGTTATAAATTGCCCCGGACGATAAGCAACTACCTCATTAAGAGGATGCCAGAAGTGAATGGTTGATGCATCTTCTGTTTCTTTCTCGATTTCTTTAACCTTTAAAAAATAATATTTGCTCATAAGTAGCGATTAGCTTTTAGCCGTTAGCAATAAATATGCCACGGAAGTAGCTTTTATGTAATCCTATAATTTGTAATGTATTGGGGTTAACAAGGAATAGGCAAAGGTAATTCGCTTATACAAAGAAAAAGCCTCATGGTTCAGAAAATCCATGAGGCCAAGAATAAATTTATTCTTCTTTATTTCAAAGTTGCAACCGCATCTTTAATTCTTTGAACCGCTTCAACCAGAGATTCATCAGCAGCAGCTGTTGAAATACGGATGCAGTTTGGCGCACCAAAACCGGAGCCTGCTACGGTAGAAACATATGAATTGTTCAATAACCAATTTGCAAAATCATCTGAATCCTTGATAAGGTTTGTTCCATCTGATTTTCCAAAATAATAACTTACATCCGGGAATGCGTAAAAGGCTCCGTCCGGAACGTTTACCTTGAAACCAGGAATATCTTTTAACAAACCAACAACCAGATCGCGGCGGCGTGCATAAGCTTTTGTCATCTCCTTTGTTGTATCCAAAGGACCATTGAAGGCAGCTGTTGCTGCTTTCTGAGCAATTGAATTGGTACCGGACGTCACTTGCCCCTGCAATTTTTCAACGCCTTCGGCAATCCATTTTGCAGCACCGATAAACCCGATTCTCCATCCCGTCATAGCAAAGCCTTTGGCAACACCGTTCACTGTAATTACGCGGTCCTTCAAAGCAGGAATAGATCCAATGCTGAAGTGTCCTTCTTCTGTAAAGTTGATATATTCATAAATCTCGTCTGCTAAAACGTAGATTCCTTCGTGTTTTTCCAATACAGCACCAATTTCTCTCAACTCAGCTTCTGAATAAACAGCACCGGTCGGATTGTTTGGCGACGCATACATCACCACTTTGGTACGCGGTGTAATGGCAGATTCCAGCTGTTCGGCAGTAACTTTGAAACCATTTTCAAAAGCACCATCTACAATTACAGATTTTCCTTCTGCCAGTTTTACCATTTCAGAATAACTCACCCAGTAAGGAGCAAAGATAAGTACCTCATCACCCGGATTGATCAAAACCTGAATGACATTGGCCAGGGAATGTTTTGCTCCCGTAGAAACTACAATATTCTCCGGTTTCCAATCTATATTATTGTCGCGCTTTAATTTATCAGCAATCGCTTTTCGCAAATCAGGGTAACCTGCTACCGGCGAATATCCGTGAAATCCATCATCAATTGCCTTTTTGGCAGCCTCACAAATAAATGCGGGCGTTTTAAAGTCTGGCTCTCCCACGCTCAGACTAATTACTTTGTGGCCTTGGGCAGCCAATTCACGGGCCATTTTGGTCATCGCCAGCGTCGAAGATTCTTCGAGGGCGTTGATACGGTCGGCCAGCACCTGAGTTTGCTCTGCTACTGCGGACATTGCAACAAAAATTAAGTTAAAAGAAAATATAGGCTTGTGATCAGACTTTGTCAGGTCTGTATCAACAAATTGCCCGCAAAGTTACTGGTTTTTTGGGAGAGTTGAAGAAATAGGAGTGGTTAAAGAAAAAAAAGAATATATACCGGAGCACTTATTCCGTGTAAACCCTGATCGTTGAAGAAAAATCAGGCATTTTCAACTGCTTTCTACAACAATTACCTTCTGACTTCAATCGAATTTTGAGTAATAACTTTTAATTCTTCCGGGTCAAATGTTAGCAGTTCAATGACATTGTCAATATTTTCCAGTTTGATCAACAAACCATTCTTTGGTTTGTTTTCATCCTGGTTAACGATTTCTCCAAATGCTCTGATAACGTCCAGACTATGTGTTGTTGCAAAAACCTGAATATTGAACCGTTCCGCTATTTCAAAAATAATGCTCCATAGCTTTTCGTGAACAGCATAATGCAACCCATTTTCGATCTCATCAATAAGCACAATGCCATTTTCGCTCATACTTAAAGCAAGCAAAATAATCAACATGCGGTGAACGCCGTTGCCCATGCGTAAGAGTGCAATGTTTTTTCCATTTTTCAACGTTGCTACAGGGTTGCGCAAATTGTCTGCAGCAAAATCCACTTCCAGAATCCGGTCATCCAGAATATTTAAACATTCAATTGCTTTTGCCTTAATAAAATCAGAAAAAGTATCAAATGAGTTTTCTCTTAACAGCGCCTGAATATTCAAATGAGACTTTACAAACCTGACGTTGGATGGAATTAAAACGTCATCATCCGTCAACAGGTCAGCAGCCAGATCATCTATAACCAGTTTCTCTGTCAGAGATTCATTCTGAGCAGCATAGAAATCAATCGATGAAAGAAAATTGGTTTTACCGGTATTATTTTTTCCAATAATCAGGTTAATCCGGCTTAATGAATTAATCGTTATATTTTTAAGATTCTTATAATTTTGTATTTCTATTGAAGACACCATAATACAAGCTAAATAATTTTCCTGCTGTACAATCAAGTTAATAACCTACATTTTAAAAAACTTCTCCCAGGTTCACAAACAATCCTCTCGAACCATTTATCCCAAAACCGTAATCGATGGCAATATTGGTCCTGGACTTTTTATTAATTTTTATACGAATTCCCAAACCGGCACCCGGCGCAACCTTATCAAATTTTTTTGTTGGCCAGTTAGAAAAACTTTGTGCATTTCCAAAAACTACGCCACCGAGCAATCCGTTTTGTGTTAACGAAAAACGGTATTCTGTTTCAAAATACAACATATCAGGGCTACGGAATCTTCCCTGAATATACCCTCTGCCGGTATTGCTGGAAGGATCCCAGCTTGTACTCGGCAACTCCAGATAGGGCGGCTTTCCTGCCAAGGTAAGCCAGTTAAAATCCCAGAATGCCAATGTATTCCGGCTTCCTCTCGGGAAATTGACATATTTTCTGAATTCAAGTACCAGGGATTGCCAGTTTGAATTGCTTCCCAGGAATTTTGCATTGTTCCGGTACCGTGCATTGGCATACAAACCTGCCTGCGGATTAATGGAATTTTTCCTGCTATCGTACAGAATATTGCCAACTAAACCTGAAGAAACAGATTTTGGCACCAGTCCGTAAGCCGTAACATCTTCATTGGTTTCTTCCTGTTTTATTTTCCAGCGGTAATCCAGTAAATATCCTATTCCCAAATAAAATGCGCCGGTTATTTTTTTCAAAACGGTCTGGTGAAGTCGTACGTGTGAATAATTAATCCTGTCGGAATTAGCAATAAGACTATGTCCACCTAATCCATAGGTATCCTGCGGGTATTTAAAATAGCGCCAGTCAATAATAATATTATAGCCATTGTCTCTTGTCCAGATATTGGCTTGAACCGGGATTGTAATCTGGTTGTACTGTGTATAATTGAAGCTGGTACTGACACTCGAAATATTGGTCTTAGAGGAATCACTCAGGTAAAATGCAGCGTTTGCACTTAATAAGCCTACAAAACCAGTTGACAGAGTATAACCTACCGCAGGAACCAGGGAGTAGAGTACTTTACCCGATTTTGCTTCTTTCGCTTTGGCACTATCCCTTTTACTTTTTTTCCGTAACTGACCCAATACATCAATAATATCCTTTTCCTCAACCTTCTCCGGATGTATGGAACTATCAGGCGTAATGCTGGTTTCCGGCCGCATGGAGTTCTGCGCAGGAACCACAACCTGCGCCTGAACTCCGGAACATAAAATTCCGTAAGCAGAAAGGAAAAAAATACCTACAAAAGCCTTGAACAAGTCGTAATTCCGTTAAATGAAATCAAATTTAGCTTTAAATAAAAAATACATGCCCGGAATAAGAAGATCTAAGTTTTTTCTAAGTAAAAGCTTTAGCCTGTTTCAACCATAATACAAAAAAAGCTGCCAGCTCTGTAAAGAACCGGCAGCTTTCCTTGTTAATCTTACTTTATAATTAAGCCAAAGCAGCTTGTAAATTATCGTTAATCGCTTCAAGGAACTCCTCAGTATAAAGATAATGCTCCCCGTGGTTTACTTTATTGCCATGAATACAAACAGCAAGATCTTTTGTCATTTTACCACTTTCCACCGTTTCAACACAAACTCTTTCCAATGTCTGGCAGAAATCGATCAATGGCTGATTTTCGTCCAGTTTACCACGGAATTCTAATCCACGTGTCCATGCAAAAATAGATGCAATCGGGTTTGTTGAAGTTGGTCTTCCTTTCTGATATTCACGGTAGTGACGTGTTACTGTTCCGTGTGCAGCTTCTGCTTCCAATGTTTTTCCATCCGGAGTCAACAATACAGAAGTCATTAAACCAAGAGAACCGAATCCTTGTGCAACAGTATCAGACTGAACGTCGCCGTCATAGTTTTTACAAGCCCAAACAAAATTACCTTCCCATTTAAGCGCAGAAGCAACCATGTCATCGATCAAACGGTGCTCATAATGTACTTTTCCTGCAAATTCAGCATCGTAAATTTCCTGGAAAATATCTTTGAAACGACCATCGTATTTTTTCAGAATGGTGTTTTTAGTAGAAAGATACAAAGGCCATCCTTTGCTCATGGCTACATTGAAGCAAGAACGTGCAAATCCACGGATAGACTCATCCACATTGTACATCGCCATTGCTACACCAGGTCCCTGGAACTGGTACACTTCGTGCTCAATCACTTGTCCGTCTTCGCCTTCAAACTTAACAGTCAGTTTCCCTTTTCCTGGTACAACGAAATCAGTTGCTTTGTACTGATCACCAAAAGCGTGACGTCCAACGATGATAGGGGCAGTCCAGTTTGTTACCAAACGCGGTACGTTGCTCATTACGATAGGCTCACGGAAAACAGTTCCATCTAGAATGTTACGGATTGTTCCGTTTGGAGATTTCCACATTTGTTTCAGATTGAACTCTTTTACGCGATCTTCATCTGGTGTAATGGTAGCACATTTGATACCTACTCCATATTCTTTAATCGCGTTAGCAGCATCAACTGTTACCTGATCATTGGTTTCATCACGATATTCAACACCTAAGTCGTAGTACTTAATATCTACGTCCAGGTACGGTAAAATAAGTTTTTCCTTAATAAATTTCCAGATGATACGAGTCATCTCATCACCGTCTAATTCGACTACGGGGTTTGCAACTTGAATTTTGCTCATAATTATTATTTACTATTCGAAAGTTAAAGATATTGAAATGCGACGGTGAAAGTACAAATAATAGACTAAAAAGGCGAAATACAACAGGAAGTAAGTTTGATTTTATCCTTTATTTCCTAAAATATAACCAAGACAGTTCTGTCTATTAATCTTTAAAATGCGAATGGAAACCTTATCTACCCAAATTTTTCTTAAATGTCTGGAACCCGTTTCTTTAATTTTGTGATATTGCCAAACCAACTGCTGAACTTGTTATGAATAAATCCTTTTTACGCGCTGAATACTTAAATAAAAGAAAGGATTTAACACAAAACGAGATTGCTGAGAAAAATACGGCTATTGTCAGAAATCTAAAAAAATTTCTGTCTGAAAAGGCGATTGAGACTATACATCTTTTTCTACCTCAACATGGAAAAGTTGAAATAGATACCTGGCAGATCATTAACTTACTTCAAAAGGAATTTCCTCACCTTATAATTACGGTTCCCAGAATTATGCCGGGAACAAGGGAAATGGAGCATTTTCTCTTAAATTCTGAAACAAACCTGATCGAAAACCGCTGGAAAATACCGGAACCCGATCCTGTGACGAGTATTAAAACAGAACCTGAAAAGATTGATGCTGTACTGATACCGCTTTTAGCTTTTGATAAAAAAGGATTCAGGGTAGGGTATGGAGGAGGTTATTACGATCGGTTTCTGGCCCAGTGCCGGCCTGATGTAATAAAGATAGGTTTATCATTTTTTGAATCCGTCAAGGAAATTAGTGATTTAGATGGGTTTGACGTCGCGATGGATTATTGTGTAACCCCTCTGGGTATAGATCGGTTCTAGTCTTCGTGCAAAGCATTTGTACAATAAAAACGTAATTAGTTATTAATTTCCTCGTAAATTTGCACCACTTTTCAAATCAGGCGAAAACAGCCGGAATTTGTTGAGTAACAGATAATTTTACAAATCACATTAATCCTGGTTTTAGAATGAAAATCGCAGTAGTAGGCGCTACCGGTCTGGTAGGCGGCGAAATCCTCAAAGTGCTCGAAGAGCGTAATTTCCCCGTAACGGAATTATTGGCCGTTGCATCTGAAAGATCTGTTGGCAAGGAAGTTACATTCAAGGGTAAACAGATTAAGGTAATCGGATTTGAGGATGCGATTGCAGCGAAACCTGAAATCGCGATATTTTCTGCCGGTGGCGGTACTTCTCTGGAACTGGCTCCAAGATTTGCTGCGGCTGGAATTACTGTCATTGATAATTCCTCAGCATGGAGAATGGATCCTACGAAGAAACTCGTAGTACCTGAAATCAATGCAGTAACCTTGACAAAAGAAGACAAGATTATAGCGAATCCAAACTGCTCAACCATTCAGATGGTGGTGGTTTTGAACCCGTTGCATCAAAAATATAAAATCAAACGTGTAGTTGTTTCAACGTATCAGTCTGTGACAGGAACAGGTAAGGCAGCTGTTGACCAGCTTTTTGCGGAACGTATGGGTGATCATAGTACTTCAAAAGTTTATCCTCATCCGATCGACCTAAATGTACTGCCGCACATTGATGTATTTCTTGACAATGGATATACCAAAGAAGAAATGAAGATGACGAATGAGACGAAGAAAATTATGGGAGACGATAGCATTGCGGTCACTGCAACGACGGTTCGTATCCCTACCATCGGTGGACATTCGGAAGCTGTTAACATAGAGTTTGAAAATGAATTTGATCTGGACGAAGTTCGCAAGATTTTGAGTGAAGCAGAGGGCGTAATTATTCAGGATGATCCTAAAAATGCTCTTTATCCAATGCCTTTAACAGCACATGGAAAAGATGAAACTTTTGTAGGTCGTATCCGCCGTGACGAATCTCAGCCTAAAACATTGAATCTGTGGATTGTTGCAGATAACCTTCGCAAAGGAGCTGCTACCAATACGGTTCAGATTGCAGAATTTTTGGCTAAACATGATTTAGTTGGTGTTGGTCAGGAAGCATAAGGTTTTCAAAAGTATTTATAAACAAGAAAAGAGTGGCTCTCCTGCCGCTCTTTTCTTGTTTATAAATAGGATCATATAATAACTTAAAACACAATTTAATATTACTTCCTCTACCGGTCTACCTCACCCATTACCACATCAATAGAACCAATAATGGCTACCAGATCCGCCAGTAACGATCCTTTTGACATTTCCCCGATGACAGAAAGATTGTGAAATGAACAAGATCTTGCCTTGCAACGAACCGGAATGTCCGAACGTCCGTCAGAACGGAAGAAAAAACCCAGTTCCCCTTTTGAGGCCTCTCCTCTGGCATAAAAATCCATCGCCTTCGGACGAATTTTTTTCGGAACAAAAGCTTGCGGATCAAAAGAAGGTGTTCTTTTATAATCACCTTGTAACTGAACCAGGCTTTGTTCAATCATTTTTACAGATTCCCAGCATTCGGCAACGCGTACCCAGGTACGGTCCCAGCAATCACCAACGGTCCCCATTTTCCCTTCACCAATAGGTATGTCAAAGTCCAGCTCCGGGTACACAGAGTAGGCATCCACCTTACGCAGATCATAACGTAACCCTGATCCGCGAAGCATAGGACCCGTACAGCCGTAGTTAATTGCTACCGGCAAGGGAAGTACGCCTACGTTGGCAGTACGCTGTACAAAAATTTTATTGTCAACAACGAGCTGCTGCAGCTCCACCAACTTAGGCTTGAGGTATTGAATAAATTCAGAACAGCGTTCTTCAAAACCTACCGGTAAGTCGTAAAACAAACCGCCAATCCAGATATAATTGTAAAGCATTCTTGCTCCGCAGGTCCATTCGAGCAAACGCAAAATTTGTTCACGGTCGCGCATCATCCATAAAAAAGGCGTGTAGGCACCAATATCCATGGCATATGTCCCAAGGGCTACAAAGTGTGAAGCCAGACGATTTAATTCTGCTACTACCACACGGATATATTCAATTCTTTTCGGAATGTCGTCCTGAATTCCCAGCATCCGCTCTACACCCATGACATAAGCATGTTCCGAGTTCATGGCTGCCAGATAATCCAGACGGTCTACATAGGGAATAACCTGGTTAAAAGGCAGTGATTGTGCATGTTTTTCAAAACAACGGTGCAGATAGCCAACATGCGGCACTACATCAACCACTATTTCGCCATCTGTTACTACTTCAAGACGAAGAACACCATGCGTAGAAGGATGTTGCGGTCCCATGTTAAGTACCATTTCCTCAGTACGAAGCGTTTCGGAGGTGTACTTACCGGGTACAGATTGTACAAAATACTCCGGACGATACTCGTATTGAACTGGATTACTCATGATTTTATATTTTCTGCTTATTTATCATTCAAAAATATAAACAAAACCAAGACAGGATTAATCGCTTTATACGACTGTAATTATTAAAACTGTTGTAATTTCTGATCCAGAACTGCTACTTTCAAGGGTCCGATGGGGCGGCCTTCATTGTGCAGACGATCCACTGCAGTTATATAATAAACATACCTTTTACCTGTCTGAACAGATGTATCGACAAATTTTTCTCCTTCATAAGCCATCCCAAGGATTTTTCTGGGATCATATGCCGTAGGTTTTTCGTCTGGTTCAAAACGGTAAATCACATAATAGGTCGCCGTTTCTCCGTCGGTAGCAGGATCCGGTTTTTCCCAGAATAATTCCAGTCCGTTTGTTAACAAAGTTGCTTTCAGACTTTTTGGCGTTAGTGGCGGAATGGCATCTTTCCAGCTCATTGTCGGTACCAGGGCAGGATACCGGAAAAGGTCATTGCGCAAGGAATCAACAAAACCAAGGTTATTATTTTTTAGAGAACGTGAACTGAAAAAGATCGTCCCTTCGGCTTCATCTTCCCGGGAATAACGAACCTGATTTGGTAATTCGGTTGGATTAGCCCACTGTTTATCTTTTTCTTTTCCGCCTACCCGGTAAGCTCCCAAACCCACATAGAAATGACGGCCGGCACAATTTTCAGTCCACCAATCTACTAAATTCTTGTAAGGTACTTTTCCAAATCTCGAAGAAAAATAAACCTGAGGAGCAATGTAATCGACCCAGCCTTCACGAACCCATTTCCGGCTATCTGCGAAAAGATCATCATAAGAAGCTAGGGCGCCATACGTTTTCGATCCTTCTGAATCCGTTCCTTTATTCCGCCAGACACCACAGGGACTTATCCCAAACTTGATCCTTGGATTGGTTGCCGTCAACGCATCGTGAATCTGTTTTACCAGTAGATCCACATTGTTGCGCCGCCAGTCTGCCTTGTTTGAAAATCCTTCTCCGTATTGCCTGTACGTAGCATCATCATAAATAACTTGTCCGGCAACAGCGTAGGGATAAAAGTAATCATCAAAGTGAATTCCGTCTACATCATAGTTTTTGGCAACATTAACCGCCATATCAGTAATAAACTGGCGAACTTCCGGAATTCCAAAGTTGAATAATTTATATCCGTCATAACTTAAAATCCAGTCAGGATGCGTGCGGCTTATATTTTCTGCGGATACGCTTCTTGAAGACTTATGAACCAGCCGGTTCAGGTTAAACCAGGCATGGAATTCCAGACCACGCTTATGAGATTCTAAAATCATATATTCCAACGGATCCCACATCGGATCCGGCCTTCGCCCTTGCTGCCCCGTAAGCCACTCAGACCATGGTTCATTGCTCTTGGCATAAAAAGCATCTCCCGCTGCACGGACCTGCACAAAAACAGCATTCATACCTGCTTTTTTATGAAAATCAAGCAAACCCGCAAATTCTTCTCTCTGTTTATCAGGCACAAGATTTTTACTGCTAGGCCAATCGATATTGTCAACTGTTGCGATCCAAACTGCCCTGAACTCCCGCTTAGGAGGATATATAATTTCAGAATATGTACTTTGGGCTTTGCAGCTTTCCAATGAAAAAATGGACAGCAGCAAGGTAAACGCAATAATTGGAATTTTTTTCACTATATAACGCATGCAAAATGTTAATCCGATCAAAGTAACGTATTTTAGTCCAAAGTTAACCGAGAAGTTGCTTAATTTGTCTTTGCAGCAAATAAACATCTTGGTATTATTGTTATTGTGAATAATTTTTCTGGATATTTATTGTGTAATTACAAGGATTTTTTGTGAGAAAGCCTCAGAAAATTATCTTAAAACATACCGCTATAACGCTTTAACCTGTCTCCCATATTGGAACCATTTGTAAAAACAACTAAAAAAAACGTCCTTTTTGAAATAGCCTGGGAGGTTTGCAATCAGGTCGGCGGGATTTATACTGTGATCAGGACCAAGGTACCGGCGATGGTCGAAAAGTGGGATGATAATTATTATCTGCTTGGTCCGTATTTTGATAAGAAAGCATCAGCCGAGTTTGAAGAAATTACTGATCTGGAAGATACCCATGTCGGTAGAACCGTCCGCAGAATGCGTGAAATGGGCTATACGGTTCATTACGGATTTTGGCTGGTAACGGGCAAACCCCGGGTTGTTCTTTTTGATCTTGAAAGTATCAATCATGAGCTGGATACAATCAAGTATAATCTTTGGGAAAACAACCGCATTTCAACCATTAATACAGAACCGTTAGTCAATCAAACGCTTTGTTTTGGTGAAATGGTACGTATTTATCTGAAAGAATATGCAGAAGAAAACGCAAGGAGAGAAGATATTTCTGCACAGTTCCACGAATGGATGGCAAGCAGTGGACTTCCTGATCTTAAAAGAGAAAATGTAAAAATTGCTACTACTTTTACTACACATGCGACCATGCTGGGCCGTTATCTGGCACAGAATGTAGATGGCTTTTACAGTAAACTTCCTTTTTTCGACTGGGAACAGGAAGCCAGAAATTACAATATTGTAACGCAGGCATCTATCGAGCGCTTTGCCGCTTTAAGTGCGCATGTTTTAACAACAGTCAGTGATGTAACGGCTCGTGAATGCGAAGTTTTCCTGGGAAGAATGCCGGATCTGGTGACACCAAACGGATTAAACGTGGTTCGTTTTCAGGCTGTACACGAATTTCAGAACCTGCATTTGAAATATAAGGAACGGATTCACGAGTTTGTGTTAGGACACTTTTTTCCTAGTTACTCTTTTGACCTTGACAAAACACTTTACTTCTTCACATCAGGCCGGTATGAATATAGCAACAAAGGCTACGATCTTACGCTGGAAGCATTAGCCAGATTGAACTACAAGATGGTGCAGGCGAATATGGATATGACGGTTGTGATGTTTATCGTGACCAAACAACCTTATTATTCCGTTAATCCTGATGTTTTACAATCCCGTGCGGTACTGAATGAACTTCAGGAAACCTGTACAGCAATTGAAAAAGAAGTAGGTGAGAAGCTTTTTCTGGCAGCTGCTTCGGGAGCTGATCATAAGATGCCGGATCTTAACAATTTTGTAGATGAATACTGGCGTCTTCGTTTGCGCCGTACAATACAGACCTGGAAAACCGATAAATTACCTGCTTTCGTTACCCATGATTTAAAGTCAGAAGACGGAATTACGGATTTTTGCAGAAAAGCAAATCTGGTCAACAACGAACGTGACCGCGTAAAAATCGTTTATCATCCTGATTTTATTTCCTCTACGAATCCATTATTTGGACTTGATTACGGACAGTTTGTTCGTGGCTGTCACCTGGGCGTTTTCCCAAGTTATTATGAGCCTTGGGGTTACACGCCGCTGGAATGTGTGGTACGTGGTGTTCCGACGGTAACAAGCGATTTATCCGGCTTCGGTGATTACATTATGCAGATTATGCGGGATTATGAAAACCGCGGCATTTATGTGATCAACCGGAAATCACAAACCTATGCTCAGGCCGCAGATCAAATGGCTGACATACTATTCAAATTTGTAAGAATGCAGCGCCGCGACCGTATCATGCAGCGAAACCGGGTAGAAAATATTTCAGATGTTTTTGACTGGATGAACCTGAGATCCTATTATGATACCGCTCATGATCTGGCTACGAAGAGGAGAAAACCTTAATTTCTGCTACTTACAATAGCATTTTATAATATGGCATACATTAAAAGCCTGCAATGCATATCTGTGCATTGCAGGCTTTTTGCTTAACTACCCTTGAATTCCTAAAAAAAATTAACACCTTCACCATATAATATTATCCCAACAAGCATGAATTACATAGAAGTACAACTGGAACTTGAACCTGATTTTACAGAAATATTAATGGCTGAACTGGCCGAAGCCGGCTTTGAATCTTTTGTGGAAACCGATGAAGGTTTGCAGGCCTATATTCCTGAAGAAGATTTTAAAGAGGCCGTTTTGCAGGACATTATTGCCAAATACAGCGAAAACACGGCAATAGCAAGTTCCTGGAAATCGTTAGAAAGAAAAAACTGGAATGAGGAGTGGGAAAGGAGCTATGAGCCCATTGAAGTTGGTAATCAAATCCGGATTCGTGCCGTTTTTCACGAACCTGATCCAAGCTTTACCTACGACTTGCTGATCCAGCCAAAAATGTCATTTGGAACAGGTCACCACGAAACGACCTGGCTTGTGATGAATGAGCAGCTTAACCTTCCACACGCCGGACTTTCGATTATGGACGTAGGCTGCGGAACAGGAATTCTGGCGATTCTGGCTTCAAAACTCGGAGCTGAAAATTTACTTGGTTTTGATATTGACGAATGGGCCGTGGAAAATACAGCTGAAAATTTTGCCATGAACGGGCTGGGAGAGGAAGCCAAAGTTTTTAAAGGTACCATCAACGAAGTTCCTGCTGAAAAACAGTTTGGCGGAATCCTTGCCAACATCAACCGGAATATTCTGCTGGAAGAAATACCAAAATATGTGAAGCATTTACTACCCGGCGGATGGCTGGTTACCAGCGGATTTTACGAAATGGACCAGGCTGACATTGAACGTTGTGCGTCAGATACCGGATTGAAAAAATTAAAATCAAATACGCGTAACCAATGGGCTACGGTTGTTTTTGAAAAAGAAAAATAATGCCTTCATTTTAAGCTATTGGAATAATTAATTCGTTATTTTTCAATAGCTTAAAAATAAACACATAAGAACACTTTCTACATACTACATGAAGATCACCCGTTACTTTCTGTTAATCTGTATCATACTGTTTAGTGGGAAAAACATATCTGCCCAAAATACAAAAGTCTCTGACGATCCCGGCCAGTTTATGGTTCAGGTCAGAAAACTGATGGATGGCAGTAAAAATCCGGTTTATATACGATCAACAGCGCAACTGGACAGCATCTGGATGAGCACCATTACACCTGCACAGCAAAGCAAGTTTATAGGTGTGGTTAAAACACAAATAGCTAAAGGTCAAAAAGCCGGACCAATACTTCATTTGCTGATAAAAAACACGCACACACTGGCTAAATCAGGAAATGATGTAGATGGATTTCTGGATCTTGCTGCTAAATCGGGAGATAAATATGATGCAAAAACCTTGCAGCGTATCTTGGAAACCATCAAAAACACGGTTGAAACAAACCGGCTTTACGCATCCAATTTCAATTCTCTTTATCTGTTAAGCGGTACTTACAAATTCCGTTTTGATACCACACGTGCAGAAGTTGTGGAAGCACAAAAAGCAGCTGCTGCGGATAACTGGGATACTCCGGTTGATTCCAATGAAGTTATCTCTCCAAAATCAGCACCCGTAATACCGGTTTCCGGCGCTATCATGGATTTACAGAATGTGGTTTTCGGAATGACAGGATCGGGTGATTCTATTGCTTTCGGACCGGCAACGGGCAGCGTTTCTTTGAAAGACGGAATTTTTGCCGGAAAAGGAGGAAAATTTGACTGGAAAGCGGCAGGAGACTCTTCTATTTATGTAGATCTGGATACATATTCATTCAATATTACACAACCAAAACTGGTAGCACAAAATGTAACATTGCACAACGAAAACCAGCTTGCAAACCCGATTAAAGGTACACTAGAATATAGAAGTGTAAAAAAATCAAGAAGCCAGCCAGCACCTTATCCTCGTTTTGTTTCTTCCAAAAACGATGCAAAGCTTAAAGCTTCACGCAAAAATATTGCTTACCAAGGAGGTTTCGCACTGATTGGCACTACGATGTATAGTACTTCGCTAAGTGATGAGCCATCAAAAATTACGGTTTCTTACAAAGATAAACCAGCCTTTACAGCAATCAGTAAACGGTTTTCTTTAAGAGATTCCGTCATTTCGGCTCCTTTGGCTTCTTTTTCAATGCCTTTGGGAAAAGATTCATTGTTCCATCCCGGAGTAACCTTTATTTACAATGATACGGAAGGACAGGTAAAACTGGGCCGTGCCGAGAAAACAGATTTTGGTCCTTTGCCTTATCAGGATTCTTTTCATAAAATGAGTATCTGGTCGCAGGCTATGCGCTGGACTTTTCCGAATGACAAAGTAGAGTTTTTCCGCATTGATGGTAAATCCGTTGTACCAGTTAAACTTGAATCTTTTGATTTTTTCAAAAAAGAACGTTTCAGAGGAATCAGCCAGGAATTTGGTTTTCAGCCTTTGCTGATGGCCGCTAATTATACACAGACTGAAAAAAAACCAACTTTTCTTTCCGAAGACCTTGCAAAAAAATTCAAGCAGGATCCTGTAATTATCCGTCGTGCCTTGCAAAGATTAGCGCTGGACGGCTATTTCATTTATGATAAAACCACGGACGAGTTTGCGGTTAGCAAAAAAGGAATCCTGTACGTCTTAGGTAGTCTGGATAAGACTGATTATGATAATTTTCAGGTTAGTTCCCAGTTTTCCGCCAATGATGAAATGGCTAATGCAACGATCAACCTATCCGATACATTGCTTACAGTAATGGGCGTAGGCCGGTTTGTTGTCAGCGACTCGTTGAAAATATTTGCTATTCCATCGGATAAAAAGCTGATTATTGGTCGCAATCGGAATTTTACTTTAAACGGACAAATGGCAGCATCCAACTACCAGTTCCGGGGGCAAAACCTTAAATTCAATTACAATCAGTTTTTTGTCAATGTAAGTCCGAGTGATTCCATCACATTTACACCTAAGGAAAAATTTGTAAAAGGACAGAGCGGTCAGGTTGGCGGGCATGTTAAATATGAAAAAGGAGGTACGTTTTACTTAAGTGATCCGCAAAATAAATCCGGTATTCAGAAAGGGAAAAAATCGCCTCGGCTTGTCGTTCCTGACGGTATGATTGTTTACTTCGACCAGCCTGAACGGGGAACGCTGCTTTATCCGCGTGAAGTATTTTTCAAAATCCCGAAAATTGATATGGATGGACTGGATCAGCGTGATGTTATTTTTGATGGTACTTTCAACTCCAACGGTATCATTCCACCGATCCAGACGATCCTGAAAAGTATGCCGGACAATTCGCTGGGATTTGAGTACAAACCGCCCGTAACCGAAATGAAAATCTATGGCGGAAAAGCCATGGCCCGGTTTACAGATACGCTGGTTATGGATAATTCCGGTTTGAAATCCAAAGCTGTTCTGCGCTATTTGTCTGCTTCCATGACGGCCAAAAATGTACTGCTTGCGTCTGATTCGCTGCTTGCATCCGGAGAGCTGGCAAGTATCAAAGAAGCAACGATCGGCAAAGGGTATTTCCCAGCCGTGGACCTAAAAGATTACACGCTGCGCTGGTTTCCGAATACAGACAGCATGTTTATCAATACACAGGGAAAATCATTTTCTTTCTATAAAGGAACAACCAGCCTGGAAGGTGGGTTACTGCTGCGTTCATCAGGATTGTACGGAAACGGAAAGCTGAAACGTCCGGATTCCGAACTTACATCGAATGATATCAAATTTAACAAAGATGGGTTTCTGGCAAACCGCTCCGTTTTCACAGTAAACAGCGGACAGCTGAAAGGAGCCAAAAATATCCTGACCGGCAGAAATGTAAATATTGATTTCAACATCAAAACCTCTATGGTCAATTTTGTTACTGATTCTACGGGTTTTGACAGTGATTCTTCAGGGATGGAAATTCCTGTTGCAGCCTATAAAACACTAATTGCTTCGGCTAAATGGGATATTTTGAAAAAGACTATTCTGATGAAAGGCTTTGGAGAAACGTCTTCTTATACGTCGATTGCACCTGAACAGGAAGGACTAACGTTTGAAGGTTCAGAAGGGATTTATGACGTAGAAAAAGTGACATTAAATGTACGTGGTGTTCCTTTTATCCGCACAGCCGATGTTAAAATTATTCCCGATAAAGGGATGGTTAGCATCGGAAGTGATGGACGTATCGTGCCCTTGAAAAAAGCCCGCATCGAAATTGATACCCTAAATGCTTCACATCATTTACGTGATGCAGATATTAAAATCGATTCCAGAAACCGCTTTGAAGGTTCTGCAACCTATCAATACATCACAGCTCGCAAAGATACTTTTAATATCAAAATGCAGAATTTTGAGCTCGTGGAAATTGACGCTGCTGCGGAAGGGAAAAAATCAAAAGGCAGCAAAGAGGCAGGTCCGGTAAGGTATTATACCACAGCGAGAGCAGAAGTAAAAGAAACGGAGAACCTTATTCTTTCGCCAAGAATCCAGTATAAGGGAGGTATTAACCTGATTGCTTACCAGCCTTCCCTACAACTGGATGGGTTTGTAAAACCCGTATTGAAATTCCGTAAAGATTTCCAGAGCTCATGGATTGTTTACAAAGAAGCTCCGGGTGAAACTGTGGCTATTAAGATTGATAAAAATCTCAAAAACGAACACGAGCTGCCGCTTTCTGTTGGATTGCATTTCAATGAGACCCGCGGCATGTACATGACATTTTTATCTCCAAAAGAATCAGACGGCGATGCAGATATTTATCTGGCACAAGGTGCTATGAATTATGATGAAGATAAAAAGGCATTTAAAGTAGCGCCTCCGGTTGGAGCAGATAGCTTGGTGGATGAAGCGAATACGTTAACTTTTGATGACAAGACTGGAATCGCTTCGTTTTCCGGACCTATGAAGCTTACATCTTCGGATTGGCTGCAGTCAACTGCTATTGCTGATGTGCAGGTGGATAGTTCAAGATTTTCTTTTAATTCCATGCTGCTGATGAAGCTTTCTGCCCTGGTACCTGTTTTACCTCAACTTTCAGCAAAAATTATTGAAACCAACCTGGAAGAACAAAATAGTACTGCTGCAGATGATGATCCTGAAAATTTGAACCGAAAGCTATCTGCATTGATTGGTGCCAAGGCAACAGATGCTTATATAAAACTTACGGCAGCGGGTTATAAACCCCTATTCGATGCTTCTCCTGCGCTGGATGTACCCATGGTACTTTCAAATGTAAACCTGAACTGGTCCCCGGTGCATAATGCTTACTTTTCACAGGGACCGATTGGTGTTTCAAATTTTGGCAGAAATAATGTTAATGCACAAATGGACGGAGTTCTGGAAATCCGTCGCTCTGAGCTGGGAGATGAGTTTAGTTTATTCCTTCAGGCTTCACCGGATATCTGGTATTATTTTGATTACAAGGATAAGGAACTTGGTGTCGTCTCATCGCAGGTTGATTTCAATGATCAGGTTACAGCAAAAGGCAGTAACTCCAAGTCCAGAGATATGTCGCTGGTATCTTTAGGTGTGGAAGAAAAGGATATGTTTGTGAGCCGATTTGACGATTTCTACCAGCCTGCACTTAAAAAAGCGAAGTTGGCTGCTAAAACAGCTAAGAAAAAAGCGGTAGTAGCAGAAGAGAAAAAGAAAAAAGAAGAAAAGACAGAAGGTTTCTGATTTTCAATCCGTTAACTACTAAATTTGAATATTTAGTTTGTTAAACCTATTTTTGCATTTTATTGTTTTAGTCCTGTTTACTTGCTATATAAACAAAAGCATCGTATTTTTAAGAAACTTTTAAAGTTCTAATAAACCTAGCAATAATACAAAATGAATTTAACTTTGTTAATCGTTACGATAATAGCGGCCTATTTACTGGGTTCTATTCCGAGTTCCGTGTGGTATGGAATTGGTTATTTTGGAATAGATGTACGGAAACATGGGAGCGGAAATGCAGGAGCTACCAATACGTTCAGAATATTGGGGAAACGTGCCGGAACGATCGTAATGCTTATTGACGTCATGAAAGGATGGACAGCTACTATTTTAGCTTCTATGCTGTTTTATATGGGTGCAATAGCAGAGACGGATATTTTAATGTACAAGATCATTTTTGGTGTAATAGCAATAGTAGGGCATATTTTCCCTGTTTTTGTTGGTTTTAAAGGGGGAAAAGGAATCGCAACCCTACTGGGTATGGTACTTGCGATCCATCCGGAGCTTGCAGCCATGAGCATTACTATTTTCCTGTTGACATTGATTGCTTCTCAGTATGTTTCGCTTAGCTCGATCCTGGCAACGCTCGCTTTTCCGGTACTATCTTTGGTTGGGCTTTTTGGACAACCCGAAACGTTACTGGTTATTTTCGGATTTGTAATGTTTGTACTCGTTGTCATTACGCATCAGAAAAACATTGTCAGACTGTTGAATGGAAATGAAAGCCGTGTGAATATTTTTGCAAAGTCAAAGTCCAAAGGAAATTCCTAAGAATTAAAAAAATACAAATACCAACCCCTAAGGCCGCAACCTTAGGGGTTATTTTTTTATATTGGGCACCGATAAAAATGTACAGATTTATTAACCGTATGAAGGTTTGTTTTAAATTATAATGACTGAACCAATGAATAACTACATCGAAAAAAACAAAAATAAATTTTTGAATGAGCTGCTGGATCTGATAAGGATTCCTTCGGTCAGCGCCGATTCCAAGTTCAAAGAAGATATGCTCCGTGCGGCAGAATTTGTACGTAAAAGTATTTTGGATGCCGGAGCAGACCGTGTTGAAATTTATCCTACACCGGGCCATCCGATTGTTTATGGCGAAAAAATAGTTGATCCATCATTTCCAACGGTTCTTGTTTATGGTCATTACGATGTACAGCCGGCTGATCCTTATGAACTTTGGGATTCACCTCCATTTGAGCCTGTAATTAAGAACGATCGTATTTATGCACGTGGCGCCTGTGATGACAAAGGCCAGTTCTACATGCATGTCAAAGCGCTGGAAACCATGCTTGCAACGGATTCTCTGACCTGCAATATTAAAATTATGATTGAAGGGGAAGAAGAAGTTGGGTCTTCACACCTGGAAACTTTCGTAAAAGAAAATCGTGAAATGCTGAAATGCGATACCATTCTGATCTCAGATACCAGCATGATAGCCAATGATGTACCTTCCATCGAAACAGGCCTTCGCGGATTAACCTATCTGGAAGTGGAAGTGGTAGGAGCTAACCGGGATCTGCATTCAGGTGTTTATGGCGGCGGCGTACCCAACCCGATCAATATTCTTTGTGAAATGATCGCGTCTTTGAAAGATGAAAACGGACACATTACCATCCCCGGATTTTATGACAATGTGCAGGAACTGACAGCTTCAGAAAGAGCTGCCTTGAACGCTGCGCCCTTTGATCTGACCGAATACAAGAAAGACCTATCTATTGACGAGGTAGCCGGAGAGCGGGGTTATACCACCATTGAACGTACTTCTGTGCGTCCCACGCTGGATGTAAATGGTATCTGGGGAGGATATATCGGTGAAGGCGCAAAGACGGTTTTGCCTTCCAAAGCAAATGCCAAAATTTCCATGCGTCTGGTACCTAACCAAACAGATCAGGAAATTTGTGATTTGTTTACAGCACATTTCAAATCCATTGCACCTGCTTCGGTTAAAGTTTCTGTTGTTCCTCATCATGGCGGACTGCCTTATGTGACACCAACGGATTCGATTGAATACCATGCAGCAGAACTGGCCATGGAAGAGTCTTTCGGTAAAAAACCGATTCCAACGCGTGGTGGCGGAAGTATTCCGATTGTTGCTTTATTTGAACAAGAGCTGGGAAGAAAGAGTATCCTGATGGGTTTTGGACTGGATCTTGACGGCCTGCACGGACCTAATGAAAGTTATGGGCTTTTCAATTACTACAAAGGCATTGAAACAATTCCTTTGTTTTTCAAGCATTATGCGAAACTGAAAAAGGGAGAATAAGTAAGTAATTTTTATTCTTACTCTATTTGTTTTTATCCGTCAGACGGCAGAAAAAGCCGCCTGACGGAATATCAGATTATTTCCTTCTATTTCTGCGTTCGTCACGTTTCAGCTTTTTCAGGCTTTCAATATGTTTCCGCGCTTCCTTTTCCTGACTTGACTTTTTATCTGCTTTATCATCAGCCAGTTTATAGTAACTAAGCGCTTCATCATAATTTTTCTGAATTTCGGCAATTTTCCCTAACCCTAAAAGAGACGAAACATAGTAGCCCGCATTCATCGAATTAGTCTGTGTGGAAAAATCAACAGCCTGTTTGAAGAATTTACTCGCCAACTCATAATTCCGGTAATATTGCAAGTTGTAAAACCCTAAGACATAAGCTGCATTTCTGCCGCTTACGCCTTCATAACCCGGCATGCCCTGGCTTATTTTATCCAGAATATTTTGGGCCGCCTTTTCAGCTTCAGCCGTTTTTCCGGTTACAAAAGCAGTCCGGCAAAAATACCGTTCAAAATAAGGATTGTTCGGATAGGTCTGCCACATGTACTTTGCCATTTCATAAGCTTTTCCATATTCGTTTTCCATACTATAAATTTGCAGGAGAAAATACCGGGCTTCCACACGGGTATAAAACGCGTTGTTTGCCACTTTTTCAAGCTGCTGTTCTCCAAGCTTTTTATTTCCTTTTGGAAAAAAGGCCAGGATAGGCTTTAATAAAGGATATTCGGAAGGAACCCATTGCGCATAGTAGTTGTAAATTCCGTCTCCAAAAAGCAATTCAGGTGTCAGATCACCGTTTCCTTTACAAACATCAAGATATTTGAGCGCGTTTTTTCCAGCAAAGGTAGCTTTTGTCCATTGTTTACGTTCTGAGTATAGCCGTCCTTTAAAGGCATAGGCAGCTGCCAGGAAAAAAGCAGGCTCTATTTTGTTTTTTTCATCCTCGTACAAAGTTTCCGCCAAAGCAATGGTTGAATCCATCTGAGCCAAAAATCTTTTATCATATGTTTCTATTTCAGTATTCGGCACTATTTTCCACCATTCGGCAAGTCCCATTAAAAAATGAGGCATGGGATGCTTAGGATAGCGGTATTTCAGCCAGCGGAATTCGGCATCGGCTTCGGCAAATTTGTAATTATACAACATGTTAATTGCCTCCGTTGCTTCAATCTGTACGCTTGGATTCTTGATAACCATATCATAGTTCTTATCCAGTTCGGCCGAAGAATAAAGTTGTGCGACAGCAGAGGTAATGGAGAGAAGAACGACAAGGCCAAAAGCAATAGGCTTAATCAGCATTATTTTCATAATTGAGCTTAAAAAATCTGTCAATATTAACGCAGGAAATATATTTTACGTTTGGTTGCAGCCGTGTTTTTGAAAAAAGAGTTAATATTACTGATCAAGAAAATTCTGACATGATTACGATTCACGATAAAACATTTACCCCGTTCATTTCCAGGGAAGCTATTGAAAACCGGATTGCAGAACTGGCAGCACAGATCAATTCCGACTATGAAGGAAAACATCCTTTATTCATTATTGTTTTAAATGGTGCCTTTTTGTTTGCTTCCGAGCTCGTCAAAAATATTCCTCTTTCCTGCGAAATCACCTTTGTGAAGCTATCTTCTTATACAGCAACAGAATCTACCGGAAAGGTACGTGAAATCATTGGCTTAGAAGAAAAGCTTACCAACCGTGATGTAATTATTATTGAAGATATTGTCGATACCGGCTTGACAATGGATCAGTTATTAAAGCAGGTATATGCTTTGAATCCTTTATCTGTTGAAATTGCGACACTGCTGCACAAGCCAGAAGCGATTAAAAAACCGGTTGATCTTCGTTATGTTGGCTTCGAAATTTCAAATCGTTTTGTTGTTGGCTACGGGCTGGACTATGACGGTGTAGGCCGAAACCTGAATGCATTATATGTTTTGCCTGAGTGACTTCCATATACAAAGCTATCGCATTGTATCGTCGGATGAAAATTTTATATAAATCCACGTATATCTGGCTGGAATTCTTCAAATTGAATTTTTAATAGCAACAAATGATAGCCAACTAGAACATGCGAATTCAGTTTTTTGGTGCCGCACGCACCGTCACAGGCAGCAAACATTTAATCACTACCGAAAAAGGAACAAAAGTATTACTGGATTGCGGATTGTTTCAAGGTATTCAAACCGATGAATTTAACCAGAACTTTGGCTTTGAACCCTCAGAAGTAGATTATCTCGTTCTTTCCCACGCACATATTGATCATTCCGGCTTAATTCCCAGACTTGTAAAGCAGGGTTTTTCAGGACCGATCTATTGTACAACGGCTACGGCTGATCTGTGTAAAATCATGTTGCTGGACAGCTCCCATATCCAGGAAAAAGATCTGGAAAGAATCAACAAGCGCCGGCAAAAACAGGGGAGACCTTTGCTGGAAGAATTGTACAATTCCAAAGATGCAGAAAAGGCATTAAGTTTATTCAAAGGCATGCAATACGGACAAAAGTTTCAGCTGGGAACAGATCCTGAAATTTCTGTGCTGTTTACAGACGCCGGACATATTCTGGGCAGTGCCGCTGTGCATCTGAGTATCTCTGATAAGGGAACAATTAAAAATTTGACTTTCACCGGAGATATCGGCAGACAGGAAGATCATATTCTAAGAACTCCCCAGCCTTTTTCACAGGCGGATTTCATTATCAGTGAGTCAACCTATGGCGACCGCTTACACCCAAAAGAACATGATATGCAGGCGCATCTGCTAAGAGTGGTTAAGGAAACGTGTGTTGAAAAAAAGGGAAAAGTTATTATTCCGGCCTTTGCGATTGACCGGACGCAAGAGTTGATCTATACCCTGGATCAATTATCCAGTTCAGGGAAATTACCAAAAATTGATGTTTATATTGATAGCCCGCTTGCCATCCGCGCTACCAAAATCATGAAAGATCATGAGGAATGTTTCAATCCTGAAATTCTGGATTATATCGAAAAAGATGGTGATGCTTTTGCTTTTCCCAATCTGCACTATATTTCTGAAACCAGCGAGTCTATCGCTCTAAATGACATTAAAGGGCCTTGCATTATCATTTCTGCCTCAGGAATGGCAGAAGCAGGCCGCATTAAACATCATATTAAGAATAACATTGGCGATCCGGACTCGACTATTTTGCTGGTTGGCTATGCCTCTTCGAATACTTTGGCGGGTGCTTTGAAACGGGGAGATAAAGAAGTTAATATCTTTGGGGAAAAGTTTACTGTAAAAACAAGGGTAGAAGTCATGGACTCCTTTTCTGCACATGGAGATTATAATGAAATGCTTCAGTTTCTTTCCTGCCAGAATCCAGATAAGGTTCAAAAGATATTTCTGGTTCATGGCGAATATGAAACACAGTCAGCCTACAAAATTAAACTGGAAAAAGCCGGCTTTAAGCATGTAGCCATCCCGGAATTGTATGAAAGTGTAGAAATTTAACTATCGCAAAATGAAAAGAGCGGTTTCTTTCAGATGGAAAGAAACCGCTCTTTTTAATATAAAGTTTGATATTGTATTAGCCTGATGTTTTATTTAAATGGATCAGCTTATTTCTTAGAACTATATCACTGGTTTTAGCAGGTGATTTGTCGATCCATTCCAAAATGAAAAAGGGAAAGGACAATACGGCTGTTAACACTAAGGCGATCAACATTACAAAAGCAAACCATACTTTTGCAACAAAATAGAATATTTTATTTATATAAGTCATAATCGTAGGAGTTTAATATAGAACTTAAAAATCGTATTATTTAAAAGAATTGTTCCATATTGTTCAACGTGCATATAGTGCAATTAGTTGCTTAACCTAAGATAATATGTAGTAAAATGGGGAAAGTTATTCTCTTACTTTATTCTCTCTCACCTTTTTGACAATTTTTACAGCCGTCATAATAATAACCGCAAAGGCAATCAGCCCCAGAACACCCCAGATCCAGTCTATAGAATTTTTTAATACAACCAGAAATACAATAGAAAATAAAAAGATCGTTGCAACTTCATTCCATAACCTTAACTGTACAGAAGAAAAACGGAAACGTCCTTCCTTTATTTCGAGAATCAGCTTTCTTGTAAAAAAGTGATATGCAATCAATCCAAATACGAAAGCCAGTTTCATGTGCATCCATCCCTGACTGAGCCAGCCAGGTGTTATATAGATCATAATACTTCCCGTTATCAGGGTCAGCCACATGGCAGGAACCATAATGGCATTCCATAACAACTTTTCCATTTTCATAAATTCAGCGCTAAGCGCTTCCCGTACTGTGGCTGCTTTGCCCTGCGCTTCTGTATGATAAACAAGTAACCGGGGCATGTAAAAAAGGCCCGCAAACCAGCTTACAACAAAGATGATATGTAATGCTTTAAAATGTAAATAAGTCATTCAGAAAATTAATTAATATCAAAAAGTATATAAAAAGGGAATGGGTATAGTATGAACAAAATAAGGCAACAATATCGTTTATATCTTTCTGTTTTGATCACACAATAAAACCATTGATGATCTGTAAAGATTTGTTTATCGTATATCAAATACTCTAAAATGTAGATTTTTTCTGCACTTCACAGTAATTTTTAAAACTACTTACAAAAAAGAAACACATTAAAAAGTATAAACTTTCCAATGTAAATAGTTGTTTACCTAACATAAGTTTAAAATTAATCATAATCCTGCTGATGAAACCAATCATCCCGTTTTTCACTTTCATATTTATGTGTTGTATGGTTCTTGTATCATGCGCACAATCAGATAAAAAACAAAAGAAAAAAATGAGTAATGAAACCTCTGTATCAGCTGTAACCGATACTGCCGGCATGGAAGTAGCTACATTTGGAACGGGCTGTTTCTGGTGTTCAGAAGCTCTGTTCGAGACGCTGGATGGTGTGACAAACGTAGTTTCAGGTTATTCCGGCGGTCATGTCAGCAAGCCTACTTATAAGGAAGTTTGTGAAGGAACAACTGGCCATGCCGAATGTATTCAGGTAACTTATGATCCTAAGAAGATCACTTACACGGCATTACTGGAAGCTTTCTTCCGTGGACATGATCCAACATCGCTGAATCGCCAGGGAAATGATGTGGGTACACAATATCGTTCTGTGATTTTCTATCATAACGACGACCAGAAAAAACTTGCTGAAGAGGCAAAAAATGAACTGAATAAATCTGGTGCTTATGCCAAACCTATTGTAACGGAAATTGTAAAAGAAGGAAAGTTTTATGTAGCAGAAGATTACCATCAGGATTATTTCGCTAAAAATCCTGATCAGGGCTACTGCGCTTTTGTCATTGCACCAAAGCTTGACAAGTTCCGTAAGGTTTTTCACGACAAGCTTAAGAGTAATATTTAGATTTCCTTCTAAAAATATACTTGAAAGAACCGTTCATCAAGTATATTCTCCGCATAATAACTAGTAATGGCACAAGTTTTGAAGCGATAATTTAATCGTTTTAATTTGTGCCATTATTTTTTGTACTTCTAACAATTATTCAAAATGAAAAAGATTCTATCAACGCTATTCGTTATTGCCTTTTTGGTGACTTCACAGTCGGTTTTTGCACAGGAACAATTTCAAAAAGGAGATAAATTACTAAATGTTGGAATTGGTGGCGGGGGCTACGGATTTTATGGCGGTGGATTTGCTGTGGGCGGGTCTTTTGAAGTTGGGGTGCATGACTTTATTAGTGTAGGTGGCCAGGCAGATATAAACTTCTATAATTATAGCTATGCTTTTGGTCCTAACAGTAGTTATGTATCTGTTCCAGTTGCGGCAAGAGCATCTTATCACTATGGAAAGCATTTCCTAACAATTAATGCATTAGATCTTTATGCTGGCCCGGTATTAGGCTTTAGCATTGATGGTAACGAATATTACAGCGGGAGTTCAATCGTAATTGGGGTACAAGCTGGTGCAAGATATTACTTTAAACCTGCTATGGGCGTTTTTGCAGAATTTTCGGGCGGAACGAATGTTATCCCGGCGAAAGTGGGACTTTCGTTTAAATTCTAAAAATCTTATATGTAAAAAAGCGGCTTGGAATATCCAAGCCGCTTTTTTATGTTAGACTTTCTTAAAAATTCATTTTAAGGCTTAAATAACCTGTACCATTTGCTGGATTGTAGCCAGGCCGGAACTTAAATGTTATAGGTTCGCCTCTTCTGGTCAACTCCCTACGTATTCTGGTTGCTTTTGATCCGTTTCTTCCTGCTTTCACAAAACCGATTGTTCCAAAAGTTGCTCCGCCTATTAGGCCACCAATGAGCAGCGCTGCGCCTGTACCGGAATTATTATTGTAACTATAACTTCCATAAGGAGTAGAGTACATTTCACTATCCATGATTAGGGCAGTTCCTACACCCATTGAAATGGTTCCTAAAACGGTCCATACAATTCCTGACGCCAGGCCCCGTTTTGATTTTGATCTGTAATACTGATATGCTTTTCTAAGCTGATTTGGCTTATAAGCAAAAATTGTTTCGTCAAAGGAATTTTTGGGAATAGGCTGCTGATTCCGGGAAACGGGTTCCACACTACTATCCTGCTTAAAAAATACATCACCTGATGTCTCAGGAAAAGTAGAAACATCACCATTTCCATAAAGAACTGATGCTATTTCCGCTTTTTTGACTGAAAAAACCGGTCCGTCGGGATCTGAAAGTTTTTTGTATTTTATAACCCCTTCTTCAACTTCCTGAATAGAAACTTCAAGTTTGGTATTATTTTTCAGTACAATAATATCCGGTTTACGGGTATTTTGGGCATGACAAAAACCGGCAAGAATAAGTAGAAAAAAAAGTGTCAGGGCATTTTTTGTAATAACAGATAAAGAAGGTTTCATAAATAACGTCAGGGAGTTTACGTGATTAAAATTGAATAATAGTAGCAGGATAAGATCCTGCCCGGAAAATTAGCCAAATTTACTCAGGTTCATACCCCTAACTTATTTATCTATACTCCAAACTTATTTAACTGCTTCACCAGTACTTCAAAATCCTTTGGATAAGGAGCTTCAATACGTACAGGTTCACCGTTCATTAATGAAAAAGAAAGAGAATGGGCGTGAAGGGCAACACGCTGGATAAGCGGCTGTTCCTCGGTTTCTTTTTTAAGATTAAATTTGCGTTTCAGGCTGGAAAGAAAAATAGGCTCTCCTCCGTATTGCGGATCACAAACAATCGGTGCTTTAAGACAGGAAAGGTGAATACGAATTTGGTGCATACGCCCGGTGATTGGCATACATTCCACAAGCGTGTAGCCCCGATATACTTTGAGCGTATTGAAAATAGTCTCTGCAATTTTTCCTTCTGCACGGTCGATTTTTACAGCCGTTCCATTTTTTAAAGCCAGAATTGGCAGATAAACAGAAATACTTTCCAGGTTATGAATGCCATTTGTTACAGCGTGATACCGTTTAGTAACTTCCCGGTGTTCAAACTGCATCGCTAAATGTCGGTAAGCCGCAGGATTTTTAGCAAAAGCCAAAACACCCGAAGTTTCCTTATCAAGTCTGTGTGCTGCCTGCAGTTCCGAATTATATTCTTTGGCAAGGCGTAAAACACTTCCGCCACGATCGGCGGTACGTTCATCCAGCGTAGCCAGATGCGGCGGTTTATTAACGAGAAGAAAGTCCTCGTTTTCAAATAATATTAAGTCTGCGAAATTGATTTTCATAAAGGTATTAACTAAAAATAATCCGAATAAATTACATGGGTTCAGTAATTCATTCGGATTTTACTTTGATTCTTGTATTTCTGTAATCCTGAGAAACTTTTATAATGAAGCAATTTGCCCTATTTGTTTCGATATACATCTTTTCTATCCGAAACTTTAATGACTTCTATAATTAATTCTGAATCTTCAATTTTATATATGACCCGGTAGCTTCCGACTCTGATCCGATAAGAATTTGTAAAACTCTCTAATTTACGAACTCCACTTGGCCGTGGTTCAACTGCCAATTCATCAATTTTAGCTATTATATTGCTTCTGAATGCTTTTGGTAAATTCTCTAACTCTTTAAAGGCTGACTTAGTAATAAGGATTTTATACATACTAAGGATCAATCTTTATCTATTAATTCATCCTTCACATTATCCCAATCAAGTAAAAGATCATTCTTTCTTAATTCAATAGCAATTTCATCTTCAATATCTTCAAGAATTTCAGTAAGATTATCACGCTCCTTTAGTAAAGCAAAGTCAATAACCACTGCTTTCTTCTGCCCTGCATTATCGGTTAAATAACTGATTCCTTCCATTTTATTTCTCTTTTCCGAAAGTTAATAAAATTATGTCAAATGACATATTATCACTCAGACCAGATGTCCAACCTTCGTAGGATTGGGATTGATCGAATCGGATTCTACTAAACCGTCACGTAAACGTATGATTCTGTGTGCATAATGTGCAATGTCCTCTTCGTGGGTAACCATCACGATCGTGTTGCCTTTGCTGTACAGCTGGTCAAAAAGATCCATGATTTCGTAGGACGTCTTGGAGTCCAGATTTCCCGTCGGTTCATCCGCAAGCAAAATACTCGGATCGTTTACCAAGGCACGCGCAATGGCTACACGCTGGCGCTGTCCTCCGGAAAGTTCGTTTGGTCTGTGTCCTGCACGGTTTTCCAGCCCTACATTTTTAAGAGAAAGCATTGCTTTTTCGGTACGATCCGATTTATTTAAACCTGCATAAATAAGCGGAAGTGCCACATTATCCAGCGAAGACATACGGGGTAAAAGATTGAAAGTCTGAAAAACGAAACCGATTTCTTTATTACGTATTTCTGCGAGCTCGCTTTCCGTCATATCGCTGACATCCTTATTGTTCAAAATATATTTTCCTGTACTTGGCGTATCCAGACAGCCAATAATATTCATCAACGTCGATTTCCCGGAACCGGAGGGCCCCATAAACGCCACGTATTCTCCCTTGCTCACGGAAATAGTTACCGATTTTAATGCCTGGATTACCTCACTGCCCATAACATAGCGCCTGGAGATATCGGTTGTTTCGATGATTTTCATAATGAATATTTTTTGATAGGAAAGTTTTAAAGTGAGGATGCTGCTGCTATTTTCCAGAAATAACCATAAATAAAGAGACCTGCCAAAACGATAGCCGGAGAAATATTCTCAATCTCGATAGTACCTTCATTCTTCCAGACACTTGTTTTTGTAAAGCCGGCCCTGTTGTCATTCTGACGGATGTGCCATTTTTTACGCATCCATGAATCAAATTGCCATTCATAAGACTGATTTTCATAGGTAATCGTGGCGGTATTTTTCCAGGTTTTATATTGAATAGTACCAAGCTCCTTCTCACCTTCTATGTCAAAAATCTGAGTGACAGGCTTCCAGAAGCCCTTTGTTTTAAAACGTACCATAAATCCGTTCAACTCACCATAACCTTCATTCTTCCAGGTGCTTCTTTTCAATAATCCGGAAATCAACTTACCCCGAAAGATGCGTATTTCATTCCCGCTCATGGATGACTTCCATTGTAAGGTCATAATTTGTTGCTGGATTAATGCTGGCCGAACCGGGGCTATTAGACGGAATACTCATCTGCCGGCATGATTCAAATGCTAAAATAAAAAATCACTTAAACTCTGCCCTTTGTTTTTCGATGAGAGCACGCATAGGCTGATAGCGCGTGATAAAAGCCTGATAACCGGCGGGAGAGGAAAATTCTTTAACCTGCGCTTCGCCTTCATCAGCCTGTCCGATAAGTCCTTGCTGCAAACTTAAAACGGTATATTCTTCCCAAAGCAAAGGAGCACGGTCATTTAATTTTAACGCATTTAATACAATGTTATACGCTTTTTGAACCTGCTTTTTTTGAGTGAAATAATTTGCAGATGCCGATACGATTTTCTCATCAAAAGGATTGGCATGAACAGCCGCATCATAGTTTTTTTCAGAGGGTGATTTTTGAGCAGCGGCAAAAAGAGAGTCTGCTTTTGTTTTTGGCGGTGTAAGACTCATCAAAGAACTTTGCAGTTTTTGTAAAGCAGGATTCGGATCTTTTTCCTGCATTCTTTCCAGCAGAAGTCCTCCAATTGCCTGCTGGCCTGAAAGTGCATATCCAACCGCTTGCCCCAACGTTCCTTCAATACCATCTACATTGGAAAGATGTTTAATTGCCAGATCGTATAGGCCAACCTGTAACAACCAATGTCCTACAATTTTATGGTACAATTTACTTTTCTCGCCGCCCTGTTCAGCCCAGGCTGAAAGTGTTTCAATGGCTTTCAGTTTATTTCCACTATAAAATTCAGAATACAATGCAGATAGCGATAAATCTTCGGAAAGCAGCTGATTTTTACTGGCCAGTTTAGGTAAAAATACTGCCGGAAGACTATCCTGGCTTGCCTGGTTTCTGGAATAATTGACCAGATAAGCTAACCCCGAAACACTCAATATAGAATCCGGTTTAATAGCATCGTCTTTAAAAATCTGTCTGAAAAATTTCTGCCGCAGATTCTGAACTGCAAGCCAGTTTGCCTGCCAGGAAAGATATTTTTTTTCGTGACTATGAGTTGCTAATGAATCCAGCAGACCGGAATCCGTACTTCTTGCCCAGATGGAAAGTAAATTAGTTGCCGGTATTTCGGGTCTTTTACTGTTTTTCTCCGCTTTGTCAAGATAATAATAGGCAGAGTCAGCAACGTTTGTTTTGGCATATAGCATACCCAGATTATTCAGCAATTCGCCGCTTTCCGGAAAAGTCCGCAACCCTTCCTGCAAACTGTAAACAGCATCAAAAAATAAACTTTCCTGCATCAAAACACCAGTCAAACCGGCATAAGCCTGCGGCGAAGGATTTTTCAACAAAGCCTGACGGAAATAATAGGAGGCAGCTACCTTATCTCCCTGCCTTAGTGCCAGCGAAGCCAGTGCATAATTGGATTTGTGATTTTGAAATTCCTGCTGCAATGCCATTTTATAATATTGCTCTGCCAATGGATATTCACCATTATTGGTATACAAATCACCCAATCCATTAAAGTAGCCTGCAATTCCCTGGTGGACAGGAAGCAATCTCTGGATAGAAAATAAAATAACAACACCTGCAAATCCAAATAAGCGGGTCTGAGTTAATCCAAAACGCATCGGTTTGTACAAGACTTTATGTACAGCCAGATTTTGTTTAAAAAGAGCATAAAAATTAATAATGACATAAAAGACAAAAAGGATTCCCATAGCCAGCTGGCCATTGACCACCACATCTTCCAGGACTTCCAGTAACGGATCGTTGGCTGTTCCGGCTGCGTAGGCAGTAAAAGCTGCGGCAATCATATACATTCCGGTATAAAGCCAGAAGCCCGTAGACCGGAAAGAGATTAAGCCACCGGTAGAATCCGCTCTTTTTTTGAAACCCCAGATTCCCAGTATTCCGGCTGCAATGGCAAGATAAACCGGGCTTAACAAAGTAAGATCCCAGTCAATTTTACGGGTATTTTTAAGGTAGAGCAGGAGCAAAGAGACAAGATAAAGAACGCTGATCACCAGAAAATTGATAAGTCCTGACTTCCCGGATTTGGCTTTCCCACTTGTACTCAGCCAGACTAATCCGGCGATAATTTCAGTGGCAGAGATCAGCAGAAAAACAATAGAGATCAGTAACCAGACCGGCATGGAATAGGAGGCTGCGGTAAGTGCAGGAAAAGTTACAGGTGATGTAAATACAATTAATATTAACAGGAAAACTGAAACGCCTAACAATCCCAAAATTCTGAAACCAATACCAAGATCCGGACGGAATACGTGAAAGTAATACGTGAGACCTATGTACAAGGCGACTGTTAAAATAAACAATCCGCGGCTTCCCTCTCCAAATACACCCAGTGTTTCCAATCGCGCTGATGCAAGAAGAAGAATAAAAACCACCATTCCTGTGAGATACCAGAAACGTGGCATAGTGGTCAGTGAAGCCAGAATAAAGGAAAGACCAACAACAATGAATCCCCAGAATATTTTTATGGTCAGGAAATCGGTTTCCATCGTCGAAGCAACAAACTGCTCCGTCACCAGATTGGAAGGAACCGTAATTCCATATTGCCATTGATCAAATTTTAATATATCAACAACTGTAGAGACATCTGATAATTCACTGAGCACATCCCAACGGATTACATTGGCAAGCGGATCAATGCTTTTAAGAATAAAGAAAAGCAGGGCCAATATTATAACTACAAAGGCTCCGATCGTAACCCGGCGTTCGGAGGAAGACCATACTCTCCAGAAAAAAAGTTCTTTCATAAATATTTTTTAACCCACTATTAAAAAATTACAAACGCAGGCATACGTCGTTTTAATATAATGTTAAAACTAACATGAACGCCCGGTAATTTCTACTAGATCGGTTGTTTGAAGGAGTTCTAATGCCTGAGTAGAATTTGATAAAGCTATGATTTTTAATTTTCAGGTATCCAGAATATTTAAATATCATTTAAAGCTTAATAAGATTTATCTTAACAAGAAGCAAAAAAGTTTCCTGTTCCAATCAATTCAACCTCAATTCTGATAATTTCTATACACTTTTAACATAATTTGGGTGATTTTCTCAAAAATATCCTATAATTCAGTTGTGACACTATTGGTACTGACCAAATTATCTCCTACTTTTGCGGTTCGAAAATAACCTCTCATAGACTATACTAAAATTCTTATAATGGCAAACGCGACAAACTTAGGAAAAATTACGCAGGTAATTGGTCCTGTTGTAGACGTATCATTTGAAGACAGCGAACGCATCCCGGCTATTCTTGATGCATTAGAGGTCATCAAATCAAACGGTCAAAAAGTAGTTCTTGAGTGTCAACAGCACTTGGGCGAGGACAGAGTTCGTACTATTGCCATGGACAGTACCGAAGGTATGTTCCGTGGGATGGTCGTTACACCACTTGGTTCTCCAATCACCATTCCAACAGGTGAAGGCATCAAAGGACGTCTATTTAATGTAATCGGAGAGCCTATCGATGGTCTTTCTGCAATTCCTGCAACAGACGCCCGTATCTCCATTCACCGTGCTGCTCCGAAATATGAAGATCTTGCAACAGCAACGGAAGTACTTTTCACAGGTATCAAAGTAATCGACTTGCTTGCTCCTTATGTAAAAGGTGGTAAAATCGGTTTGTTTGGTGGTGCCGGTGTGGGTAAAACGGTATTGATCCAGGAACTGATCAATAATATCGCAAAAGCTTATGCGGGTCTTTCCGTATTTGCAGGTGTTGGAGAGCGTACCCGTGAAGGAAATGATTTAATGCGCGAGATGATCGAGGCAGGTATCATTAAATACGGCGACGAATTCAAACACAGCATGGAAGAAGGCGGATGGGATATTTCAAAAGTGGATTACGAAACTTTGAAAGATTCACAAGCTACTTTCGTGTTCGGTCAAATGAACGAACCTCCTGGAGCACGTGCGCGTGTTGCTTTGACAGGTCTTACGGTTGCTGAATATTTCCGTGACGGAGATGGCGAAGGACAAGGACGTGATATTCTTTTCTTTATTGATAATATCTTCCGTTTTACGCAGGCAGGTTCTGAGGTATCGGCTCTTTTGGGACGTATGCCTTCGGCGGTAGGTTACCAGCCAACGCTGGCTACTGAAATGGGTCAGATGCAGGAACGTATTACTTCAACAAAACGTGGTTCTATTACATCAGTTCAGGCTGTTTATGTACCTGCGGATGATTTAACGGATCCGGCTCCGGCAACAACATTTAACCACCTTGACGCAACAACGACACTTAGCCGTAAAGTTGCTGAAAAAGGTATTTATCCTGCTGTGGATCCATTGGATTCCGTTTCACGTATTTTGAATGCTGAAACATTAGGTGATGCGCATTACGACTGTGCACAACGCGTGAAAAGCATCTTGCAACGTTACAAAGAATTGCAGGATATCATCGCGATCCTTGGTATGGAAGAATTATCTGATGAAGATAAACTTGTTGTATCACGTGCCCGCCGTGTAGAACGTTTCTTGTCACAGCCTTTCTTTGTGGCTGAACAATTTACAGGTTTGAAAGGCGTATTGGTAGACATCAACGATACAATCAAAGGTTTCAACCAAATCATGGACGGCGGATACGATCACCTTCCTGAAATGGCTTTCAACCTTGTTGGTACCATCGAAGATGCTCAGATCAAAGGTGAAAAAATGATGGCAGAAGCTGCTAACAGATAATCACAATATTGATCGCTAACAGCCAAAAGCCAATTATATGCATTTAGATATCATTACCCCAGATAAAAAAGTGTTTGCCGGAGAAGCAAATGCTGTTACTTTACCGGGTACCGACGGACAGTTTCAGATTTTGAATAACCACGCACCGCTTGTAAGTTCGCTTAAACGTGGAGATGTAGTTATCGATATCAGTGGCGCAAAAACAACTTATACCATCGATGGTGGTGTGGTTGAGGTACTGAACAATAAAGTTTTGGTTTTGGCTGAGGCGGTTTTGTAGGGTAAAAATTATAATTTCTTAGTAGGGTACAGGCTTATTAGCTTGTACCCTATTTTTTTGTCTGTCTATTAATAATCTGCATTTCAGACGAAACGAGAGTGACGTTTCTTTAACTTTCCAAAACTTTGATTATTTTCGGAAAAGCACTTTTCATAATCACTCCTATGACTCAACCTTCTCCAAAAAAAGAACTTCTTAAAATTTTAGGTGTCGGGTTCGGTATTGCTGTAACCATCGGAGGCACCATTGGAACCGGGATTCTCAGAAAACCAGGGCCCATCGCAGCACAGCTGGGAGAGCCCTGGCTGATCATGGGCGTCTGGATTGCCGTGAGTATCTATGCATTTTTGGGAACGCTCTGCACCATTGAACTCGGGACTTCTATTCCAAAAGCCGGTGCCTGGTATGTGTATGCAAGACGTGCATTTGGCGATTATGCCGGATTTGTGGTTGGCATTAACAGCTGGCTTGGAACCTGCGCCGCGCTGGGTTTTGGGGTTTATACCATGAGTGAATATATGGCGCTTCTTATTCCATCGTTTTTGGGTTATGAACCTTATGTCGCTGCATCTATATTACTGATTTTGACAGGTATTCACTGGGTCGGTCTGGCATTGGCAAGTACTTTCCAAAATGTGATGAGTTTTCTAAAAGCGGTCGGACTATTCACTTTTGTAGCCGTTTGCTATATTTATGGTAAAGAAATTTCCTCTGCCGATGCGAGCTTAACAACCAGTAAAATTATTCAAACGGGCAGTTTTATAGGTCCGCTTATTTTCTCTCTGCAAGCTATTTTCTATACGTATGATGGCTGGCACACAGCCGCTTACTTTACCGAAGAAGACGAAAACCCAACGAAAAATCTTCCAAAATCCATGATTGGCGGCGTTCTGCTGATTATTATTATTTATCTGCTTTGCAATCTTGCTATTTTATACATTTTACCCATGAATGAACTGGCAAATTCCAAACTTGCCGCTGCTGATGCAATCCGGTTAATTTTTGGAGAAGGTTCAGGAAAAATCGTTACCATATTCCTGATGGTTTCCATTTTGGGTATTGTGAATGCACAAATGTTATTCAACCCAAGGGTACTTTATTCCATGAGCCGTGACGGTCTGTTTATCAATGCTGCAACCTATGTAAACAAAGGAGGAACACCAGCTCTTGCCATGCCGATAACAGCCGCTGTTGCTATCGTTCTCATTCTGGTTGGTAAAGAAGCCTGCGAGAAACTTTCAGATATTGCAACTTTCTTCTTTGTATTAGGCTACACTTCCGGATTTGCTTCTTTGCTGATGCTGCGAAAAAAAGAACCGCTTTTGGCTCGTCCCTGGAAAGTGCCAGCTTATCCTTTCCTGCCCATCTTAATGTTGATTATTTCACTTGCTTTTTTGGTTTCAGCCGTTGTTCAGGATATTTCAAGCAGCAAGTACTCCCTTTTGTTTCTGGTACTTAGCTATCCGATTTTCCTCGCCGTCCAGCGGTTAAACAGAAGAAGTTGACTTTTGATAGGTTAATACATACTAAACTTAATTTTTATGGCTTGTACATTTTCGCAATTGTATGCTCAGGTAGTATTTGCTGTCAAAGGTGTTAGAGATCATATACATATTTTTATTGGATTAAAGCCTTCTATGTCAGTTTCTGATCTGGTCAGAGATATAAAAAACAGTTCTTCCAATTTTATAAACTCCAAAAAATATGTGAAGGGCAGATTTTCCTGGCAGGAAGGCTTTGGCTCATTTACGTATGGACAATCTCAGATTGAAGCAGTATATAATTATATTAGTAACCAGGAAGCACATCATCAAAAAAAGACTTTTAAGGAAGAGTATATTGATATGTTAGAGAAGTTTCAGGTTAAGTATAATGAGAAATATTTGTTTGATTGGATTGAATAAGGAAAAGAGTGTTGAGTGTGTAATATTGTTTTTTGAAGCTGAGATGATTAAGCAGGTTCTGTCACCCGTTCCGGGTTTGGCACTAGACTGATATTTGATCTTACTACAATACTGTCATCCCTTCGGGATTATAATTGAAACCAGGTTTATTGATTATTCAAAATCCCGAAGGGATGTAAGTATTATAGAAAAAGCTCTCTGAACAAAAGATTTAACCCCAAAGGGGTGGCAGTATTGTAGAAAAACAAACCGAAAGTAAATATTCAATCCCGAAGGGATGACAGTATTATAGAATAGAAGCTATCAAAAAGCCACTAAACCCTGAAAGGGTGACATAATCACAACCTAAACCATTGACTAAAAAAATTCTTAAAATTTATTATTACATTAATAATTATCATGATAAAAACACACTTGTAACCTTTATTAACAAAATCAAAATTCATCAACAGCCATGCCCTTCAAACTCGCCTTCTTAAAAATTCTTACACTCACCTCCGCTGTATTCCTGCTTGGATCTTATCAATGGGCCGAGGAAGATTTTTCAAAAATTATTTTAAGTAAATTACAGGAATACCGTCAGATATTTCCACAGGAAAAAGCCTACCTGCATCTTGACAAACCTTACTATGTTACGGGCGACACGTTGTGGTTCAAGGCTTATCTGGCAGAGGGATCAGTTCACTTAGCAGACAGCGCCAGTCAAGTTCTTTATGTTGATCTTATAGATAAGCGAACAGGAAAAAATATTGCTTTACAGCGGGTAAAGCTTAGCGGAGGCATTGGAAATGGAAATATTGTCTTGAATGATGACCTGCCCAAAGGTGCTTACACCATTCGTGCCTATACAAACTGGATGCGGAATTTTCAGGAAGATTTCTTTTTTCACAAAGACATTTACCTGTTTAACAATGATACTTCCAACCTGGAAAACCCGGTCTCAGCGCTAGATGTGCAGTTTTTTCCGGAAGGAGGACAGCTTGTTGCGGGTCTGAGTACGAGGATCGGATTTAAGGCTGTTGATGAATCCGGTTTGGGTGCTGACGTGGACGGTTTTATTCTTGACCAGAAAAATGATACGATCGTTCCGCTTAAAAGTGAACATCTGGGTATGGGAAAATTTTCTTTCCAACCTATTGCCAACCAGAAATACACGGCTTACCTGCGAAAAAAAACAGAGCCTTTCAAAGCATTTGCTTTCCCGGAAGTAAAACCGGAAGGCTATATCATGATGGTCAATAACCTGACTACAAACGATAAAATGAAGGTTTTGATTTATGCCAACTTTCCTGATAATGCCGATAAGGAAGTCAACATCGTTGCGCATACCCGTGGCTTGGTCGCTTTTGCAACCAAAGGAAAGGTATCTAAAAAAGGATTACAGCTCAATGTTCCCACATCGGAACTTCCGGATGGTATCACCCAGCTAACACTTTTTGATCACCAGAATCAACCGGTTTGTGAGCGTGTAATCTTTATAGATCACGGTGACCGCCTTCATGTTAAAATTGACACAAAAAAAAATATTTTTAACCCCAGAGAAAAAACGGATGTTGAAGTAACAGTAACAGACAGTGCTGGTTCGCCTGTCGAAACCAGTTTGTCCATAGCAGTGACCGACGCCGGGCAGATTGCACAGCAGCCTTTTGACCAGAATATTGTTTCTTATCTTTTATTATCCTCTGATCTGAAAGGGTACATTGAACAGCCGGCTTATTACTTTGATCCTACCAAAGATGACAGAAAAATTAAGGTAGATGTTTTGATGATGACCCAGGGCTGGAGGCGGTTTAACTGGAAAGATGTTTTACAGGAAAATTATACGCCGCCTGTGCGTTTTGTAGAACAAGGTTTTTCTATTCAGGGAGAAGTAAAGCGGTCTAATAAAAAGCCCGCTGAAAAGGTCATGCTTTCTGTTTATCTCACCAATGATAGTATCAATACTTTTCTGACCACGGAAACTAAAGAAACAGGATTTTTTTCACTGGATAATCTCGTTTTTGAGGATTCCCTGAAAGTTCGACTGCAAGGAATGAATGCTAAAAACAACAGTGGACTGAATATTGGCCTGATGCCTTTTGACCCGCCAAAATTTACCATTTCCCGGATTCCGTTTTTTCCGGTTACCGTCGATGCGCAGCAAATGGCTGCTTACTTGAAAAGAGCTGAAGAATATCTTGAGATAGAAAGAAAAATCCGGGCAAACAGAGAAAAATTGCTTAGAGAAGTTACTATTAAAGGTAAAAGAGAAGAAGCGCGCGATTCCCGTAAGTTATATAACCGTGCAGACGCAACCATCAAGGTTACACCGCAAATGACCGGTGGAGCCATGACAGTACTGGATATGCTGCAGGGCCGGGTAGCCGGCGTGATGGTTTCAGGATCAGGATCTAACTCAAGAATATCCATACGGGGTAGCCGAACGGAGCCAACATTTTTATTGGATGGTATACCCGTTGACAAAGATTTTATTACTTCGATCAATATCTTCGATGTTGAATCCATTGATGTACTGAAAGGCGCTTCTGCTGCTATTTATGGTAGTCAGGGAGGAGGAGGGGTTATTTCTATCTTAACCAAACGGGCCAATGCTAATTATGATTACTCCAAAGACATAACGCCGGGTGTGACCGTTTCCAAAATTGCAGGGTTCAACAGGCCAAAAGAATTTTATGCACCACGGTATGATTTAAATCTTCCGAATAATAACATTCCGGATTACCGCTCTACTATTTTTTGGGTACCTATGTTAAAAACAGACAAAAACGGGAAATCAACTTTCAGTTATTTCAATACAGATTCTAATACCAATGTGAATATACGGGCTGAAGCCTTAACCGTGTCCGGAATACCAGGCTCAGCAGAAACTGGATATTCTGTAAGATAACTGACTTTGTTATAAGATTATAGGCCAATATCCGTTAGTATTGTTGATCAGGCCGGATTTCAGCAGATCAACCCGAAAAAAAAATGATACCTTTGCTGTTTATACTGAAATAGCTGATTTGTCTTAATTCTGATTGGCAGGAAGATAAAATATGAGGACAGAATTATTGAAAATTTTCTTGCTTACAGGCCTTTTACTGGCTTCCGGAATCACGCAGGTGAATGCACAGCGTCGTGCAAAAACCAGTGAAAAAGAAAAGGTAACAACACCTGTTGCCTCCGGATTCAGGCTGGAAGAAGAAACACTTACCTCAGAAGGGATGAAGTTTATGATGACGGACCAGCCGGCCCGTGCCATTCCGGTGTTTGAACAGATTATCAAGAAAAGTCCTCAGGATGGTGCCGGATATTACCTGCTTGCCACAGCACTCTTAAAGCTTGAACGGCCTGACGAAGCCATTATTCCAGCAAAAAAGGCTTACGATCTTGACAAGACGAATATATTTTACGGACAGCAGCTGGCAGAACTTTATGCAAAAAAAAGAAAATATGCTGAAGCAGCACAGATTTACGAACCGCTTGTAGCAAAAAATCCTGAAAATGTTCAGTATGGCATTGAGCTGGCAGCAGTCTATGTCTTTAACGATCAGTTTGATAAAGCCATTCAGACCTATGATCTGCTTGAAAAATCCATTGGTGTAACCGAAGAAATTATTCATCAGAAAGAGCAGCTGTATTTAAAACAAAACAAGCTGGATAAAGCATTAGGCGAAGCTAGAAAACTCATCAGTACAGAACCCAGTGAAGCGAGCTATCAGGTTGAACTAGCCGAAATGCTGATAGCCAATGATAAAATTAACGATGCTGTCGCTCCCTTGCAGGAGGCTTTACGCATTAATCCCGATGAAGCTCAGGCACACGTATTACTTGCTGATATTTACCGTAGGAATGGAGATATTCAAAAATGCAATCAGGAATTAAAACTTGTTTTTGCAAATCCTAATCTGGATGCTGACCCTAAAATAAGAGTCATTACCGGATATCTGACCATGTTAAAAACAGATCAGGAACTTGAAGATGCACTTGTTCTGGTCAAGCAGTTGGCTGACACACACCCGAATGAACCCAAGACCAGTGTTATCTATGCTGACCTGCTGATGCGCCGAGGTAAAAAAGCAGAAGCCCGTGATTTATATGCAAAAGCAGCACGGCTGGATGGTTCTGTTTACGAGGTTTGGGGTGCGATTATTCAGCTCGATGGTGAATTGAATCAGGTTGACAGCTTGCTGGTTCATTCGGAAAAAGCACTTGAAATATTTCCTAATCAGGGTTTGCTCTGGTATTCCAATGGGACGGCTCTCCTGATGAAGAAAAATTACAAACAAGCCATTTCTTCTTTTGAAGAGAGTTTGCGACTGCTTACCGATAAAAACATGATTCCTTATATTCATGCACAATTAGGTGATGCCTATAACGGACTAGGAGATAATGCAAAATCAGATGCAGCCTATGATCTGGCTCTTCTGGAAAACCCTGACAATGACCACGTTTTGAATAATTACAGTTATTTCCTTTCATTGCGCAAAGAAAAACTGGATCTGGCACTGAAAATGTCTGAACGTTTGGTGCAGCAACATCAGGGAAGTGCAACCTATCTGGATACTTACGCCTGGGTTTTATACATTCGTAAAGATTACAAAAAAGCCAAGGAATCTCTTGAAAAAGCAATGCAGGATACTTCAAGTATTAGTGGCACGATTGTTGAACATTACGGAGATGTGCTTTTCCAGCTTGGAGATCGTGAAAATGCGGTTCTTCAATGGAAGAAAGCAAAAAATATGGGAGAGACAACTGAACTTCTTGATAAAAAAATAGCAACCGGCACATTACATGAGCAATAGGATTACGGTTTGGTTTCTGGCCTTAGGCTGCATTTGGTTTACTTCATGCCACAAAAAACATCTTTCAAAAGGCACATCAAGACCAGCAATTGATTCTTCTTTTGTTACCACAGATTCTTTAAAATCAGATTCGGTAGCAGCTAATGCAGTAGAACCTGTAAAAGTGAATGAAGTAGAGTTTGATTACCTTCTGACAAAATCAAAATTTTCTTTCCGCAGCAGCACACAGGATTTTGATAATACCAATGTGAACATCAGAATAAAGAAGGATAGCCTGATCTGGCTTTCCGTGACCGGAATCGGATTCGAGGTTGCTCGCGGACTTATTACACCGGATTCTATAGTGTTCCTGGACAAATTGCATAAGGAATACTTCGTCTTCACATATGCTCAGCTAAGCAAGCAATATAATTTCGACCTGAATTTCAAACTTTTGCAGTCTGTTATTGTTGGAAATCTGCCTATTCCAGCAGGACCTGATTCAAGATTTTTTAAAGAAAATGAGTTCTTTTTACTAAATCAAAAAAGCGGAAGAATTACGGTTGACAATTTTATCGGAGAAAAAAACCTTAAACTGGAACGCTTGAAAGTGGTAGAAGCACCTACCAATAATACGTTTACATTGAACTATGAGGATTTCAGAGAAGTCAATACTTTTCTTTTTCCTTTTGGCAGCATGATCAATCTGGATGTTCAGTCTCAAAAAGACAAACAATTTTATCAGACCACCATGCGCATCAAACATAATAAAGTGGAACTGGTCAGCAAAGATCCCGGATTCCCGTTCAGCATTCCCGCCAGCTACACGCTCAAAGGTAAAAAATAGATTCTCTACGCATTTATAGGCACAAAAACGTGAAGTCTGCTTAACTTTGCGTGCCTTTAAGGTATTTTGGCAGCAAGAAAAACAAATATGCCCTTTCATCAACCGAATTATCGCCGTTTATTTTTATTACTGACGCTCTTATGCTGTGCGTCTTTCAGCGTATTTGCCCAAAAAACGCGTGAGCAGCTGGAACGGGAAAAGAATGAGAATCAGAGTAAAATGAATGAAATTCAGGGAATCCTGAAACAGACTTCTTCTCAAAAAAATGTTAACCTGGGTCAGCTGCGTGCCTTGAACCAGCAAATCAATACGCTCAAGAAAAAGATCGATCTGCTTTCGGATGATTTGTCCTTGCTGGATAAAGAACTCAAAACCCTTGAAAAAAAGCGTCAGGTAGTAGCTAATGACCTTGGAAAATTAAAGGAAGAATATGGTGATATGATCTATGAAGCTTCCAAGCGAAATGTCTATATGAACCAGCTGGTTTTCCTGTTTTCCTCGGGAACTTTCAACCAGTTTGTACTGCGTTATAAATACCTGAAACAATATACTGATGCACGGCAAGGCCAGGTAAAACAGATGGAGGTATTGGAAAGGGAATTGATGGCTGAACGCCAACGCATTAGTTCCAAAAAACAGCAGCAGCAAACGGTACTGGTTACACAAGTTTCCGAAAATACCAAACTGGAAGGTTTAAAAACAAAACAGGATCAGGTTGTAAAACAATTATCTCAAAAAGAAGTTGAACTTCGTAACCAGCTGGCAGAAAACAGGAAAGCAACCAATTTACTGGAAGCCAACATTCGCCGGATTGCTGAAAGGGAGAAAAAGGAACGGGAAAGAAGAGAGCGGGAGGAACGCGCGGAACGGGAAGCAAAAAGAAAAGCAGAACGGGAACGTATAGCGCGTGAAAATGCGGAAAGAGAGAAAAAAGGAGAAGCAAAAGTGGTAGAAGTCGAGCCTAAGGAAGAGCCTGTCGTTTCATCCAGCGGTATGAGTGATGAAGAGGTTACGCTTGCATCCTCCTTTGCAGCTTCACAATCACGTCTTTCATGGCCGACAAGGGGATTTATTTCGGGTCATTTCGGACAGCGCGCGCATGCAGTTTTGAAAGGTGTAATGGTTGATAATCTCGGTGTTGATATTCAGACCAATGCAGGGGAAGCAGTACGTTCTGTTTATGATGGTGTTGTTTTAGATGTAACGCAAATGCCGGGAATGGGTAACGTTGTTGCCATTCAGCATGGAAACTATATGACTGTTTATGCTAAAATGTCCGGCGTCACAGTATCTGCAGGACAAAAAGTAAAGGCAAGAGAACCTATCGGCCGGGTTGCAACGGATAGCGACGGAACTTCTGAACTTCAGTTCCAGATCTGGAAAAGTACTTCACGCCTTAATCCGGAAAGCTGGCTGATCCGAAGGTAATTTTTTAATGATTAATTGTAAATGGTTAATTGTTAATGCCTAAACATTAACAATTAATGATTAACCCTTAACCATTAACCTTAACCATTAACAATTAAAAACATGTCTGTACATAGTTCTGATATAAAACGCGTTACGACTCACATCATTCAGGAAATGAAAACGCGTGGAGAAAAAATTTCCTGTTTAACAGCATATGATTACTCCATGGCCGGTATCGTGGATGCGGCTGGTGTGGAGCTGATTCTGGTGGGTGATTCTGCATCTAATGTGATGGCCGGACACGAAACTACTTTACCGATTACAATTGACCAGATGATCTATCATGCCTCATCAGTTGTCAGAGCTGTAAAACGAGCCTTAGTTGTGGTCGATCTTCCTTTTGGTTCGTATCAGGGAAATTCTGGAGAGGCGCTTCGTTCTGCTATCCGCATTATGAAAGAATCTGGTGCACATGCCGTGAAACTGGAAGGCGGACTGGAAATCAAAGAATCTGTCATGCGTATTCTGAGTGCAGGTGTTCCTGTGATGGGGCATTTGGGCCTTACACCGCAATCGATTTATAAATTTGGCACTTACACCGTGCGGGCCAAAGAAGAAGTGGAAGCTCAAAAGCTTTTGGAAGATGCCAAAATGCTGGATGAAATCGGCTGTTTTTCAGTAGTTCTGGAAAAAATTCCGTCATCACTTACCAAACTGGTTTCTGAAAGCATTACCATTCCTACGGTAGGAATAGGAGCAGGGCCACATGCAGACGGACAGATTCTGGTGCTGCATGATGTACTGGGTATTAACAAAGGGTTTAAACCACGTTTTCTTCGTCAGTATGCCAATTTAAATGACATCATGAACGAGGCAATTACAAATTATATTAAGGACGTTAAAGGCAAATCTTTTCCAAACGAAAAAGAGTCTTACTGATCACCTCCCTTTTGATTTATTTACTAAAAATCAAAAGTTAAAAAAGAAAAATTATGGCAAAGCGCCCATTTCAAATTATATATGAAGACAATCACCTGCTGATTGTGAACAAAGAGCCTGGTATACTTGTACAAGGCGATTCGACCCGTGACAAGCCGCTGCTTGACATGCTGAAAGAGTATATCAAAGAAGAATATAATAAACCAGGAGCTGTATTTCTGGGAACAGTACATCGTCTGGATCGTCCCGTCAGTGGTTTGGTTGTGTTTGCAAAAACATCAAAAGCACTGGAAAGAATGAATGAAATTTTCCGGAAGCGTGACGTTCAGAAAACCTATTGGGCTGTTGTAAAAAACCGTCCCCCGGAGAAAAAGGGAAAACTGGTTCACTGGCTTATTAAAGATGAGCAAAGAAATGTAACGACAGCTTATGATTATGAGGTAGAGGGATCACAGCGGGCAGAGCTTAGTTATAGGCTTTTGGGTGAGGTTAATAAATTTAACCTGCTGGAAGTTACCCCGGTTACCGGGCGTCCGCACCAAATTCGAGTTCAGCTGGCTTCTATGGGCTGCCCAATTCGTGGTGATTTGAAATATGGCTATCCGAAACCAAATCCGGATGCCAGTATTAACCTGCATGCACGACGTCTTTTCTTTGAACATCCTGTTAAAAAGGAACCTATAATTTGTAAAGCAGGCTTGCCAAACGATCCATTCTGGGAAGAATTCCTGCCGCTGGATACGGAACCGATCAAAGCAGAACATTTAGGATTTTTATACGAATAAACCTGTATGATTGAAAAGTTAAAGCAGCGCTGGAATGTCAGAAACGGATGGGACGTCTTAATCATTTTACTGGTTTTTGCCTGTACCGGATTTTCTATTTTGTACATCAAGCGTGCACTTTTTGATCTGATTGGTTTATCCAAAGAAACATCTCCGTCCTGGCTTCTCTGGACGGTTAACCTGGTCATCATTTTACCGCTTTACCAGGTTGTACTATTAGCCTGGGGATGGATTTGGGGTAGATTTTCTTTCTTTTGGGAATTTGAGAAGAGAATGTTCAGAAGGATTGGAAGTTTGTTTGGACGTAAAAAATAAGAACCTTCTAACCCCTTTATTATCAGAAAATTCATTTTTTCAGATTAATAACAAAATTAGATTTAGAAGAAATGGTTAACTTTATAAATACAAAATCAATAAAGTCATGGAAACCTTAATATTTCGATCTAATAGTTCAAAGAAACTTGAAGCGTTGAAAGCTGTCGCAAAGGCTTTAGAAATTTCCTTTGAATCAGAAGAAAAGCCATATAATCCCAAATTCGTTGCTAAAATTGAAAAAAGCAAAGAAGATAAGAAGGCAGGAAAAGGAAGAACTTCTTCTATAGAAGAACTTGATAAGTTATGGAAATAATATTTCTTCCTGATGCCGATGACGATCTTAGGTACTGGTTAAAAATTGGAAACAAAGCTATACTCAAAAAAATATCAGGTCTCATTAAGTCAATTCAGGCTACACCATATGAAGGGCTTGGAAAACCCGAAGGTCTTAAACATAGTCTTTCTGGTCTTTGGTCAAGAAGAATAAATCAGGAACACCGACTTATTTATGAGATAGAAGCTGGAAAAATCTTTATCCATTCTTTAAAAGGCCATTATTAAAATCACCTTTTCTTCTTCCACCCCTTCAACTTCCACGCACTTACACCCACATAAGCCATACTTCCTTTTGCACCATTGCCACTTTTATTGATCAATCCGTTGATGTTACTGAATCCAACAAAAATAGGGCCGAAATGGGCTAATGCACCAATTGCTACCTTTTTGTTTCCCTGAATAAAGGATATTGGAAAGGCAAAATCGGAATCCTCATCTTCAAAGCGTGGCGTGATAGTGAAAACATTTGGCTGTGTCAGATTAAGCACATTTTCTGATTGGTATTTGAAACGTTTTGTCTGAGACAGGGTAACAAAAAAACCTTTTACCAACTGCACATCTGCTTCCCAGTGTATGGCCTGCGGAAGTTTTACGTTCATATTGAAAGTAGTATCCGTACTTGCGGGATATAAATTCATCAATCCGTCTGCACCTTCATTACCGATAACTTCCAGTTCTTTCTGACCAATAACCGCCTGTTCCTGCTGACCTGCTATTACCCTGCTTCCGGCTGTACGATATTTTATTGAGCCAATATCCGTTAAAGAAGCAGCAAGCCGGAGTATATATTTCGGATTCTGATCGAAGGCTTCATCTTCATTATGCCAGTAATCACCTAATTCATAAGTCACACCCAGATCGTACCCCCAGCCAGCTGCATATTTATCAGAGTTCAAAAGATTTCCCATTTTACTTTTCTGATTTTGCTGGCTGTACCCGGTTTCGTAAGAAAAGTTGTTTAAAACCAGTTCATTTTCATCCTGCGCACCTGTTATGCTATTAACCTGAAAATTGTCAACCGATCCTTTTATATAGCCGATCCGGGCTCCAAATATTCTTTTACCCGTTGCTCCGATACGAAGTTTATGCGCATCCAAATCCAGTAACTGGACGCCATAAGAAAAGCTCATCTCCGAAAAACTCTGTTGTACCAGATTGAATTTACCCCAATCCGTACGGCCTACTTCTCCCATTCCGGTATCCAGGCGTTTAAAATAAAGGTTTCTAACCTCGTCTGGAACATTATTGCCCTGTACAAAACCTCTTGTCCGGAACTGAATGGCTACACCCTGGTATTTTCCGATCGAAAACATAGCCGATGGCCAGCGGATTTCGCTGACCAGACGAATCGGATCCTGATCTGTAAGCGATCCCATGGTACGAGAACGGCCATATAATTCATCTTTGGAATGTGCAGCCAGAATGGGATAAAACAGAGAGTTTTTACCAAGAAAAACAAAATATCTATGATTGATGCTGCTTCCGATTGATCCGATATTAACCTGCCATTTAATTCGTGAGCCTGCAATGGCCGACGGGTTTTCTGTTGCCCGGTAAAGTCCGCCGTAATTACTGGTAACAAGTCCCGGAATTTGCTGTGCGTAAGCAGATTTTGCTAAAAAACCAAGTAGTAAGGTGAGTGTATAAAGTTGCTTTTTCAAGAATGATATTTGCTGTTTAAAGTCAGTTTCCCGACCTGGTCATAATGGATAATTTCTTCATCTATCAGGTATCTTAACGTTTGGAGGAAAGGTTTTTCATCTACATTTTCAAAAATCCGGCTTAAAGCGCGGGGAGTAACAGATCCATAACTTTTTAAATAAAGCAGAATTTGGTTGCCAAGCTCTTCATTGATCTCAGGATTTGTTTCATTTTTTTTCTTTTTCAGACAAACATCACAAACACCACAGTCCTGCCCATCCATTTCATTGAAATATTCCAGCAAGAGAATAGTCCGACAGCGATTTTTATTAGATGCATATTGAATAACGGCTCTCGCTTTCTGCCTGTCGCGCTCGCGTCTGCGCTCGATTTCAAAAACATTTAGCGGCAGTTGCGCAGCGTCATACCGTGGTGTTAAAAAAGTCAGCTGTGGTTTATCCCTTCTTGGTTCATAATCTGCTATGCCTCGTTCTTTCAAAAATGATAATTTTTTGATGATCTCTGCTTCCGGTGCAAAATAAATCTGAGCCAGTTCACTCTCTGAAATCCGGACGTATTCCGTAAAAAGCTCTCCGCCATAAATGCGGAGCAACAATTTTACAAACGAATCAAACTCGGGATTGCGTATCTGAAAATCGTATAATTGCCTGTTATCAACCTGAAAATGCAGCCGGGCCAGATCATTAAAGTTTTCACTCAACTGAATAAAACCTTCCTCTTCCAGCAGCTTTAAGGCATAATGTGTTTCATTAACATTGAGACCAAATGTTCCGGTAAAGTTTTGAATATCAAAGTTGTATCCCGTAAATTCTCCACCGCCTACATGGATTTTATAATAATTTGCCAGAGATTGGTAAGCACGTCTGAGAACATTGGTTGGCGGATATTTTTTTTCGACATTTTCTGCCAGGTCTTCCAGATCGATTTTATTATAAATGGCAACGGCAAATGCCTTTTTCTCATCACGGCCTGCTCTTCCGGCCTCCTGGTAATAGGCTTCGAGGTTGTCTGGCAGGTCAAAATGAACCACGGCACGCACGTCCGGTTTGTCAATTCCCATCCCAAAAGCATTGGTAGCTACCACCACCCGAACCTGATTTTTCAACCACGCTGTTTGCCTGTCTGAACGCTCCTTAAAAGGCAAACCTGCATGATATCCTGCTGCCTGTAAGCCTTGTTTGGTAAGCCAGTCTGCCAGTTCTTTGGTACGTTTTCTGGTACGGACATAGACAATGGCAGTACCAGGCACATTTTTTAATATCTGCAGTAACTTTCTTTCTTTGTTTTCTTCCAGAAAAGTAGAATAAGATAAATTAGCACGTGCAAAAGACTGTCGGAAAACCCGGACAGGTTTCATTTCCAGTTTGTCAATAATATCAATCTGAACCTGCTCTGTGGCCGTTGCAGTCAGCGCCATGACCGGCACTTTTGGAATTAATAATCTGAATTCAGAAATCAGCAGATAAGACGGACGAAAATCATAACCCCAGGCCGAAACACAATGTGCTTCATCCACAGCCAGCAAACAAACTTTCATCTGCTTCGTACGTTCAATCATGATTTCAGTGCGAAGGCGCTCCGGAGAAACATATAAAAATTTGGTTTGTCCGTGAATACAATTGTCCAGTGTGATGTCAATTTCATGCCGGTTCATGCCTGAATGGATGGCTGAGGCAGCAATATCACGCCTTTTCAATTGTTCAACCTGATCTTTCATCAGCGCAATCAGCGGTGTTACCACGATACAAACGCCTTCCATCGTCATCACCGGAACCTGAAAACAAATTGATTTTCCTCCACCCGTTGGCAATAACAAAAGTGTATCATTTCCGTCCAGCACCGACCTTATCGCTTCTTCCTGTACAGGCCGAAACTGGTCATAGCCCCAGTATTGTTTCAGGACAGCTTGAAGGTTATTCATCGTATGTGTTTACAAAAGACTAAGGCTAACAGCGCGCAAATTAGTAAATTCAGTGGAGTGATTCTTTCTAAAAATAAAGACTGGCCAAAAACTAAGGTTTATCTTTCTTCGTTTTTTAGCCGAAACTCCTAACTTTACACGTTAATTTTTAAACAATTTTTATGCGCACGCTCCTCTTCCTGATTACTTTATTATCATTATCCGGTTGCTCTGTTTCTCATTATTTAAAACATGAAATAAAAAATTCTCTGGTTTTAAGCCAGCAGCATACAGGCGTTTCGATCAGTAATTTAACGGGTAGTAAAGCCGTAGCTTCTTACCAGTCTGACAAATATTTCAATCCTGCTTCCAATACCAAATTATTCAGTTTTTATGCCGGACTTTGCGCATTAGGCGATTCATTGCCGGGAATTGAATATCTGGAATGGGGAGAATTACTGATTATCCGCGGCACAGGTGACCCTTCGCTGTTCCATCCAGATCTGCCGAAAAGTGCTGTTATCGACTTTTTAAAAAGCAGAAAAGAACAGATATTTTTCTCTCCGGTTAATTTTAAAGATGAGAGATATGGACCGGGATGGGCGTGGAGCGATTACAATGATTACTACCAGCCAGAACTTTCTTCTATGCCGGTTTATGGAAACATTGTCCGTTTTACAGGGATAACAGATAAGATTTTTAAAGTTAGGCCTACTTTCTGGAATAAGGCAATGATCGCCGATACATCGGTCAGAGGTATCAGGAGAGAAGAATTTCAGAACTCATTTCATTACTCTGAAAAGGCAATCGCTTCCGGCAAATCGGTAGATATTCCGGTACGGATGTCGGATCAGGTAACGGTTGATCTTTTGAGCGAAGCGTTGAAAAAGGAAATAAAACTGATCCGTATTCCGCTTAGCATTGAGCTTAAAACAGTATACAGCATTCCTTCCGATTCGTTGTACCGACGTATGATGTATGTGAGTGACAATATGCTGGCCGAACAGCTTATGCTGATGTATGCATCCGCAAAAGGTTTGCCTCTAAGCACTGAAAAGGCGATTGAACATGCTACAAAAAATTACATGAGCGATCTGCCAGATAGTCTGGTATGGAAAGACGGCTCCGGATTAAGCCGTTATAATCTTTTTACGCCAAGAACGATCACTGCTTTGTTACAAAAAATCTATGCAAAAGTACCGCAGGAACGTTTGTTTAAGATTTTGCCAAACGGTGGAAGTACCGGAAACCTGCGTAATTCTTTTAAAAGTGAAACACCTTTTGTTTTTGCAAAAAGCGGCAGTTTCAGTAATAATTATTGTCTTAGCGGTTATCTAGTTACTAAAAAAGGGAAAACTTTTACTTTCAGTTTTATGAACAACAACTTTACACGTCCGTCGTCAGAAGTGCGTAAGGAAGTGGAAAGAATTTTGACGGAGATTCACCAGAAGTATTAATTTATTTTTCTTCCTTCCAGGTTTTATCAGTGCAAAAAATGGTATTACTCCCATTTTTTCGGATCAGCAGATAAATCCTGTATAATCCCGGCTCCACGGTTGCTTCATGAAAAGAAGCATAGATACCTTTTTGGAAGTACATTAATCTGCGCAGCGTTGTTTTTAATGGAACAGGAGATTGGAATTGCGCACCTGCATACGTATGACGATCCGATTTCAAGATCACATAAGCACCATCTGAATAATCCTTTTCAGCCTCAACAACCTCATTTTCGAAATCTACTACAATATAATTTCCCTCTTTTTTTATCTTTTCCGGTATAATGACTCTGCTACAGGCAATAAAATCCGAAGCAGTATGTGGATTCCATCCCTGGGCCAATGGATCTTCTGACTGATAATACGAACGAATTTTTTCAAAATGTGCCTGATCCATGGAGAACATTCTGATTCCAAGCCAATCCGCATTATAACGCGCATTAAATTCCTGGATGATAGCTGAACGGCGATTGTTAACAGCCAGTACAAAATTGCTATCCAGAATAATCAGGTTCAGGAAGATGGCAAGCGGTATCAGAGCCGTCGCAACAATCCGAAGCAGCGCACGTGACGTAAGCGATAGTAAACCCAAGTACAATGCAATACACCAAAGCGTCGAATACATGCGGTAACGGCCTTTAAACATACCCTCAAAAGTATCCGTTGGAATACGTTTGTACACGAGAGCTAACGTCGTTATGGCAACAAAAGCGAAAATTCCCAGGGCAAACAAGGAACCTGCATTCGTATAAAACCTCTTTCCCCAGGCGGCATTCCAGAGTGCTATTCCTTGCTTGCGGAACAATAATAAAACAGCAAAAACGAAAATAAAACCCGTTACGACGGCTGTGGTAAGTACAAATGAAGTATCATCATAGGCAGAAATCGTAGCGATAGAACCAATGAATCCGAAGTAGCCCAAAAACCCTTCTTTGACCTGTTTAGGATCTGAAAAATTAAGATTTTGGGTAATAGGGGTAAAGTCAATAAAGTAAATAACGGCGATGATTGCAGTAACAAGAACGGTTATAATAAAGTCTTTCTTGCGTCCCATCAGCCACGCGATCAGGCCAATAACAGGAAAGACCATCAGTCCGTTTCCATAGGTGAAAGTTGCCAGGATAGCGAATAAGATGGCGATGTAATGTTGTTTGGGACGATGTGATGCAAAATAAACAGCGCTTAAAACAAAAAGTAAAACACCATAATTACAAAGAGAACTGACACCCCAGAAAATATTTTCAAAGGACTGAATATTGAACCAGAGCCACATCACCGGCACAAAATACCAAAGCGAAAGCTGAAGCCTTTTAAAAACCTTGAAAAAAACCCAGGCACAAGCTCCCCAGCAAAGGTTCGCTACAATCATCGGCCAGATCATATTAATCCTGCCAAACAAGGAATGAAGCAACAGAATAACGGAACGGGAAAAAACGAGTCGGTGCTCCGGAAAAAGTTCAGTAAGACGGCGCCAGCGGTCTGGCCAGGAAGCATCTTCAAATCCGGGAATAATACCCAGAATTAAAATATCATCAAAAGCTACATAATTAATGTTCAAAGCAATAGCTTTGAAAACCAGAATATAAATCAGTAACGGAAGGCTGCAAAAGAGTAATGCTAACCAGGTTTTAGTCCTGGCAAAATCCAGCAAAGCTTTAAACATATTTAAAATGGCTCGTGTTAATCCAGAGCGCGAAGAAAGCAGATGGAGGGCAATTTCCCCCCATTCACACTATTAATTTTCAGTTTCTTCCTCAGCAGAAGCCCGCGGATCTTTGGTATAGTCGTAGAGAAGCTTGCCTTTTTCATCCCATTCACGCAAAACAAAAGGATCGAATTCTTCATCCCAGCTTGTTTTTGGATGCTGTATCTCTTTTTTTCTTTGACGGCGATATTGATAATATTCAACCCAGCGGCCTACTTTTTTGCCATGATCATATTTCCCGCTTGTCTTTAATTGTCCTTCGTCATAGAACGATGCGTATTCGCCGCTCATTTCTCCAAACATTACCGGGATTACTTCTTTGATTTTGGTATGCGCCGAATCATAGTACGTGATCCGCGATTCCCGGGGGAAACCTTTTTCCCAGACAGCTTTGTCAACCAAATTGAATTTGGAATCGTATTTTACCCAACGCCCATCTTTTACGCCCATGTAGTAAAATCCTTCTTCAATCAGGTTTTCACCATTATATTTTTTGTAGGAACCATGCAGAAGGCGCGCTTTTTCTTTATCCTTAATCACCGCAGAACTTAACTTTTTACTTTTGGAATCATACCAGCGTGTTTCGGTCGACCGGGCATAAACGTCCAGAGGTTTGTACTCCTTTAATACATGAAATAACTCCGTAGTAGACCGGTCGCCGCTTCCATAACGAATAGACATTACCTCCATCGGTATGCCTTTGTATTCCACTTTGGCAAGTCTGGCCTTTTCTTTTTTTAATTTCCGCTCTTCTTTCTGGCTTTTGTATTCTTTTACTTTCAATCCTAAATCAGGAATTGTTTCGCCAAAAAGCGTGGATAGGGTAGCAGACTTTCCATTTCCTCCCGGTAAAGAGGTGCTTACGGCAGGATCTAATCCGGAGACGAAAGATTTTAAATCCCTCGAACTTCTTTTAGCATTTACGGAATCTGGATTTGCAGCTTTGGGGAGCCAGGCTGGTGGCGCTGTTTCTTTTTTTTCAGTCTGTGCCCATGCTCCTTTTACAAGAAAAACGGCGATAAAACACCAGACCAGAATAACTCTTTGCATGTGTAGTGAATTTTTCTTCAGAGTAAGATTGTTACTTTTGTAACGAATTGAGTATTAAAGATATTGATTTTTCAACATACAAATTTACATAACACATTGGAAAAAAGCGCTAAAATTTATATTGCGGGGCACCGGGGTATGGTAGGCTCTGCAATTCACCGCAGGCTGCTGGATGAGGGCTTTACTAATTTTGTTTTCCGTACCTCTTCGGAAATGGATTTACGGGATCAGGCTTCAGTGCGTGATTTCTTCGAAACAGAGCGCCCTGATTATGTATTTCTGGCTGCTGCCAAAGTGGGCGGAATTATGGCGAATAATATATACCGTGCTGAATTTTTATTTGACAATCTGCAAATCCAGAATAATATTATTGACAGTGCTTACCGTTCTGATGTAAAAAAACTGCTCTTTCTCGGTTCATCCTGTATTTATCCAAAGCTGGCACCTCAGCCTTTACATGAAGATTCTTTGCTGACAGGAACACTGGAACCTACCAATGAACCTTATGCCATTGCAAAAATTGCCGGAATTAAAATGTGTGAGGCATACCGCAGCCAATATGGCTGTGATTTTATTTCGGTAATGCCAACCAATCTTTATGGACCGAATGACAATTATGATTTGAATAAATCACATGTGCTTCCTGCCATGATCCGCAAATTTCATGAAGCAAAAGAAGAAAATAAACCGGCTGTCGAGTTGTGGGGAACGGGCTCTCCTTTGCGTGAATTTTTACATGCCGATGATCTGGCGGACGCCTGTTATTTCTTAATGGAAAATTACAGCGAACCTGGATTCTTGAATATTGGTGTCGAAACAGATGTAACCATCAAAGAACTTGCTGAAATTATTCAGAAAACAGTGGGCTATCAAGGCGATGTACACTGGAACACGGATAAGCCAGACGGAACACCACGCAAATTGATGGATGTCAGCAAACTGCATGCGCTGGGTTGGAAACATAAAACAGACCTTGTAGAAGGAATTCGTATTACTTATCAGGACTTTTTACAGAAAATAGAGTCTTATTCCATTTAGCCAATTGGGAATTAATGTGCTGTTTAAAAATAATACCCAACAATTCAGCACTAAAAAGCCGTTTTACCTATTAAAATTCTTTTTTTCGACAAATTTCCAGTATATAATTACAATTATCTTCGGGAAACTAATTAGTTTTGCAGCGTCCTAAAAATGGACTATACTATAAACCATGTTATAAGAAATGTCTGCTATCATTAAATTAGACCAGATAGACCGTAAAGTACTGGAGATCTTACAAACGAATGCCAAGATAACAAACGCACAGCTTTCAAAGGAAATTGGGCTTTCGCCGGCACCAACATTGGAACGTGTAAAAAAACTTGAGCAATCAGGTATTATTAAGAGCTATCATGCACAGCTTGAACCTGAAAGAGTTGGATTAGGCGTAAGTACTTTTGTACAGATTTCTCTGGTAGGCCATAGAAAAGCTGTCACTGAATCCTTTGTTGAAAAAATACATGCAATACCGGAAGTGATTGAATGTCACCACATTACAGGTACAGGAGATTTCTTGCTAAGAGTTATTTCAAAGGATATCAGTACCTACCAGAAGCTGATGCTGGAAAAAATTAATGAAATTGAAGAGGTAGCAAGCACACAGACGATGGTGATTTTATCCACTTTCAAAGAAAGCAAGGTTTTACCAATCCCTTGAAATAATTGCCCCTGGCATGTATGATATTTGGAAGTCATTCCAATAAAAAACGTCGGCTCTGTTAAGGATCCGACGTTTTTTATATGATTTCTTTCTATCTGGTTTTACTGATGCTGTTCACGCAACAGGTCGTTTACTGTTTTTACCGGATTGAAGGTAATCAGCGGTACTTCAATAAAAAGAGTATTCCAGTTTGCCATAGCGCCATTCCACAAACCTGGCAGCTCCTGTGCTTTCAATTCTTTTCCGTCCTTGGATTTACTGGTAATAAATCCTGTCAGCGGATCACGGAATTTTTTCAGGTCGTATAATTCTCCGTCCTTATTTTTAATCGCACAAACCAGATCTACCGGATTAAAGTGAGTAGAATTCTTGAAAATGCCATTTTGCTGTTCGTTATCCACGTCAACCTGTGCCGATTCTACAATTTGTAAAGAAGAAGATCCATCAGCATTTTCAGCCCAGAAAGGTCCTCCGCCTGGTTCACCCTGATTTTTAACCATACCACAGGCACGCAAAGGACGATCCAGTTTATTGATAAAATAGTCTGTTTTTTGATCGTCAGACCAGCTTTCGTATGTAGCCGGCGGAACTACGCATAATTCATTACGGAAAAACGCATCCAGTTCAGCTAACAAGGAAGTATCTGAGCCGCTGTTTAGTTTTTCCAGATAAGCAAAAATCCTCTTTTGAAAATCAAGAACAATACCTGCCAGTGCTTTTTTATACGTTACTGTATCTCCCTTAATTCTATCCGGAACAACATTATCAATATTTTTGATAAAAATAATGTCAGCATCCAGTTGGCTTAAATTTTCAAGCAAAGCGCCATGACCAGCCGGACGGAATAACAGACCTCCGTCTTTTTCGCGGAAAGGGGAGTTATCCATGTTTACGGCAATTGTATCAGTCGAGCTTTTTTGCTCTGAAAAAGATACCATATAGGTAACACCAAACTCACTTTGATACGATGGAAGCACTTCTACAACCAGTTTTTCAAATTTATCTCTATGCTCCGGAGAAACTGTAAAATGGATCTGCACATTACTGCCTGCATTAGCATAATGTGCGCCTTCTACCAGATGTTCTTCCAAAGGTGTACGTGAATTTCCTTCATAATTATGGAATTTCAACAATCCTTTTGGCAACTCACCATACCCTAATCCCTTGTTGTTCAGAAAATAAGACACAATCGTATTCTCGTCTGCTGTTGTAATATCAATTCCGTCTGAGGCCAGACAAGCTTTCAAATCTTCATAAAAAGCAAATTCAGTTAGTCTTGCAAAGAACTCATCAACAGACTTATCTGTTTTACCTTCCTGCAAAAAGCTGAATAACGACTTGAACATACGTGTAGCAGCACCGGATGCCGGTACAAATTTCAACAATGCAATCTCTCCTTCGGAAGAACTTTTATTGAATTCTTTAATTACTTTTTCTATTTGCTCGTCAGTCAGACGTATTATTCCGTCGCCAACGGTTGCCGCTTTTGAAAGGTGAAGAAACGGAAATCCATTTACGAAATAATGTACTTGTTCTTCCACTGTTGCGGGGTCACTTCCGCGTTCCTGAATCTGTTGAAGGTCTTTTTCGATGAACATAATTTAATTGGTTAAAAAAATCAAAAAATTAATACATCGCCACAAGAGTATTAACGAATTAATAAAGTCCTGTGGCGATGCATGGTATATTAGGTAAAGTCTTCGGTTTCCGTACTATAACTATGCAATACGATTTATTTCACAATTCTCAATTTGGCGAAACTAAGCAATAAAGTTTTGTCACCCACTTTATCAAATTTTATTGTAGCCTTTCTGTCTGTTCCGTTTACATCCATCTTAACAACCGTGCCAAAACCAAATTTAGAATGCTCTACTTTTTCTCCTTCTTTCAGATCACTGGTATCACTTGGAACAAAATCGGATGAAGGTATATGGGTAGAAGCTGCTGTTGTGGGCCTTGGCTCTGTCGGACGCCTTGGACTCAGGTTTTTGACAAAGGACATAGGTGAAGAAGATGAACCTTCCCGCCCGATTTCCCTTTGAACAGATTGAGAAATATTCAGATATTTTTGATCTACTTCCAGTAAGAACCGGCTTGGTTCGCACATTTTCAAACGTCCCCACTGATAGCGGCTTTCTGCATAGGAAAAAGAAAGTTTTTGTTCTGCACGTGTTATAGCTACATAAAACAAACGGCGCTCTTCTTCGAGATCCTGACGGCTTTCCAGCATCATCTGACTGGGGAAAAGATCTTCTTCAAGACCAACAATAAACACGTTTCTGAATTCAAGACCTTTGGCTGAGTGAATCGTCATCATCGTAACGCGGTCATTGTCTTCGTTTTCGTCCGGCTCATCAGCATTGGTTAGAAGAGAAACGGACTGGAGGAAAGCACTTAATGTCTTGTCTTCGTTTTCTTCATTGTCAACAAATTCTTTAATCGCATTGAGCAATTCCTGAACGTTTTCATAACGCGAAAGACCTTCTACTGTTTTATCTTCATACAATTCACGAAGGATTCCTGAAACCTTTGCAATATGTGAAGCCACTTCAAAGGCATCTTTTCCGGCTTCAATCATCAACTTGAAGCTTTTGATCAAAGTGCCGAATTGTTCTATGGGTGTAATGGTACGGCCGGTAGCATAATTACCAATATTGCTGACCACTTCCCAGATCGGAACATTATTTTCGGCAGCAGTTACAGTTAATCTCGCAACGGTAGTATCTCCGATTCCACGTTTCGGAAGATTGATAATCCTTTTAAAGGCTTCTTCGTCTCTCTGATTTACTGTAAACCGCAGGTAACCCAAAAGATCTTTAATCTCTTTACGCTGATAAAAAGATTGTCCGCCGATAATACGGTATTTGATTCCCAGCTTCCGAAGCGCTTCTTCAAAGGATCGGGATTGGGCATTGGTACGATAAAGAATAGCAAAGTTTTCGTTTTTAAGCGCTTTCTGCATTTTCTCCTCAAAAATTGCCCCTGCTACCAAACGTCCTTCTTCGTTATCAGAGCCCGCTTTGATCACATCAATCATAGAACCTTCTTCATTGACGGTGAAGGTTTCCTTTTTTAACTGGGATTTATTTCGGGCAATAACGGAATTTGCAGCATTTACAATGGTGCCCGTAGAACGGTAATTTTGCTCAAGCTTGATGGTATGAACGTCTGGAAAATCCTTTTCAAAATTCAGGATATTCTCAATATTCGCACCCCGGAAAGCATAGATACTTTGTGCATCATCTCCTACGACAACGATATTCCGGTTAACTGCCGATAATTTTCTGGTAATAAGATACTGCGATACATTGGTATCCTGAAACTCATCCACCATGACATGCTGGAATTTATGCTGATATTTATACAGCACATCAGGAAAGTCTCGAAACAGGACATTGGTATTAAAAAGCAGATCATCAAAATCCATCGCATTCGCCTGAAAGCAGCGTGTCACATAAGTTTTATAGATCCGGCCAATTTCTTTCATTTTGGCAGCTTCATCATCTGCCTGAATTACGGCATTATTGATATAGTCGTCTGCAGAAACTAACCTGTTCTTCGCTCCGGAGATTCTGTTGTAAACCACATTGGCCTTATAAACCTTATCATCCAGATTGTATTCCTTAATAATGCTCCTTAATAAAGACTTGGAATCATCCGTATCATATATCGAAAAATCACTGGTATAACCCAGATACTTTGCTTCAATCCGAAGAATTTTTGCAAAGACAGAGTGAAAGGTACCCATCCAGATATTTCTGGCTTCTGTTCCCACAGCACCTTCAATACGTTTCCGCATTTCTCCGGATGCTTTATTGGTAAAAGTCAAAGATAAAATCCGGAAAGGATCTACTCCGTTTTCTATCAAATGTGCAATCCTGTACGTAAGCACCCGTGTTTTTCCGGAACCTGCACCGGCGATAATCATAAGTGGACCATCACCATATACTACAGCCTGTCGCTGCGGTTCGTTCAGCGTATTTAAATAATCTGTCTTGCTCAATCTATCTCCCTCCTTAGGTATATTATTCTTATCTGTATCCTTCATTCTTCTCACAAAACCCAAAGTTAGGAAAAACCGTTAAATGCATTCTTTACTATTCTATATATGATAGAGAGTTTACAATCATTTGACAGAAAAATTAAAACATCATGACAAATAGAACGTCCGCCTTTACTTATTGGTTTGAATAAAACAGGAACATACCAGAAATCTAATCAGCCGTATAGAATAAACTGAACTGTTCTATTTATGCAGATGTAAATTATTATACCTGTTGGTCGCACAAGACGCAGCTAACGGGTACATATCTAAAAAAAGACATAACTTGATATGAGCACAGTAAATATAGAAGACCAGCCTTTGGAAGTGCAATGGGAACATTTGCTTCAGACATTGGAGGAATTATTGGGCAAAAGACCAAGTGATCTCAATGGCGTATTATTTTTGATAGGGGTGCAGGAGCTGGGACAAGGCGCAAAAAGGTTTACAAAGGAACAAAAGCAGGATTTAATGCATATAGGAATATGTAAGGTATTAAGCCTATCCTCTTATTATCAGTTTGAGAAAAGAGATAAAGATGGCTGGCCGCATTATATATTGAACCGGGCATTACCGCAGGGGGGTATCGACAAGCAGGAAGCGTTGTTGAAGATGCATGTAATTGAGTACTTCAAAAATATTTAAAAAAGTTTTAGAGATACAATTTTGATTTATAGCATGTTACAAAAAAGACGAAAATATTTTCGTCTTTTTTTCTTCCGCGGCTTGCATCTTAAAAATAAATGTAGGACTTTTGCACTCCCAATCGGGTAGTACGGCGCTGAGAACGATCAGCGCATCGAGTTCTGGAAGACGCAGAGCAGAGTTCTTTGACATGATGAAGAGAGTAACAAGATAGTTTGTTTAAGAAGATTCGGTCCTTCTGTAATAGGAAGAGATCACAACAAAATTTACAATGGAGAGTTT
>Ga0247812_10000069_pt1 | contig 155790 bp, 141 predicted proteins | sample UWRJL149409B1_FD_178011 | JGI IMG/M metagenome (GOLD analysis project Ga0247812, IMG submission 178011) | Plant litter microbial communities from Arlington Agricultural Research Station in Wisconsin, United States - UWRJ-L149-409B-1 | ecosystem: Environmental > Terrestrial > Plant litter >... | reverse complement strand
TCCCTGCTGGTAGCATGGTGATGGACGCCGCCAACAAATTGGGAACCTACATTCCGCACTTCTGCTATCACAAGAAATTGTCGATCGCCGCGAACTGCCGTATGTGCCTCGTCGAAGTGGAGAAGGCGCCCAAGCCTTTGCCAGCATGCGCAACGCCGGTTTCGGCGGGCATGATTGTGCGCTCCTCGTCGGACAAGGCCGTGCAGGCACAGAAGTCCGTGATGGAATTCCTGCTGATTAACCACCCGCTGGATTGCCCGATCTGCGACCAGGGCGGCGAATGCCAGTTGCAGGACTTGGCAGTCGGCTACGGCAAGAACGAATCGCGCTACGAAGAAGACAAGCGCGTCGTCGTGCCGAAGGATGCCGGTCCGCTGGTCTCCATGCAGGAGATGGCGCGCTGCATCCAGTGCACCCGCTGCGTGCGTTTTGGACAGGAAGTGGCCGGCGTGATGGAGCTGGGCATGATCGGCCGCGGCGAACACTCGGAAATCACCGCCTTCGTCGGCCAGACCGTGAACTCGGAAATGTCCGGCAACATGATCGACCTGTGCCCGGTTGGCGCGCTGACGTCGAAGCCGTTCCGCTACAGCGCCCGTTCGTGGGAACTGTCGCGCCGCAAATCGGTGTCGCCGCACGACGGCCTGGGTGCCAACCTGATCGTTCAGGTCAAGGGCGGCAAGGTTAAGCGCGTGCTGCCGCTGGAAAACGAAGCCGTCAACGAATGCTGGATCTCGGATAAGGACCGCTTCTCGTACGAAGGCCTGGACGCCGCCGACCGTCTGACCCAGCCGATGCTCAAGCAGGGCGGCGAGTGGAAGGAAGTCGATTGGCAGACCGCGCTGGAATACGTTGCGCACGGCCTGAAGAACATCAAGCACGAACACGGCGCGAACGCGCTGGCCACGCTGGCCACGCCGCACTCGACGCTGGAAGAACTGCACCTGCTGCAAAAGCTGACCCGCGCCATGGGCTCGGACAGCGTGGATACGCGCCTGCGTCACAGCGATTTCTCGCTGACCGGCGTGACGCCTTGGCTGGGCATGTCGATCACCGAGTTCGGTCAGCTGAACCGCGCTTTCGTCATCGGCTCGTTCCTGCGCAAGGACCATCCGCTGCTGGCGACCCGCCTGCGCACCTCGATCAAGAACGGCGCCAAGCTGTCGGTGCTGCACGCGACCGACGACGACCTGCTGATGAACGTGGCGAACAAACTGATCGTCGCTCCTTCGGAGTGGCTGTCGGCGCTGTCGCAAGTGGTTGCCGCTGTCGCTAAAGCTAAAGAAGTCGCCGCGCCTGCGGGCTTCGAAGGCGTACAAGCTTCCGACGCGGCCACCGCGATCGCCGCCTCGCTGATCTCCGGCGAACGCAAGGGCGTCTTCCTGGGTAACGCCGCTGTGCAGCACCCGCAAGCCGCCGCGCTGCACGCCGCCGCGCAATGGATCGCCGAACAGACCGGCGCCAAGCTGGGCTACCTGACCGAAGCGGCCAACACCGTCGGCGCCTACATCGTCAACGCCAACGGCAACAAGGCTCCTGCTTTCAGCGAAGCCAAGTCGGCCTACGTGCTGTTGAACGTCGAGCCTGAGCTGGACGCGCACAACCCGCAAGCCGCCATCGCCGCGCTGAAAAAAGCCGAGATGGTGGTCGTGATGTCCGCCTACAAGCATGGCCTGGACTACGCCGACGTGCTGCTGCCGGTATCGCCATTCAGCGAAACCTCGGGCACCTTCGTCAACTGCGAAGGCCGCGCGCAAAGCTTCAACGGCACCGTCAAGCCGCTGCTGGAAACCCGCCCTGCGTGGAAGATCCTGCGCGTGCTGGGCAACATCCTCGGCCTGTCCGGTTTCGACTACGACACCTCCGAAGCGATCCGCGACGAAGTGTTGGGCGCCGGCGTGACCGACCTGTCGGCAAAACTGAACAACGTGTCCGCGCAATCGCTGGTCGCCGGTTCGACCTCGTCGACCGGTACTGAACGTATCGCCGACGTGCCGATCTACTTCGCCGACGCCGTGGTGCGCCGCGCCGAGTCGCTGCAGAAGATGGCCGATGCGGCTGCGCCGAAAGCGCACCTGTCGAGCGCTCTGGCGCAGCAGCTGGGCGTCGCCGCCGGCGACACCGTCAAGGTAACGCAAGGTTCCGGCAGCGCGATCCTGGTCGCCGCCGTCGATGCCAAGCTGCCGGCCAACGCCGTCCGCGTCGCCGCCGCGCACGCATCGACCGCCGCACTGGGTTCGATGTTCGGTCCTATCACCGTTGAAAAAGCAGGAGAGGGTAAATAATGGCTCTGCCTGAATTCGTCAATACGCTGTACGACCTGGGCGCAACCAGCCCGCTGGCGCCGGTATGGCCTGTCGTCTGGTCGCTGATCAAGATCATCGTCGTGCTGCTGCCGCTGATGGGCCTCGTCGCCTATCTGACGCTGTGGGAACGTAAGTTCATCGGCTGGATCCAGATCCGCGTCGGCCCTAACCGCGTCGGTCCTATGGGCCTGCTGCAGCCGATCGCCGATGCGCTGAAACTGCTGTTCAAAGAGATCATCATGCCGGCCAAGGCCAACCCTGGCCTGTTCGTGATCGGTCCGATCATGACTATCATGCCGGCGCTGGCCGCATGGTCGGTGGTGCCTTTCGGTCCTGAAGCCGTCCTGGCCAACGTCAACGCCGGCCTGCTGCTGCTGATGGCGATCACCTCGATGGAAGTCTACGGCATCATCATCGCCGGCTGGGCCTCGAACTCGAAGTACTCGTTCATGGGCGCGATGCGCGCCTCGGCGCAGATGATTTCCTACGAAATCCCGATGGGCTTCGTGCTGGTCGTGGTGCTGATGGTTTCCGGTTCGCTGAACTTCGGCGACATCGTGCTGGGCCAGCAAAAAGGTATGTTCGCCGACCACGGCGTCAATATCCTGTCCTGGAACTGGCTGCCGCTGCTGCCGCTGTTCGTGGTCTACCTGACCTCCGGCCTGGCCGAAGCGAACCGTCACCCGTTCGACGTGGTCGAGGGCGAGTCCGAGATCGTCGCCGGTCACATGGTTGAATATTCGGGCATGGCCTACGCCATGTTCATGCTGGCCGAATACGCCAACATGATCCTGATCGCGACCCTGGGTTCGATCATGTTCCTGGGCGGCTGGTCCGCACCGTTCGCCTTCCTGGAATTCTGGGGCGGTTTCGGCGGCTTCTTCTGGTTGTTCGTGAAAGCGTTCTTCCTGGTCTCCGTCTTCATCTGGGTGCGCGGTACCTTCCCACGCTACCGTTACGACCAGATCATGCGTCTGGGCTGGAAAGTATTTATCCCTCTGACGCTGGTGTACCTGGTGTTCGTGGCCGGCTGGATGCAGACATCCTGGAATATCTGGAAGTAAGGACAAGAAATCATGGAACGTTTAAAAGACTTCGTCGGCAGCTTCATGCTGACCGAATTGATCAAAGGGATGGCGCTGACGGGCAAGTATATGTTCTCGCGCAAAATCACCGTGCAGTACCCGGAAGAGAAGACGCCGATGTCGCCGCGCTTCCGCGGCCTGCACGCGCTGCGCCGCTATCCGAACGGTGAAGAGCGCTGCATCGCCTGCAAACTGTGCGAAGCAGTTTGCCCGGCGATGGCGATCACCATCGAATCCGAGCAGCGCGACGACGGTTCGCGCCGCACCACGCGTTACGACATCGATCTGACAAAGTGCATCTTCTGCGGCTTCTGCGAAGAGTCCTGCCCGGTCGACTCGATCGTCGAGACGCACGTGCTGGAATACCACGGCGAGAAACGCGGCGATCTGTACTACACGAAAGAGATGCTGCTGGCCGTTGGCGATCGCTATGAAGATGATATCGCCGCAGCCCGCGCAGCGGACGCTCCTTACCGCTGATCGAAGCCTGCCCCGCACAACGCCGAACATGCTTCACGGCGGCGGGGCAGGGATCACTAAACTGTACGTCTCTTGGGTTAGTTATGGAATTTAAAACTGCTTTGTTCTACGCCTTCTCAGCCGTGATGATCCTGGCTGCGACGCGCGTTATCACGGCCCGCAATCCGGTGCACGCCGCGCTGTTCCTGGTGCTGTCGTTCTTCTCGGCGGCCGGCATCTGGATGCTGCTGGAGGCCGAGTTCCTCGCCATCGTGCTGGTGCTGGTCTACGTCGGCGCCGTCATGGTGCTGTTCCTGTTCGTGGTCATGATGCTCGACATCGACACCGACAAGATGCGCGAAAACTTCTGGGGTTACCTGCCGGTGGCGTCGTTCGTCGGCGTGATCATCGTGCTGGAAATGGCCGCCGTGCTGTGGCGCTCCTTCCTGTCGTTCGACCAGCAGGCGGTCAACGCCGGCAACATCGGCGGCACCAAGGAACTGGGTCTGCTGATCTACACCAAATACATCTACGGCTTTGAAATCGCCGCGGCGATCCTGCTGGTGGCGATCATCGCCGCCGTGGCGCTGACCCTGCGCAAGCGCAAGGACACCAAACATTTCGACCCTGCCGACGCGGTACGCGTCAAGCGCAACGACCGCCTGAAGATCATGAAGATCGATCCGGTGACCACGCGTGGCCAGGTCGAAGCCGAAGTTAAGGAGGCACCATGACTTTATCGCTCGCTCACTACCTCGTTCTTGGCGCGATCCTGTTCGCGATCTCGATCGTCGGTATTTTCCTGAACCGCAAGAACATCATCGTTCTGCTGATGGCCATCGAATTGATGCTGCTGGCGGTGAACATGAACTTCATCGCGTTCTCGCATTACCTGGGCGACGCAGCCGGGCAAATCTTTGTGTTCTTCATTCTGACCGTGGCCGCCGCCGAATCGGCGATCGGCCTTGCGATCCTGGTGGTGATGTTCCGTAATCTGGACACCATCAACGTTGAAGACCTGGATAGCCTGAAGGGTTAATCCCATGGCTAAGTTTTAACCTCGAAAAATAACGATTAAGGTTCATCATGGCGGTTACTCTTAACCCTAATCTCCTGCTGGCCGTACCTTTGGCGCCGCTGTTCGGCGCCGCGGTGGCGGGCTTGTTGGGAACTCAATTCTTTGGCAACGTCGTCGGTCGCAAGACCTCGACCGCAGCGACCATCCTGGGCGTGCTGGTTGCCTTCGTCATCTCGGCGTTCACGCTGAACGATGTGCTGGGCGGCGCCACGTACAACGGCACCGTCTACCACTGGATGACGGTGGCCGGCATGAAGATGGAGGTCGGCTTCCAGATCGACGCGCTGTCGGCGATGATGATGTGCGTGGTGACCTTCGTGTCGCTGATGGTGCACATCTACACCATCGGCTACATGGCGGAAGATGAGGGATACAACCGCTTCTTCGCCTACATCTCGCTGTTCACCTTCTCGATGCTGATGCTGGTCATGGCCAACAACTTCCTGCAGCTGTTCTTCGGCTGGGAAGCGGTGGGCCTGGTCTCGTACCTGCTGATCGGCTTCTGGTACACCCGCCCAACGGCGATCGTGGCCAACATGAAGGCGTTCCTTGTCAATCGCGTCGGCGACTTCGGCTTCATCCTCGGTATCGGCCTGCTGCTGGCCTATACCGGCTCGATGGACTACCAGGAAGTCTTTGCCAAGAAAGAGCAACTGATCGCGCTGACCCTGCCGGGCACCGACTGGGCGCTGCTGACCGTTGCCTGCATCTGCCTGTTCATCGGCGCGATGGGCAAGTCGGCGCAGTTCCCGCTGCACGTCTGGCTGCCTGACTCGATGGAAGGGCCGACCCCGATCTCCGCGCTGATCCACGCCGCGACCATGGTTACCGCAGGTATCTTCATGGTGACCCGCATGTCGCCGCTGTTCGAACTGTCGGACACCGCGCTGTCGTTCATCCTGGTCATCGGCTCGATCACCGCGCTGTTCATGGGCTTCCTGGGCATCATTCAAAACGACATCAAGCGCGTGGTCGCTTACTCGACGCTGTCGCAGCTGGGCTACATGACCGTGGCACTGGGCTCGTCGGCCTACTCGGTCGCCGTGTTCCACCTGATGACCCACGCATTCTTCAAAGCGCTGCTGTTCCTTGGCGCCGGCTCGGTCATCATCGGCATGCACCACGACCAGGACATCCGCAACATGGGCGGCCTGCGCAAGTACATGCCGATCACCTGGATCACCTCGCTGCTGGGTTCCCTGGCGCTGATCGGCACCCCGTTCTTCTCGGGCTTCTACTCGAAGGATTCGATCATCGAAGCCGTGGCCGAGACCCATATCTGGGGCGCCGGCTTCGCCAAATACGCCGTGCTGGCCGGCGTGTTCGTGACCGCTTTCTACTCGTTCCGCATGTACTTCCTGGTGTTCCATGGCGAAGAGCGTTTCGGCAAGGCTCACGCGCATGACGACCATCACCATGCTCCGGCCGCCGCACACGCCGACCATGGTCACGACTCTGACGCGCATCACGAAGAGGAAGAGGACGACCACGCCCACCACGGCCTGGAGCCAGGTCAGAAGCCGCATGAATCGCCATTCGTGGTCTGGTTCCCGCTGGTGATGCTGGCCATCCCTTCGGTGCTGATCGGCTTCTTCACGATCCAGCCTATGCTGCACGGCGACTTCTTCAAGAACGTCATCTTCATCGGCGAGAACCACAAAGCCATGGAAATGCTGGGCGAAGAGTTCCACGGCGCAGTCGCCATGGCGCTGCACTCGGTGACCACGCTGCCTCTGTGGCTGGCGATCGGCGGCGTCGCGACCGCGTACTACTGCTACATGATCAACCCGCGCGTTCCGGCATGGTGCTTCGCCACGTTCAAATCCCTGCACACGCTGCTGGACAACAAGTACTACATGGACAAGTTCAACGAAGTAGTGTTCGCAGGCGGCGCACGCCTGCTGGGCAACGGCTTGTGGAATATCGGCGACAAGAAGCTGATCGACGGCCTGCTGGTCAACGGCAGCGCGAAACTGGTCGGCTGGTTCTCGACGCTGACCCGCCTGGCGCAGACTGGTTATATCTACCACTACGCGTTCGTCATGATCCTCGGCATTCTGGGGTTCCTGGTCTACTTCCTGCCGTTTTGGCACGCTTAATTAGCTGATACGCATAGAGATAACGATAACCATGATGCAGTCAACCATATCTACACTACCTCCGTACCTGAGCCTCGCGATCTGGCTCCCGATTATCTTCGGCCTGATCGTGCTGGCCGTAGGCCGTGACACCAACGCCGCGATGGTGCGCGTCGGCTCGCTGATCGGCGCGATCGTCAGCTTCGCCGCGACCATCCCGCTGATCACCAACTTCGACAACGCCGCCCACGGCATGCAGTTCGTCGAGAAGTCGCCGTGGATCGGCCGCTTCAACATCTTCTACTCGCTGGGCATCGACGGCCTGTCGCTGTGGTTCGTGCCGCTGACCGCCTTCATCACCGTGATCGTCGTGATCTCGGCATGGCAGGTGATCCAGAAGCGCGTCGCTCAATACATGGGCGCGTTCCTGATCCTGTCCGGCCTGATGATCGGCGTGTTCTGCGCCATGGACGGCCTGCTGTTCTACTTCTTCTTCGAAGCGACCCTGATCCCGATGTACATCATCATCGGCGTGTGGGGCGGCGAGAACCGCGTGTACGCGTCGTTCAAGTTCTTCCTGTACACCTTCTTCGGCTCGCTGCTGACGCTGGTCGCCATCATCTACCTGTACAAGGTATCGGGCGGCAGCTTCGACATCCTGATGTGGCACCGCGTGCCGCTGACGATGACGGAACAGATCTTCATCTTCCTGGCGTTCTTCATGGCCTTCGCCGTGAAGGTGCCGATGTTCCCGGTCCACACCTGGCTGCCGGACGTCCACGTCGAAGCGCCGACCGGCGGCTCCGCCGTGCTGGCCGCGATCATGCTGAAGCTGGGCGCCTACGGCTTCCTGCGGTTCTCGCTGCCGATCACCCCGGACGCGTCGCACTACATGGCGCCGTTCGTGATCACGCTGTCGCTGATCGCCGTGATCTACATCGGCCTGGTCGCGCTGGTACAGAAGGACATGAAAAAGCTGGTCGCCTACTCGTCGATCGCGCACATGGGCTTCGTCACGCTGGGCTTCTTCGTCTTCAATAACATGGCGGTACAGGGCGGTATCGTGCAAATGATCTCGCACGGCTTCATCTCCGGCGCGATGTTCCTGTGCATCGGCGTGCTGTACGACCAGGCGCACTCGCGCCAGATCGCCGACTACGGTGGCGTCGTCAACAAGATGCCGAAGTTCGCAGCCTTCTTCATCCTGTTCTCGATGGCGAACTGCGGCCTGCCTGCGACTTCCGGCTTCGTCGGCGAGTTCATGGTGATTCTGGGCGCCACCCAGTACAACTTCTGGATCGGTTTGCTGGCCGCGACCGCGCTGATCCTCGGTGCAGCTTACTCGCTGTGGATGGCCAAGCGCGTCATCTTCGGCAAAGTGACCAACCACCACGTGGCCGAACTGGTCGACATCAACGGCCGTGAGTTCCTGATGCTGGGCATTCTGGCGGTCTGCGTGCTGGCCATGGGTCTGTACCCGGCGCCGTTCACCGACACGATGCAAACCTCGGTCGCTGACCTGCTGGCCCACGTCGCACACAGCAAGCTGCCTTAAGAAGAAAACGGAAACGCATAAATGACTACACCTATTCCACAAGAGGCCGTGAACCTGGTCCCGGTCTACGCCGAGATCGTGCTGCTGATCGGCGCCTCGGCCATCCTGCTGATCGACATGTTCCTCTCCGAGGGCAAGCGTTCGATCACCTACGTGCTGTCGCTTCTGACGCTGCTCGTTTGCGGCGCCATCAGCTACATGGACTTCTCGTCGGGCGCCACGGTCTACACCTTCCACGGCATGTTCGTCTCCGATCCGATGGCGAACCTGCTCAAGATGTTCACCTACCTGACGGTCGGCATGACCCTGATCTACTCGCGCCAGTACGCCGGCGACCGCGGCATGTTGAGCGGTAACCTGGGCGGCGAGTTCTACGTGCTCGCGCTGTTCGCGATGCTGGGCCAGCTGGTGATGATCTCGGGTTCGAACTTCCTGTCGATCTACCTGGGCGTGGAACTGATGTCGCTGTCGCTGTACGCGATGGTCGCACTGCGCCGCGACAACCACAAAGCCACCGAAGCGGCGATGAAGTACTTCATCCTGGGCGCGCTGGCGTCGGGCTTCCTGCTGTACGGTATCTCGATGATCTACGGCGCCACCGGTTCGCTGGACCTGCGCACGGTATCGGCAGCTGTCGCCGCCGGCACCATCAAGCCGACCATCCTGGTGTTCGGCCTGGTGTTCCTGGTAGCCGGCCTGGCGTTCAAACTGGGCGTGGTGCCGTTCCACATGTGGGTGCCGGACGTCTACGAAGGCGCACCGACCGCCGTGACCCTGCTGCTGGGCGGCGCACCGAAGATCGCGACCTTCGCCATCTGCGTGCGCATCCTGGTCGAAGGCCTGCTGCCGATGGCGTTCGACTGGCAGCAGATGCTGCTGGTGCTGGCCGTGCTGTCGCTGGCGATCGGTAACATCACCGCGATCGCGCAAACGAACCTGAAGCGCATGCTGGCTTACTCGACGATCGCGCAGATGGGCTTCGTGCTGCTTGGCCTGCTGGCCGGCGTCGCAGGCACCACCGACCGCACCGGCATCGACGCCGCCTACAGCGCCGCGATGTACTACACCATCACCTACGTGCTGACCACCGTCGGCACCTTCGGCATCCTGATGCTGCTGTCGCGCGCCGGTTTCGAAGCCGAGACCCTGAACGACTTCAAGGGCCTGAGCAAGCGTAACGGCTGGTTCGCTGTCGTCATGTCGATCCTGCTGTTCTCGCTGGCCGGCGTGCCGCCGATGATGGGCTTCGCCGCCAAGTTCTCGGTGCTGACCGCAGTGCTGGGCACCGGCCAGATCTGGCTGACCGTGCTGGCTGTGATGTTCTCGCTGATCGGCGCTTACTACTACCTGCGCGTCGTCAAGACCATGTGGTTCGACGAGCCGGTTGATGAAGCACCGATTGTCGCCAACGGCGACACCAAGTTCGTCCTGAGCCTGAACGGCGTCGGCATCGTGCTGCTGGGCGTTCTGCCTGGCCCGCTGCTGGCAGCGTGCATGGCCGCCATCAAAGCGACGCTGGCCACCTGATGGACATCTCGCTCGCCGCCTGGCTGGTGATTGCGGCTGCTTTTGCAGCCGCCAATCTGCCTTTCGTCAACGACAAGGTATTCGCGCTGATTCCAACCAAGTGGCGGCGCAAGCCGCTAGTGATCCGGCTGGTGGAGATGGCGGCGCTGTACCTCGTGGTGGGCGCCATCGGCATGGCCATCGAAGGCCAGATCGGCAGCCGCTTCCCGCAGACCCAGGAGTTCTACTGGATCGCGGCCGGCATGTTCATCGTTCTGGGCTTCCCGGGCTTCATCGTCCGCTACCTGCGCAAACGCCACGACTGATACACTATCGTTCTTCAACGACGTGGAGCAGGCATGGTTAATTTGACAGAAACCCGTATCGACGGTGAATTGGTCTACGACGGCCATTTCCTCAAGGTCCAACGCGACACCATCGCACTCCCTGACGGCAAACGGACAGCACGCGAATACGTGCTGCATCCCGGCGCCGTCGTTATCCTCCCCTTGCTTGACGACGGCACCGTGCTGATGGAGCGCCAGTACCGCTATCCGCTGCACCATGTGTTCATCGAATTCCCGGCCGGGAAAATCGACAAGGGCGAAGATTCGCTGCTGGCCGCCAAGCGCGAGCTGGAAGAGGAAACCGGCTACACCGGCGGCGAATGGCAGTTCGTCACCACCATCCACAACGCCATCGCGTATTCCGACGAACACCTCGACCTGTATCTGGCGCGCGGCCTCAGGGCGGGCGAGCAAAAGCTGGACGACGGCGAGTTCCTCGAAACCTTCACCGCCACCATCGACGAGCTGCTGCTGTGGGTACGCGAAGGGAAGATCACCGACGTCAAGACCGTCATCGGCATCTTCTGGCTGGACAAGCTGCGCGGCGGCGACTGGAAGCTGGACTGACATCGTGAAAGCGCTGCTGATCATCGTGTGCCTTGGCGTCTGCGGCGGCGCGCAGGCGGCCGCAAGGACGCCGTTCCAGATCCGCTGCGAGGACACCATCAGCAAGACCGTCTCCGTGCTGTCGTCGAAGCAGAACGGCTACACCATCAACAACCAGCTGCCGTACCGCGCGCTGACCGCCAAGATGGGCAGCATCGACGGCCGCTCGCAGACCCTGGGGCTGACCGTCACCAAGGGCATGTACAAGGCCAACCTGGGCGGGCCGCTGTTGCAGGACCCGGTCAGCGGCTACGAGTGCATTGCGCCGAAGGTGGAGATCATGTTGAATTACTCACCGGTGCTGATCTACGTCGGCAACGAGTTCGCGCCGGGCACTTGCGCCTACAATGAGATTCTCGCCCATGAGCAGCGCCACCTGCAGGCCTACATGGATAATCTGGCGCGCGTCGAGCAGGTGGTGGCCAAGGCCTTGAGCCAGCGCTTCGAAGGCAAGCCGCTGTACGCGCCCTCCGGCACCGCGATGTCGGCGCTGGAGCACGAGATCAACGGCACCTGGTTCCCGTTCATCAACGCGGAATTCGAGAAGGGCAAAATCAAGCAGGCGCTGATCGATACGCCAGCAGAATATGCGCGCCTGGCCAAGACTTGCAATGGCGAGATCGCTGCGATCATGCAGCGCCGCCGCAAATAAAGAGAACCAATGACATCAACCACACATAAACCGCGCTACTTTGCGCTGCTGCCGGCCGCCGGCGTCGGCGCGCGCATGGAAGCGAACGGACCGAAACAATATTTGACGGTGGGCGGCAAGCCGATGCTGCGCCACGCCGTCGACGCCTTCCGCGCCAGCGATCTGGTGGCGCATACGTATGTCGTCGTCAGCGCGGCGGACGGCCAGATCGATGCGGTGCTGCCGCCGGCGCTGGACGGCGTGACGGTGCTGCGCTGCGGCGGCGCCACGCGCATGGACACGGTGCTCAACGCGCTGCGCGAACTGCGCGGCGCGGTGGAGGAGGGCGACATGATCATGGTGCACGATGCAGCGCGTCCCGGCCTGACGCCGGCGCTGATCGAGCGTCTGATCGAAGGCGTCGGCGACGATGTCGCGGGCGGGCTGCTTGCGCTGCCGGTGGTGGACACCGTCAAGCGCGGCGCCGGCTCGCCGGCGTTGTCGGCCGCCACGGTGCCGCGCGCCGGCCTGTGGCTGGCGCAGACGCCGCAGATGTTCAGCTACGCGCTGCTGCTGCGCGCGCTGGGCAGCGCGCCGGACGCCAACGCCATCACCGACGACGCCAGCGCCGTCGAGATGCTGGGCTACTCGCCGCGGCTGATCGAAGGCCATCCACGCAATTTGAAGGTAACGCTGCCGGCAGATATCCGCATCGCGGAAATGTATCTGGCGGCGGGTGAACAAGGATAAAAACATGACTGCACCAAAACTCCCATTCCGCATCGGCCAGGGCTACGATTGCCACGCCTTGGTCGAAGGCCGCAAGCTGATTATCGGCGGCGTCGACATTCCGCATCACGTCGGGCTGCTGGGGCATTCGGACGCCGACGTGCTGCTGCACGCGATCACCGATTCGATCCTGGGCGCGGCCGCGCTGGGCGACATCGGCAAGCACTTCCCGGACACCGATCCGCAATTCAAGGGAGCCGACTCGCGCACCTTGCTGAAGGAAGCGGCGCGGCGCGTGGTCGCCACCGGCTACAGCATCGGCAACATCGACGCCACCATCATCGCGCAGCGGCCGAAGATGGCGCCGCACATCGCCGCCATGTGCGCCAACATCGCGGAGGATCTGGGCGTGGCGGTCGGCCAGGTCAACATCAAGGCCAAGACCAACGAAAAGCTGGGCTATCTGGGCCGCGAAGAAGGCATCGCCGCCGAATCGATCGCCTTGCTGATCTCTTCATAAAACAGCGTGCGCTCGGTGCCCAGCACGCTGAGCGCTGTGTCGCGCGCGACCTCTGGAAAGTCGGCCAGGAATGCGTTGAGCGATTTGCCGGCCAACAGATAATCGAACATCCGCTTGAGTGGCACCAGCGTATCCCTGAACACCGGCATGCCGCCCAAAATCTCCGGCTCCATCTGAATCAATGGCGTGATCGATTTCATAAACGCCAATAACTCTGGGTCAATCGGATCGCTGGGCGATTTTCTCGGCGGGATGATGCGCCCGCTGATCTTGAGAACTGGCTCGGAAAAATAGCGGGGATCGGATTCCGGGCAGTCTTCATCGATTTCAATATCATCCTCAGGAATCACCAAAACGTTGTACCAGCTATCTGGTGGCTTGGAAGAGCTCGTCTCTTTCCCTTCGGGTCGCTTTTCTGAATGAGATGATTCGTATTCCATTATTACGCTCCGTGTGAGTAATTGAAACTTCTTCTCCTTGGAAATAACCAAGCGTGTTAAACCGCCGCTCCCCATAATGAAAGCGCAGGTCTTCCTTGGTGAGCACAGTACCTTGCAATACAGCCGGCGCATCGGCGAAATCCAGACCGTGCTTGCGCAGGTTACTCTGCCGCTTCGCTTCGTCCCACGTGTAGATGGTCATTTCAGTGTAGTGGCTTGAGGATATCCTTCAAGCGGCACTGAAAATAAATGCCAGGCCAGGACATCTTTCGATATCCTGGGCCTGGCATTCATGGCTGTCTTTCGACTAGATCAATCGATCTTTATTTGCTGTCTTTCGCCTGGCATTTGATGCGCCTGGATTCCGGCGCCAGGTCGACTTGCGACTCTTTGCCGGCATGGACGCCGACGGTGCGCACCACGTGGCCGGCGCCGAAAATAAGTGTACGCATGGTGCTACCTTAAATGGGGTGTGTCAGTAGTTGGCGCAGGCGGTCCGCCGCGCCGGGAGTGGGTTCCAATCGCGGATAGCGCAAGGAGCCGAAGTAATTGATCTTCACGCTGCGCACGGCGCCATCGGCTTCGAATGTGATGTCGATCGGCTGCCTGCTGACCGCCGCCGCCTTGATCGCCTGCTTCAGCAAATCATCCGTGTACGGCTGCTGACCGACGGATACCAGCCGCGCGCCGATGCTGATGCCGGCGCGGAAGGCCGGACCTTCCCACGCCACGCTTTTGATCGCGCCTTTCTTCGCGACGACCAACCCGAGCGACGTTGACAGGTCCATGCCGCCAAGGTCCGCCTCGTGCTGCACGAAGAACTCGGTCGGCTCATCGGTGTAGACCAGGCGGTAGCCGCCGCGCTTCAGGCCATCCAGCAGATGGATATCGTCATGCGCGTTCAGACGCGCGTTGAAATAAGCGGCCCAGTCATATGGCGCGATCTTGTTGAGCGTCTTGCAGACGTCGGCGAAGGTGTAGGTCGTGATCGTGCGCGCGTTGTGCGCGCCGCCGAAGAATACCGCGGCGAAGTCGCGCATGCTTTTCCGATCGGAGGTCAGCTCGCGCAGCAGCATGTCCACGTCCAGCCATAGCATCACGCCCTCGGCGTAGTAGTCCTCGCGCCGCTGCCAGTCGCGCCAGAAAGCGGCCTTGCCCGGCATGTACAGCGCATCGACGGTGCTGTCCTGCAGCGACTTCCACTGCCTCCCCGGACGATTCGCCATCAACGCCGCATCCACCGCCAGCGCATCCAGCGCCTGCTGCACGGTGCGCAGGCCCAGATGCGGCGTCATGACATGCGCCCAGAATTCCGTCTGACCTTCATACACCCACAGCAGGCTGCCGCCCATCGGCGTGTTCAGGTCGGGCGTGTAAAGGTCCGCCGGCTGGCGCGTGCGGCCGTTCCATGAATGGGCGAATTCGTGCACCAGCAGGTTCGCCATGAACATCTGCTCGCCGGGATCGCGCGCGTAGCCGGTGGAGACATTGATCTCGGTCGATTCCTGATGTTCGACGCCGCCGCCCGACAACATCACATCCGACAGCGACATCAGGAAATCGAAATGACGGTAGTGCTGCGAATTGAACAGGCGCGGCACGGCGGACGCCATCGCGCGGAATTTGTCCACCAGTTCCACCGGCAGCTGCAGCGCATCCTCGCTATCGCCGAACAGATTCAGTCGAACCGGGATTGCCGGCGCGGCGGTCAGGTCGATGCGCCTGACGTGCCGGCCGGCGTACACCGGTGCGTCGACTAGATCTTCGAAACTGGCCGCTTTGAACGACACGCGGTTGGCCGTGGCATCGGCGATTTCCAGCGAGGTGGCGAACTGGAAGCCTTCGGGATAAGTTAGTTCCGCCCGCACCGGAATATTGCGGATGAACCAGCCGGCGGGATACAGCGCCACCTTCTGCCAAGGCAGCATCAGCATGCCGGGTGAAATCTGCTTCGGCCCGTACAAGGCTGGCAGCACCTGGAACTCGATCTCCAGCTCGCGCACGCCGGCGGGGACGTCGACCGTGAAGGCAAACGGGTTGGCCGTATCGCGCCGCCAGTCCAGCCGGCGCGCGCCGGCCTTGATGATCAACCCTGCCAGCGGGGCAGCCTCCTGCGTCGGCGAGTGGCTGCCGGTTTCCCATTGCGGATAAAGCAGCACCATCGCGCCAGGCTTCTGGACCGGAACGGTCTCCCGCACGCGGAAGATCTTGTGCACACTGTCGGTGGCATCGACCTTCAGCTGGATGGCACCGTGAAAAGGGCGGTCGCGCGGCGCTTCGATTGCGTGGGAGGGGGTGATGGCGGCTGCCAGCAGCAGCGCAAGTATCAGTTTTTGCATGCCGACTGTATTGCAAGACGCATGCCATGCATGCCTGGAGGTGAAGGTGTGTCCGTTCGGCGTAAAACTGTCCGAACGGACGTCCGTTTACACCAGCAAAGCGCCGCCATCGACGACATGGGTTTGCCCGGTGGCGAAGCCGCTGCACATCAAGAACAGGTAGGCGGCGGCGATGTCTTCCGCCGAACCGACGCGGCCCACGGGCAGCGCATCGGCCGCATCGGCGTACATCTGCTGGCGCTCCTGGCCCGACATGCCTTCCCACAGATTGGTCGCGACCAGTCCAGGCGAAACCGCGTTGACCCGCACCGGCGCCAGCTCCACCGCCAGCGCGCGCGTGAGCGCCTCCACCGCGCCGCACACGCTGGCTGCCAGCGCCCATCCGGCACGCGGTCGCGCCGCCGCGATCCCGGTCGTGAAAGTGATCGAACCGCCCGGACGCGCGCGTCGCGCGCCGTATTTGGCGGCGGCCAGCGCGCCCCAGTAGCGCAGGTCGTATGCCGATCGCGCCTCGGCCAGATCCGCATCGGCCAACTGCGCCAGCTGCAGCGTATCGCCCGCCGTGTAGACCAGGTGATCGAAATCGCCGATGGTGTTAAAGAAGCGTTCGACCGCCGCGTCGTCCAGCAGATTCAAGGCGCAGCCTTGCGCCTTGCGGCCGAGGGTGGCCAGCGCCTTCTCGATGCGCGGCATCTGGCTGGAGACGATCAGCACCTCGGCGTCTTCCCGCAACGCCTCACGCGCCACCGCCAGGCCGATGCCGGACGACGCGCCCAGCACGATCACGCGCTGTCCGAGCAGGCGCCCGCTCATGCCGCGCTCCGCTGCAGCAGGGCGGCGATGGCCTGGTCCAGCGTCACCGAACCTTTGCGCGAGCCTTGTTGTCCGCCTTCGAATTCGATCCAGCCTTCATTGAAGCCGTCGAGCATCTGCATGCGCGGCGTCGGATTGTTCATGCCCTGCGATATGAACAGGTCGGCCCATTGCGCGCGCGGCACCATGAAGGCGTTGACGTCATGGCCCAGCAGGCGGCCGAAACCGGCGGCGATATCGGCGGGGCTGATGCGCTGCGGGCCTTCCAGCTCGACCACGCGGCGGCCGCTCCATTGCTGTTGCAGCAGCTCGGCTGCGACCGCCGAGATATCCGCGCACGCCACCATCGGCACTTTGCGCTCCACTGGCTGCAGGAAGCTCGGGATGCGATGCGCATCGCGCGCCGCCGCCACATCCCACAAGCTGTTCTCGATGAACCAGGCCGCGCGCAGGAAGGCGATCGGCAGATCCAGCGCGCTCAGTTCGCGCTCCATGATGCCCAGCTGGTTCAGCAGGTTGGGCTGCGACGCCTGGGCGCCGACGGTGGACAGCACCACCACGCGCGACGGCCTGGCCGCCGCCAGCGCCTCTCGCAACGCGGCGATGGTGCGGCGCGCTTCCTGGAAGCCTACGGTCGGGTCGAAGGTCGGCGGCAGCAGCACGAAGACCGCTTCGGCGCCGCTGAAGGCGCGGGTCAGCGCGGCGGCGTCGTTCATATCCGCCAGCGCCACTTCGGCGCCTTGGGCTGCCCAGACCGCGCCCTTGGCCGCATCGCGCACCACGGCGCGGACGGGCAGGCCCGCCGCCAGCAGCTGCCTGCCCAGTTCCGAGCCGACTTGTCCTGTGATACCGGTGATTGCATACATGGTGTTCTCCTTGGATGACGCGGTGAAATCCGCATGTGAAGAATTCTGATGCAAAACGACCGATACTCCGATAGCATGAAGCTCATATGATTCATGACTAAAGAGCATATATGGCATTCGATGAAAAGGCAGTGAACGGCATGCGCGTGCTGGCGGCCATCGTGGACGGCGGCAGCTTCGTGCGCGCTGGCGAGGCGCTGGAGATGTCGCAGTCGGGCGTCAGCCGCGCCATCGCCAGGCTGGAGGCGCGGCTGAATATCCGGCTGTTCGACCGCACCACGCGCAAGGTCTCGCTGACCGATGAAGGGCGGCGTTTCTACGCGCAGGTGGGGCCGCTGCTGGCGGGGCTGGAGGAGGCCGTCGCCTCGGCGGGCGAGGGCGCGGTGGTGGTGCGCGGGCGATTGCGGGTGAACGTCGATCCACTGTGCGCGCGGCTGCTGCTGGGCCCCAAGCTGGGCGGCTTCCTCAAGCGCCATCCGGAGCTGGAGCTGGATTTGGTGGCGCGCGATCATCTGGGCGACATGGTGGGCGACGGTTTCGACCTCGCGATCCGCTTGGGGCAACCGCAATCGTCGTCGCTGGTCGCGCGCAAGCTGCTGGACACGCGGGTGCTAACGGTGGCTACGCCGGGCTATCTGCGCAAGCACGGCGTGCCGAAAAAGCCGTCCGATCTGGAGGGACCGGAACACGTCTGCCTCCATTTTCGCAATTCTGCGACGGGGCGACGCTTCGACTGGGAGTTCCATCGCGGCGGCAAGACCACAATCGTCAACCCGGGCGGGCAGTTGACGGTCAACGACGCCGGCACGATGGAGAGCGTGCTGCTGTCCGGCTACGGCCTGGCGCAAGTGATCGACCTGGCGGTGGCGCCGCTGCTGCGTTCCGGCGCGCTGGTGCCGGTGCTGACGGCGTGGCCGGACGAGCGCTTCCCGCTGTACGCGCTATACCCGTCGCGCCATCACCCGGCGGCGAAGACGCTGGCCTTCCTCGACTTCGTCAAAGCGCTGGTCTGATACCATGGCGCTTTTGACGGCGAGGGATGAACGATGGCGCGGGATATTTACGCATATCGGCAGGTGGCGGTGCATTCGGTGGAGCGTGGCGGCAAGGTAGAAATCCACCCGGTGCCGGGTCAGGCGTTTTCGCCGGCGCTGCAGGTACAATGCTCGCGCCGCATGAGCGATACGCACCAATACCCGCTCGGCACCAGTTTCCTGCTGGACGCCAAGCTGACCGACCGCCAGGGCGGCACGCCCTACCTCTACGCCTGGCACGGCGACGACATCAAAGTCCTGACGCCGCAAGAGACCAAAGCCTTCCTCGCCGAATTCAAGCGCGGCCGCATCTAAAAAAACAGACGGTGTCAGTGCCGACATTCGGACATCGCGGAACTTGTTAGCTACGCCGAAGTTCCATGATGTCCGAATGTCGGCACTGACACCGGTTTAGTGGACGGCGTGGAGCTTGCCGACGGGCTTGCCTTCTTCGTCGCCGAACTTGTAGATGATGGCGGCCATCGCCAGCGCGAAGGCGCCGCCGACGAACATCGCGCTGGCGATGCCCATGTGGTCGACCGCCAGCCCGCCCACCAGCGCGCCGCCGGCCAGCGAGATCTGCGCCGTGGCGACAAACACCGCGCCGCCGCTCTCCATCGCGTGCGGCGCCGCCTGGAAGATCCAGGTCTGCACCGAGATCGGCATCATGCCGAACGCCAGCCCCCAGATGACGATCAGCGCGGTGGCGCCGATGACGCCCGTGCCCAGCAGCGGCAGCGCGGCGGCCGACAGGCCCAGAATCAGCCCGGTGGCGATCAGCGATTTGCGCACGCTCTGCGCCACCGCCCAGCCGCCGACGATGTTGCCGACGAAGCCGGCCGCGCCAAACGTCAGCAGCAGCGCGCCGATGGTGCCGGCGTTGAGGTGCGCGATCTGGCTCAGGAACGGTGTGATGTAGGTGTACGCGGCGAACTGGCCAATGAAGATCAGCAGCGTCGCGGCCAGCCCCAGCCGTGCCTTCTTGATGCGCAGCAGTTCCGGCAACTGGCTGAAGGTCATCTTCTGCGTCACCGGCAGGCGCGGCATCAGCCAGATTTGCGTCAGCAACACCAGCAGCGCGACCGCGCCGGCGGCGTGGAAGGCCATGCGCCAGCCGACCAGCTCACCGATCAGCGCGCCCGCCGGCACGCCGGCCACCGTGCCCACCGAGACGCCGGCGAAGATCAGCGACGTGGCCTTGGTGGCCGATTCGGCCGGCACCAGCCGGGTGCCCAGCGCCGGGCCGATGGCCCAGAAGCCGCCGACTCCCACGCCCAGCAACGCGCGGCCGAACAGCACCAGCGGGAACGAGTGCGACAGCGCGACGATCAGATTGGACAGGATCAAGGTGGCGGTCAGGCCCCAGATCGCATAGCGGCGGTCGGTCTTGCCGATGCCGACGGTGACCAGGATGGCGGCCAGCGCCCCCATCAGCCCGGGGATCGTGACCATCAGCCCGGCGACGCCTTCGGTCACGCCCAGCTCGGCGGCGATCGACGGCAGCAAGCCGACCGGCAAGAATTCGGTGGTGACCAGCGCGAACGCGCCGACGGCGATCGACAGCACGGCCAGCCAGGCGCCCCGCCTGGGCGGCGCAGCGGGCGAGGGCGACGGCAAATCATCAGGCAGCGCGGCCTGGGCATTGGTATGGTTTTGCATGGGAGTCCTTGGATGCGGTAAAAATGCTTGAGTTTTTTACTGATCGGTTCATAATGTGCGAACGAAAGAACTTTGTCAATGAATTTTTAACCGATCGGTATGAAAGATATTTCCGCAACGGCGCGCAAGACCGGCCGGCCGCGCACCTTCGACGCTGACAGCGCGTTGGACAAGGCCATGAAGGTGTTTTGGGAGAAGGGCTACGAGGGCAGCTCGCTGCCCGCGCTGACCGAGGCCATGGGCATGAACCGGCCCAGCATGTACGCCGTGTTCGGCAACAAGGAGAACTTGTTCCGCATGGCGCTGGACCGCTACGCCCAGACCCATGATCCGCTGTTCCATGCGGCCTTGCAGCAGGCCACCGCGCGTGCCGTGGTCGAGCACCTCTTGCGCGGCAATGCCGACGCCCAGACCGAAACCGATAATCCGCACGGCTGCCTGGTGATCAACGGCGCGCTGGCCTGCAGCGACGACGCCTTGCCGATCCGCGATACGCTGATCGAGCGCCGCTCCGCCAGCGAGGTGCTGCTGCGCGACCGCTTCGAGCGCGCCAAGGCGGACGGCGATCTGCCGGCCGACAGCTGCTCGAGCCAGATGGCGCGTTATGTGATGACCGTCTCCAACGGCATGGCGGTGCAGGCGGCCGCCGGCGCCAGCCGCCAGCAGCTGCAGGAGGTGGTGGACCAGGTGCTGCGCGGCTGGCCCGTCAAGTGACCGTCAGTCGGACCCGTCGTCGTCGTCGTCCGTCTCCGCCGCGCCTGGTTTGACGGCGCGGCTGCGGGCGGCGTCGATGTCGCCCTTCAGCTTGCCGGCGTTGGCCATGAACTGGTCGACGCTGCGATCCTGGCTGCGCCGCACCTCCGGCGGCAGCAGCACCGACATGTACAGCTCGTCCGCCGCGCGGCCGCTGCTTTGCAGGTTGGTCATCAACATCAATCCCGCGCCACCGACCAGCATGATCCAGGACGCGATCAGGAAGCGCCTTGGATGGTGCGGCTTGATGGTGATCAGGTGGAAGAACAGCATGCCGCAGGCGATCGCCAGCGTGACCAGGTTGCCGTAGCGCGTCAGCGATTCCGCCGACCACGCATACGCCATCACCGCGCTGCCGGCGCGCCACAGTCCCACCACCGCCAGCCCGCCGCCGAGGATGAACAGATGCCGTCCCAGCCGCGCATGGCTGCCGAACAGCCGGTTGGCCAGCGCCCAGACGCCGGCCCACAGCAGGCCCGCCGCCAGGCTGGTCGCCAGCACCAGCAAATAACGGATCAGCGCGAACGGTTCGACGTCGGACAGCCAGGTCTCCATGCAGCTGAACACGGCGATCAGCACCAGGCCGATCGTGGCCGGGGCCGCGCCTTCCCAGCCGTGCATGGTGGTGTCGGCCACTTCGGCGGCGACCGGGAAATCGGCGGCGCGCACCCGCAGCCGGGTGTGGCCGAGCCGCACCACGGTGTCGCCGCCCAGCGCGATGCTGTTGTGGCGCTTGCCCTGGTAGACGGTGCCGTTCTTGCTGCCCAGGTCGCGCAGCAGCAGGTGGCCGTGCTCGTCCGCTTCGACGATGGCGTGGCTGGCGGCGCTGTGGGCGTCGTCGAGGATGATGTCGTTGTCGTAGCTGCGGCCCAAACGGATCGGCAGCGCCGCGACCTTGTGCCGGTGCAGCACGTCGCCGTTGCGGGCGAGGATTTCCACGAAGTAGGGGGCGGTCATTGCGCAGCTCCCTTGGCCGGCTTGGCGGCGATGGTTTTCTTCGGCGCCGACTTGGGCGCCAGTGCCAGCGACTCGAGGAACACGCGCGTCAGCCGCATGCCGTTGTCATACGAGACGCCGCGCGCGTCGAGCCGGCTTTGCAGGCTCATCAGCCCCTGGTCGGTGGTGGCGGTCAGCAGCGCGAAGTCGTACAGCCCGGCGAACTTGCGGTAGGCGCGCACGCACAGCACCGCGCGCAGCGGCAGGTCCTTGTGCTTGACGAAGTCCTCGGTGCAGTTGGGACCGGTCAGGCGCGCGTCCTTGTTGTTGCCGAAGTGCTCGTTCTTGAACGAGGCGCTGGCCAGTTGCGCGAAGCGCAACTTGTCGAGCCCGGCGCCGCGCAGGAACTGGTGGCGGATGCTGAGCTGCCCCGTCTGCAAGGAGCCGCTGACGAAGATCGCCGATTCCATCGCGCAGCTGGCGTCGTCCACCGTGAACGGCTTGTCGGCCTTGACGTTGGAGCGGCCCCAGCAGCGCATCTGCTCGGACTCGCGCACCGGCACCAGGTAGGGGCCCATCGGCTTCAGGCTCAGCGGGCTGGACAGCAGCTGGTCGACCATCGCCTTCTGGTGCGTCAGCAGCTGGCCGGCGACCACGGCGGTGAAGTCGGCCGGCGCCTTCTTTTGATCCTCGACCCGCTTGAGCAAGTCCTGGGCGAAGCGGGCCGGCACCAGGAAGCTGACCAGCTCGCCGTCGAGGCGCTTGGAGACGTTGACCCCGGCCACCGCGCCGTCGACCGCCACGCTGGGGCCGCCGCTCATGCCGGAGTTGATCGGGCCGGTGAACATCAGCTGGTCGTAGAAGCTGCGCGCGATCACGCCGTTGTAGGCGCCTTCGGAAATGGCGAAGCCCAGGTCGAGCGGATTGCCCATCGAGTACAGGTACTGGCCCTGGGTCAGCCGCGCCAGCTGCTCGGGCATCTTGAAGAAGCCGGTGCCGTTGCGGTTGACGCGCAGCACCGCCAGGTCGTGCAGCACGTCGACGGCCAGCAGTTCGACATTGCCGCGCTGGCCGCCGGTGTCGACCCATTCGCCGACGTAGGTGTCGGGATCGAGCGCGAACTGCGACACCACGTGGTAGTTGGTCACCACCAGGTTGCTGGTGCCGATCAGGAAGCCGGAGCCGACCGACGATTGCGTGCGGCCGCTCTTGAGCAGCGAGCGCACTTGCAGGATATCGTTCTTGGCCGAGGCGTACAGGTGCTGGGCGGCGCTGGACGGCGGCGGCAGCGCGGCGGTGTCGGCGGCAGCGGATGGATCGCCGGACTGCGCGCCGGGCTGGCCCGCGGCGGCGGGCGCGGCCGGGGCCGCCGGCGCGGCGGGCGGGGAGGCGGCGGGCTTGCCGGCTGGTGCGGCCGAGGCCGCCAGCGCGCCGGCGCAGGCGAAGGTTAAAGCGAGGGTACTGGCTAACGCGGTAACTTTCATGCAATCCTTAAAACGTTTAAAGCGCGCCATCCTCCACCGGGGCGGGCGTCAGCGGCGTCATCATGTGGCCCAGCTTGGCGGCCTTGGTGTTCAGATAATGCTGATTGAAGGCATTGCGGTTGACCAGCAGCGGAACGCGCTCGGCCACCTCGATGCCCAGTTTGGTCATGGCATCGATCTTACGCGGATTATTGGTCATCAGGCGCAGGCTTTTTACGCCGAACTGGGCCAGCATCGGCTGCACCAGGCCGTAGGTGCGCTGATCCGGCTTGAAACCGAGCTGTTCGTTGGCCTGCACCGTGTCGGCGCCGGCTTCCTGCAGGCGGTAGGCGCGGATCTTGTTGATCAGGCCGATGCCGCGGCCTTCCTGGCGCAGGTACAGCAGCACGCCGCGGCCTTCGGCGGCGATCTTCTTGAGCGCGCCTTCGAGCTGGGCGCCGCAGTCGCAACGTTGCGAGAACAGCACGTCGCCGGTCAGGCATTCGGAATGCACCCGCGCCAGCACCGGCGCGCCGTCGCCGATCTCGCCGAGCACCATCGCCAGGTGTTCCTTGCCGGTGGCTTTCTCGACGAAGGCGTGCAGCGTGAACTGGGCCCACGGGGTCGGCAGCGCGCAGGAAGTCATGTAATCCAGTTCGTCTGGTGCCGGGGTTTCTGCGCTCTGCGACATAGCTATGCTCTTCTCAATATTCGTTTCAATGTAAAAAAGGCGCGCCGGGCTGTTCGAACAGACCCGGCGCGCCCTTCATGATACCAAAACTGGCGGGAATTTATTTCCCGCCGCCCTATGCCCTTGGGCAGGCAACTTATTGCGGCAAATCGAACAGCAGGATTTCAGCCGCTTTGGCCTGCTCCAGCGTCACCAGCGTTTCGTCGCTGATTTTCAGCGCGTCGCCGCCTTTGAGGGCGGTGCCGTTGATCGTCACCTCGCCGCGGATCACGTGGGCATAAGCGATGCGGCCGGCGGCCAGTTCATGCTTCAGGCTGTCGCCCGAGGTCATGATGGTGGCGTAGATCGCCGCATCCTGATGCACCAGCACCGAACCTTCGCGGCCGTCTTTCGACGCGATCAGGCGCAGCTGGCCCAGTTTGCTTTCCGGCGCGAAGTTCTTTTCCTCGTAGCTCGGAGGAATGCCCATCTCGCTCGGCTGGATCCAGATCTGCAGGAAATGCACCTGCTCGCTGCGGGAGCCGTTGTACTCGCTGTGACGCACGCCGGTGCCGGCGCTCATGCGCTGCACGTCGCCGTAGTGCAGCACCGAACCGGTGCCCATGCTGTCCTTGTGCTCCAGCGCGCCGCTGAGCACGTAGGAAATGATCTCCATGTCGCGGTGACCGTGGGTGCCGAAGCCCTGGCCGCCTTCCACCTTGTCTTCGTTGATGACCAGCAGCGGACCGAAGCCGACGTGCTCGGGATCATGGTAATGGCCGAAGGAGAAGCTGTGCTGGGAGTTCAGCCAACCGTGGTTGGCTTTGCCGCGCGATTCGCTTTTACGTACTTGCAACATGGTAGAGCTCCGTTTCCTATTAGTTAATGTGCGATAATTTTGAAAGTTGCTTCGCTATCGCCGCATCCATGAATCACATTGTAGACCCCTGATTCGGAATAAAAAAACGGAAAATTTACCTCTTTACTATCGAAGAAATCGAATGCTCAGACTCAGCCTCGAAGCCTTGCAAATCGTCGACGCCATCGATCGCCGCGGCTCCTTCTCCGCCGCCGGCAAGGAATTGCACCGTGTGCCGTCGACCATTTCCTATACCGTCAGCAAGCTGGAGGACGACCTCGGCGTCCAGGTGTTCGAGCGCAACGGGCCGCGCGTCGAGCTGACGCCGGCCGGCGTCGAACTGCTGAAGGAGGGACGCTACCTGCTCAAAGCGGCGCAGGACCTGGAGCACCGCGTGCGCCGCGTCGCCTCCGGCTGGGAAACCGAGCTGTCGGTGGGCATGGATTCGATGTTTTCGCCGTGCTTCCTGCGCGACGACGTGACCGCCTTCTACGAAGTGGCGCAGCAGACCCGGCTGCGCATCGTCCAGGAGGCGCTGTCCGGCGCCTGGGAAGCCTTGCTCGATCGCCGCGCCGACCTGCTGGTGGGCGTGGCCGGCGACGGCCCGGCGGGCGGCGGCTATGTGTCGCAGCCGATCGGCAAGATCCATTTCGTGTTCGCGGTGGCGCCGTCGCACCCGCTGGCGGCCGTCGAAGGCCCGCTGGACCGGGTCGCGCTGCAGCGCTACCGCGCCATCAGCGTGGCCGATTCCGCCCGGCAGATGGCGCCGCGCACCGTCGGCCTGCTGCTGGGCCAGGATGCGCTGACGGTGCCGGACATGAAGACCAAGTTCCAGTACCAGCTCGCCGGCATGGGCTTCGGCTTCCTGCCCGAGCCGTGCGCGCGCGCCGCCATCGCCGCCGGCCTGCTGGTGGAAAAGCCGGTGGAGGAGCCGAAACCGGCCGAAACCTTCCACCTGGCCTGGCGCAGCGGCGAAAACGGCGCCGCGCTGAACTGGTGGATGGCGCGCATGCGCCAGCCCGGCGTGTTCGAGCGGTTGGTGCAACATTTGCCGCATCACACGCTCCCGGTTTGATCTGAACGACGGCCCCGGCGCTACAATGTTGACAGTGGCCAATAATTTCGGAGTACCATAGCAGGATAACCCACAGTTTTTTCTGGATCCCCTCCATGACCGCGTTGACCGCCATGCCGCCCGTGTTTTTGCATCCTCTGGCCGACCGCAACGGCAATCCCGCGGCTTTGCTGTTCGACGCCGACAGCCTGCAGCAAACCGGCGTGCTGGACCTGCCGGCCGTGGTGCTGCAGGAGCTGGCCGGCGGCAGCATGAACTGCTTCTACCGCGCCAGCCAGCCCGACGAGATCCACAGCGTGCTCGACGCCGCCGGCTGGAAGCCGCTGGCCGCCGACAAGATCCACCGCGCCGACGATACCTTCAGCAAGGACTTGCCGCCGGCGGTGGCCTGGGTCGAGGGCAACTGGTTCCTGGCGCCGCCGCCCAAGGCGGTGGGCAACCAGGCCGCCTCGCGCGCGCTGGCGCTGCAGCTGGTGCAACTGGTCTCGGCCGACGCCGACACCCACGAAATCGAAGCGCTGCTGCGCCAGGATCCGACGCTGTCCTACCACCTGTTGCGCCTGGTCAACTCGCTGGGCATGGGCACCGGCCGCCGCGTCACCAGCTTCTCGCAGGCGATCCTGATCCTGGGCCGCTCGCAGCTGCGGCGCTGGCTCAACCTGATGCTGTTCTCGTCGCGCCAGGGCGACCAGCGTTCGGCCATGCTGCTGGCTCGGGTGGCGGTGCGGGCGCGCTCGATGGAGCTGCTGTCCAAGATCAGCGGCGAGGACAAGCCGCACCAGGAGCAAGCCTTCATGGTCGGCATGTTCTCGCTGCTGGGCGTGCTGTTCGGCATGACGCTCGACGAAGTGCTCAAGCCGCTGACCGTCAGCGACGCCGTGCAGCAGGCGCTGCTGGCGCGCGCGGGCGAGCTGGGCGCGCTGCTGAGCCTGGTGGAATCCGCCGAGCGCGACGATTACCCGGCGCTGACCGCCGGCCTGCAATCGCTGCAGATCGACAACGACCACTTCAACCGCATCGTCGCCGACGCCTACCTGTGGATGCAGAGCGTCACGTCGGGCAAAGCGGGCAACTCCCATGCTTGACGCGATCGAGCGCTGCCTCGCGCTGAGCCGGCAAGCCCGCACCGAGCAGGGCGAGCCGCTGGCGCGCACGCTGGCCGAGCTCGAGGCGGCGCTGGCCGAGGCGCGCGGCTATGTCCGCGCCGTGCCGCCGCCGGCCGCCATGGCCCCGGCGCTGGACGCCACGCTGGAGCTGGACCTGACCGGCTACCTGACCGCCTGGAGCCCCGGCGCGCAGCAGATGTTCGGCTACGCGGCCGAGGAGGCGCTGGGCCAGCACGTGCTGTTCCTGTACGCCGAGGACGACGACGACGGCAACATCGCCGAGCTGTTCTTCGAGCACAGCCCAGGCGCGTCGGCCGCGCACACCGAGGTGCGGCGGCGCAAGAAGAACGGCGAGATCATCTGGGTCCACCTCGACATCGTGCTGCGCCAGGACGGCGGCGGCGAGCCCGAAGGCATGCTGGTCAAGCTGTCGCAGGCGAACCAGGACTTGTCGGCGCTGGACAAGGTCAACCTGCACGCCCGCATCATCGAAGACAGCGAGCAGGGCATCCTGATCACCGACGCCCACGAGCGCATCGTCTCGATCAATTCCTCTTTCACGCGCATCACCGGCTACACGCCGGCCGAGTCGATCGGCAAGACCCCCGACCTGCTGCGCTCCGGCGTGCACGACGCCGAGTTCCGCGCCAAGGTGCGCAGTGCGATGAAGGGCGGCGGATCGTGGCGCGGCGAGATCGTCGGCAAGCGCAAGAACGGCGAGCTGTTCCCGCAATCGGTGACCATCAGCGCGGTGCGCGACGAGCAGGGCAAGATCAGCCACACGTTCTCGCTGTTTTCCGACATCAGCGTGCACAAGGACGCCGAGGCGCGCATGCAGCGCATGGCCAACTACGATCCGCTGACCGGCCTGCCCAACCTGTGCCTGCTGACCCAGCTGATGGGCCAGGCGCTGACCGAGACCAAGCGCTCGCAGGAGCACGGCGCGCTGCTGGTGGTGGAGATCACCCGCGTCGGCGCCATCAGCGACACGCTCGGTCATGAGATCGGCAACGAGCTGCTGTGCGAGATCGGCCGCCTGTTCCGCCTGTCGCTGCGCGAGGGCGACGTGCTGGCGCGGCTCGACGGCCACAAGTTCGCCATCGCGCTGCTGCACATCGAAAAGCGCGAGCACGCCGGCATCGTCGCCAAGAAGCTGCTGGCGGCGCTGGCGCAGCCGATCGCGCTGGCCGCGCACAGCCTGCAGGTCGGCGCCCACATCGGCATCACCGTCTACAACGAGGACGGCGCCGACGTGCCGACGCTGATCCGCTACGCCGACGTGGCGATGGCCAAGGCGGCGCAGAACATCGAGTCGAATTTCCTGTTCTATAGCGAGGAGATGAACCAGCGCGCCAAGGAACACCTGCGCATCGAAAGCGAGCTGCGCCAGGCGCTGCAGAACAACGAGCTGATGCTGTACTACCAGCCGAAAGTGAGCCTGCGCAGCGGCCGCATCGTCGGCGCCGAGGCGCTGCTGCGCTGGCGCCATCCGGTGCGCGGGCTGGTGTCGCCGGGCGTGTTCATCCCGGTCGCCGAGGAAACCGGGCTGATCCTCGACCTCGGCGAGTGGGTGCTGGAGGAAGCCTGCCGCCAGGTGCGCGCCTGGCGCGACGCCAACCTGATCATGCCGCCGATCGCCGTCAACCTGTCGGCGCGCCAGTTCGACGCCGGCCTGCCCAAGCGCATCGCGACCGTGCTGGAGCGCTACGGCGTGCAGCCGGACCAGATCAACCTGGAGATCACCGAAAGCCTGCTGGTACGCGGCACCGACGGCGTGATCGCCATCATGAACCAGCTGGTGGCGATGGGCATGGCGCTGGCGCTGGACGACTTTGGCACTGGCTACTCCAGCCTGGCCTACCTGAAGAAGTTCCCGATCAGCACCCTTAAGATCGACCGTTCCTTCGTCATCGGCCTGCCGTATGAAGAAAACGATTGCGCCATCGCCCGCGCCATCGTCACCATGGCGCAGCAGCTGCGCCAGGAGATTGTCGCCGAGGGCGTGGAGACGGCCGAGCAGATGGCCTTCCTGCGCGAGCTGGGCTGCGACCAGCTGCAGGGTTATCTGTTCAGCCAGCCGGTGCCGGCGGCCGAATTTGCCACCATGCTGCGCGAGGGCAAACGCCTCGCCTTCAGCCGTTAGGCAGAGGACACCGCAACTCCATCGGGGTGGCTCCCCGATTGCACGCGTGCTACCGTTGGAATGCCATTTCAGGCGATATCCGACCAGGAGGACGACGTGTCGATCACCACATTCGCTGCCCGCATTGCGGCAGTTTTTCTCGCCGGCGCGCTGGCGCTTTCCACCGCCCAGGCCGGCGTGCCCGCCTATCCCCAAAGCTTCAAGACCATGGCCGTGGCCACCGCCGACGGCACGATCCACGTGCGCGTCGGCGGCTCCGGCCCGGCCGTGCTGCTGATCCACGGCTTCGGCGACACCGGCGACATGTGGGCACCGCTGGCCGCCGCGCTGGCCGTCGAGCACACCGTGGTCGCGCCCGACCTGCGCGGCATGGGCCTGTCCTCGCGCCCGGCCGGCGGCTACGACAAGCGCACCCAAGCCGCCGACATGCGCGCCGTGCTCGAAAAGCTCGGCATCGACCATGCCGACGTGGTCGGCCACGACATCGGCACCATGGTGGCCTACGCCTATGCCGCCCGCTATCCCGACAAGACCGACCGCCTGATCGTGATGGACGCGCCGGTGCCGGGCGTGCCGCCGTGGGAACAGATCGTGCGCAGCCCGCAGCTGTGGCACTTCTCCTTCGGCGGCCCGGACGCCGAACGACTGGTGGCCGGGCGCGAGCGTATCTACCTGGACCGTTTCTGGAACGAGTTCGCCGGCACGCCGTCCAAGGTGGATGAGGAAACGCGGCGCCACTACGCCAGGCTGTACGCGCAAAAAGGCGCGATGCACGCCGCCTTCGCGCAATTCCTGGCCATCCCCAAGGATGCCGAGGACAACCTCAAATCGATACAGACCAAGCTGACCATGCCGGTGCTTGCCGTCGGCGGCGCCAAGTCCTTCGGCGCCAACGAGGCCATCGTCATGCGCAACGCCGCCGTCAACGTGACGGAACTGGTGGTGCCGGACGCCGGCCACTGGCTGATGGAAGAACAAACCGAAGCGACCGTGGCCGCGATCAAGGCCTTCCTCAAACGCGACAAATAAGGAGATGCAGATGAAATTGTTTATATTGTTTGCCGCCACCGCAGCGGCTTTTGCCACGGCCCCCGCCCATGCCGCGCCGGCCATCCAGTCGGCCACCAAGCTGACCTTTGGCGACGCCAACACCTTGTTCGTGGCCGACTGGAAGGGCGCGCGCATCTTCGCGCTGCCGGTGGCCGCGCCGGCCAAGGCGGCCGGCAAGCCGTTCAACCTGAAAGACGTGCAGGCGCCGATCGCCAGGGCGCTGGGCGTGGCGCCGACGGCCCTGCGCTTCGAGGATCTGGCGGTGCAGCCGGGCAGCGAGCTGGCCTTCGTCGCGCTGTCCGTGACTGGCGCCAAGGGCAAGTTGACCCCGGCCGTCGTCAGCGTCGATGCCGCCGGCAAGGTGGCTCGCGTCGATCTGGGCAAGGCCGCCAGCTCTGCCGTCATCACCGACGCGCCGCCGGCCGACCTCAACTTCTGGCGCGACGTGCCGGAGCAGACGCTGACCGTGACCGACATGCGCTACTACCAGAACAAGCTGTACGTGGCCGGCCTGTCGAACCGCAGCTTCGCCTCGACCTTGCGGGTGTACGACTACCCGTTCAGCGGCAAGGCGCAGGCCACCACGATCGAGATGTACCACCCGGTGCACAACCAGGTCGAGACGCGCGCGCCGATCCGCAGCATGACGGTGATGACCATCGCCGGCGAGCCGTCGCTGGTGGCTGCCTATACCTGCACGCCGCTGGTGGTCATTCCGCTCAAGGATTTGAAGGATGGCGCGCACATCGCCGCCAAGACCGTCGGCGAGCTGGGCTGGGGCAGCGCGCCGAACGGGCTGGTCAGCTTCAAGCAGGGCGGCGCGGAATACGCGCTGCTGGTCAACTCCAGCCGCTCGGCCGATCTGCTGACCGCGGACGCGCTCGGCGCCGGCGCCGCCGCGCCCGGCCTCGACAAGCCGATCGAAGTCCCGCTCAAGCCTTACTCGGGCGTGAAGGGGATCATGGTGCCGATGTCGGCCGCGATGCGGGTCGACAATCTCAACCCGGAGCTGCTGCTGGCGCTGCGGCGCGACGATGCCAGCGGGCAGATGCAGCTGGTGTCGATGCTCAAGGGCGCTTATTTGCGCCTGAGCGACTTCGTCAATGAGTACGACTTCGCCGACTACCGCTACCCGGACGGCGACAAGTTCCGCGACTTCCACAAGGCTTCCCGTGCGCTGGAAGGCTATCCTGAGCTGGCGCGCTAGGGCGCTGCTGGCGGCATTGCTGTCGCCGGCGGCGTTTGCCTCCCCGCATGTCACCCCCTCCGGCGCCGAGGTGCCGGAGAATTTGCTGCGCATCGTGCTGCATCTGGATGCGCCGCTGTCCGCGCCCTTGGACATGCATCATGTCCTCCTGCTCGACAGCAGCGGCGCGACCATCCCCGACGCCTTCCTCGACCTGCCGCTGCCCGGCCGCGGTGGCCGCGAGCTGACGTTGCTGTTGCATCCGGGCCGCATCAAGAGCGGCGTCGGCCCCAATGTCGCGCTGGGGCCGGCGCTGCGCGCGGGGCAGGGCGTGCTGCTGCGCATCGACGATCCGCAACTGGGCCGGCCGCTGGAAAAGCGCTGGCAAGTGCAGCCCGCCTTGCGGCAGCGCATCGCGCCGGAGGCGTGGACTTGGCATGCCGTCCAACGCGGCGGCCGGACGACATTGCGCATCGCCTTCCCCCAGGCGCTGGACAGCGGCGCTGCGCCAATGTTGGCGCTGCAAGGCCCGGACGGGCGGCGGGTGGAAGGCGCGGCGCGGCTGGCGTCCGGCGAGCGCGGATGGCAGTTCACGCCGGCGCGGCCCTGGCGCCAGGGCAAATACCTGCTGCGGGTGCATCCGGCCCTGGAAGATCCACAGGGCAACCGCCTTTGCTCGGCCTTCGAACAGGCCGGGCAAAGTGCCCAACAGTGCGGCGAGGAGGGGCGGAGAGAGTTTATTATTCATTAATGGTTTGCCCTCACCCCCACGGAAGAGGTATCGTGTACCCGGCGCCACGCTGGCACAATCATCCGGTAACGCCGCAACTGCGGCCCTTTTGGAGACTGACATGCAAAAACGTACTTTCCTCGCTGGCAGCGCGGTCGCGCTGACGCTGGCAGCCCTGACGCTGACCGGTTGCACCACCACCACCGGCGCAGCCAAGGCGGACAGCGCCGCCGTGCGCACCGAGATCGAGCAGGGTTCCCACGAGACGCTGGAGCGGCTGTACCGCGAAGTCAAAGGCTCGCGCGAGCTGGTGCGCAAGGCCAACGGCGTGCTGGTGTTCCCGCGGGTGATCGCGGCCGGGCTGGTGGTCGGCGGCGAGTACGGCAAGGGCGTGCTGCGCACCGGCGGCGACACGGTCAGTTACTACAGCGTGGCCTCGGTATCGGTCGGTCTGCAGGCCGGCGCGCAGTCCAAGGCGGTGGTGATCCTGTTCATGACCCGCGAAGCGCTGGATAAATTCCGCAACAGCAAAGGCTGGACGGCGGGCGTGGACGGCTCGGTGGCGCTGCTCAAAGTCGGCGCCAACGGCGAGATCGATACCACCACCGCCAACAATCCGGTGCAGGCGCTGGTGCTGACCAACGCCGGCCTGATGGCCAACCTGAACCTTGAAGGCACCAAGATCTCCAAGCTGGACCTGTAATCCCGGCGGCGCGGCGTCGAAAAAGACTTTGCCGCCGCGCCGCTTGCGGCTACCCTTACGGTCATCGCAGACTATGAGGACTTTCCATGAGCCGCAACATCCTGGACGCAGCACACATCCATCCCGCCGCGCTGGCGCAGATCAACGCCAACCACCGTGAGCTGGTGGCCGAAGTGCAGGCCGCCGTCGCCGCGCACAATGTGGTCGTGGTCGGCATGGGGCTCAATCCTTTCCCGGCCAAGGCGCGCAAGATTCTCGACGGCCTCGGCACGCCTTACCACTACCTGAACTACGGCAATTACTTCTCGCAATGGCGTCCGCGCCTGGCGCTGAAGCTGTGGAGCGGCTGGTCCACCTTCCCGATGATCTTCGTGAAGGGCACGCTGATCGGCGGCGCCAACGACCTGCAAAAGCTGGTCGACTCGGGCGAATTCGCGCGCATGGCTGGCTGATGCTGCTGCCGCTGCGCCTCAATCCCGGCGACGACCTGCGCGCTTCGGTGGTCGCGGCCTTGGCCGCGAGCGGACACGGCGCCGGTTTCGTGCTGCAGGGCATCGGCAGCCTGAGCGTGGCGCAGTTGCGCTATGCCGGCGTGCCGCAGCCGACAGCGTTGCGCGGCGACCTGGAGATCCTCACGCTGGCCGGCTCGGTCTCGCCGGATGGCGCGCACCTGCATATGTCGGTGTCGGACGCCGAGGGGCGGGTGCTGGGCGGCCATGTCGGCGCCGGCTGCATCGTCCGCACCACGACGGAATTGCTGCTGGCGCTGCTGCCCGGCCAGCGCTTCAGCCGCGAGCATGATCCCCTGACCGGCTACGCGGAGTTAAAAATAAGCTAGTCCGGCTCGACTTCGTCGTTGAGCTTGTCGGTCAGCGCCTTCAGCGGTGGCGGCGCGGCATCGAGGTGATAGCGCACGCTGTGGGCTTGCTGGCCCTGATCCACTTCCAGGTCGTATTGAAAATCCCATGACTTCGGCGCGTCCTTGACCAGCTTGTCCGGCAAAGCAAAGAAATCGCAGGCCTGCACCATCTGCTCCAGCTCGCTGGCCCGGTCCTGCGGCAGTTGCGCCAGGTCGACGGTGCGCGTCTGCGCGCCGGCCGGTCCGGTGAAGCCGCCGCTGCAGCGTAAGATCATCCGCATGCCATTCTCCTTTTCACGCGACGCCGACCACTTTCCACGCCGCCTTCACGGCGTGCTGCTCGGGCGAGTCGTCACCGTATAACAGCACCGCCGATTGCGCGGTGGCCTTGGCCATGTCGGCGAAGGTCGCGTTCGGCGTCAGCAGCGACAGCGCCTTGTACCAGATCGGTCCCGCCTTGTCCCATGCATTGCCCCTGAGCGCGATCGCCGCCGCGTAGAACGCATGGTTGGGGATGCCGGAGTTGGTGTGCACGTCGCCGTCCTCCACGTATCCTGCCATGGTTTTCGGTTGGTCGTCGCCCGACCATGTGACGTCCTTGTTGCCCGGATCGGCCATCGAGCGCAGCGCCTTGCCGACGGCGGGCGCCATGATGCCGGCGCCGATCAGCCAGTCGGCCTGCTCGACGTTCTGCTTCAGCGTCCACTGCTTGACGATGCTGCCGAATACGTCCGAGATCGATTCGTTGAGCGCGCCGCTCTGGTCTTCGTAGACCAGGCCGCCCGGCACGGCGTTCTGCGTCACGCCGTGGGTCAGCTCGTGGGCGATGACGTCGATGGCGCCGGTGAAGCCAAGGAACAGCTTGCCGTCGCCGTCGCCATAGACCATTTGCTGGCCGTTCCAGAAGGCGTTGTTGAAGCGGGTCTGGTAGTGGACGGTGGAGTCGAGGCGCATGCCCTTGCCGTCGATGGAGTCGCGCTTGAGCACGTCGCGGAAGAAATCGTAGGTGGCGCCGGCGCCGTCGTAGGCCTGGTTGACGGCGGTGTCCTTGGACTTGTCGCTCGCTTCCTCGCGCACCAGCTTGCCGGGCAGGGTGGATTTGTTGCGCGCGTCGTAGACGCTGCGCCGCTTGCCGCCGGCGGCCAAGCCTTGCACCGTGGCCGGCGCCACCGAGCGCTGGCCGCGCAGGTGGGCCGAGATTTCGGCCTGGTCGAGCAGGCAGTGGCGCTCGGCCTCGGTGGGTGCAGCGTCGGCCAGTTGGCGCAACATCTTCGACGAGATAATGAAGCAGGTGCAGCTATGCGGATGGGCCATGGCGCGAACTCCTAACGAAATGCAATAGTGTCTTTATACACGTATTTCATTGCGTCGATGTCACGATTGCCGCCGGTTAATCCTTAGTGGATCGAGCAGTGCGCGCAGGTCGTTGTGGTCGAGTTCATACATCAGGGCGATCAGGCCGCCGAGTTCGCCGGACGGGAAGCCTTCGCGGGCGAACCAGCCGAGGTAGTGTCCGGGCAGGTCGGCGATCTTGCGGCCCTTGTATTTACCGTAGGGCATTTCGCGGGTCAGCAGCAAGGCCAGCTTTTCGGAATTCATGACAGCGTTTATTCGGGCTGCGGCTTTCTGCCTGACACCACGCCAACCACGGTGAAGACGATCCAGACGGCGTAATACGGCAGCCAGTGGCCGAGCGGGTGGTGGCCGAAGGCGCCGGTCAGCAGGCCGGCCGCCAGTTGGGTCATGAAGGTCGCGATCAGTCCGACGACGCCGATGGCGAGAAATGCATTGATGTTCACAAGGTCTTTCGTAGTCAGGAGTCACCCATGGTGTCAGACCCATGGTGTCAGTGCCGACATTCGGACATGACGGAACTTCGGCGAATTTGAAAAGTTCCACAATGTCCGAATGTCGGCACTGACACCGAAGGTAGTAGCCATTGTAGCTGAGGGTAATGCCAACAGGAAATCAGTATTGGGGGCATGTGTGGTATTGTGTTCCCACGGTCATCGTTTACCGTCATCGCCGCCCGCCATGTTGACGACTTGGAAAAATGAGTATTTCCATGCGTTTAAACAATCCCAATCAGAATCACCTGCTCGCCGCCCTGCTCGACACCGAGTTCGACCGTATCTCGCCGCACCTGGAACCGCAAATGATGCGGCTGGGCGACGTGCTGTACGAATCCGGCGGCAAGCTCAATTACGTGTATTTCCCCACCTCGGCCATCGTCTCGCTGCACTATGTGCTGGAGAACGGCGCTTCGTCGGAAATCGCCGGCGTCGGCAACGAGGGCATCCTCGGCATCTCGCTGTTCATGGGCGGCGACACCACGCCCAGCCGCGCGGTGGTGCAGACCAGCGGCCACGGCTATCGCCTCAAGTCGCACATCCTGATGGAAGAATTCAACCGCGCCGGCCCCGTCATGCGGCTGCTGCTGCGCTACACCCAGGCGCTGCTGACCCAGATGTCGCAGACGGCGGTGTGCAACCGCCATCACACCGTCGAGCAGCAACTGTGCCGCTGGCTGCTGCTGACCCTGGACCGCCTCGACGGCAGCGAGCTGATCATGACCCAGGAGCTGATCGCCAACATGCTCGGCGTGCGGCGCGAGGGCGTGACCGTCGCCGCCGGCAACCTGCAGAAGTACGGCTACATCAGCTGCCGCCGCGGCCATATCTCCGTGCTCGACCGGGCCGGATTGGAAAGCACGACGTGCGAATGCTACGACGTCGTCAAGAAAGAATTTGCGCGCCTGATGTCCGATGTCCGGCAGCGCCAGGGATGACCATGAACCAACCAAACAATGAAGCCTTGCTCAAGGCCGGTGCGCTGCAGCTGGCGATCCACAACAGCGCCAACTTCTCCAGCATCGCCACCGACGCCCAGGGCGTGATCCAGATCTTCAACGTCGGCTCCGAGCGCATGCTGGGCTATAGCGCGGCCGACGTGGTCAACCAGGTCTCGCCGGCCGGCATCTCCGACGCGCAGGAAGTGATCATGCGCGCCGAAGCGCTGAGCCTGGAGTTCGGCACCACCATCAAGCCCGGCTTCGACGCCCTGGTGTTCAAGGCCATGCGCGGCATCGAGGATATTTATGAGCTGAACTATATCCGCAAGGATGGCAGCCGTTTTCCCGCCCTGGTCTCGGTCAGCGCGCTGCGCGACGGCGACGACAAGATCATCGGCTATCTGCTGATGGGCACCGACAACACCGCGCGCAAGCGGGTCGAGGCGGAACAGGCGCAGCTCGACCTGCTGTTGCGCGAGCAAAAGCACGCGCTGCAGGAAACCAACCTGGAGCTCGAGACGGCCCGCGCCACCGCCGACAAGGCCAACCGCGCCAAGTCCGAATTCCTGTCGAGCATGAGCCACGAGCTGCGCACGCCGCTCAACGCGGTGCTGGGCTTCGCGCAGCTGCTGGCGTCGGACAAGCCGCCGCCGAGCGTGTCGCAGCAGCGCTCGCTCGACCAGATCCTCAAGGGCGGCTGGTATCTGCTGCAGCTGATTAACGAGATCCTCGACCTGGCCATGATCGAATCAGGCAAGGTGACGATGTCGCAGGAATCGATGGGCCTGTCCGATGTGTTCAAGGATTGCCAGGCGATGATGGAACCGCAGGCGAAAAAGCGCGGCATCGCCATGCGCTTCACCAGCCTGGACCAGGCCTTCTTCGTTCATGCCGACCGCACCCGCCTCAAGCAGGTGATGATCAACCTGCTGTCGAACGCCATCAAGTACAACCGCAGCGGCGGCAGCGTCACCGTCAGCGCCGCCCCCAGCACCGTCAACGAGGGCATGGTGCACATTCGCGTGGCCGATTCCGGCAGCGGCCTGAGTCCGCTGCAGGTCGAGCAATTGTTCCAGCCATTCAACCGGCTGGGCCGCGAGCATGGCACGGAGGAGGGCACCGGCATCGGCCTGGTCGTCACCAAGCAGCTGGTCGAGCTGATGGGCGGCGCGATCGGCGTTGAAAGCGAGCCGGAGGTCGGCACCACCTTCTGGGTCGAGCTGGCGGCCAGCCAGGAACCGGTGCTGGAAGCGGCGCCGCTGAGCGCGGCCGATTTCGGCATCACCGAGGAACATGCGCTGACGCGCACGGTGCTGTACGTGGAAGACAATCCGGCCAACCTGATCCTGGTGGAACAGCTGGTGGCGCGCCGCGCCAACCTCAAGCTGCTGACCGCCATCGACGGCTACGCCGGCATCCAGCTGGCGCGCACCTACCAGCCCGATGTGATCCTGATGGACATCAACCTGCCCGGCATCAGCGGCTACGGCTGCCTGAAGATCCTGCAGGACGACGCCGAGACCGCCCACATCCCGGTGCTGGCGCTGTCGGCCAACGCCATGCCGCGCGATATCGACAAGGGCGTGGAGGCCGGCTTCTTCCGCTATTTGACCAAGCCCATCAAGGTGACCGAATTTATGGAAGCACTGGATCTGGCCCTGGGTTTTGCCGCAGACCATACGAAAGTTATTCATGATTGATCCATCCAACATGCTCGGCGCCAGCATCCTGATCGTCGACGACCAGGAGGTCAATGTCATGCTGCTGGAGCAGATGCTGGCCAACGCCGGCTACACGCGGGTCTCCAGCACCACCGACCCGTTCGCCGTCTGCGCGATGCACCAGCAACATCACTACGACCTGATCCTGCTCGACCTGCAAATGCCGGGCATGGACGGCTTCCAGGTGCTCGAGGCGCTCAAGGTCATCGAGCCGGACGGCTATGTGCCGGTGCTGGTGATCACGGCGCAGCCCAACCACAAGCTGCAGGCGCTGCAGGCCGGCGCCAAGGACTTCGTCAGCAAGCCGTTCGAGCTGGTTGAGGTGGAGACGCGCATCCGCAACATGCTCGAGGTGCGCCTGTTGCATCGCCAGCTCAACCGCTACAACCAGCAGCTGGAGCACACGGTGATGCTGCGCACGGCCGAGTTGCGCGCCAGCGAGGCGCGCTTCCAGCGCTTCGCCGAGCTGTCGACGGACTGGTACTGGGAACAGGACGCCGACGGCACGCTGACCAACTGGTCCGGCCCGGTGACCGACATGGTGGGCATCGGCGGCGGCGACAGCGGCGGCTGGGACGTGGCCGAACGCGCGCTGCTCGACGAGAACATCGCCGAGCGCAAGCCTTTCCTCGATTTCGTCTACAGCCGCACCACGCCCAACGGCACGGTGCAATACCTACAAGTGAGCGGCGAACCGATGTTCGACGAGTCCAGCCGTTTCGTCGGCTACCGCGGCGTCGGGCGTGACGTCACCGCGATGGCGGCGATGTTTACCAAGAAATAGGGCGTTGTTGCGGCTGGCGCAAATATGTTTGGCTTTTTAGTGTCTTTTTCTCAGCATTAAAAGTGCCGATACTGCATGACATCAACTTTTCAGGAGTGAAGTCATGCCTATTGCCTTGCTGGCGCTGACCATCAGCGCGTTCGCCATCGGGACCACCGAATTCGTCATCGTCGGGCTTCTGCCGACCATCGCCGCCGATCTTGGCGTCAACCTGCCGTCGGCCGGCCTGCTGGTCAGCTTGTACGCGCTCGGCGTCGCCGTCGGCGCGCCGGTGCTGACCGCCTTGAGCGGCAAGGTGCCGCGCAAACTGTTGCTGCTGTCGCTGATGGTGCTGTTCACCCTCGGCAACCTGCTGGCGTGGAAAGCGCCCAGCTATGAATCGCTGGTGATCGCACGCATCCTGACCGGGTTGGCGCACGGCGTGTTCTTCTCGATCGGCTCGACCATCGCCACCTCGCTGGTGCCGAAGGAGAAGGCCGCCAGCGCGATCGCCATCATGTTCACCGGCCTGACCGTGGCGCTGGTGACCGGCGTGCCGCTGGGCACCTTTATCGGCCAGCACTTCGGCTGGCGCGAGACCTTCCTCGCCGTTTCGGCGCTGGGCGTGATCGCCTTTGTCGGCAGCCTGCTGTACGTGCCCAAGGATATCGCGCACAACAAACCCGCCTCGCTGCTGCAGCAGATGAAGGTGCTGGGCGAGCCGCGCCTGCTGCTGGTGTATGCGATGACGGCGGTCGGCTACGGCGGTTCGTTCACCGCCTTCACCTTCCTGGCGCCTATCCTGACCGACATCACCGGCTTCAGCGTCAACACCGTCGGGCTGGTGATGCTGGTGTACGGCGTGTCGGTCGCGGTCGGCAATATCTGGGGCGGCAAGCTGGCCGACCGGCGCGGCCCGATCGGCGCGCTGAAGATCATCTTCCTCGGCCTGGCCGCCGTGCTGCTGGTGCTGAGCTTTGCCGCGCCGTACAAATGGCTGACCATCGCCACCGTGCTGGTGTGGGGCGCCTTCGCCTTCGGCAACGTGGCCGGCTTGCAAGTGTATGTGGTGCAGCAGGCGGAGCACTACACGCCGCGCGCCGTCGACGTGGCCTCGGGCCTGAACATCGCCGCGTTCAACCTCGGCATCGCCGGCGGCGCATGGGGCGGCGGCCTGATCGTCGAGCACCTGGGCCTGGTGCACACCGGCTGGATCGGCGCGCTGGTGGTGCTGGGCGCCTTCGGCCTGACCGCGCTGAGCGGCCGGCTGGATAAGCTGAATCCGCGTCCGGCCGGGGTCGGGGGTAAAGCGCGTCACGTCGCCGCGCACTGAACCCGCACTTCGCGGTTGGGGTCAGACCCCGTACGGGGTCTGACCCCGGTTGGCCGTGCGGGGTAAAGCACGCGCAGCCACGGCTCCCCGAGCTTGAGTCCTTCGACCACCGGGTACGCCACCCCGGGACAGTGTATATTGGCGGCGATTCGAATTACTCGCCGCCTCCATGTCCGCCATTTCCCTGTTTTGCCTCGTCTTCGCTTACTTCGCCTTGCTGCTGGTCGTAGCCTGGCGCACCTCCCGCAACGCCACCAACGACAGTTTCTTCATCGGTAACAAGAGCAGCAACTGGAAGCTGGTGGCGTTCGGCATGGTCGGCACCACGCTGAGCGGCGTCACCTTCATCAGCGTGCCAGGCGCCGTCGGCCGCGACGGCTTCGGCTACCTGCAGGTGATTCTCGGCTACGTGCTCGGCTACGTCGCCGTGGCCTACATCCTGCTGCCGCTGTACTACCGCCTCAAGCTGACCTCGATCTACACCTATCTCGACGGCCGCCTCGGCCGGCGCTCCTACCAGAGCGGCGCCGCCTTCTTCATCCTGTCGCGCACGCTGAGCGCGTCGGCGCGGCTGTACCTCGTGGTCAACATCCTGCAGATCACGATCCTGGACAGCCTCGGCGTGCCGTTCTGGATGACCACGCTGATCATCCTCGGCATGATCCTGCTGTACACCTACGAAGGCGGCGTCAAGACCATCGTCTGGACCGACACGCTGCAAACCACCGGCATGGTGCTGGGCCTGCTGGTCTGCGCCGGCTGGCTGCTGCACGAAATGAACTTGAGCCCGCTCGCCAGCCTGGCGCACATGCACGACAACAAGCTGACCCGCTGGATCACCAGCTCGGTCGACAGTCCCGCGTATTTCTGGAAACAGGTGCTGGCCGGCTTCTTCATCGTGCTGGCGATGACCGGCATGGACCAGGAGATCATGCAGAAGAACATTTCCGTGAAGACGCTGCGCGATTCGCAAAAGAACATGCTGATGCTGACCGTGATCCTGACCGCCGTGCTGTTGCTGTTCATGTTCCTCGGCGGCCTGCTGACGCTGTACGCGCCGACGGTCGGCGTGACGGCGGTGGGCGACAAGCTGTTCCCGGCGGTGGTCATGGGCCACATGCCGGCGCTGCTGCAGCTGATCTTTTTCATCGGCCTGGTCTCGGCGCTGTTCCCCAGCGCGGACGGCGCGATGACGGCGCTGACCTCGACCTTCTGCATCGACATCCTCGGCCTGCAGCGCCGCAACGACCTGGCCGAGCCGGCCAAGGTGCGGCTGCGCCACCACGTGCACCTGGCGTTCTGCGCCGTTTTCCTGCTGCTGGTGCTGATGTTCAAATGGGTCGACAACGCCAGCATGGTCGGCCTGGTGCTCAAGCTGACCGGCTACACCTACGGCCCGCTGCTGGGCCTGTTCGCCTTCGGCATCCTGACCGACCGAGCGGTGCGCGATCGCTGGGTGCCGTTGGTCGCGCTGGCCGGTCCGGCGCTGTGCTATGGTATTGACGTGAATCAGGCGTTGCTGTTCGGCAGCTACCGCTTGGGCCTGGAACTGCTTATCCTGAACGGATGCCTGGTCTTCGCGGGCCTGTTGCTGATCTCCAGGCCAGCAAAAAAAGTCGTGCATGCAGTATCATCATTGTAAATAACGCAACCACCCGGAGTATTAATGACCCGATCACCGTTTTCCTACCTACGCAGCGGCTTCGCCTTTTTCTGGCGCATGCTCGACGCCGGCCGCCGCACCATCCTGAACCTGATCTTCCTCGCGGTGCTGCTGGCGATCCTGTACATGATCTTCGGCGGCGGCCTCAAACCGCTGCAGCCGAAGACCACGCTGGTGCTGGACCTGAAGGGCCAGCTGGTCGAACAGTCCAGCATCAACGCCCGCGACGCGCTGCTGACCAATGTGCGCGGCGGCGAACTGCACAAGATGATGCAGCTGCGCGACGTGCTGGCGGTGCTCGACACGGCCGCCAAGGATCCGAACGTCGGCGCCGCCGTGCTGCTGACCGACGAACTGCAGGGCGCCGGCCAGGCCTCGCTGCGCGAAGTGGCGTCGGCGCTGGACCGCTTCAAGGCGGCCGGCAAGCCGGTGGTGGCGTGGGGTTCGAGCTACGACCAGCGCCAGTACCTGCTGGCCGCGCACGCGAGCGAAGTCTATATGCATCCGATGGGCATGGTGCTGCTCGAAGGTTTCGGCCGCTATCGCAATTACTACCGCGACGCGCTCGATAAACTGGGCGTGACGGTCAACCTGCTGCGCGTCGGCACCTACAAGAGCTTCGGCGAGCCGTACATCGCCAACGGCCCGTCGCCGGCGGCCAGCGAGGCCGAGGCGTATCTGAACAACGCGCTGTGGGCGTCCTACACCGACAACGTCGAGAAGGCGCGCAAGCTGACGCAGGGCGAGATCATGAAGACCATCAACGAGCTGCCGACCAGGGTGGCCGAGGTCAATGGCGACCTCGCCAAGCTGTCGCAGTCGGTCAAGCTGGTCGACGGCTTGAAGACCAAGGATGAAATCCGCAAGATGATGATCGAGCGCGGCGCGCGCGACGCCGAAGGCAAGAGCTTCCGCCAGGTCGGCTTCGACGAATACCTGGGCCGCGTGTCGCACAAGCTGACCGGCGACGCCGTCGGCGTGATCGTGGCGCAGGGCGAAATCAGCGACGGTTCCGCCGGACCGGGTTCGATCGGCGGCGATTCGACCTCGAAGCTGATCCGCATGGCGCGCGAGGACGACCACATCAAGGCGGTGGTGCTGCGCGTCGATTCGCCCGGCGGCAGCGCCTTCGCTTCGGAGCTGATCCGCCGCGAGCTGGAACTGACGCGCGCCGCCGGCAAGCCGGTGGTGGTCTCGATGGGCAACGTGGCGGCGTCGGGCGGCTACTGGATTTCGATGGCGTCGGACGAGGTGATCGCGGAGCCGAACACCATCACCGGTTCGATCGGCGTGTTCGCCATCCTGCCGACCGCCGACAAGGTGATCGACAAGCTGGGCATCCACACCGCCGGCCAGCCGACCACCTGGCTGGGCGACGCGGGCAATCCGCTGCGTCCACTGGATCCGCGCTTCGGCCAGGTGATCCAGGGCAGCATCAATCACATCTATGCGGAGTTCACCACGCGCGCGGCCAAGGCGCGCAAGACCACGCCAGCCAAGATCGATGAAGTGGCCCAGGGCCGGGTGTGGACCGGCGCCCAGGCCAAGGAGCGCGGGCTGGTCGATACGCTGGGCAGCTACGGCGATGCGCTGAAGTCGGCGGCCACGCGCGCCAAGCTGGGGGGCGATTATCGCGTGGTCTACATCGAGCGCGAGACCAGCAAGTTCGATCGCTTCGTCGAGATGGTCGGCGGCGGCACGGCGCAGGCGGTGGCGCAGGCGGTCGGCGCGCAGCTCAAGCTGGGTACGACCCTGGCGACCGGCCTGCCGCCGAGCGCCGCGACCGGCATCGCCAACGATCTGGGATGGCTGTCGGAGCTGACGGCGGCGCGCAAGCCGTTCACGGCGATCACGCACTGCCTGTGCGAATCACCGTAACGGCAAATTGACCTCGAAGCAGCTGCGTCCATCCTTCATCAGGACGCAGCGCGCTTCGCCGCCGTGACGGCGGGCGATCTGGCGCACCAGCGCCAGGCCAAGACCGGCGCCGCTGTTGTCCAGCGTGCCCCGGCGGCGGAAGAAGGGCTCGAACACCCGCTCGAATTCCGCATCCGGCACGCCCGGACCAGCATCCCACACCCTCAGCCTTGCCTGGCCATCGGCGCTGACGATCTGCACCTGCGCCGGCGGCACGCCGTGGCGGTGCGCGTTCTCCAGCAGATTGCGCAGCAAGCGGCGCAGCAAACGCGGATCGCCCTGCACCACGGCCGATTCGCCATCGAGCACCGCCTCGTCGTAGCGCGCGCATTCCTCCGCCGCCAGCGCCAGCAGGTCCAGTTCCTCCGATTCCGTATTTTCCTGGATCGCGCCCAAGCGGCTGGCCAGCAGGATTTCGTCGAGCAGATGATTCAGCTCTGCGATGTCCTGTTCCAGTCCGGCGCGCCGCTTCGGATCGACGCCGTCCTTGATCAGCTCCAGCGCCAGGCGGATGCGCGCCAGCGGCGTGCGCAGTTCGTGCGAGGCGTTGGCCAGCAGCGTCTTGTGCGCGCCGACCAGCTGTTCGATCTGGTCGGCCGCGCGGTTGAAGCTTTGCGCCAGCCGCGCCACCTCGTCCTTGCCTTCGACCTTGACCCGCGTGGTGAAGTCGCCGGCGCCCAGCGATTCGACGCCTTGCTGCAGCCGTTCCAGACGCTTGGTCAGGTGCCGCACCAGCGGGAAGGCGGCGACGCCGATGCCCAGCGCAAGCAGCATCAAGGCGTTGTGCAGCATGGCCTTGGGACGGGTGAAACCCAGCGGCTCGCTCGAGAGCAGCTTGCGGCCGTCGGGCAGGCGAACGAACGATTCGGGCGGCGGGCCGGTCATGCCCTGGCGGCGCCAGTGCCGCGCCGGGATCTGATCGCCGACCACGGCCAGCACGTGCCAGTCGCGCGTGTACAGCGTCATGTGCGCATCCATGCCGGCGGCCACGCGGGCCAGCGCCGCCTGCTGTTCGGCGGGCGGCGCATCGGGCGGCGCCAGCACGTTCTGCATCACGCGCGACAGCGTGACGTTGGAGCGCTCCAGCGGTCCGCCGGCGCGGCTCCACACCATCATCACGGCGATCGCGAACAGCAGCAGGATGGCCAGCAGCGCGACGTAGAAGCGGAAGTAGAGGCGCGGCAGGAAGAGGTTCAGGCGCTTCATCAATCCTGCACCTTGGCGAACAAATAGCCGGCGCCGCGCACGGTGATGATGCGGCGCGGATGTTTGGGGTCGTCCTCGACGGCGGCGCGGATGCGCGACATGTGCACGTCGATCGAGCGGTCGAAGGCTTCCAGCGGCTCGCCTTTGAGCAGGTCCATCAGCGCGTCGCGCGACAGCACGCGGCCGGCGTGTTGGGCCATCACCAGCAGCAGGTCGAACTGGTAGGCGGTCAGTTCGCACGGCACGCCATCGAGCCTGGCGGCGTGCGCGGCGGGATCGATTTCCAGCCGGCCGAAGCGCAGGAAGTCGTCGGCAGCCGGCGCCACGCCGCGTTTGGCGTCGATCTGGCGCAGGTCGACGCGGCGGCGCAGGATGGCGCGCAGCCGCGCCAGCAGCTCGCGCGGTTCGAACGGCTTCGGTAAATAATCGTCGGCGCCGATCTCCAGGCCGACGATGCGGTCGATGGCGTCGCCGCGCGCGGTCAGCATCAGCACCGGCACGTCAGAGACGGTACGCAACTGTCGGCACACGTCCAGGCCATCCATATCGGGCAGCATCAGGTCGAGGATCACGGCGTCGATCTGCGCGGCGGCGATGTACTCCATCGCGATGCGGCCGGTGGGCGCGTGGGCGACGCGATAGCCCGCCTGGCTCAGATACTCGGTGAGCATCTCGGCCAGCCGGGGATCGTCTTCCACCAGCAGGATTCGGTCTACGGAATTCATGGGCTCATGTAAGGGAAACCCTTATTTTTAACGGTGAATATAGTATGCACTGTAGCGGTTTTGCGGCGATGTCGGTCAGGTAAAGATATGTAAAGCTATTTTAACGATATGCGCCCAAAGTCCTTGATTTGTAGCGAGTTTGTAACCCTGTGCGATCGTCCACAGACACCGCTATATCCTTATGCTAGAGTCCTCGCATTGATCGTCACGGTGCTTCGCCGTGAATTCGCACGCTTATAAAAAAGGATGAAGATGGACAAGCCAACACTGAATGCCGCCCCACCAAAACGCAGCCGCAAGATACTCGGCAGCGTGATCGCCGTCGCTGTGATGGCGGCGCTGGGCGGATTGGCGTGGTACTTGACCCATCAGCCGGCGGGCGGCGCGGCGGCAGGCGCGCAGGCCGGCGGTCCTCCCGGTCCCGGCGGTCCGGGCGGCGGCCCTGGTGGTCCAGGCGGCGGCGGACGCCGTTCGGCGGCGACCACGGTCGGCGTGGCGACCGCGGAGAAGGCGGATCTGCCGGTGACGCTGGAAGCGCTGGGTACCGTGACGGCGGCGGCCACCACCACCGTGCGTCCGCAGGTGTCGGGCATTTTGCAGAACGTGCTGTTCAAGGAAGGCCAGATGGTCAAGGCAGGCCAGGTGCTGGCGCAGATCGATCCGCGCCAGTTCGAGATGGCGCTGTTGCAGGCTTCCGGCCAACGCCAGCGCGATGAGGCGCAGCTGGAGAACGCCAAGCTGACCTTGAACCGCTACCGCACGCTGTTGGGCCAGGATTCGATCGCGCGCCAGGATGTGGATACGCAGGCGGCGCTGGTCAAGCAGCTTGAAGGCACGGTCATGACCGACCGCGCGGCCGAAGGCACGGCCAAGCTCAATCTCGGTTACACCAAGGTGATCGCGCCGATCTCGGGCCGCGTCGGTTTGCGCGTGGTCGATATCGGTAACCTGGTCGGCTCGGGCGATGCGGCCGGCATCGCCGTGATCACCCAGCTGTCGCCGATCGATGTCGAATTCTCGATCCCGCAGGACAGCGTGCCGCTGGTGATGCAGCGCGTGACCGAGGGCGCGGCGCTGCCGGCGCTGGCGCTGGACCGCACCCGCACCAATACGCTCGACACCGGCAAGTTCTCGGCGCTGGATAACCAGATCGATGTGCAGACCGGCACCGTCAAGGCCAAGGCGCGCTTCGCCAACGCCAAGTTCTCGCTGTTCCCGAGCCAGTTCGTCAACGTCAAGCTGGAACTGCATACCATCAAGGATGCGGTGATGGTGCCGGTGACGGCCGTGCGCCACGGCGCCAGCGGCGATTTCGTCTACGTGCTCAAGGCCGACAAGAGCGTCACCGTGCGCAAGGTCGTGCGCGGCCAGGCCACCGTCGACAAGGTGCAGGTCGCCAGCGGCCTGGAAGTGGGCGAGCAGGTCATCACCGAAGGCGGCGACCGGTTGAAAGAGGGCGCCAAGGTGACGCTGCCCGGCGCGGGCGGGCAGGGCAGGCGCGGCGCCGCAGCCGATGGCGCCTCGGCGCCGGCCGGCGAGCATCGTCGCCGCAACAAGGAAGGCGCGGCACAGCAATGAGTCCATCCGCTCCATTCATCCAGCGCCCGGTAGCGACATCGCTGCTGATGCTGGCGATCGTCCTGGCGGGCATCGTCGGGTTCAAATTCCTGCCGCTGTCCGCTTTGCCGCAAGTCGATTTCCCGACCATCCAGGTGCAGACGCTGTACCCCGGCGGCAGTCCCGAAGTGATGGGTCAGACCGTGACCGCGCCGCTGGAACGCCAGTTCGGCCAGATGGCAGGCCTGCAGCGCATGAGCTCCACCAGCGCCGCCGGCGTCTCCATCATCACGCTGCAGTTCGGCCTGGGCCAGACGCTGGACGTGGCCGAGCAGGAAGTGCAGGCCGCGATCAACGCCGGCTCCTCGCTGCTGCCGACCGACCTGCCGGCGCCGCCGGTCTACGCCAAGGTCAATCCGGCCGACGCGCCGGTGCTGACGCTGGCGATCACCTCCGACACCATGCCGCTGACCGAAGTGCAGAACGTGGTCAACACCCGGCTGGCGCTGAAGATCAGCCAGGTGTCCGGCGTCGGCCTGGTCACGCTGAGCGGCGGCCAGCGCCCGGCGGTGCGGATCCAGGCGGACACCAATGCATTGGCCTCCTACGGCCTCGGTCTGGACACGCTGCGCACCGCGATCACCGCGGCCAACGCCAACGGCGCCAAGGGCAGCTTCGACGGCCCGACCCGCGCCTACAGCATCAACGCCAACGACCAGCTGGTGACCGCCAAGGATTACAAGGACCTGATCCTGGCCTACAAGAACGGCGCCCCGGTGCGCCTGACCGACGTCGCCACCGTGGTCGACAGCGCGGAAAACGTGGAGCTGGGCGCATGGTCCGGCAACAAGCAGGCGATCATTCTCAATGTGCAGCGCCAGCCCGGCGCCAACGTCATCGCCACCGTCGACGCGATCAAGCAACGCCTGCCGGAGCTGCAGGCCAGCCTGCCGGGCGCGCTGCACGTCGAGGTGCTGAGCGACCGCACCACCGGCATCCGCGCCTCGGTCGAACACGTCGAGATGGAACTGCTGCTGGCCGTGGTGCTGGTGGTGCTGGTGATCTTCGCTTTCCTGCACAGCATCCGCGCCACCGTCATCGCCAGCCTGTCGGTGCCGATCTCGCTGATCGGCACCTGCGGCGTGATGTACCTGCTCGGCTATAGCCTCAACAACCTGTCGCTGATGGCGCTGACCATCGCCACCGGCTTCGTCGTCGACGACGCGATCGTCATGATCGAGAACATCTCCCGCTACATCGAGGAAGGCGAAACGCCGATGGCGGCCGCGCTCAAGGGCGCCAAGCAGATCGGCTTCACCATCATTTCGCTGACGGTGTCGCTGATCGCGGTGCTGATTCCGCTGCTGTTCATGGGCGACGTGGTGGGACGCCTGTTCCGCGAATTCGCCATCTCGCTGGCGATCACCATCCTGATTTCCGCCGTGGTGTCGCTGACGCTGGTGCCGATGATGTCGGCGCGCTGGCTCAAGAGCCATGCCGAGGAAAAGCAGAGCCGCTTCGCGGTGCGCTTCCAGCAGTTCTTCGACTGGGTGGTCGGCCACTACGACAAGTCGCTGACCTGGGTGCTCAACCACAGCGGCCTGACGCTGCTGGTGGCGCTGGCCACCCTGCTGCTGACGGTGCTGCTGTACGTGGTGATCCCGAAAGGGCTGTTCCCGACCCAGGACACCGGCCAGCTGCAGGCGCGCCTGGAAACCGGCAAGGCGGTCTCCTACGCCAGGATGGCGGCGCTGCAGCAGCAGGCGGTGAAAACCATCATGGAAGATCCGGACGTCGGCACGCTCAGCTCCGTGGTCGGCGTGGACGCCGCCAACAACACCATGCTCCACACCGGCAGCATGCTGATCAACCTGAAACACAAGCGCGTCGGCAGCCAGCAGGAGACCATGGAGCGCCTGCGCAACCGCGTCGCCGAGATCCCGGGCCTGACGCTGTACCTGCAGCCGACCCAGGACTTGACCATCGACGCCGAATCCGGCCCGACCCAGTTCCGCGTCTCGATCGAGGGCGCGGACAACGCCACCGTCAACGAATGGGCCACCAAGCTGGCGGCGCAGATGCGCACCAAGTCCGAGCTGCGCAACGTGGTGTCGGACGTCGGCGCCAGCGCCGGCGCGGCCTACGTCAGCGTCGACCGCGACACCGCCTCGCGCCTGTCGGTCACCGCCGCCTCCATCGACGACGCGCTGTACAGCGCCTTCGGCCAGCGCATCGTCTCGACCATCTTCACCGAGACCAACCAGTACCGCGTGATCCTGGAAGCGCGCCGCGACGACATCACCACCCCGGCCGACCTGGGCAACCTGCAGCTGCGCACCGGTTCCGGCAAGGCGACGCCGCTGTCGGCGGTGGCCTCGATCAGCGAACGCCAGGCGCCGCTGCAGGTCACGCACGTGGCGCAGTATCCGGCCACCACGCTGGGCTTCGACACCGCGCCGGGCGTTTCGCTGGGCACGGCGGTCGACAGCATCAAGCACGCCGCCGCCGAGATCAAGTTCCCGGCCTCGGTCACGCTGACCTTCCTCGGCGCGTCCGGCGCTTACCAGAATTCGCTGTCGAATCAACTGTGGCTGATCCTGGCCGCCGTGGTCTGCGTCTATATCGTGCTGGGCGTGCTGTATGAAAGCTATATCCACCCGCTGACCATCCTGTCGACGCTGCCGTCGGCCGGCGTCGGCGCCTTGCTGGCGCTGTGGATCACCGGCCAGGACCTGGGCGTGATCGGCATCATCGGCATCATCCTGCTGATCGGCATCGTCAAGAAGAACGCCATCATGATGATCGACTTCGCCATCGAGGCGGAACGCGACGAAGGCAAGCCGCCGCGCGAGGCGATCCACCAGGCCGCGCTGCTGCGCTTCCGCCCGATCCTGATGACGACCCTGGCCGCGCTGTTCGCCGCCGTGCCGCTGATGCTGGGCTGGGGCGAGGGCGCTGAACTGCGCCGTCCACTTGGCCTGGCCATCTTCGGCGGCTTGATCGTCAGCCAGATGCTGACGCTGTTCACCACGCCGGTGATCTACCTCGGCTTCGACAACCTGGCGCGCCGCGTGCGCCGCCGCTTCCATGCCGACGCGCCGCGCGACCCGCACCAGGCGGCGCTGCTGTCGCCGGCCCCTGGCAACAAGCCTGAAGGCGGTGCGCCGTGAACTTGTCGTCCCCGTTCGTCAAGCGTCCGATCGCCACCGTCCTGTTGACGTGCGGCCTGGCGCTGGCCGGCATCGGCGCGTTCTTCGTGCTGCCGGTGGCGCCGCTGCCGCAAGTCGATTTCCCGGTCATCTCGGTCAACGCCAGCCTGCCCGGCGCCAGCCCGGCGACGATGGCGACCAGCGTCTCGACGCCGCTGGAGCGCCACCTCGGCACCATCGCCGGCGTCAACGAGATGACGTCGCAGTCCAACACCGGTTCTTCCAGCGTGACCCTGCAGTTCGACTTGAACCGCAACGTCGACGCGGTGGCCCGGGAGGTGCAGGCGGCGATCAACGCCAGCCGGGTCGACCTGCCGGCCACGCTGCGTAGCAATCCGACCTACCGCAAGGCCAACACCTCCGGCAGCCCGGTGATGATCCTGGCGCTGACCTCGAAGACCCGCACGCCGGGCCAGATATTCGACTCCGTCTCCAACACCGTGCTGCAACGCCTGTCGCAAGTGACCGGCGTCGGCGACGTGGAGCTGGGCGGCAGCTCGCTGCCGGCGGTGCGGGTCGAACTCAATCCCTACGCGCTGAACCAATACGGCCTGGCGATGGAGGACGTGCGCGCCGCCATTCAGGCCACCAACGCCAACCGGCCGCGCGGCGCGCTGCAGGGCAACGGCCGCCGGCTGCAGATCTACACCGAATCGGCCAACGCCAGCGGCGGCCGCAGCGCCGCCGACTACCGCAGGCTGGTGGTCGGCTGGCGCAACGGCACCGCCATCCGCCTGCAGGACGTGGCGGAGGTGGTGGACGGCGTCGAGGACCAGAACAACCTTGGCCTGTTCAACGGCCAGCCGGCGATCATCGTGGTGCTGCGCACCCAGGCCGGCGCCAACGTCATCGAGACCGTGGACAGCGTGCGCGCGCAGCTGCCGCAGCTGCAGGCGCAGTTGCCGTCGGACGTGAAGATCGACGTCGCCAGCGACAGCACCAACTCGATCCGCTCGTCGCTGCACGAAATCGAGGTCACGCTGATCATCTCCATCCTGCTGGTGGTGCTGGTGGTGAGCGTGTTCCTGCGCAACGTGCGCGCCACCATCGTGCCGGCGGTGGCGACCATCGTCTCGCTGCTGGGCACCTTCGGCGTGATGTACCTGCTGGGCTTCAGCCTGAACAACCTGTCGCTGATGGCGCTGACCGTGGCCACCGGCTTCGTCGTCGACGACGCCATCGTGGTGCTGGAAAACACCACCCGCCACATCGAGGCCGGCATGGACCGCTTCGAGGCGGCGCTGCTGGGCGCGCGCGAGGTGGGCTTCACGGTGCTGTCGATCAGCCTTTCGCTGATCGCCGTGTTCATTCCGTTGCTGTTCATGGGCGGCCAGTTCGGCGCCCTGTTCAAGGAATTCGCCATCACGCTGTCGGCCGCCGTGATGATTTCGCTGGTGGTCTCGCTGACCACCACGCCGATGATGTGCGCCTGGCTGCTGTCGCCGGGCCACGCGAACTCGAAGCCGCCGGGCCGCCTGGCGCGCTTCTTCGAATCGGGCTTCGACAAGATACTGAAGGGCTATGAGCATAGCCTGGACTGGGCGCTGCACAGCGTCTGGCTGGTGATGCTGAGCCTGGTGTTCGTCATTGCGCTGAACGTCTACCTGTTCGCGGCGATACCGAAGGGCGGCTTCCCGCAGCAGGACACGGGCCAGATCAGCGGCGGCATCCGCGCCGACCAGAGCATCTCCTTCCAGGCGATGCAGGGCAAGCTGCGCCAGCTGGTCAACATCATCAAGGAAGATCCGGACGTCGCCACCGTGGTCGGCTTCACCGGCGGCCGCCGCGCCGGCGGCGGTTTCATGTTCATCAACCTGAAACCGGCCAACCAGCGCACGGTGGCGGGGCAGGCGGTGATCGCGCGGCTGCGGCCCAAGCTGGCCAGGGTGACCGGCGTGAGCCTGTTCCTCAGTCCCGTGCAGGATTTGCGCTCAGGCGGCCGTTCGGCCAACGCCAACTTCCAGTACACGCTCAAGAGCGACAACCAGGCCGACCTGAAAAAATGGGCGACCCGCCTGGCCGACGCGATGAAGAGCCAGCCCTCGCTGACCGACGTCGACACCGACCAGGCGGACAACGGCGTCGAGACCTTCGTCACCATCGACAAGACCAGCGCCGCGCGCCTGGGCGTGTCGGCGCGCGATATCGACAACGCCCTGTACAACAGCTTCGGCCAGCGCCAGGTCGCGACCATCTACGATGAGTTGAACCAGTACCACGTCATCATGGAAGTGTCGCGCAAGTTCAGCTCCAGCCCCGAGGACCTGAAAGACGTCTACGTGCCGTCGAAAGGCTTGCCGGCGCCGACGGCCAGCAACCCGAGCGGCGCGCCGGTGGCGCTGAGCACCGCCACGACCACCGCGGGCGGCGCAAGCTCCACGTCCGCCAGCAGCGGCACCGCGCTGGCGGCCAACGTCGCCGCACCGGCGGTGCGGGATGCGTCGTCCGGCTCCGCCCTGAGCACCAAGGCCACCACGATGGTGCCGTTGACCACACTGGCCAGCTTCGCCGAAAGCTCGGCGGCCACCTCGATCAACCACCAGGACGGCGAACTGGCCACCACCATCGCCTTCAACCTGCCGACCGGCGCCAGCCTGTCCGACGCGGAGCAGGACATCAAGGCGGCCGAAGCGGAAATCGGCATGCCGAACAATGTGCGCGGCAGCTTCGCCGGCTCGGCCAAGAGCGCGCAGGACAGCAACAAGTCGCTGCCGCTGCTGATCCTCGCGGCGATCGTGGTGATCTACATCGTGCTGGGCATCTTGTACGAAAGCCTGGTCCATCCGGTGACGGTGCTGACCACGCTGCCGTCGGCCGGCGTGGGCGCGGTGCTGGCGCTGCTGATCTTCAAGATGGAGTTCTCGACCATCGCGCTGATCGGCATCTTCCTGCTGATCGGCATCGTCAAGAAGAACGCCATCCTGATCATCGACTTCGCGCTGGAAGCGGAGCGCGCGCGCGGCCTGTCGGCGCTGGAGGCGGTGCGCGAAGCCTGCCTGCTGCGCTTCCGCCCGATCCTGATGACCACACTGGCCGCCGCCCTCGGCGCGCTGCCGCTGGCGATCGGCTTCGGCGAGGGCTCGGAGCTGCGCCGCCCGCTGGGCGTGGCCATCATCGGCGGCTTGATCGCCAGCCAGCTGCTGACACTCCTCACCACGCCGGTGGTCTACATCCTGATGGACAAGCTGCGCCGACGCGGGCCGTCCGAACAACAATTGAGCCGCATTCATAGCGAGTCGCCAAGCACACCATGAGCAAACACCTATCCACCCCCCGTTACCCATTGACCGCGCTGGCCCTGGCGTCCGCGCTGCTGGCCGGCTGCGCGGTCGGCCCGGCCTACAAGCTGCCGGAAACGCCGCAGCCGGCCGCCTACAAGGAAACCGCCAGCGAGGCGCAGAAGGCCGCCGCCGGCTGGACCGCCGCCGCGCCGGCCGACGCGCTGGAACGCGGCCCGTGGTGGCAGCTGTTCGGCGATCCGCTGCTGAACCAGATGGCCGACAGCATCGAGGTCTCGAACCAGAACGTCGCCGCCGCCGTCGCCGCCTACGCGCAGGCGCGGGCGGCGGTGGCCGAGCAGCGCGCGTCGCTGTTCCCGGCGGTGTCGCTGAACGGCAGCGCCGTGCGCTCCGGCGGCGGCGACAACGCGCAGACCAATAACCAGTACCGCGCCAACATCGGCGCCAGCTGGGAGCCGGACATCTGGGGCAAGCTGCGCGCCGGCGCCAACGGCGCCACCGCCAGCCTGCAGGCCAGCGCCGCCGACCTGGCCGCCGCGCGCCTGTCGGCGCAGGGCGAGCTGGCCATCAACTACTTCTCGCTGCGCCAGACCGACGCCGAAAAAGCGCTGCTCGACGCCACCACCGAGGGCTATGAACGGGTGCTGCAGATCACGCAGAACCGCTTCGACGCCGGCATCGCCGCCAAGTCGGACCTGCTGCAGGCGCAGACCCAGTTGGCCAGCGCCCGCATCGACCAGATCACGCTGCAGCGCCAGCGCGCAACCTTGGAGCACGCGATCGCTGTCCTGCTGGGCAAGGCCGCCAGCGACTTCACGCTGGCGCCGGCGCCGTGGGTGATGATGGTGCCCGACGTGCCGACCGGCGTGCCGTCGACGCTGCTGCAGCGCCGTCCGGACATCGCCTCGGCCGAGCGCCGCGTCGCCGCCGCCAATGAGCAGATCGGTATCGCCCGCAGCGCCTACTTTCCGGCGCTGAACCTGACCGGCTCCTTCGGCTACGGCTCCAACTCCACCGGCGGCTTGTTCAACGCCTCCAACAACCTGTGGTCGCTGGGGCTGTCGGCGGCGCAGACGCTGTTCGACGCCGGCGCCATCAAGGCCCGCGTCGGCGGCGCCGAGGCGCAGCGCGACCAGGCCATCGCCCAGTACCGGCAGACGGTGCTGACCGCGTTCGCCGACGTCGAGAACCAGCTGGCCGCGACCCGCACGCTGGCGCAGCAGCAGGATCTGCGCAAGGTGGCGTCCGAGGCGGCCGACCAGGTCGAGGTGCAGATGCTGAACCGCTACCGCGCCGGTCAGGTCAGCTATAGCGATGTGGTGACGGCGCAGAACACCGCGCTGTCGGCGCGCCGCGCGCTGGTGCAGGCGCAGGCCGACCGCCAGACCACGGCGGTCGCGCTGATCCAGTCGCTGGGCGGCGGCTGGCACGCCGCAAGCGAGTAGACGGCGGCAGGCTTGGTTTTTGAACGCGACATTTGTATAATCATCTGACAAGATGTCCTCAATACCATTTCCCCGAGTTGCCACGGTTGGCAGCCATGCCACGATGACCAAGCCTAGCGCCGCCGACGTCGCTGTTCCCGCCAATGCCGCCGTGCCTGTCGTCGGTATCGGCGCGTCCGCCGGCGGCCTCGACCCGATTTGCGAACTGCTGGCCAGCGTGCCGCCCGACAGCGGCGCCGCCTACGTGGTGGTGCAGCACCTCGACCCGCTGCACAAGGGCATGCTGCCGGAGCTGCTGCAGCGCGTGACGGCGATGAAGGTGGCGGAGGTCGCCGACGGCATGGCCGTCGAAGCGGACCATGTGTACGTGATCCCGCCCAATCGCGACCTGGCCCTGGAGGGCAACCATTTCGTGCTGCGCCAGCCGTCCGGCCTGCGCGGCCGCCGGCTGCCGATCGATCATTTCTTCCTGTCGCTGGCCGAGCATGGGCGCGAGCGGGCGGCCGGCATCGTCCTCTCCGGCATGGGCGCCGACGGCACGCTGGGCCTGAAGGCGATCCGCGAGCAGGGCGGCCTGGCGCTGGCGCAGCTGCCGGCGTCGGCCCGGTTCGATCCGATGCCGCTGAGCGCCATCGCCGCCGACGCGGTCGACGTGGTGGCGCTGCCGGCGGAGATGGCGGCGCGCATGCACAGCTGGCGGCTGCGCCGGCTGGACAGCCCGCCGGAGCAGGCGCTGGCCCGGCGCGACGCGCTGCACCAGTTGTACGAGCTGCTGCTCAAGCAGACCGGCGCCAATTTTTCCGACTATAAGCTCAGCACCGTGCTGCGCCGCATCGACCGCCGCATGACGCTGCGCCAGTGCGCCGCGCTGCCGGACTACGTCGCCTTCATGCGCGAGAATCCGGCCGAAGTCGAACTGCTGTTCAAGGAACTGCTGATCGGCGTGACCAACTTCTTCCGCGACCCCAAGGTGTGGGACTACCTGATGGAGAGGGCGCTGCCGCAGCTGCTGGCGGCGCACCCGGACGGCGCCGCCTTCAAGGCCTGGGTGCCCGCCTGCTCGACCGGCGAGGAGGCCTATTCGCTGGCGATCGCCTTCAACGAAGTGCTGGAGCGGCTGCGGCCCGAGGCGCAATATACGCTGCAGATCTTCGCCACCGACCTGGACGACGACGCCATCGGCCGCGCGCGCCAGGGCCTGTTCGGCGCCGGCATCGAGGCCGACGTCTCGGCCGAGCGGCTCAAGCGCTGCTTCATGCCGGCCGAGGGCGGCGGCTACCGCGTCCGCAAGGAAGTCCGCAACACCATCATCTTCGCGCGGCAGAACATCATCTCCGATCCGCCGTTCACCAAGCTCGATATCCTGTGCTGCCGCAATCTGCTGATATACTTCACGGCGAAGCTGCAGGAGCAGTTGATCCCGCTGTTCCACTACGCGCTGAAGACCGGCGGCATGCTGATGCTGGGCAGCGCCGACACGCCCGGCCATTTCAACGACCTGTTCGCGCCGATGCAGGGCGCGGGCCGCATCTACCGGCGGCTGGACGCATCGATCCAGCGCGTCGCCAATTATTTTCCGACCCGCGTCACCAGCGTGTCGGCTACCAACGTCAGCGAGCCTAGCCAACCATCCATGAACGGCAATCTTCAATCCCAGGTCGAGCAGCTGCTGCTGGAGAAGCACACGCCGGCGGCGGTGCTGCTCAACGTCCATGGCGACATCCTGTACATCCACGGCCGCACCGGCGCCTATCTGGAACCGGCGGCGGGCAAGGCCAACTGGAACATCCACGCCATGGCGCGCGACAGCCTGCGCCACGAGCTGGCCGACCTGCTCAAGCGCGCGGCGCAGGGCGGCGGCGCGGTCGCCGTGCGCGGCCTGATCCTGCGCGACGCGGCGGGCAAGCCGTCGCTGGCGGTGGACCTGAGCGCCGAGGCGATGCCGGAGAACGGTCCGTTGTCCGGCTCGGTGATGCTGACCTTCGCCGCCGTGCCGCTGCCGTCCGAGAAGAAGCGCGCGCGCTCCAGCAACCCGCAGGTGCTGGAGCTGGAACAGCAGCTGGCGCAGGCGCGCCTGGAAATCCAGGCGGTGCGCGACGAGATGCAGGCCTCGCGCGAGGAGCTCAAGTCGGCCAACGAGGAACTACAGTCGACCAACGAGGAGCTGCAGTCCACCAACGAAGAGCTGACCACCTCCAAGGAAGAGATGCAGTCGCTCAACGAGGAGCTCTACACCGTCAACGCCGAGCTGCAGTCCAAGGTCGACGACCTGTCGCTGGTCAACGGCGACATGAAGAATCTGCTCAACAGCACCGACGTCGCCACCATCTTCCTCGACAGCGAACTACGCATCCGCCGCTTCACCGACAAGGCCAAGCAGATCTACAAGCTGCTGCCCGGCGACGTCAACCGGCCGTTGAGCGACATCACCAACGACCTCGATTACCCCGAGCTGGAACAGGACGCGCAGGAGGTGCTGCGCACGCTGGTGTTCAGCGAACGCCAGATCCCGACCCGCAACGCGCGCTGGTTCACGGTGCGCATCATGCCTTACCGGACGGTGGAAAACGTCATCGACGGCGTGGTGGTCACCTTCATCAACATCACCGAGTCGAAGCAGCTGGAGGCGCGGCTGCGCTCTATCCAGGGCGGCAAGGAGTAATCATGGCGACCCGTCCGCGTCCCGAGCTCGATCCCGACAAGCTACGCGACGCGGCCGAGCAGACCGTCAACGCGCTGGCGGTGACCGGCGTGACGCCGCCGCGCCACGCCAGCAGCGACACGCTCAAGCAGTGGCACGAGCTGCAGGTCAGCCAGATCGAGCTGGGGATGCAGAACCTGGCGCTGTCGGAACTGCAGCAGGAGCGCGACCAGGCCGAAGCCGGGCGCGATCGCTACGCCATGCTGTACGAGCAGGCGCCGGCCGGCTATCTGTCGCTGGATGTGGACGGCCGCATCACCCGCGCCAACCACGCGGCGGCCGAGCTGCTGCGCGGCCATCGCGGCGATTTGCAGGGCAAGCGCTTCGAGCAGTTCGTGGCGCCGAACGCGCAGTCGACGCTGCGCCGCTTCCTGGCCGGCCTGTTCGCCACCGGCGTGCGCGGCGTGCTGGAACTGCCGCTGTTCGACCGCGATTCCGGCGAGGGCGCGGCGGCGGTGCGCCAGGTGCACATCGAAGCCAACCTCGATGCGGCGGCGCAGAAGTGCCGCGTGATCCTGACCGACATGGGCACGCCGCTGATGCGCGAGGCGGCGCGGCGGCGCGCCTTCCAGGTGCTCGACAACATCAACGAGGGGGTGCTGGTGTGCGACATCGACCAGCACATCGTCGCCGTCAATCCTGCCTTCACGCGGCTGACCGGCTATCCGGTGGAGGAAGTGTTGGGCCGCAACCCGCGCTTCCTCGGCCGCCGCGAGGCGCATCCGGTCGGTTATCACGCAGAGGCGATGCGCTGCCTGCGCAGCTACGGCAAGTGGCAGGGCGAGGTGCACAACCGCCGCCGCGACGGCACGCCGTTCGTGGCGTCGATGTCGCTGACGGTGGTGCGCGACGAGCAGGGTGAGATCAGCTATTTCATCGGCGTGTTCTCCGACATCACGGCGCGCCTGCAGGCGGACTCCGACCTGATGCGGCTGTCGCGCGAGCTCGATGCGCGCGTGGTCTCGCGCACCGCCGAACTGACGGAGGCCAACCGCCTGCTGCTGCTGGAGGTGGCCGAGCGCAAGCGCGCCGAGGCCGCGCTGCACGAATCGCGCGAGCAGCTGCGCAAGCTGGCCGAGCACCTGGAAACGGTCAAGGAGGCCGAACGCACCCGCATCGCGCGCGACATCCACGACGAGCTGGGGCAGAACCTGCTGGCGCTGCGGATCGACGTCGGCATGCTGCACGAGCGCACCGCCGGGCGTCATCCCCATTTGCACCGGCGCATCGGCACGGCGCTGGAGAATGTCGACACCACCATCCGCAGCGTGCGCGGCATCATGAACGAGCTGCGGCCGGCGGTGCTGGACCTGGGGCTGCAGGCGGCGATGGAATGGCAGGTGGCCGAGTTCCAGAAGCGCAGCGGCCTGGCCTGCACGCTGGCGCTACCCGACGAAGCGGCCGTGGTGGCGCTGCCGGACGGGATGGGGATCGTGCTGTTCCGCGGCCTGCAGGAGGCGCTGTTCAATATACGGCGGCACGCCAGCGCCACCCGCACCGACGTCAGCCTGGCGTTGCGGGACGGGCGCCTGACTTTCACCGTCAGCGACAACGGCATCGGCATCGCGCCGCGCCATCGCGGCAAGGCCGATTCCTTCGGCCTGGTGGGCATGGCGCAGCGCGCGGCGGCGCTGGGCGGCAGCCTGGCCATCGCGCCCTTCGTGCCGGGGCAGGGCTGCACGCTGACGATGGTGTTCGACCTGTAGCGAAAAATCATTTTCAGCCCCCGGCATAAGGAATATACTGCCGCTGAAACTCATTCAGGGGCGATTAACGTGTTAAAAAATCTAGCAATTCCGGCGCTGCTGCTCGCCGCAGCGACCGCGCAGGCCGACGAAGGCCAATGGCAGCCGTACCAGCTGCCGCAGCTCAAATCCGAACTGAAACGCATCGGCATCACCATTCCCGCCGAAAAACTGGCGGACTTGTCGAAGCATCCGATGAGCGCCATCGTCGCGCTGCCCGGCTGCTCGGCGTCGTTCGTCTCTGACGCCGGCCTGGTGGTCACCAACCACCATTGCGCCTACGGCGCCATCCAGCGCAATTCGACCCCGGAGCACAATTACATCGCCGACGGCTTCCTGGCCAAGACCCGCGCCGAGGAGCTGGCCGGCGGCCCGAACTCGCTGGTGTACGTGACCGACAAGGTGGAAAACGTCACCAGCCGCGTGCTCAAGGACATCACGCCGGCCATGAGCGGCAAGCAGCGCAACGAGGCGGTGGAGAAGGCCGTCAAGGCGCTGATCGCCGAATGCGAGAGCGACAAGAGCTACCGCTGCTCGGTGCCGGCCTTCCATCGCGGCCTTGAGTACTATCGCATCCGCCAGATGATGATCCGCGACGTGCGCCTGGTGTACGCGCCGGCCAACTCGCTGGGCGACTTCGGCGGCGACATCGACAACTACGAATGGCCGCGCCACGTCGGCGACTATTCCTTCCTGCGCGCCTACGTCGGCAAGGACGGCCGCCCGGCCGATCCGTCGCCGGACAACGTGCCTTACCACCCCAAGGACTTCCTGGTGGTGTCGGCGGCGGGCCTGAAGAACGGCGATCCGGTGCTGCTGGCCGGTTATCCCGGCCGCACCAGCCGCTACAAGCTGCCGTCGGAAATCCGCTACGCGCGCGACGCGGCCTATCCGGCCAAGGCGAGCGAGATCCAGTCCGACCTGGACGTGATCGCGGCGTCGACCAGGGACAGCGCCGCGTCGGCGGTTCGCTACGCCAGCGTGGTCAAGAGCCTCAACAACGTGATGAAGAAAACGCGCGGCCTGATGGACGGCTTCGCGCGCAAGGACGTCGCCGCCATCAAGGACGTGCAGGACGCGGAATTCCGCGCCTGGTACGGCAAGCAGTCCGGCGTATCGAAGACCATGCTGGCCGAACTGGATGCGATGATCGCCGCCGACATCGCGCTCAGCGACGAGGAATTCGGCTACAGCGTCGCCACCACCGGCGACCTGCTCAAGAGCGGCGCCACGCTGTACCGCCTGGCGCAGGAGAGCGCTAAGCCTGACGCGGAACGCGAAACCGGCTACCAGCAGCGCGACCTGACCTTCATCAAGGCGCGCCTGAACCGTCTGGAGCAGTCGTATGTGGGCGCGGTCGACCAGGCCCGCTTCACCGCCGCGCTGCAGCGCTACGCCAAACTGCCCCAATCGATGCACGTGACGGGCCTGGACGCGCTGCTGCCGCCGGTCGACGCCGTGCCTGCGCTGTACGCGCAGTCGCAGCTGGGCGACACCGCCAAACGCATCGCCTGGGTGGGCAAGGACGCCGCCGCCGTCGCCGCATCGGACGACGCCTTCCTCAAGCTGGCCGTCAAGCTCGACGGCGTGACGCAGGCGCTGAAGGAACGCCGCAAGGAGTTGGACGGCAACCTGGAACGCGTGATCCCGCAATACATGGCCGCCGTGATCGCGTGGAAGAAATCGCAGGGCAAGCCGGTCTACCCGGACGCCAATTCGACGCTGCGCGTGACCTACGGCACCGTGTCGCCTTATTCGCCTAAGGACGGCATCACCAAGGGCCCGTTCACCACCATCGAGGGCATCGTCGAGAAGAACACCGGCAAGGAGCCGTTCAACGCGCCGGACAAGCTGCTGGCCGCGATCAAGGCCAAGCGCTATGGCCAGTTCAAGGATCCGGTGCTGGGCACGGTGCCGGTCGACTTCCTGACCAGCGCCGACACCACCGGCGGCAATTCCGGTTCGGCCGTGATGAACGGGAAGGGCGAGTTGATCGGACTGAATTTCGATTCGACCTATGAGTCCATCACCAAGGACTGGTACTTCGACCGCGACATCACCCGCGCCATCCACCTGGATATCCGGTATATGCTGTGGGTCATGGCGGAAGTCGATCATGCCGACAACCTGCTCAAGGAAATGACCATCAAGTATCCAACGGCGAAAAAATAATGGGCGAGCTATCGGTTTTACTGAGCTATGCGAATCTGCCGCTGCAACTGGCGGGATTCGCAACGACGCGGCTTGAACTGATAGCGTCCCTGTTGTCCGTGGCGACGGTGTGGCTGAACATTCGCCAGAACCATTGGGCCTGGCTGCTGGCCATCGTTTCGTCGGCTACCTACGGACTGGTGTTTTTCGATTCGCGCCTGTACGGCGACATGGGGTTGCAGCTGGTGTTCATCACCGTCTCGTTCTGGGGCTGGTACCAATGGCTGCACGGCGATGATAGGCACGACCGGCTGCCCGTTACCTCGCTGGACGCGCGCGGCCGCTGGATCGCGGCCGCCGGCTGGACTGCAGGCTTCGCGCTGCTGACGTTTCTGCTTAAAAGCACCGATACCGACGTGCCGCTGTCGGACGGCTTCCTGACCGCCGGCAGCCTGGTGGGGCAGCTGCTGCTTTCGCGTAAAAAGGTCGAGAACTGGCATGTGTGGATCATCGTCGACGTGCTGTACGTGGCGCTGTACCTGCACAAGCATTTGATCCTGACGGCGGCGCTGTACGCGGTCTTCGTCGGCATGGCGGTGATCGGCCTGCGCGCCTGGCAGCAGTCGACCGGCGCCGCCGGCGGCGGCCCGGACGGCCGCCTGGTACTGGAATGAGCGCGCGGCCGCTGCGGGTGGCCATCGTCGGCGCCGCATCGTCCGGCAAATCGACGCTGGCCGAAGGGCTGGCTGCGCGCTACCGCACCCTGTGGGTGCCGGAATACCTGCGTGAGTTCGTCGACACCGAAGGCCGCGTGCCGGTCGCCGAGGATCAGTTCCACATCGCACAGACGCAGCGCGACCGCGAGGATGCCGCCGCGCCGCGCGCCAACCATTATCTTTTCTGCGACACCACGCCGTTGATGACGGCGGTGTACAGCCGCCGCTATTTCAGCGGCATCGACGCGCAACTGGCGCCGCTGGCGGACGCCCACGCGCGCGACTATGCCTTGACGCTGGTGACGGCGCCGGATATCCCCTGGGTGGAGGACGTCCAGCGAGAAAGCGAGGAGGTCTGCGCCATCATCCACGCAATGCTGCTGGACGAGCTGGCCGCGCGCGGGATACCCTATCTCCTGGTTTGCGGCGACCGGGAACAGCGGCTCGCACAAGTGGAACGCCACTTATCTCACTAAAAGGGACGTCATGAAGAAGCGCCTGGCTTGCTCCATCCTCGCACTTGTCCTAGCGCCTTCGGCCTTTGCCGATACCGGCTACTACCTGGTGTCCACCTATGATGTGGAAGGCCAGCTCTCCATCGATTACAAATACTGGCGTGCCCAATACAAGGGCCGCAGCGCCGCTTCGCCGGAGATCGGCGTCGGCTACGGCGTCACGTCGCGCTGGTACACCGAGGTATATGAGCAGTGGTTCACGCTCAACGGCGGCGGCACGCGCCGTGTCGCGACGGCTTGGCAGAACGATTACATGCTGACGCAAGGCCAGTACGCCTTCGACCTGGCGATGCACACCAAGCTGGAACGGGCGCACGACAGGGACGACGGCTATATGTTCGAGTGGGGGCCGGTGCTGCAGACCGAAATCGGCCGCACGCAGTTCAACGCCAACCTGTTCTTCCAGCGCGACTACCGCGTGGCGCCGGGCGGCGGCGTGCATCCGCTGGAGCTGACCTACCAGCTGCAGGTGAAGCACAACTGGAAGCCGTGGTTCCAGCCCGGGCTGCAGGCGTTCGGCGAGGTGGGGAAGTGGAACGACTGGTCGCCGTACAAGCAGCAGTCGCATCGCGCCGGCCCGATGGTGTACGGCCACCGGGACATCGGCAGGCAGGAAGTGAAATACGAATTCGCCTACCTGATCGGCAGGAATTCGGCACGCGCGGCGAAGAGCTTCTCGATGCGCGTGCAGTACATATTTTAAAAATCCATCTGCGCCGAGACGCGGAAGGTGCGCGATGCGCCGGGCATCAGGTAGCCGCCCAGGTCCGGCGTGACATCGCGCCAGTAGAACTTGTCCAGCGCGTTGTCGATGCCGGCGCGGAAGGTGGCGGCGGTGCCGCCGACGCGGGTGGCGTAGGAAGCGCTCAGGTTCACCACATGGTAGCTCGGCACGAACACGGTGTTGGCCGCGTCGAAGGCCTTCTTGCCCGAGTACTGCCAGTTGGCGCCGACCTTCAGCCCCTGCACCTGCGGCACCGCGTAATCGGCGTACACCGACGACTTGAATGCGGCGACGTCGGTGACGCGCTTGCCGTCCAGGTCCGCCGAACCGGTGTCGCTCTGCTGCGTGTTCAACGCAGTGGCCGATACGCCAACGAGCAGTTCGCGCGTAGCTTGGCCCGCCAAGCCCAGTTCGAGGCCGCGGTTCTGCGCCTCGCCGTTGCGCACGTAGACGTTGTTCGCGTCGGTGTATTCCAGGCCTTTGCGGATCTGGAACAGCGCCACGGTGGCGCTCAGGTTCTGGCGGATGTCGGCCTTGATACCCACTTCGACCTGTTTCGATTTGCCCGGCTCCAGCGCGCGGTGTTCGTTTTCGGTGCCCATCGGCGCCACGCCGCCATGCTCCAGGCCCTGCGCGTACGATGCGTACATCGACACGTTCGGACGCACCTTGTACACCAGCGCCACGTTCGGCAGCCAGAAGCCGGCATCGACCGGCAGCGCGTCGACTTCGTCGCGCTTGACCTTGACATAGCGCGCGCCGGCGTGCAGCTTGAGCTGCGCGTTCAGGCTCAGGATGTCCTGGGCGAACAGCGCGCGCTCGTTGTCGCGGCGGCGTTCCGAGACCGGGCCGCTGCTGCCAGGCGCGGGGGCCACCGCCACCGGATGGTAGATGTTGCTGACGCCCGAGTAGTCGTACAGGTAGTCGCCCCATTTTTCGCTGTTCTTGAACAGCGAAGCGCCGCCGGTGAAGTCATGGCTGATCGAACCGGTGGCGAAGCGGCCCTGCACCATGGCCTGCACCGTCAGCGGCGATTTCTTCTCGCCCAGGCTGATGTAGTTGTAGACGTCGTAGTCGCCATTGCCGCAGTAGCCGGGGAACAGCTCCTGCGCGCTGCAGCCGTAAGGGAAGGCGGTGTAGTCGTCGCGCTTGAAGCGGTGCTGGTTGGCGCTGACGGTCGCCGCCCATTCGGACGAGAACTTGTACTCGAAGCGCACGCCGACATTGCTGCTGATGGTTTCCACCGGGCGGCTCCAGGGTTGGTCGTTAAGCATCACGTCCGGGTCGACGTTGGGCAGGGTCTGATTGTTCAGCAACTGGTAGCCGGGCGCGGTGGCCTGCGATTTGCGCTGGTAGTCGGCGTCGATCTGCAGCAGGGCTTGTGGAGAAATTTGCCAGTCGAAGGCGGCCGAGACGAACTTGCGGTTGCCGTCCGCGCCCTTGATGTAGGAGCGCAGGCGTTCTGCGGCGACGTTGACGCGGTAGCCGAAGCGCGTGTCCTCGAAGCGGCCGCCCAGGTCGACGGCGCCGTACAGCGTGCCGCGTTCGCGCTCTTCCAGCACCACGGAACGCAGCGGCGTATCGGTCGGACGCTTGGTGACGTAGTTGACGATGCCGCCCGGCGCGGCGACGCCGGCCTGCAGGCCCGACAGGCCTTTGAGCACTTCCAGGCGTTCCTTGTTCTCCAGCGGGATCTGGGTGTCGCCGGGGATGGCCATGCCGTCCTTGCGGTAGCTGGAGGCGTTGTCCAGCTTGAAGCCGCGGATCGAGAACTGCTCGGCGTAGCCGACCGCGTTGTACGAGTCGCTCAGGCTGGCGTCGAATCTGGCGGCGTCGGTGGTGGAGCGGATTTGCAGGTCCAGCATCTGCTGCGACGTCAGCACGCTGACCGACGCGGGCGTCTCCAGCAGCGGCGCGTTGGAGAAGCCGGCGATCGAGGCTGACGCGGCGCGCAATTTGACGCCGTTGACGACAACTTCCTGCATGGGCTGGTCGGCGCCGGTTTCCTCGGCGGCGGCGGCGTGCGGAAACGCCTGGGCCAGCGCCAGCGCGATCAGGGATACTGCGAATTTTGGTGTGGGCATATCTGCTCTCTACTTATACGGTTGTGCGCCGCGAAGAGAGCCATCAAAGGAGGGGGGAACCACTTTTGCGCTTTCCTTCGCTGGCATTATCCAGATCAGGTACGAAGGGTATCTCTCACCCGGAAACGACGTTTCCAGGACCCCTAGCGAAGCCGCAGTGTAGCACACTATTCCCCCCGACCCGCAAAGCCGGGCAAGGGTCGGACCCCTTGCGGGGTCCGACCCTGTATCGCTTCGGGGTTCCCCGGCCGGGCTCCGGGATGGCGTGCGCCGCGTTCCGCGCCGCGCCGCTACACTGGCGCCTCGTGCTAGTGAAAGGGTAGGGATGAGGCAGTCGTATCAAGAGGGAAGCTGGTTCGCCGTACCGCTGCTGGACGGCGGTTATGGCTGGGGTCTGGTGGCGCGGATGACGCCGGGCAGCAAGATCATGCTCGCCTATCTGTTCGGCCCCAAGCTGACGCGCGTGCCGTCGGTGGAGGAATTGAATACCCTGCGGCCGCAGGACGCGGTCAAGGTGCTGCGCTGCGGCGACATGGCGCTGGCCAGCGGCCATTGGCGGGTGCTGGGCGAGGTGGCGGACTGGAATCCGGCGCTGTGGCCGGTGCCGCAGTTCCTGCGCCGCGCCGACGCCTTGCAGCGCGCCTGGCGCGTGACGTACTCCGACGCCGATCCGGGCCGCTCGGAGCGCGAAGAGTCCGTGCCCTATGAAACGCAGGGCCTGGACGCCGATTCGCTGTACGGTTACGGATCGGTCGAGCTGTTGCTGACCAAGCTGCTGGAGCCGGCCGAACATCCGATCAACCGCAAGCTTTGACTATTTACAGCTGACGTTCCAGGCCACGTACTCGCCGCGATGCTTGCGCACGGCGACCGTGGCCAGCGTATCGCGGTCGCTCTCGAACACCAGGCCGAACATCACGGGGCCGCCGTAGACGGGCGGCGACGGCTCGATGGCGCTGAGGCGGAAGGTCAGCGCGCGCTGGCGCGCGCAGCTTGAATTGCCGGCGAAGAGCAGCCGTGCCCGCAGCAGCAGCGCATGGGTGTGACGCAACAGCGCGACCACATCGTCCTTGGGCACGGCGGGATGCATCCGCACCGTGTACCTGACCGGCGTGCAGATCACGTCGGGACGCGCCAGCCAGACGTGCCACTCCGGCTGCGCCGCCGACGGACCCCAGCTTTTCGCCTTGGTATCGTAGATGAAACTGGAGCGCACTTGGCGGCACAGATCCGGCGCGAAGTGGCGCGGCCCCGACGCGACGCGGGCGATCACCTGCCACGGCTCGCCGCGACGCCGCCGCGAGATGTCGAATTCCGGCGCGAACAACGCTGCCGCGCCATTGAGCCCGGCGGGCAGGCGCTCGCGGTAAAACGCATCGAAGGCATCGCGTTCCTCGGCGCTGGCGTCGCGCTGCTGTGGCGGCGGCGCAGGCGTCGCCGCCGCGTCGCCCGCAAGCAGCAGCGCCGCCGATAGCATCAGGCCGCGCATCAAATCGCCTTCATCGCGATCTGGATCCGCAACCCGCCGCCTTCGCGGTTGCTGACATCGAGCTCGGCGCCGTGGCGCTGCAGCACGCGGTCGACGATCGCCAGTCCCAGGCCGGCGCCGTTGGCCTGGCCGCGCGCCGTGTCGAGCCGCGTGAAGGGCTTGAGCAGCTGTTCGATCTGGTCGTCCGGCACGCCGACGCCGTGGTCCTGCACCTCGATCACCACCCGCCTGGACGCGCCCGTGCCCTTGACGCCGCACCTGATGTCGATCTCGCTGACGTCGCCGTGCGGCGTCTTGCCGTAGCGGCGGGCGTTTTCGATCAGATTGTTGATCACGCGCTTGAGGTCGGTGGCGTTGCCCATGGCGTGGACGCCGTCGGCGATGTCGGTGCCGATGCGCACGTCCGGCAGGCGCGCCGCTTCGTGCGCGGTGTCGCGCAGCAGTTCGCTGATGTCGACGTTGATGAAGCTGTGGGCGTCGGTCGGCTTGGCGTAGTCGAGGAACTGGCCGATGATGTCGTCCATCTGGGCGATGTCGGACTGGATGCCCTCGCGCGCTTCGTTGGACAGGTTGGCCATCTCCACCTCCAGCTGCATGCGCGCCAGCGGCGTGCGCAGGTCGTGCGAGATGCCGGCCAGGATCACGGCGCGGTCCGATTCGACCTGCTGCAGCTGGTCGACCATCTGGTTGAAGCTGCGGTTGGCCTCGATGATTTCGTTCGGGCCCTTTTCCGGCAGCGGGTCCGGGCGCTTGCCCTGCGCGAACGCGCGGGTGGCCTGCGTCAGCCGGCGCAGCGGCAGGTTGATCAGGCTGGAGATGAAGGCCGCGCCCAGCAGCGACACCACCGACACCACGCTGGCCCAGCCCAGCCACTGGATGCCGGTCAGGCCGCGGATGCGCTCGCGCTCGAGCATCAGCCAGTATTCGTCATCGTCGATGTTGAAGCTGACCCAGAAGCCGGAGACGCCGTTGACCTTGGCCGAGAAGCGGGTGTCCTTGCCCAGCTTGGCCTTGACCAGCTTTTCGATGTCGGGCATGAGCGCGTTGTCCGACGGCGGCTCGACCTTGTCGTCCTCCTCCAGCGGGAAGACGCGGATGCCTTCGTTGGAGACCAGCTCGAACAGCAGCTCGCGCCGCAGTTCGGGCGCGGAGTGGGTCAGGGCGGCGTGGGTGATGGTGACCACGGAGATCACCTGCGACGAGATCTGCTGCACCTGCGGCTCGTGCTGCACCACGCTGATCATGCCGACCCACGCCGTCATGCTGGTGGTGGTGAGGGCGCCGAGCAGGAAGAAGGTGCGCCAGAATAAACCGCTCTTCATGCTGGCGAGGTTGAACGAAAACGGGAACTTCATGCGCGCGCCCGCGCCTTAGCGCGGCTGGCCCTCCGGGATGAAGACGTAACCGAGGCCCCAGACGGTCTGGATGTACAGCGGGCTCGATGGATCGGGCTCGATCAGCTTGCGCAGGCGCGAGATCTGCACGTCCAGGCTGCGGTCGAACACTTCGTATTCGCGGCCGCGCGCCAGTTCCATCAGCTTCTCGCGCGACAGCGGCTGGCGCGCGTGGCGGGCGAATACTTTAAGCACCGAGAATTCGCCGGTGGTCAGCGGCACGGTCTCGCCGTTTTTCTTCAGCGTGCGCGTGCCCAGGTCCAGCACGAACTGGCCGAACTCGAACGATTGCGGCGTCTCCGACGGCGCGCCGGGAATCTCGTCCGGACCGCGGCGGCGCAGCACCGCGCCGATGCGCGCCACCAGCTCGCGCGGGTTGAAGGGCTTGGGCAGGTAATCGTCGGCGCCCATCTCCAGGCCGACGATGCGGTCGACGTCCTCGCCTTTGGCGGTCAGCATGATGATCGGGGTCTGATCGCCGGCGCCGCGCAGGCGGCGGCAGATCGACAGGCCGTCTTCGCCGGGCAGCATCAGGTCCAGCACCAGCAGGTCGTAGCGCTCGCGCAGCCACAGCTTGTTCATCGCCGTCGCGCTTTCGGCGGTGAACACGTTGAACCCTTGTTCGGTCAGGTAGCGCCGCAGCAGATCGCGCAGGCGCACGTCATCGTCCACTACCATAATCTTGGCCTGGTGGCCATTCTGGGTGACGGTGGTGTTGCCGGATTCAGTCGTTGTGCTAGTCATTTGCTTGCCAGAGTTGGTATTTTGATGGTGCTATGGTAACGTCATATTCGTCGCACGAAAACGTTGGGAACAAGGCATTACAAAGTGTTACAAACTTTACCCAATTCGCCTTACCCCCTCGGTTAAAGCATCATACACTCTGGGCATAGATTCAGTTTTTTAGGAACGCCATGTTCATCGACCACAAAAAAATACACGCGGCAGCAAGCGCATCTTTTTGCGTTCGATCCCTCATGGGTTCCGTTTTGCTGTGCGGCGGTTTGCTGGGCGCAGCCATGGCGCATGCCGATCCCGGCGGCGAGCCGCAGCGCCGCGACCAGCAGCACGGCGCTGCGCGCGACCGTAGCGATGCGCGTGCGCCGGAGCAGCGCCAGGCGCCCGATCCGCGCAGCTTCGAAGCGCGCGCAGAAGAACAGCGCCGCGCCATGCAGGAAGCGAGCCGCAACGCGGAAATGAGCCGCCGCGTCGGCCGCATGACGCCGGATGAGCGCCGCGACCTGCGCCGCCAGATCAATGAAGCCGGCCAGGATATCTACGCCAATCCGCCGCGCCGGAATTAAATCCATAATGAAACCATACGATTGTTATTTGAATATTATTGGTTTGTATCAATAAATTCACAGTTGTATGGTTTCTTGTGTTGCTTCCCCTACTTTTTGCCTGGTCCGCGTGTAATATTAATTAATTACACGCAATGCCCTCCGGCAGACGCGTGCCGTTTGGAGGATGACCGTGGTTCAAGACCTTGCATCGGCGGCGCTACCCATCGGGTTGGTGAAGCGCGAGGACGGTATTTATATCGATCTGGGCCTGCCCAAGCCGGCGTTGATCGCCGCCGTCGGCCACGTTTTCCAATCCGGCTGCTATCTCGCCGAGCTCAATTATCCCGCCCTGATCAAGGCGCTCTACGACGTCGGTCCGGACTTGGGCGGCGTCGAGGCGGTGCGCATCGCCGCCGGCATGCGGCTGTTGGACGCGGGCCGCATCGGCCTGTACAAAAATCCCAAGATGGGGCGCGGCTACGCCGAGTACTACTTCGAGCTGCTGTACCTCGAGGAGGTGACGCTGCCCGACGGCACCGTGATCCCGGAACGCCCGGCGCGGCTCGATCTCGACGAATTCGTGGCCCACATGTGGAACAAGGGGATTCACTTCGGCATCGACATCGCGGCCGTGACGGCGGCCATCGCTTCGACCAAGCCTGACCGCATCACCTTCGCCACCGACCTGAAACCGGAGCCGGGCCAGGACGCCGCCGTGGTGGAAGTCTCGTCGGACCTGCATCGCAGCGATGCGCCCAAGGCGCGCGCCGATGGCCGCATCGACCTGCAAAGCTTCGAGAACCGCTTCCCGCAGATCAAGCAGAATATACGGCTGCTGAAAAAGCTGCCCGCCGTGCCGGGCCTGCCCGGCTTTGACCTGAGCGGGCGCATGACCGCGCCCGAGCCGCCCAAGGATCTGATACTTCGCTTCTACGCCGGCGATGGCACCGAGGCGCAGGAACTGGACGACGGCGAGTACCTGGTCTCCACGCGCGAGGGCTTCCTCAGCGTGGACGCCAAGTCCAACCGCATCTCGATCACCGACAAGATCGTCAGCACCGAGGGAGTGAGCGGGCGCACCACCGGCAACCTGGAACTGGCCGGCGCCTACGAGGAATACGGCGACGTGCAAGAACAGCGCGACGTCACCGGCGGCGACATCACGGTGCACGGCAACGTCTACGGCAATATCGTCTCGCGCGGCGGCACGGTGGTGCTGGACCAGAACGTCGTCAGCGGCAGCATCGACAACGTCGACGGTCCGATCAGCATCGCCGGCGTGGCGTCGAACTCCGTGATCCATACCGGCAACGGCAAGATCACCATCGCCCGCGCCGAGAACTGCGTCATCTCCGGCAGCAGCGTGAAGGTGATCGAGGCCTCCAATTGCGAGATCATCGCCGACGAGATCTTCATCGAGGTGGCCGAGGGCTGCGCCGTGGCCGGCCGCAACGTGGAAATCGAAAATGCCGGACCGCGCCGCCGTACCGAGATGGTGATCTATGTGCTGGTCAAGGACGTGACGCAGTTCGACCAGGAGATCGCCGAGCTCGATCTGCGCCTGGCCGCCTTCGCGCAGGCCAACCAGGCCAACCTTGACGAGATGGAGCGCATCGCGGCGCTGCCGGACGTACGCCGCTATCTGGCGCTGACGGCCAAGCTGCGCACGCAGGAGTTGACGCTGACGGCGGAACAGGGCCAGCACCTGCGCAAGATCTCCGGCGCGGTGGCGACCGAGCTGCAGGCGATCAATAAGCTCAAGCTCGATCTGCAGGCGGGCCAGACGCAGCACAAGCTGCTGTCGGACCGGCTGGCGCGCGCGATCGAGCAGAAGGCGGAGGCGGCCGGCATCGCGCGCTGCGGACTGCACAGGGTCAGCGGCGAGACGCTGGTGCGCACCATGCTGTTCACGGCCGACACCACGGCGCTGACGCAGCTGCCGCCCAGGGATATCAAGCAGCGCTTGCGCGGCACGCCGAGCGGCGGCGAACTGCTGTTTTCCGACAGTGCGGGATCGCTCGATTGGCACCTGACTACGCGCCGTTCGTGATAATCTTGCGCTAACATCAAAAAAGTGAAGGAGCTTCGCTCCGACGTACATCTTCCTGGGGACAGACTGTGTCAGACGACGCGACCACGCTTGAACAAACCGCGCCTGGCGATCTGCCTGCGGCGATCGTCAAGCGCGCCGACGGCGTCTACTTCGCAGCGGATGCCTCGGCAGTGGCGTGCCTGTCGGAGGTCAGCCAGGTCTTCCTCGGCAGCGCCTATTTCTCCGGTCTCGATTATGCGGTCTTCACCAAGATGCTGTACAACTGCGGCCCGGATCTGCCGGAGAGCCTGCGCGCCAAGCCGCTGCTGCGCTTCGCCGACAGCATCGAGCCTTTCCACGCGGCGCGGCGCGGCCTGTATAAGACCGTCAAGGTGATCAACGGCGAGGCGGAATACTATTTCGAGCCGGTGTTCTTCGAGGTGCCGGACATGCCGCCGCAGCCGGCGCGCCTGAACTTCGACGAATTCGTGTCCGACATGTGGGCCAAGGGCGTCCGCTTCGGCATCGATGCGCCGGCCGTGCGCGACGTCATCGCCACCGGGCGGCTGGCGCGCATCACCGTGGCGCGGCGGCTGAACGCGACGCCGGGCCGCGACGCCGCCATCGTCGAGGTGTCGCAGGATATCCACCGCAGCAACGCACCGCGAGAAATGTCGGACGGGCGGCTGGATCTGCAGGCGTTCCAGAACCGCTTCCCGCAGGTGAAACCCCACGTCAAGCTGCTGCGCAAGGTGCCGCGCGCGCCGGGCGTGCGCGGATTCGAGTTGTCAGGGCTGGTGCTGGAGCCGCCGGTGCCCAAGGATATCGAGCTGGCCAGCGTGGCCGGCGAGGGCACGGTGATCGAGAGCCTGCGCGACGGCGAGTTCCTGGTGTCGGCGGTGGAAGGCTTCCTCAGCGTGGACCCGGGCACCAAGCGCATTTCCATCGGTCCGAAGATCATCAGCCGCGAGGGCGTGAGCGCGCGCACCACCGGCAACCTGCAGCTGACCGGCGAGTACGAAGAGTTCGGCGACGTGCAGGAACAGCGTTCGGTCGAAGGCGGCAACATCACCATCCATGGCGACGTGTTCGGCAACATCAATTCGCGCGGCGGCGACATTCTCCTGAGCCGCAACCTGATGGGCGGCTCGGCCATCAACGTGGACGGCGGCATACGGGTGCGTGGCGTGGCGTCGGGCGCGGTGCTGCAGACGAAAAAAGGCGAGGTGGCGCTGGCGCGCGCGGAGAGCTGCATCATCTCCGGCACGCGGGTGGTGATCGGCGAGGCGAGCAACTGCGAGATCATGGCGGAGGAGGTCATCATCAAGGTGGCCGAGGGCTGCGCCATCGCCGCGCGCCGCATCGACATCGTGCACGCCGGCCCGCGCAAGAACAACGAGATGCTGCTTTACACGCTGGTGCCGGATACGTCCAAGTTCGACAAGAAGATCGCGGAGCTGCAGCCGAAGGTGGCGCAGGCCCTGCGCGAGGCCAGGGCGCGCAAGCAGGAGATGGACGAGATCACCGGTCAGACCGAAGTGCGCAACTACCTGACGCTGGCGACCCGCGTGCGCAAGCGCGAGGTGACGCTGACGCCCGAGCAGGAGCCCTTGTTCCACAAGATGGCGGCGGCGGTCGGCCCGTCGCTGCGTGCCGTGGCGAAGATCTCGCTGGCGATGAAGGCGGCGCAGGTGCAGCAGGAACAGGCGGAGGAAGAAGTCATCAAGGTGCAGCGGCAGAAGACGGCGGTGATGCGCGGGTCGCGCTGCTCGGTGCAGCTGCTGACCGGCGACGTGCTGCTGCGGACCATGAGCTTCGCGCCGGACGGCCCGGCCGCCCATGATCGTCCGGCCAAGGAAGTGAAGGCCAAGGTGCGCACCGCGGCGGCGGGCATGGAGAAGCTGTTCTCGGGCCATATAGGGCCTATCGACTGGCACCTCGAATCGGACTGACCGAGCGGACTAACTCCGGCGCAGCGCGGCGACCAGCTCGCGCGCGTAGGCGGGCAGGGCGTCGAGGTCGCGCACGCAGATCAGCAGCTTGCGGGCGGCCCAGTCATCCTTCAACTTTACGATGCGCAGATGTCCGGTGTCGTCGTTGCGGACGGCCGCCGCTTGCGGCAGCAGCGCCAGTCCGGCGCCGCTGGCCGCCATGCGGCACATCGCTTCGAAGCTGCGCAGCCGGATCTTGCAGTGCATCCTGTATCCCAGTTTGGCCGCCTGCTCGGCCGCGTGCCGCTGCAGCGCGCTGTCGCCGGCCATGCCGATGAAATCGTAGGCCAGCGCGTCGGCGAAGGCGACATGGCGCTTCCTGCCCAGTCGCCGCGCCAGCGGATGATCGCGCGCCATCGCCAGCACCAGCGGATCGTCGCGGAAGGCGAAGGTTTGCAGGGCCGATGTGTCGACGCTGTCGGCGGCGATGCCGATGTCGGCCGCGCCGTCGGTGACGGCTTGCACGACGTCGCGGCTGAGGCGTTCCTCCAGGTCGATGCTCAGTTGCGGATGGCTGGCGAGGAAGGCGGTCAGCGCGTCTGGCAGAAACTCGGTCATGGCGGAGGTGTTGCAGAGCAGGCGTACCTGGCCTTTGAGGCCGGAGGCGAATTGCGCCAGGTCGGCCTGCATGTCGTCCACTTGCCGGGCGACGGCGCGGGCGTGGTGCAGCAGCGCGCGGCCCGCCTCGGTGGGTTCGGCGCCGCGCCGGCCGCGCTGCAGCAGCGGTACGTTCAAGGCTTCTTCCATGCCGCGTACGCGTGCGCTGGCCGAGGGCAGCGCCAGGTGCGCCAGCCGCGCGCCGGCGGTGATGCTGCCGCTTTCCGCGATGTGGACGAACAGCTTGAGGTCGGTCAGGTCGAAGCGCATGGTATCAGCCTATGGATAATGCGAAGTCTGGCTCAGTATATTCCAGATTTTCAGGCGGGATGCGGGCGTGCAGAATGGCGGACATGGATACTTCTTTGATATTTGTGGGGCTGGTCTTCGTGCTGGCGGGGATGGTAAAGGGTGTGACCGGGATGGGTTTGCCGACGGTGGCCGTCGCGCTGCTGACGTTGCGGATGCCGCCGCTGGAGGCTGCGGCGCTGCTCATCGTGCCTTCGTCTGTAACGAATGTATGGCAACTGGCGGCCGGGCCCGCGCTGTATCCTCTATGGCAGCGCTTCCGGACGCTGCTCGGCGGCGTCTGCGCCGGCACCGCCATCGCCGGCACCGCAGCGGCCTGGCTGGCCGGCGCGGAGGGCGGCCAGGCAATCGCGGACCGCGCGGCGGGGGCTGTGCTTGGGCTGGCGCTGGTGGGCTATGGCTTGCTGGGCCTGACCGGGTGGCGCATGAAGGTGGCGGCGCGCCATCAGCGTTGGGCGGGGCCGCTGGCCGGCGCGGCGACCGGTGCGATGTCGGCCTTCACCGGCGTGTTCGTGATGCCGGTCGCTCCCTACCTGCAAGCGCTGGACCTGGACAAGGACGATCTGGTGCAGGCGCTGGGTATGACCTTCACCGTCGGCACGCTGGCGCTGGCCGTGATGCTGGCCTGTCGTGGCGAATGGAAGGCGTCGGGGGCTGGCGGCTCCATCCTGGCGCTGCTGCCCGCCGGTTGCGGCATGCTACTGGGCCAATGGCTGCGCGACCGCATGCATCCCGCCTTGTTCCGCCGCTGCTTCTTCGTCAGCCTGGTGGCGCTGGGCGCGCACCAGCTGCTGCGTATCGCTACAGGCTGACCTTGCCGCGCAATTGTTTGCGTTCGCCGTCCTTGGCCTTCCCGTCCAGGCGCTTGCGTTGCGAGCTGCGGGTCGGCTTGGTCGCGCGGCGCACGGCGGGCAGCACCTTCACGCTGTCGACCAATTCCTGCAGGCGCCGCAAGGCTTCCTCCTTGTTGGCCTCCTGGCTGCGCGATTGCTGCGCCTTCAGCACCACCACACCATCCTTGGTGATGCGCTGGTCGCGCATCGCCAGCATGCGTTCCTTGATATGCTCCGGCAGCGACGAATTGGCGATGTCGAAGCGCAGATGTACCGCGCTGGATACCTTGTTGACGTTCTGCCCACCCGGCCCCTGCGCACGAATGGCATTGAACTCCACTTCATTAATATCGATCACGACGAAAACCTCACCGGCTGCGACAGCGCCCAACACTCGCCTTCCGTTTCGTGAACGCGGCGCGACACCATATCGCGGAACAGCGGATGCGCCAGCGCCTCCTCGGTGCGCAGCACCGGCGACACGCAGCAATCGACATCGGCAAACGCCTCGATCCACTGTGCCAGCGTGCGCGCGGCAAAGATGGCCTCCAGTTCCGCCTTGACGGCCATCGCGTCATCGCCGCCTACCTGCTGGCCCAACTGCCAATGGCGCCCCTTCAGGTCCGGCCGTGCAAGCACATCGCAGCAGGCCTGCCAGAACTTCAGTTCCAGCGCGCCGACCGCCATGTGGCGCTCGTCGGCGGTGCGGTAGACGCTGTAGCAAGGCACGCCGCCGGTCAGCAGATCGCGGCCCGGCGCGACAGGCGCGCCGTTGTTGATGGCCATCAGCGGCATGATGTTATGCGCCAGCACCGCATCGGTCATCGACACATCGATGAAGCGGCCCGCGCTGCCCATCTTCACGGCCACCAGTGCCGCCAGGATGCCCTGCAAGGCCGATTGAGCGCCGCCCAACAGATCGCCCACCTGCAGATTGGGCAGCGCCGGCACGCCGTCGGCGCCGGCGTTCTGCTCCAGCATGCCGGCGTAGCCGATGAAATTGATATCGTGGCCGGCACGCTGCGAGAACGGACCATGCTGGCCGTAGCCTGAAATCGCGCACATCACCAGCTTCGGATTGCGCGTGCGCAGCGTGGCCCAGCCGAGGCCCAGCTTGTCCATCACGCCGGGGCGGAAGCTCTCGACCAGCACGTCGGCCGTCTCCACCATCGCCAGCAGCTGCTCGCGCTGGGTTGCGTCCTTCAGGTCCAGCCGCAGCAGGCGCTTGCCGCGATTGACGGCGACGAAGAACTGCGACACCTCCACGCGCACCGGTCCCATGGTGCGGGCGTAGTCGCCGGCGCCGGGGTCTTCGATCTTGATCACCTCCGCGCCCATGTCGGCCAGGTGCATGGTGGCGACGGGGCCGGGCAGCAGGCGTGTCAGATCGAGGACGCGGATGCCGGCGAGAGGAAAGTCTGGGTTCATCGGTACATTGTAGCAAACACGCATCACCGTGCCGGGAGAAGGTTGATACCCCTCAACGCCCGCAGCGGAGGGCGCGGTTAGGATGGCACATGCCTGTCACTGCACGTCCTGGACGAAAGGATCATCATGTCTTCTTCGATAACGCAAGCCGCGAGCACGTCGAGCCAGTATCTGGTGTTCCGGCTCGGCGGACTCGATTACGCGCTGGACTTCAGCAAGGTCCAGGAGCTGCGGCCCTTGCAGGCGCTGGAGCGGTTCTCGTCGGACGGGGAGATCATCAGCGGGGTAGTAGTCTCGCGCGGCGTGATCATGCCGATCGTCGACATGCGCATCGCCTTCGGACCAAGGCCGCCGGAGCACGATCCGCTGACGGACGTGATCATCCTCAAGCTGTCGAGCTGCGTGATGGGGATGGTGGTGGATGGGGTGACGGACATCGTGCCGCTGACGCTGGAACAGATCCAGCCGATAGCGGGCGCCGGCGCGGTGGACTACCTGCTCGGCTTGGGGGAGGTGGATGGGCGCCGCCTGATTGTGGTCGACATCGATAAGCTGATGTCGATCCGCAAAGTACAATTCGGCGCCCGCCAGGCTGCTTAGACCAACGCTTCCAACTGCTCCTGCAATTCCAGCCATTCCGCTTCCAGCTGACCCAGATCCTTGGTGAAGAAGCTCTGGTCCGCCAGCAGCTGTTTCAGCTTGGCCTTGTTGGCGGCGTCGTAAATCGACGACTCGCCCAGCTTCTCATCGACTTCCGCTTTCTGCGCGGCGCGCTTGGCGATTTGATCGTCCAGGCGCTTGATCTTCTGTTCCAGCGGCTTGCGCAGCGCGGCCAGGCGCTGGCGGTCTTCGGCCTGCTGGCGCTTCTGGTCCTTGCTGACCGCTGCCGGCGCAGGAGCTGCGGCCGGCGGCGCGACCGGCGAGGTCACAGGGAAGTCGGTCTTGTTGGCCTTGCCGGCGGCCGGCAGCACATCGGTGCCTTTACCCAGCTTGGTCTTGAACAGCCAATCCTTGTAGTCGTCCAGATCGCCGTCGAACGGCTGCAGCTTGCCGTCGGCGACGATGATGAATTCGTCGGTGGTGGCGCGCAGCAGGTGGCGATCGTGCGATACCACCACCAGCGTACCCTCGAACTGCGCCAGCGCTTCGGTCAGCGCCTCGCGGGTTTCCAGATCCAGGTGATTGGTCGGTTCATCGAGCAGCAGCAGGTTGGGGCGCTGCCAGACGATCAGCGCCAACGCCAGGCGGGCCTTCTCGCCGCCGGAGAACGGCGCGATCGAGCTGGTGACCATGGTGCCCGGGAAGTTGAAGCCGCCCAGGAAGTTGCGCAGTTCCTGTTCGCGTACGGTCGGCGCGATCTTCGCCAGGTGCCACAGCGGCGATTCGTCGTGACGCAGCATCTCTACCTGGTGCTGGGCGAAGTAGCCGATGTTCAGGCCCTTGCCGAGCGTGGCGTCGCCGGTCAGCGGCGCCAGTTCGCCGGCGATGGTCTTGATCAGCGTCGACTTACCGGCGCCGTTCACGCCCAGCAGGCCGATACGCTGGCCGATCTGCAGCGAGAATTTGATCTTGTTGACGATGGTCTTGTGGGTGATCTCGCCGGTCGCTTCGTCTTCGATCGCGTAGCCGGCGTTGACGTCTTCCATCACCAGCAGCGGATTCGGGGCGCTGAGCGGCTCGCGGAACTCGAACGAGAATTCGGCGGCGGCGCGCAGCGGCGCCAGTTCTTCCATCTTGGCCAGCGCCTTCATGCGGCTTTGCGCCTGGCGAGCCTTGGAGGCCTGCGCCTTGAAGCGGTTGACGAACGATTCCAGGTGGGCGCGCTTGCGCTGCTGCTTTTCCAGCGCGCCGGCGGCCAGGATCATCTGCGCGGCGCGCTGACGTTCGAAGGACGAGTAGTTGCCCGAGTAGCGTTTCAGCTTGCGCTCGTCGATGTGCACCACCACGTTCACCACTTCATCCAGGAAGTCGCGATCGTGGGAGATGATCAGCAGGGTGCCGGCGTAGCGTTTGAGCCAGTCTTCCAGCCAGATGATCGCGTCCAGATCCAGGTGGTTGGTCGGTTCATCGAGCAGCAGCAGGTCGGATGGGCACATCAGCGCCTGCGCCAGATTGAGGCGCATGCGCCAGCCGCCGGAGAAGCTGGCGACCGGTTGCTGCATCTGGTCGATGGTGAAGCCCAGGCCCAGCAGCAGCTGTTCGCCGCGCGACTGCACGGTGTAGGCGTCGGCGTCGGCCAGGGCGCTGTAGATCTCGCCGATGGCGATGCCGTTTTCGGTCGATTCAGGTTCGGATTCCAGGCGCGCCAGTTCCGCTTCCAGCTTGCGCAGGGTGACGTCGCCGTCGATGGCGTAGTCCAGCGCCGCGCGGTCCAGCGGTGGGGTTTCCTGCGCCACGTAAGCGACGCGCCATTTGGCCGGGAAGTCGATCTCGCCCTGGTCCGGGTGCAGCTCGCCGCGCATCATCGCGAACAGGCTGGATTTGCCGGCGCCGTTGGCGCCGATCAGGCCGATCTTGTCGCCGGGGTTGAGGGTGACATCGACCTGTTCCAGCAGCGGCTTCACACCGCGCATCAGGCTTACTTGAATAAAGCGAATCATATTGTTCTTCTACGGTGAACCCGGCAAACCGGGGTCGGACCCCGTGCGGGGTCCGACCCCAGCGTGCGGGGTGCGGGGTTGTTTACAGTTTCAGCTGGTCGGCGGTCAGCAGGAAGACCATGTCGTCGCCGTTGCTGGTGGTGAGCCAGGTCAGGCCCAGTTCACCGAATGCGGCTTCGGCGAATTCGCGCTCGTTGCCGATTTCGACGATCAGGATGCCGTCGTCGGTCAGGCGCTCGGCGGCGCCGGCGATGATCTTGCGCACCAGGTCCATGCCGTCCTTGCCGCCGTCGAGTGCCAGTTCAGGCTCGGCGCGGTATTCCATCGGCAGCTTGCTCATCGACGACGAGTTCACGTACGGCGGGTTGGTGATAATCAGGTCGTACTTCTTGTCCGGCACATTGGCGTACAGGTCGGACTGGATCAGCGTCAGGCGGTCTTCCAGCTTGTAGGTGGCGGCGTTTTTCTTCGCCACTTCCAGCGCGTCGGCCGAGATGTCGACCGCGTCGACGTGCGCGTCAGGGAAGGCGTCGGCCAGCATGATGGCCAGGCAGCCGGAGCCCGTGCACAGTTCCAGCACGTTGCTGATGTTCTCAGGCTCGTTGACCCACGGCGCGAAGTATTCGGGAATCAGCTCGGCGATAAAGGAGCGCGGCACGATGGTGCGCTCGTCGACGTAGAAGCTGTAAGTGCCCAGCCACGCCTCGTTGGTGATGTAGGCGGCCGGCACGCGTTCGTCGGTACGGCGCGCGATCACCGCCAGCACGGCCTCGATTTCCTCAGGCAGCAGCTTCGCGTCCAGGAACGGCTCCAGGCGGTCCAGCGGCAGCTTGAGCGTGTGCAGGATCAGGTAGGCGGCTTCGTCGAAGGCCTCGACGCTGCCGTGGCCGAAGAACAGCTTGGCGGTGTTGAAGCGGGTGACGGCATGGCGCAGCAGGTCGCGCGGCGTGGTGAAAGGAGTCGTGTTCATGGCTATCTCGGTAAAACAGTAATCGGTTTGCGCACGCCGCGCCGCTGTGCTTACGCCAGCAGGTTTTCCAGGGTTCGGCGGTAGATATTCTTCAGCGGATCGACAAAACGCAGCTCGATATGCTCGTCGATCTTGTGGATACTTGCGTTGGGAGGCCCGAATTCTATCACTTGAGGGCAGATCTGAGCGATAAACCGCCCATCCGAGGTGCCGCCGGTGGTCGAAAGCTCGGTATCGACGCCGGTTTCGGACTTGATCGCCGCCGACAGCGCGTCGCTCAGCGTGCCGCGCGGGGTCAGGAAGGGCAGGCCGCTCAGCGCCCATTTCAGGTCGTAGTGCAGCGCGTGCTTGTCCAGGATGGCGTGGACGCGGCGCTTGAGTTCCTCGTGCGTGCTGGCGGTCGAGAAGCGGAAGTTGAAGTCGATGACCATCTCGCCCGGGATCACGTTGTTCGCGCCCGTGCCGGCGTTAATGTTGGACATCTGCCAGGAGGTCGGCAGGTAGTACTCGTTGCCGTGGTCCCAGACCTCGGCCACCAGTTCGGCCAGCGCGGGCGCGGCCAGGTGGATCGGGTTGCGCGCCAGCTGCGGGTAGGCGATATGGCCCTGCACGCCCTTGATCGTCAGCTTGCCGGACAGCGAGCCGCGACGGCCGTTCTTGATCATGTCGCCCAGCGTCTCGTCGGAAGTCGGCTCGCCGACGATGCAGTAGTCCAGCGTCTCGCCGCGTTCCTTGAGCATATTGCAGACGATGACGGTACCGTCGGTGGCCGGGCCTTCCTCGTCGCTGGTGATCAGGAAGGCGATCGAGCCTTTGTGGTCGGCGTGGGCGGCGATGAACTCTTCGCAGGCCACCACGAAGGCGGCGATGGAGGTCTTCATGTCGGCGGCGCCGCGGCCATACAGTTTGCCGTCGCGGTGGGTCGGATTGAAGGGCAGCGAGCGCCATTGTTCGACAGGGCCGGTCGGCACCACGTCGGTATGGCCGGCGAACACTAGCACCGGCGAGGTCGTGCCCTTGCGCGCCCACAGGTTGGTGACGCCGTTCGATTCGATGGTCTCGCAGGCGAAGCCCAGCGGCGACAGCAGGTCGATCAGGTGCTGCTGGCAGCCCTTGTCGTCGGGGGTGACAGAGGAGAGGGCGATCAGCTTTTCGGTCAGCGCCAGGGTCTTGGATGGGGTCATTGGATCAGAGGTCGAAGATTTGTTTGTACTGGGCGTCGGAGAACGAGACGGCGAAGACGCCATTCTTGTCGAGCACCGGGCGTTTGATGACGGAAGGGTTCTCCAGCATCAGCGCGATAGCCGCTTCGTCGTCGACGATGGAAGCCTTGCGTTCATCGGACAGCGCGCGCCAGGTGGTGCCCTTGCGGTTCACCAGCACATCGCGCGACAGATGCTTGAGCCAGCCGGCGACGATCTCGCGCGTCAGGCCCTGCTTCTTGAAGTCGTGGAAGGTGAATTCCTGCTGCTGGTCCGTCAGCCACACGCGGGCTTTTTTGACGGTGTCGCAGTTGGGGATGCCGTAGAGAGTAGTCATGGAGTTATCAAGCGAGGATGATCGCCGGCAGTTCCGGCATAGCCGGACATTATAGCGCCTGAAGCCCGCCCAGGCCCGCCGGAGCGTTACATTTGGTGAGTAATAGGTCGATAAAAACCAATATCATCGGGCTTTCATTTTTACGATATCCACACGATGCAGACTTTTCGTTCCTCGCTGGTGATGCTGATGCTCTGCGCCTTTTCTCACCTCTCCCTCGCACAAGGTTTTCGTCTGGAGGACGGGTTTGATAACCAGAGCGTCAGCGACGTTTCTATCTCGCCCGACGGGAAGCATCTCGCGATACTAGGCAGTTCCAACAGAAATCGGGGCGTGATCATCATGGACGCAGACACGCGCGAATCGAGAATGGTCGTCGCAGGCGACTATCTTCGAAGGCCGTCCGCAGCGCGCTGGATCACCAACGATTTGATCGCGGTCCGATTTTATGACGAGGCTTTTTCATTCGATCTGCAGGGTAAACGGATTGCCGAACTGGGCGTCTCGGTTTTGCGCAAATCCAGACCGTCCGATCCCAATTCAACGCTGGTGTTGGTAACGCTGCTCAGCAACGTAATCAGTCTGGCGGAAGTGGATGCCAAGACTGGAGCGACGAAAAAATTTTCCTTCCCCATGTCGGGTGAGTTGATGAATTGGGCGTTTGACGATGCCGGCCGCCTGCGGGCGGTGACGCTGAAGAACGTGCCAATATGGACCGAGGGCACAACGGTGACGAACTGGTACCTGCCAGATGCTGGCGGAGATTGGGTCCAGCTGGCGCAAGCCGGCATCGCCGAGAGATATTGGGTGCCGGTGGCGATTCTCGCTGACGACAAGATGATGATCTCTTCCAATATCGGCCGCAATACCCGGGCGATGTTCAGTTATGACACGCGCAGCCGGCAAATCGGCGAAATGCTGATCGGACATCCGGACGAGGATCTTGACAGCGTCCGCGGCTCAACGCTGAGCAATCCGTCGTTGGTAATCACCGCTGGCATGAAGCCCGAACGATATTGGCTGGAGCCGCGCTGGTCGGCGGCGCAACGGTCCGTCGATAACGCCCTTCCGGGACGCATAAATGCCTTGTCGGGCGATCCGAAGGGGCGCTTGCTGGTGTTGTCCTGGAGTGATGTGGATCCAGGCTCCTGGTACCTGTTCGACATGAAGGAATCGAAGTTTGAATTGCTGGTGCGTTCGGCCCCCAAGATCGATCCCGAGAAGATGCGTAAAAAGGAAATCTTGAGCTACGCCGCCCGCGACGGGCTGCGCATTCCTGCATATTTGACGCGCCCAGCGGAGTCGAAGGGCGCGATGCCCACCGTGGTGCTGATTCACGGCGGCCCTTGGGTGCGCGACGGCTGGGAATGGGACTTGGAGGTCCAACTGCTGGCGGCGCACGGCTATGCCGTATTTCAGCCGCAGTTCCGAGGGTCGTCCGGCTTTGGGCGCAACTTCATGGAGGCGGGCTTTGGTCAGTGGGGTCTTGCCATGCAAGACGACATCACCGACGGTGTGCAATATCTGATCGGGAAAGGCATAGCGGATCCTCAGCGGATTTGTATTTACGGCGGTAGTTACGGCGGCTATGCCGCTCTTTGGGGCATGGTCAAAACGCCGCAGCTGTATCGATGCGGGATCAGTTTCGCGGGCGTTTCCGATATCGGGAATTTTTTGAGCGGCGGCTCTGATATCAACAGGGACATAGTCGGTCGGGAGCTCGCTCGCGCCTTCATCGGCGATATAAAACAGAAGGCGCAGCAGTTCGATGCGGTATCGCCGTTGAAACACGCCGATCAGGTACAGGCGCCGATCCTGCTGATACACGGATCGGAGGACCAGCGCGTGCCGGTATCGCATGCCAGGAATATGGCGCAAGCTTTGCAAAGTGCCGGCAAGCCGTATGAGTTCAAAGTGTTATATACGGGACATGGGCTGGGAGACTTCGATAGTCACGAAGAGTTCTACGGCCTGTTGTTCGGTTTCCTGGATAAATACATCGGATCCAAGCCGTCTCCTGCTGGGGACATAAAAACGGAAGAGACCTCAGCCCAGCACTGACTGGTCCCAGCGCCAGGCTTGCTGCAAGCGGGCTTGCAGGTAATCGGCGAAGGCGCGCACGCGCGGCGCCAGGTTGCGGCCGTGCGGGAAGATCGCTTGCAGCGGCGCGGTCGGCATCGAGTGGGTCGGCAGCACGCGTTGCAGGCGGCCGGCGAGGATGTCGTCGCCCACGTCCCAGATCGATTTGACGACGATGCCGGAGCCCTGCAGCGCCAGAGCGTGCGCCGCCTGGCCGTCGTTGGTGATCAGCGCGCCGGTGACGCGCACCGCCAGCTGCTCCTCGCCGAAGCGCCAGTCGGCGCGGCGCTGGTCGCCGATCAGGATGCAGCGGTGCTGGCCCAGTTCCTCCGGGTGGCTCGGCGTGCCGTATTGAGCGAGGTATGCCGGCGCCGCGCAGGCGACCCGGTAGTTGGGCGCCAGCCGGCGCGCCACCATCGTTGAACTTTCCAGATTGCCGAAGCGGATCGCCATGTCATGCCCGCTTTCCAGCAGGTTGAGCACCGCATCGCTCAGGTCCAGCTGCACCGTCAGTTGCGGATGCTGGCGCTGGAAGTCGGCGACGATGGGGACGATGTGGCGGCGGCCGAATTCCCCCGGCGCGGTCACCCGCAGCAGGCCGCTCACTTCGCCGCGACTGTTCGACAGCATCGATTCGGCGTGTTCGATCTCTTCCAGGATGCGCAGCACCCGCGCATGAAACAGCGCGCCGTCTTCGGTCAGGGCCTGCCGCCGCGTCGTGCGCTGCAGCAGCCGCACGCCGATGCTCTTCTCCAGCTGCGCCATGCGCTTGCTGACCACCGACAGCGGCAGATCCAGTTCCCGGGCTGCGGCCGACATGCTGCCGGCGCTGACAATACGGGCAAAAGCGGCGAGGGCGGGCAGGTCGTCGATCATGTTCGGCTCATTATTCGCGAATTGGAGAATATCTATCTCTGGACGCAGGCTATTTCGCGCGCCGGAAGGCTCCTATTATAGACACATCGACCACCCAACTATTGCTGAAGGAGAGATGATGGAGCACGAGAACAACACTAGCCGCCGTAACTTCCTGGGCCAGGCCGGCGCTTTGGCCGCCGGCGGACTGCTGGCGCAAGCCGCCGGCGCGCAGACCGCGACGCCTTCTGCCGCCGCACCTGCGGCAGCCACCGGCGAATTCTGGCCGGGCGGCGCGCGCCTGGCGATTTCGATCTCGATGCAGTTCGAGGCCGGCGGCCAGCCAGCCAAGGGTACGGACAGCCCATTCCCCAAGGTCGATTTCCCCGCCAGCGTGCCGGCCGACCTGGTCACCAACACCTGGTTCGCCTACGGCTATCGCGAGGGCATCCCGCGCATGCTGGACCTGTGGGACAAGCACGGCGTCAAGGTGACGTCGCACATGATCGGCGAGGCGGCGCGCCGTCATCCGAAGCTGGCGCAGGAGATCGTGAAGCGCGGCCATGAGGCGGCGGGCCACGGCCCGCGCTGGAGTTCGCAGTACGCGATGAATCGCGCGCAGGAGCGCCAGTTCCTGCTCGAAGGCGCCGACATGGTCGAGCAGGTGACCGGCCAGCGCCCAACCGGCTACAACTGCAACTGGCTGCGTCGCGGTCCGAACACGCTGTCGTTGCTCCAAGAGCTGGGCTACACCTATCACATCGATGACCTGAGCCGCGACGAGCCGTTCATCGAACAGGTCAACGGCAAGGACTTCATGGTCGTGCCTTACACGCTGCGTAACAACGACATTCTGCTGATTGAAGGCCGCAATTATTCGCCGAGCCAGTTCCTTGAGCAGATCAAGCTGGACTTCGATCAGCTGTATGAAGAAGGCGCGACGCGCCGCCGCATGATGTCCGTCAGCGCGCATGACCGCATCAGCGGCTCGCCGCAGATGGTCAAGGTGTGGGACGAGTTCCTGCGCTACGCCAAATCGCATCCGGGCGTCATCTTCATGCGCAAGGACGAAATCGCACGCTACGCGGCCAGCAGCCGCAACACGCTGCGCGAAACCGAAACCATTTAATTCAGGAGTCCATCATGAGCAAACTCGAAGGTAAAAAAGTACTGGTCGTTGGCGGCAGCTCGGGCATCGGCGCGGCGGCGGCCAAGGCGCTGGCGGAACTGGGCGCGGAGGTGACCATCGCTTCTCGCGATCCGGCCAAATTGCAGGCGGCCGCAGAACGCATTGGTGGTGCGGTGCGCACCGCCGTCCTCGATACCACCAACGATGCAGGCGTGGAGGCGTTCTTCGCCGCGCAAGGTGAGTTCGATCACGTGGTCGTCTCGGCCGCGCAAACGGCGTCCGGCCCGGTACAGAAGCTGCCGCTGGTCGACGCGTATGCTTCCATGAACAGCAAATTCTGGGGCGCCTATCGCGTGGCGCGTGCGGCGAAGATCGCTGCAGGCGGTTCGCTGACGATGGTGTCGGGCTTCCTCGCCGAGCGTCCGAGCAAGACCTCGGTACTGCAGGGCGCGATCAACGCGGCGCTGGATTCGCTGGCGCGCGGCTTGGCGCTGGAGCTGTCGCCGGTGCGGGTGAATACGGTGTCGCCGGGATTGATCGCCACCGAGCTGTGGTCGCGCATGACCGAGGAAGCGCGTACAGCCATGTTTGAAGGCGCGGCGGCGCGCTTGCCGGCGAAGCGCGTCGGCCAGCCGGAAGATATCGCCAATGCGATTGTTTATTTGGTGACGACGCCGTTCGCAACCGGCTCAACGGTGCTGTTGGACGGCGGCGGCGTGATCGCCTAAGCGTCAGGTATTGAGGGTGAACTCGGTGAAGGACGCCTCGTCGGCGCCCTTGGCCGGGGCTTGTGGCTCTTCCTTGGCGGTCTTGCTGTCAGGTCCGTTATTCAGGAGCCACAGCAGGTTGGTCGCGGAATCGGCGTTGGCTAGCGCTTCGTCCTGGCTGATCAGGCCATCCTGCACCAGCTTGAGCAAGGCAAGTTCGAACGATTGCGAGCCGGGCGACATGCTCTTCTCCATCGCTTCCTTGATCTGGCCGATTTCGCCTTTTTCGATCAGGTCGGAGATGTAGCGGGTGTTGACCATGACTTCGACCGCCGCCGTGCGCGTGCCGCCGTTGATCGAGCGGACCAGCCGCTGCGAGACGATGGCCTTCACCGTCGATGACAAATCCTGCAGCAGCGCGGCGCGGTTCTCGATGGGGTAAAAACTGATGATACGGTTTAGCGCGTTGTAGCTGTTATTGGCGTGCAGGGTGGCCAGCACCAGGTGGCCCGACTGCGCGTAGGCCAGCGCCGCCGCCATGGTCTCCTTGTCGCGGATCTCGCCGATCAGGATGCAGTCCGGCGCCTGGCGCATCGAGTTGCGCAGCGCGGTGTAGAAGTCCTTGGCGTCGCTGCCGATCTCGCGCTGGTTGACGATGGATTTCTTATTCTTGAACAGGTACTCGATCGGATCTTCCAGCGTCAGGATATGGCCGGAGCGCAGTTCGTTGCGGTGATCGAGCATCGAGGCGATGGTGGTGGACTTGCCGGAGCCGGTCGAGCCGACCAGCAGCAGCAGGCCGCGCTTTTCCATGATCAGGTCCGCCAGCACGGGCGGCAGCTGCAGGTCGGCCAGCACCGGGATGGTGGCGGGCACGAAGCGGAACACGGCGGAGATGCTGCCGCGCTGCTTGAACGCGGACAGGCGGAAGCGCCCCAGGTTCGGCACCGACACGCCCATGTTCAGCTCATTGGTCGCGGCCAGTTCCTCCATCTGCGCCGGCGTGGCGATTTCCGCCAGCAGCGAGTGGATGTTGTCCGGTTCGAGTTTTTGCTGGTTGATGGGGATCAGGTTGCCGTTGATTTTGATGTGTACCGGCGAATTCACCGCGAAGAACATGTCCGACGCGTTTTTTTCCTTCATCAGCTGGAACAGGCGGTCCATTGCCATGGCACTCTCCTCAGTTTTTACCCCAGAACCTTGATGCCGGGGTCGGACCCGCAGGGTCCGACCCCCTGCCATTGCTTTAGCCGGCGGCCGCAGCTCCGCCGCAGGGTCTGACCCCGAACGGGGTCTGACCCAGGTTGGCCGTGCGGGTTCAGATACCGCGCAGCAGTTCGTTGATGCCGGTCTTGGCGCGGGTCTTGGCGTCCACACGCTTGACGATCACCGCGCAGTACAACGAGTACTTGCCGTCTTCCGATGGCAGGTTGCCCGACACGACGACCGAACCCGCAGGCACGCGGCCGTAGGTCACTTCGCCGGTGGCGCGGTCGTAGATCTTGGTCGACTGGCCGATGTACACGCCCATCGAGATCACCGAGTTCTCTTCGACGATGACGCCTTCGACGATCTCCGAACGCGCGCCGATGAAGCAGTTGTCTTCGATGATGGTCGGATTGGCCTGCATCGGTTCCAGCACGCCGCCGATGCCGACGCCGCCGGACAGGTGGACGTTCTTACCGATCTGCGCGCACGAACCGACGGTGGCCCAGGTGTCGACCATCGCGCCTTCATCGACGTAGGCGCCGATGTTGACGTAGGAAGGCATCAGCACCACGTTCTTGGCGATGAAGGAGCCGCGGCGCGCCACGGCAGGCGGCACCACGCGGAAGCCGCCCTTGGCGAAATCTTCGGCGGTGTAGTTGGCGAACTTGGTCGGGACCTTGTCGTAGAACTGCATGGTGCCGTCGGACGGCATCTGCACGTTGTTCTCCAGGCGGAAGGACAGCAGCACGGCTTTCTTGACCCACTGGTTGACCACCCAGTCGCCGCTGGTTTTTTCAGCCACGCGGATGGTGCCCGCGTCCAGGCCCGCGATCACGTGCGAGACCGCGTCGCGCAGTTCGGCGGCGCCGTTGGCCGGGTTGATGTTGGCGCGGTCTTCCCATGCCTGGTCGATGATGTTCTGGAGTTGTTGGGTCATGATTTACTCTTATTTGTTAAGGGACTTGCAGAATTGGACGATGCGCCGCGCCGCTTCCAGGCCTTCTTCCGTCTCGGCGACCAGCGCCATGCGGATGCGGTTGCGGCCCGGGTTGGCGCCGTGGGCGTCGCGCGCCAGGTAGCTGCCCGGCAGTACCGTGACATTATATTCGGCGTACAGGCGCTGGGCGAATTCGGTGTCCGACAAGCCGGTCCGGCTGACGTCGGCCCACAGGTAGAAGCCGGCGTCCGGCAGTTCGACCTGCAGCACCTCCTGCAGCAGCGGCGTGATGGCGCTGAATTTGGCGCGGTATTGTTCGCGGTTCTGTTCGACGTGGGTCTCGTCGTTCCAGGCCGCGACCGACGCAGCCTGCACGGAAGGGCTCATGGCGCCGCCGTGATAGGTGCGGTACAACAGGAATTTTTTCAGCACGTCGGCGTCGCCGGCGACGAAGCCCGAGCGCATGCCCGGCACGTTGGAGCGCTTCGACAGGCTGCTGAACACCACCAGCCGCGCATACGGCTTGTCGATGCTGGCCAGGCCGAGGATGCGGGCCGCTTCCATCGCGCCCAGCGGGCCCTTGTCGCCGTGGTAGATCTCGGAGTAGCACTCGTCGGCGGCGATGATGAAGTTGTAGCGCTCGGACAGGGCGAACAGGTTCTCCCAGTCGGTCAGCGTCAGCACGGCGCCGGTCGGGTTGCCCGGGGAGCAGAGGAACAGCAGCGAGACGCGCTCCCACACCGAGGCGGGGATGCTGTCGTAGTCGCAGCCGAAGTTGCGGGCCGGGTCGGAGTTGACAAAGTACGGCTCGGCGCCGGCCAAGTAGGCCGCGCCTTCGTAGATCTGGTAGAACGGGTTCGGGCACACCACAAGCGACTTGGCGGCCGGGTCGATCACGGTCTGCGCCAACGCGAACAGCGCCTCGCGCGAGCCGTTCACCGGCAGCACCTGTGTGGCCGGGTTCAGCGGCGGCAGGCCGTAGCGGCGTTCCAGCCAGCCGGCGATGGCGCCGCGCAGCGCGTCCGAGCCGATGGTGGTCGGGTAGGTGGCCAGGCCATCGACGTTATCGATCAGCGCCTGCTGGATGAACTTGGGCGTCGGATGCTTGGGCTCACCCATGCCAAGGCTGATGGCCTTGTGCTTCGGGCTGGAGCTCACCTGCGCGAACAGCTGGCGCAGTTTTTCAAACGGATAGGGTTGCAGCTTTTCGAGATGTGGATTCACGTGGCGGGACCGGGTGCGGATCGTTGAAAAAGAGTGCGGTTCAGGAGGGGATTATAGCGCCTCCACCCCTGTGCGGCCATCCATGCTAAATTATTAAAATAATCGGATTGCTAATCGCGAGGGCGGCACATGGAACAAAACGACACGGCGCTGGGCCAGGAGGTCAGCCGGCGGGTGATGGCTCTGCGGCTGTTGACCGGGCTGGCGCAGGGCGCGCTGCTGTATTGGCTCTACCGCGCCGGCAAGGACGGTTTCTGGCCCGCCTCGGCGCCTTACGTGATGATCCCCTTGTTCATACTTGGCCTGATGCTGCCGGCGGTGCTGATTTCGAGCCTTGGCCACATGGCGCCGAAGAAGACCGCGCTATGGGCGCTGGCCATCGGCGCGGTGCTGGTGCTGCTGTCGCTGCACGACGCGTGGCGCGCGGTGGACGCTGGCACCACCAGCGGCGGCTTCCGTGGCAGCGGCTTTTACGACCGGCCGGAGCGCTTCATGCCTTCTTGGGCGCTGCTGCAGTTTAGCGCGGTATTTGTCTACATCGCCCATGCGCTGGCGATGGCGGCGGCGCTGGACAAGCGCCGCATCGCCAGCTACACCAGCTACTTTGAGACGGCCTGGAAGCTGGCAGTGCAGCTGATGTTCTCCGTGTTCTTCGTCGGCGCGTTGTGGCTGGTGCTGGCGATGGGAGCCGGGCTGTTCTCGATGGTCAAGCTGGACTTCTTCAAGGAGCTGCTGCAAAAATCCTGGTTTGTGGTGCCGGTGGTCTGCTTCGCCTTTTCCTGCGCGATGCACATCACCGATGTGCGGCCTTCCATCGTGCGCGGCATCCGCACGCTGCTACTGGTGCTGCTGTCTTGGATACTGCCGGTGGCGACGCTGATTATCTGCGGCTTCCTGTGCAGCCTTCCGTTCACGGGGCTGGAGGTATTGTGGAGCACCCGCCACGCGACGGCGCTGCTGCTGGCCGCGGTCGCGATGCTGGTGGTGCTGATCAACGCGGCGTTCCAGAACGGCGACGCCAAGGCGGCGCTGGCGATCCGCGTCAGCGCCCGCACGGCGGCGATCGTGATCCTGCCGCTGACGCTCGTCGCCATTTATGCGCTGGGACTGCGCGTTCACGATTACGGCTGGACCACGGACCGCATTGTCGCGGCGGCGTCCCTGGTGGTGGCCAGCTGCTACGCGATAGGCTATCAATGGGCGGCGCACAGCTACGACACCTGGCTGTGTCCCATCGCCAGGGTGAATATCGCGACCGCCTTCGTGGTGCTGGCGGTGCTGTTGGCGCTATTCACGCCGATCGCCGATCCGGCGCGCATCTCGGTCAATAACCAGATGGCGCGCCTGGCCAGCGGCCGCACGCCGCCGGAGAAGTTCGATTTCCGCTATCTGAGGTTCGAGGGCCAGCGTTACGGGCAGGCCGCCCTGGCACAGCTGGCGCGCTCGGACGTAAAGCTGGTCAGCGAGAGGGCTGCTGCGGCATTGAAGATGACCAACCGCTGGGATGGCGACAAGTCGTTGCTCACGCCGGCCTGGATCGGCGCCAACGTCAAGGTCTGGCCGGAAGGCGCGAAGCTGCCGGACAGCTTCGTCGCGCAGAAATGGGCGGATCTGCCGATTATCCAGCAGCCGCCATGCCTGCAGGCGGAGGAGCGCCAATGCGAGGCCTTGGTGCTGGACGCGGACGGCGACGGCAAGCCGGAGGTGATGCTGTTCGGCGCCGGATATTCGCATGGCGTGCTGTATGCCGAGGACCAATCAGGCAAGTGGCTGATGGCGGGACACCTGAACGGGGGCGGTTGCGGCGATCTGCGCGCCCAATTGAGAGCGGGGCAGTTCGCGCTGTCGGCCGCGCGCTGGAAGGCGCTCGACATCGCGGGCGTGCGGCTGCAATTCGTGCCCGAGTTCACGCCTGAAGACTGCAAGGCGTTGAAGGCTGCGCGCTAGCCGGCGCGCAGCTTCGGTATCACGCGGCTTTGAGCAGCGCCTGCGGCTTGCTCCAGACCTGCTGCGCCACGCGCATCATGTTGCGACCCAGGACCAGCGCCACATCCGATTCGCTCATGCCGACCTTGCGCAGGGCGGCCGGCAGCTCGCGCCAGACTTCGGGCGGCGTAAAGCTCGGCGGCTTGTCCATGCTGTAGCCGGCCGACGCCGGCCACCAATATGACGGATCGAAATCGCCCGGCGGCGTGTCGTCCAGGCCCGGTTGCTGGAAGCAGATATCGAGGCCGATGCCGGCATGCGCGACGCCAACCAGGTCGGCGATGTATGCGACGTGGCGCGCGACGTCGTCGGCGCCGGGCTGCTCGCTGCCGAGGAAGAACGACAGGCCCGATACGCACACCACGCCGCCGGTGGCGGCGCAGGCGCGGATCTGTTCATCGGTGACGTTGCGGCCGTGCTGCACCAGCGTGTACGGATTGGCGTGGCTGAAGATCACCGGCTGCGCCGAGGCGCCCATGATATCGAGGCTGCACAGGCGGCCCGTGTGCGAGCAGTCCATCAGCATGCCGGCGCGGTTGACCGCTTCGACCATGCTGTGGCCCAGCGAGGTCAGGCCGCGCGGCGCGTCATGGCAGCCGTCGGCGACGCTGTTGTTGCGGTTGTAGGCGAAGTGGATCTGGCGCACGCCCAGCTGCGCGTACAGCGCGACCATCTCCGGCTGCTCCAGCAGCGGCAGCGCGCCTTCGAGGTCGAAGCTAATGGCGATGCGGCCGTCGGCGGCAGCCTGAATGATGTCGTCGACGCTGGAGACCAGCACGTAGCGCTCCGGATCGGCGGCGATGGTGGCGCGGTAGCCGGCGATCACCGACATCACTTGCAAGATGGGATTCATGTCGGCGCCGACGTTCAGCGATACGTAGTTCACCCCGGCGGCGTGCAGCCGGCGGACGGGCGTGAAATCGGCTTGCGGATGTTGCGGCAGGCAGGCGTGGGCGTCCCAATTGATCATGGCGTTTTTCTTTATCAAATAAGCTATTTTGCATGATAATAGAGGGAGTGTCTAACCGGGGATTTACATGCGCGCCTCATTGTTGCTGCTGTCCGTCTTGTCCGTGGCTGCCTTTGCCGGCGAGGCGAAGAAGGATCCTTATCTGGATGCGCCGCCCAACGCCGTCGATCTGCAAGGCCGGGCCGATCCCGCCGTCCGCAAGATCGTCGCCGAGGTGCTGGCGGCCGAGGCGCAGCCGCTGCCGACCTACACCACCAGCGTCGCATTCAGCGCCCCCAGGTCCGACGTCATGACCGCTGCCTTCATCGAGGCCAAGGTGCCAGACTGCCTGCATTCGGAGGGATTGAAGCGGCAGCCGACGTTTTTCATGACCGGCCTTATGGCCCTGCCGTTCATCCCCATCGCCAAGCTGCGGGGGAAATGCATTTAGTTTGCTTTATACTGGCGGCTTCTACTCATAACTAAGGCCGTCATGTCTTTTTCTTCGCTGGGCCTTGCACCCTCAATCGTCAACGCCGTGACCGAAATCGGTTACCAGGAGCCGACCGCCATCCAGAGCGCCGCCATTCCCGCCATTCTGCGCGGCGAGGACGTGCTGGGCGCCGCGCAGACCGGCTCCGGCAAGACCGCCGCGTTCGCGCTGCCGATGCTGCAGGCGCTGCTGGACAACCGCAGCGGCGCGCGCCAGCTGCATGGCCTGATCCTGGTGCCGACGCGCGAACTTGCGGCGCAGGTCGGCGAATCGATCCGCAAGCTGGCGTCGCATCTGCCGATGCAGGTGAAGGTGTCGATCGTCTTCGGCGGCGTGTCGATCAATCCGCAGATGATGGCGCTGCGCGGCGGCGCCGACATCGTCGTCGCCACGCCGGGTCGGCTGCTGGACCTGATCGACCACAACGCGCTGAAGATTTCGCGCACGGCGATGCTGGTGCTCGACGAGGCGGACCGCCTGCTCGACCTGGGCTTCAGCGAGGAATTGAACCGTATCCTGGAACTGCTGCCGACGCAGCGCCAGAACCTGTTCTTCTCGGCGACCTTCCCGCCGGCGGTGCAGGCGCTGGCCGACGGCATGCTGCATCAGCCGGCGCGCATCGAGGTGCTCTCCGAGCCGGCCAGCAAGCCGGACATCCTGCAGCGCGCGATCAAGGTCGATGTGCCGCGCCGGACCATGCTGCTCAAGCATCTGATCCAGGAGCACAAGTGGAGCAGGGTGCTGGTGTTCGTGGCGACCAAGTACGCGGCCGAGCATGTGGCCGATAAGCTGAACCGCAACGGCATCCGCGCCGGCGCCTTCCATGGTGAATTTAGCCAGGGCGCCCGCACCGAAGTACTGGGCGACTTCAAGGCCAGCCGCCTGCAGGTGCTGGTGGCGACCGATGTGGCGGCGCGCGGCATCGACATCGCGCGGCTGCCGGCGGTGGTCAACTATGATTTGCCTCGGTCGGCGGTCGACTACACGCACCGTATCGGCCGCACCGGCCGCGCCGGCGAGAGCGGCGTGGCGATCAGCTTCGTCAGCGCGGAGACGGAGCAGCATTTCCGTTTGATCGAGAAGCGCCAGGACATTCTGCTGCCGCGCGAGGAGATCGCCGGCTTCGAGGCGGTGGAGACGCTGCCGCCGCTTCCGGCCGGTTCGGTGACCGATACCGTCAACGGCGGCATCAAGGGCGCGCGCAAGAGCAAGAAGGACAAGCTGCGCGAAGCCGCCGCAGCAGCCGGCGAACAAGCCGGCTAGCCTGCTGCGGGGCGGTATAGCTTGCGGTAGGCTGATGGGGACACGCGCAGCGCGGCGCGGAAGTGCTGGCGCAGCGACAGCGCCGAGCCGAAGCCCGCCTCCTGCGCGACCATCTCGATCGATACCTCGCTGCTCTCCAGCAGGTGCTGCGCGTGCGCCACGCGCTGATTCAACAGCCATTGCTTGAACGAGGTGCCGGTGGCGTCGCGGAAGTGGCGCGTGAAATTCCGGCGGCTCATCAGCGCGCGCTCGGCCAGCGCGTCGATGCTGTGATTGTCCGCCAGATGGCTGCCGACCCACGCCAGCACCTGCGAGAACCTATCATCGCTGCCGCTGACCGGCAGCGGGCGCTCGATGAACTGCGCCTGGCCTCCCTGCCGGTGCGGCGCCACCACCATATAGCGCGCCACGCGATTGGCGATCTCCGCCCCGGCTAACTGGCGCAGCAGGTGCAGGCAGCAGTCCAGCCCCGCCGCCACGCCGGCCGACGTCACCACATCTCCATCATCGACATACAGCACATCGCGGTCGACGCGCACTTGAGGGTGGCGTTGGTGCAGCGTATCGGCACTGGCCCAGTGGGTGGTGGCGGTCTGGCCGTCCAGCAGGCCCGCCTCGGCCAGCGGGAAGGCGCCGAGGCACAGTCCCACCATGCGTGCGCCGCGCTTGTGCGCCTTGCGCAGCGCCTGCAGCAGGGCCTCCGGCGCCGGGCGGCAGTCGTCGTGCCAGGACGGCATGATGACGATGTCGGCGCTGCCCAGCGCCTTCAGGCCGTAGGCGGTGGCGATGTCGAAGCCGGCGGTGGTGCGCAGCGGCGCGGGATCGGCCGCGCAGATGCGCACCTCGAAGCTGGCTGCCTCGGAGTCCGAGTGCGGCGACCCGAATACCAGAGACGGCACCGACAGGTGGAACGGCGTGATCCCGTCGAAGGCGATGACGGCGACTTTCAGGTGTTTTTTTGACATGGCCCGATTATATCGCATGGCGGCCTTCAGGCCACTGTTGGCGACTGCCGTGGCGGCGCACAATGGACTCATTCGCACTTCAACCCCAAAGGAGAATCCCATGTCTACCGCCCCACGCCGCGCCCTGATCGTGATCGACGTACAGAACGAATACTTCACCGGCAACCTGCCGATCGAGTATCCGCCGGTTGATGTCTCGCTGCCGAATATTTTACAGGCGATGGATGCGGCGCGCGCCGCCGGCGTGCCGGTGGTGGTGGTCCAGCACGATCTGCCGGAAGGCGCGCCGATCTTCGCCAAGGGGTCGCCGGGCTGGCAGCTGCATCCCAGCATCGCCGAGCGTCCACGCGATCACTTGATCAACAAGACCTGGGCCAGCACCTACACCGGCACCGATTTGCAGGAGTGGCTGACGGCCAACGCGATCGACACCATCGCCATCGCCGGCTACATGACGCACAACTGCAATGCATCCACGATCTACGAGGCGGCGCACAAGGGCATGGGCGTGGAGTACCTGTCCGATGCGACCGGATCGCCGGCCTACGAGAACGCGGCCGGCAAGGCCAGCGCGGAAGAGATCCATCGCGTCTACAGCACCGTGTTCCATTCGAACTTCGCAGCGGTGGCGACGACCAGCGACTGGGTGGCCGCGATGCGCGAAGGCCGCGTGCTGGAGAAGGACAATATCTACCTGTCCAACCTGCGCACGCGCGCTTAACCGCCGACGCGTTTTGGATTGTGGCCTTGCTTCTTCAGCTCTTCCATCACGCGTTCGCAATGGTCGCCCTGGATTTCGATGACGCCGTCCTTGACGGTGCCGCCGGAGCCGACGGCGCTGCGCAGCTGCTTGCCCAGCAATGCCAGCGCCATCGCGTCCAGCGCGAGGCCGCGCACCAGCGTGACGGTCTTGCCGCCGCGCCCCTTCGATTCGCGCGCGACCTTGACGTTGCCGTCGCCGGCCGGCTTGGCCTTGGCGGCGGATTTGCAGGCGCAGTCGCTCAGCGGCTTGCGGCAGTCGGGGCACATGCGGCCCGTTTCGGTGGAGTAGACGAGGCTCATGGGCGGTCTTTCAGCAGTCGGCTCATAAGGATATCGAAGAAGCGTTGTTGGTCGGAGGCGAGGCAGACGGCGGCGTTCGGCGCGCCGGCCTGTTCGCGGGTGTAGCCTTCATTGTCGACGGCGATGCGCAGCGGCGTGGTCGGGCAGGATCGCGGATCGATCAGCCAGGTCACCGGCACCACCCGGGCGCGCCGGCACGTATTGCGATTTGCGGTAGCCGGCGCGCACCGAGCCGCCCATCATGGCGACCTGTTTCAGTTTGCCGAAAGTGGCCGGGTCGCGCTCGATGGCGGCGCCGACGTTGGTCAGCGGGCCGAGGGCCAGCAGCGTGATCTGGCCGGGCTGGCGCCTGATCTGGTCCAGCATGAAGTCGACGGCGTCGATGCGGGCGGGCAGCTTGCCGCGCTGTGCGTAGCGTGCTTGCGTGAACGGTTGCGGGTTGCCGCTGGTGCGGATGCCCTGCGCGACCGAGATCTGGCTATGGCCTGTTTCGCGGAGCATGCGCTCCAGCAGTTGCGCGCGCAGGGCGGTGTCGCCCCAGGCGGTGGTGATGCCGACGATGTCGCTCTCGGGACTTTGCAGCAGCAGGGCCAGCGCGAAAGCGTCGTCGATGTCGTCGCCGATGTCCATGTCGACGATCACCTTCTGCGGCGCGGCTTGCGCGAACATGGCGCAGCAGAGCGCCAGCATCGAAAACAGCCCGCGCAGCAGGCGGGGGGGTGAGTAAGTCATTTAAAACCTCGCTTCGTCGAAGGCGAGATTCTAGCAGAGCGGTTATTGACGCTCGAGCTGCCGCAGCGTGGCCGGCACGATTAGCCGGTGAACCGGCGCGACAAACAGCATGTAGACGCGTCCCAGCATATTGTGCGTGTGGACCACGGTGCTGACGGCGACCCGGTCGTTCAACTTGCAGACCGAGACTTCAACATTGAGATGCTTGTCGGCGTCGCCGAGTATCACTTCGTGTTCGCTGAGGTAGCGGATGGAGAATATGCCGACCCGGTCGCCGACGCGGTAATCGCCGGCCGGCTTGCCGGCTTTGAAGTCGCCCAGGTGTCCGAGGTTTTTCAGGCCGACGAATTGCACGATGCGGTTGCGTAGCGCCATCAGCGTATTGACCCACTCCGGCGTGGCGGCCACCACTTGCAGGTAGAGCGCCAGTGCGGATTCGTCGGTCGGCATAATCGCCGTCTCGTAGCAGTCGTAAAAGTCGGCGCCGGGCAGGCGCTTGGCGATCTCGCTTTGCGGCGGGACCTGGGTCGTGGCGATCGATATGGCCATGGCGGGTCAGGGCTTGTCGCCTACGAGGGCGATGCGGCGCTTGATGCGCTGGGCTTCGACGTCGTCGCCGGATTTTTCGGCGCGCATCGCTTGCACGCCTAGCCATGCAAGCAGCGGCCGGCGCCAGCCTTGGGCGGAGGCGGTGTCCACGGCGTCGGCCAGCGTTTGCGGGCTGGCTTTGCCGGCGCGTAGCAGCACGCCGCTGGCCACCAGTTTCGACAGCGGGTCGGCGATGGCCTGTGCCGCGCTGGCGGCCGCCGCGTCGCTCGCCGCGGCGGCGACGGCTTTGTGCTGTTCGGGCAGAAGCGCGGCGTCGGCTGCGGTGGCGCTGCCGGCCAGGTAGGCGGCGTAGGCGCGGTCGGCGTGGCCGGCGTCCTGCGCCAGCCTGGCGTAGCCGGGGCAGTCGTCGTAGGCCAGCGCGGCGACGTGGGCGGCGCAGCGGATCAGCTCCGCGCGGATCATCAGCTCGACCTTGCCGGTGCTGGCCAGGGCTTCGCGGGCGCGCCGGTATTCGGCCTCCTCGACGCGAGCGTTGCCGGACATGTAGGCCGCCGTCGAGCGCTCGATGGAACTCTGCGCGTTCATCTGCCAGTCCGGCACCGGCGGGTTGTTGCCGCAGGCGGCCAACATCAGGGCGGGGATCACCAACAAGATTTTTTTCATGGCAGCTTGATCTCCGTGTCGCGCTTGAACGGCCACTTGCGATTGATCTCGTTGACCAGCTGCTCGACGCGGCGCAAGCTGCTTTCCACTTCGGCGCGCAGCGTGCCCAGATCGGCGGTGGCCTCCTTGGCGTTGGCGCCGACGGCTTGCGCCTCGACCAGCACCGCGTCCATTTTCTTCAGGCTGTTGCGGGCATCGGCCAGCAGGCCGTTGAGCTGCTGGATGGTCGCCTGCGCGTCCGTCATCACGCCTTGCTTGCCGAAGACCTGCGTGTCGGCGTGGCCGATCAGGCTGTCGGCCTTGACGGCCAGCGCGTTCACCGTGATCAGCAGCTTGTTGGCGCGCTCGGTGAGCTCCTGGGCGTTCTTGTCGTCGCCGGCGATCAGACCCATGGCGCCGCGCGGGCCGTTGAGCTTTCCGGTCACGCCCTGGACGTTGGCCAGGCTGGCGGCCAGCGCGGAATTCTCCGCCGTCAGGTCGTTGAGGTGCTGCAGCAGGTCCTTGGCGGCGGCCAGCAGGCGCGGAATCTCGGCGGCGGGGTCGCCGACCAGCAGCGGACGGGTGGCGCCATCCTCCAGCGGCGGGTCGGTGGGGATGCCGCTGAAGGCGCGCAGCTTGGCGCCGCCCACCAGCCCGCGCTCGAGCGTGAAGATGCTGGAGCTGCGCAGCCAGTGCGCGTCGGCGCGCGGCACGTCGACCACTACCCGCGCCTTGCCGTCCTTGCCCAATTCGATGCGGCGCACGCGCCCGATCGGGAAGCCGGCGAAGGTGACGTCCATGCCGACGCTGACGCCTTCCGAGTCGTCCACCTGCAGCACCAGCGTCTGCGTCGATTCGAAGGCGCCGCGCGCGTACATCAGATACACCGCCGCGCCGGCGACCAGCACCACCATCAATATCAGCAGCAGCGCGGCCTTGAATTCGGCGTTGCGCACCGGCGCGGCCTGGTTGTCTTGTTCTGTCATATCAGTAGTAGTTACCCATGAGCGATGCGACTTCGATGAGGAGGATCACGGCGAACAGCCGCACCATGTCCGACAGGCCGTGCGCGACCTTGCCGCGGTAGCTGGCGCCGAAGTAGAACGAGGAGGCCATCGGGATCAGCCCGACGGCGAAGCTGAAGAACACGATCTTCAGCACCAGGATCAGCGTGACGGCGGGATTGAACACCTGGCCGACCACCCGCGTATACCCGCCCAGCGCCCACGGCGTGAAGCCGTACAGCGACAGGTAGGCCAGGATCAGCGCCAGCACGCAGCTGACGGCGGCCAGCATCCAGACCGCGAAGATGCCGGCGGCGACGCGCGGGAAGAAGGCAAGGTGCAGCTCCTCGTCGCCGATGGCGGCGTCGCGCCCGCGGCCCTGGGAGAACTCCAGCCCGGCCGGCAGCGTGGTGCGCAGCGCGACGAAGGCGGCGGCGGTCAGCGGGATCAGCTCCAGCACCAGCACCCGCACCACCATCTCCAGCGCGAAGCGCGACAGGCCGTAGCTCTGCGAGGTCACCACGACGATGCGGATCAACACCAGGCTGACCAGCGCCGACAGCACGCCGTACCAGGCCAGGTTGGGCGCGGTGTCGCTGACGAGGTGGCGTGCCAGCACCTGGCGCCGCTCGCGGCGGTAGCTCGACGGCGTCAGCGCGATCGACAGCATCAGCACGGCGAAGTGCAGCAGCCGCCACCAGCTGTGCAGCCAGGCGACGGTGCCCTGGTGCAGCCGGTGCAGCATGGGCGGGAGCGATGCTTGTGTGTTCATGTTGGCATCTTAGCACTGCGAGGGCGGCAACCGGCGTACAACTCGCGCCCGAATGGCGCCGCATGACGTCATGGCGCGGGGAAGCTGTCGATGATGGCGTCGGCGGCGGCGCGTACGCGGGCGCTGCGACTCAAGTCGCTGTGCATCACCAGCCAGACGTCGTAATGGTCGACCCGCTCGGGCCAGACGCGCGTCAGCAGCGGGTCGGCGTCGGCCATGTGGCACGGCAGCTCGGTCACGCCCATGCCCTGGCGCGCCGCCTCCAGCAAGGCCATGCCGTTATTGACCTCGATGGCGACGCGCGCGCCGTGCACAGGCTCCAGGCAGATCTTCTCCTGGTGGCGCGGCGCCACCGCCGCCTGGTAGATGACGATGTCGTGCCCGGCCAGCCCCTTGCCCTGCTGCGGCATGCCGCGCTGCTTCAGGTAGCCCGGCGTGGCGTACAGCCCCATGCTGCGCTTGGTCAGGTGGCGCGTGATCAGGTCCGGGCTGGTGGGCTTGAGGGTGCGCACCGCCAGGTCGGCCTCGCGCCGCGTCAGGCTGGTGATCTCGGTGCTGGTGCTGAGGGAGATGCGGATCTCGGGGTGGCGTTCGTGCAGCCGCCGCATGGCGCCGATGACGAAGTGCTGCGCCATGGTGTCGGTGGTGGTGACCCGCACCACGCCGGACAGGCGGTTGTCGATGCCCTGCATCTCGCGCTGGAACTGCAGCGCGGCGTGCTCCATCGCCTCGGCGGCGGTGACGGCCAGTTCGCCGGCCGGCGTGGCGAGGTAGCCGGACGGCGTGCGCAGGAACAGCCGCGCGCCCAGCGATTGCTCCAGCGCGTTGAGGCGGCGGCCAACGGTGGCCTGGTCGATTTCCAGCAGGCCGGCGGCCGCGCGCAGCGTGCCCTTGCGATAGATGGCGAGGAAGATCCGGGCGTTGTCCCAATCCATGTGCTGCTCCGTCGTGATGCATTTTTGCATCGTAGCGCCGATGTTATGCGTATTTACTGCATCACGCAAGCGGCCTACCATCGCGGCATGAATACGCCAACCGCCACCGCCGCCGTCCCTGCACGCCAGGTTCCTCCGCTTCTGATGCTGATGACGCTCGCCATCGGCTTCGTCATGGCGATGATCGACGTCACCGCCGTCAACACCGCCTTGTCCGACATTTCGGTCAGCCTGGCGGTGCCGCTTTCCGGCCTGGTGTGGGTGGTGGACGGCTACACGCTGACCTTCGCCGCGCTGCTGATGGCCGGCGGCGCGCTGGCCGACCGCTTCGGCCCCAAAGCCGTCTACCAGGGCGGCCTGAGCGTCTTCATACTCGGCTCGGTGCTGTGCGCGCTGGCGCCGAGCGGCAACGCGCTGATCGCCGCGCGGCTGCTGCAGGGCGCGGGCGCGGCGCTGTTCATGCCCAGTTCTTTGAGCCTGCTGACCCACGCCTACGAAGACCAGGCCACCCGCGCACGCATGCTGGGCACATGGTCGGCCATCGTCGGCTGCTCGTCGGCGGCCGGGCCGCTGGTGGGCGGCATCCTGGTGCACGAATTCGGCTGGCGCAGCGTGTTCTGGGTGAACGTGCCGATCGGCCTGGCGGGCATCGTGCTGACGCAGATGCTGGCGCCGGCCACGGCGCGGCATCAGCGCGCGCTGTCGCTGCTGAGCCATGTGCTGGGCGTGGCCGCGCTGGCGGGCCTGAGTTTCGTGCTGATCGAAGGCCCGGTGCTGGGCTGGATCTCGGCGCCGGTGCTGGCCGCCGCCGCCGCGACCTTGCTCGCCGCCGGCCTGCTGCTGCGCCGCGAGCGCGCCGGCGCCCATCCGCTGCTGCCGCGCGCCCTGTTCGACACGCCGGCCTTCGCGGCGGCCAACGGCGTCGGCTTCCTGATCAACTTCGCGGCGTTCGGCCAGTTGTTCCTGCTCAGCCTCTACATCCAGCAGGGCGGCGACGATGCGCTGCACACCGGCTTGAAGCTGATGCCGATGATGGCCGCTTTCGCCGTCGGCAACCTGACCTCGGGCCGCATCACGGCGAGGGTCGGCACGCGGCCGCCGATGCTGTATGGCTTGCTGGTGGGATTGGGCGCGGCGCTGCTGATGCTGGCGGGCCTGCGGCCCGAGACGCCTTACTGGCTGCTGGTGATCGCGGCGATGGTGATGAATGTCGCCATCGGCATCGCCATCCCCGGCATGACGGCGACGGTGATGCTGGTGGCGGGCAAGGCGCACGCCAACAGCGCCGCCGCCGCGCTCAACGCCAACCGCCAGATCGGCGCGCTGGTCGGCGTGGCGGCGATGGGCGCGGTGCTGCACATGGCGCCCGATTGGGCGTGGCGTCTGCCGTCGGCTTTCAGCCTGATCGCGGCGGCGTACGCGGGCGCCTTGTGCCTGGTGTACAACTACGTCAAGCTGGGCAAGCCGGCTTAGGCGGCGTGTTTAGTGCGCCACGCGATCATCTCGGCGATGGTCAGGATCGGCATGGAGTGCAGCTCGGCGAAGCGCTCGATCTCGGCGCCGCGCATCATGGTGCCGTCGGGGTTCATCAACTCGCACAGCACGGCGGCGGGAGTCAGGCCCGCCATCGTCGCCAGGTCCACCGAGCCCTCGGTGTGGCCTTTGCGCGCCAGCACGCCGCCCGGCGTGGCGCGCAGCGGGAACACGTGGCCGGGATGGACCAGGTCAGCCGGCTGCGCGTCCGCCGCGATGGCGGTGCGGATGGTGGCGACGCGGTCGGCCGCCGAGACGCCGGTGGTCACGCCTTCGCGCGCCTCGATCGACACCGTGAACGGCGTGCCGTAACGGCTGCCGTTTTCGGCCGCCATCATCGGCAGCTCCAGCGCGCGCACCTTGTCGGCGGAGAGGCACAGGCAAACGATGCCGCTGCATTCGCGGATCATCAGCGCCATCGACTGCACGGTGATTTTTTCGGCGGCGACGATCAGGTCCGCTTCGTTCTCGCGGTCGAAATCGTCGAGCAGGATGACGGGCACGCCGGCGCGCACGGCTTCCAGGGCGGCGGCGATGCGGCCTTCCAGGTCGTCGGATACCAGGGAGTAGGGGGTGGTTGCTGATTGGTCAAACATGGTGGAACGCTCCTCGCATTAGCGAAAAACGCAACAGGGCAAGCGAATACGCGCGGCCCGCCGCGCCGATGGCCATAGCGGCGGACTGCGATAAAGCGCACATCTTCTTTCATCCGGACTTTAACCGTCGGCCCTGGAGTTACACCAGATCTGCGCATTTCTGCGCTCGCGGGCTTGTCCTTTGCAGAACTTACCGCCGGTGGGGAATTACACCCCGCCCCGAAGACGTCGTTGTTGTTGCCTGCCGGGCGGCAGGCGAGCAGGATTCTAGCCCAAATCGGGATTTTCAGTGTAAGGTGAGGATTGTCCTCAAATTTTATGCATCCCGAATGAAGCTGATTACTCTGCGTTCCCTGTCCGGCGCTGCACTTCTGGCGTATTGTTTACTGGCCCAGGCGGCCGACCTCAAACTGAGCGACGCCATCCCTGTAGGACCGCAAGTCAAGGTGGGCAAGCTGGCCAACGGCCTGACCTACTATGTGCAGAAGAACGCCCGCCCCGAGAACAAGCTGGAACTGCGCCTGGTGGTGAAGGCCGGCTCGATCCTGGAGGACGAGGACCAACTGGGCCTGGCGCACTTCACCGAGCACATGGCCTTCAACGGTTCGACCCATTTCAAGCGCAACGAACTGGTGTCCTACCTGCAGTCGATCGGCGTCAAGTTCGGCGCCGATTTGAACGCCTACACCAGCTTCGACGAAACCGTCTACATCCTGCCGCTGCCGACCGACAAGAAGGAAGTCGTGGCGCAGGGCTTTCAGGTGCTGGAGGACTGGGCCCACGGCCTGTCCTTCAACGACGCCGACATCGACAGCGAGCGCGGCATCGTGCTGGAGGAACTACGCCTCGGCAAAGGCGTCGACGACCGCATGAACAAGGTGGTGCTGCCCAAGGTGCTCAACGGCTCGCGCTACGCGCAGCGCATGCCGATCGGTAAAGAGGAAATCCTCAAGCACTTCAAGTACGACGCCATCAAGCGCTTCTACCGCGACTGGTATCGCCCCGACCTGATGGCGGTGGTGGCGGTCGGCGACATCGAACCGGCCGAGGCGCAGCGCCTGATCGAGCAGCACTTCGGCAAGCTGAAAAATCCGCAGAACCCGCGTCCGCGCGAGTACGCGAAGATCCCGGAGCGGCAGGAGTCGGAGGGCATCGTCTTCACCGACAAGGAAGTGAGCGCCAACACGGTCTACATCCGCTATCCGATCCAGGCCTGGCCGGCCGGCGACACCATCGCCGACTACCGCCAGAAGCTGATCGAGGGCATGTACAGCTTTATCCTCAGCCAGCGCATGTATGAACTGACGCAGCAGGAGAATCCGCCATTCCTGCAGGGCGGCAGCGGCATGAACCGCATCGTGCGAGGCTACCGGTCCTTCGGCGCCGGCGCGGTGCTGGGCAAGGGCGGCGCCACGCCGGCCATCAACGCCCTGGTGCAGGAGGACCAGCGCGCGCGCCAGTACGGCTTCACCGCGTCCGAAGTGGAACGCGCCAAGAAGGGCATGCTGCGCAACTACGAACGCCTGTACGCGGAGCGCGACAAATCCGATTCGGCCGGCTATGCGTCCGAATACATCCGCAACTTCCTGGAGCAGGAAACCATTCCCGGCATCGAGCTGGAATACCGCTACGCGAACGAGCTGATACCGGGCATCGCGGTGTCGGAGGTGAACGCCGCCGCGCGCGCCGCGATACCGGAGGGGCAGAGCAAGCTGGTGGTCTACACCGGCGTCGACAAGGCCGGCGTCGCGCAGCCCAAGGCCGACGAGCTGGTGGCCACCGCCGGCGCGGCCGAGAAAATCGCGGTCAAGGCGCATGAGGAAAAAGTCTACGCCACGCAGCTGATGCCGGCCCCGCCCAAGCCGGGCCGCATCGTCAGCCAGACCGTCAACGCGAAGATCGGCACCACGGAGCTGGTGCTCAGCAACGGCGTCAAGGTGGTGCTCAAGCCGACCGACTTCAATAACGACCAGGTCATGCTGGGCGGCGTGCGCTACGGCGGCTGGTCGCTGTTCGGCGACCGCGACGTCTTCGCCGCGCACTACGCCAGCAGCATCGTCGGCCAGATGGGCGTGCTCAATTATTCGCCCAACGATCTGGGCAAGGTCCTGGCCGGGAAGAGCGTCAGCTCCAGCGCCAACGTCAGCTCGATCAACGAGTCGGTGGGCGGCAGCTCCGGCAGCGCGGACATCGAATCGATGCTGCAGCTGGTCCACCTGCAGATGACGCAGCCGCGCAAGGATGCGGCGATCTACAGCGCCTACGTCGACCGCCAGCGCGAGCTGGCGCAGAACAACCTGGCGCGCCCGGAGTCGGTTTTCTACGATACCGTGACGGCCACGCTGTACAACAACAGCCCGCGCGTGCTGCGCGCCGCCAAGCCGGCCGACTTCGACCAGCTGGCGCTGGACCGCGTGCTGGCCATCTACAAGAGCCGCATGTCGAGCGCGCGCGACTTCACCTTCTTCATCGTCGGCAGCTTCGATGTGGAGAAGATCAAGCCGCTGCTGGCCACTTATCTGGCCAGCCTGCCGGTCGGCGAGATTCCGGTGGCCTTCAAGGATGAAGGCGTGCGGCCGATCAAGGGCGTGGTCAAGAAGGAAGTGCGCGCGGGGTCGGAGCCCAAGAGTACGATCTCGCTGTCGTTCACCGGCGAGGTGCAGTATTCGCGGGCGGAGCGCATGCGCCTTCAGGCCCTGGTCGAGGTCTTGAACATCAAGCTGATCGAAACGCTGCGCGAGAAGATGGGCGCGATGTACAGCGGCGGCATGAGCGCGAGCATGAACCGCATCCCGTACGGGAATTACTCGATCAGCGCGAACCTGCCGTGCGCGCCGGAGAACGTCGACAAGGTGCTGGCCGCGACCTTCGCCGAAATCGACAAGATCCGCCAGGACGGGGCGGAAGAGGCGGATCTGAACAAGGTCAAGGCTTCGTGGATGAAGGGCTACCGCAAGGGCATGCGCGAGAACGGCTATTGGATGTCGTCGCTGCAGAACGCCTTCTTCAACAATAACAATCCAGAGGATATCCTCAGCTACGAATCGCGCGTCAACGCGCTGACGACGGCGGACCTGAAGGAAGCGGCCAGGCGCTACTTCGACATGAACAACTATCTCCAGGTGGTGCTGTATCCGGAAACCTGAGCCGCTCACCTGTTACACTGGCGGCTTGTAGACAGACGATGCACGAGGCAAATCATGGCAAAGAAAAAAGAAGAGCTGGATCCGGAAACCCTGGCGTTGATCAACTGGTGCATCGAAGTCGAAGGCTTCCTGGTCAAGGGCGGCGCCACGCAGGAAGAGGCGCAGGAGCATATCGAAGAGCAGGTCGAGTGGTTCACCGACCAGTTCTACGACGGCCTGACGCCCGAGGAAGCGGCCAAGGAGGCGCTGGCCTAAGGCCCGATCGCGTCGTGACAGACGACGCTTAATTTGTTCCCCTCCGGGTCGCGGAAGTAGGCGCCGTAGTAGTTGGCGTGATAATGCGGCCGCAGGCCCGGAGCGCCTTCGCAACTGCCGCCGTGCGCCAGCGCCGCAGCGTGGGCGCGGTCCACCACCGCCCGCGACGACGCCAATAGCCCGATCATCTGGCCGTTGCCGCATCTGGCCGGCTCACCGTCATATGGCTTGCCGATCACGAACAGCGGCCGCGCCCCTTCCGCCGGCTGCCACGCCGCCCAGGGCTTGGCCGCATCGCTGAAGCGCAAGCGTGTGCCCAGCTCCGCCATCAGCGCGCCATAGAACGCCAGCGCCGGTTCAAAGTTGTTAATCCCCACATAAACATGCGACAGCATTTGCTTCCTCCAGCGAGTGAGTATATCGTCAACATGATACTGGGAGACGATCATCCGATGGATAAAAATACCACGCCGCGCCGCATCGCCGACCTGCCCGGCCCCAAGGGCTTGCCGCTGATCGGCAACGCGCGCGACATCCGCGCGCTGCCGTTTCATCAGGTGATGGAAGGCTGGGCGCGCGAATTCGGACCGCTGTACCGCTTCCGCGTCATGAACCGCAAGTTCGTCGCAACCGCCGAGCGGGAAGTCATCGCCGCCATCCTGCGCGACCGGCCAGACATGATGCGCCGCGCCAAGCGCACCGCGACCATGCTGGAGGAAGTCGGCACGCGCGGCCTGTTCACCGCCGAGGGCGACGACTGGCGCCGCCAGCGCAAGCTGGTGATGCGGGCGCTGACGCCGGAAGTGATTCACAACTTCTTCCCGACGCTGACCGCGCTCACCGAGCGTCTGCGGCTGCGCTGGGAGCGCGCCATCGCGGCCGGCCAGCCGCCCGACCTGCTGCGCGACCTGAAGGCCTACACCCTGGACGTGACCATCGGCCTGGTGATGGGGCAGGACATCAACACGCTGGAACTGGAGGCGCATCCGCTGCAGCGCGACATCGAATTCCTGTTCGACCTGGTGGCGCGGCGCCTGACGTCGCCGCTGGCCTACTGGCGCGTGCCGCTGCTCAGGCGCGCGCAGGACCGCGAGGCCGTCGCCGCCGCCGGCCGGATCCAGCACGCCATCTTCGGCTTCATCGCCGAGGGCCGCAAGCGCATCGAGCGCGATCCGGCGCTGCGCGTCAAGCCGTCCAACATGCTCGAGGCGCTGATCGTCGCCTGCGACGAGCCGGACTCCGGCCTCACCGACGCGGCGCTGGTCGGCAACGCGATCACGATGGTGTTCGCCGGCGAGGACACCACCTCCAACACCGCCGCGTGGCTGATCGACTTCCTGGCGCAGCATCCGCAGGCGTGGGCCGGCATGGCGGCGGAGGCCGCGCAGGTGCTGGGCGACGGGGCGGTGCTGGACGACTACCACCTGCTCGAGCGCCTGCACTACACCGACGCCGCCACGCGCGAGGCCATGCGCCTCAAGCCGGTGGCGCCGATCATGGCGGCGCAGCCGAACCACGACACGGTGGTGGGCGACCTGGCGGTGCCGGCGGGAACGGTGATCTTCCTGCTGATGCGCCACGCTTCGGAGCGCGACGGCGGCCTGGCGCAGCCGGAGCGCTTCATGCCGGAGCGCTGGCTGGACGGCGCCAACGGCCAGGGCGACGACCCCGGCCGCAAGCTGTTCCCGTTCGGCGCCGGGCCGCGGTTTTGCCCCGGCCGCTATCTGGCGATGGCCGAGATCAAGATGGTGATGTCGATGATGGCGAAAAATTTTTCGCTGCAGCGCGCGGCCGGCGCGGCGCCCGCGCAGGAGCGCTTCACCTTCACCATGACGCCCGATACGCTGCCGGTACGCCTGATCAAAAAAACATGATAGTCTAGTCTCCACAACGATAAAACAGGGGGTAACCATGTTCAGAAAAATCGCCATCGGCGTCGTCGTGCTGATCCTCATCGTGCTGGGTCTGGCCGCCATGCAGCCGGACAGCTTCCGCGTGCAGCGCGCCATCGCGATCAAGGCGCCGCCTGAAAAAATCCTGCCGCTGATTAGCGATTTCCACAACTGGCCGCAGTGGTCGCCGTGGGAGAAACTGGACCCGGCCATGCAGCGCACCTTCAGCGGCCCGCCCAGGGACGTGGGCGCGGTCTACGAATGGAAGGGCAACAAGGACGTGGGCTCCGGCCGCATGGAGATCGCCAGCATGGCGCCGCCGAACAAGGTCGGCATCAACCTGGTGTTCCTGGAGCCGTTCGAGTCGCATTGCGTGACCGACTTCACGCTGGAGAGCCAGGGCGAGCTGACCACGGTGACCTGGACCATGTCCGGCCCCAGCAACTTCATGACCAAGGTGATGGGACTGTTCGCCAGCATGGACAAGATGATCGGCAAGGACTTCGAGGCCGGCCTGGCCGGCATGAAGGCGGCGGCGGAAAAATAGGAGGCTGGCGATGAGCAGGCTTGCGCTACTGGCGGTTTTTTCGGCGATGCTGGCTGCGGCCGCGGTGGCGCAGGCCGCGCCGTTGCGCAGCGACCATCCCATCATCGGCACCTGGAAGATCACGCTGCCCGACGGCTCGTGCAGCGAGACCTATCGCATCCGCGCCGACGGCACCACGCTGGTGTTCAGCCACGAGGAGGTGGCCGAATCGACCTTCGTCATCGCCGACAAACCTGACAAGAACGGCTTCTACAAAGAGGTCGACACCATCGTCAGGGACAATGGCAAGCGCGATTGCAGCGGCGGCGTCACCAAGCCGGGGCAGGCCGTCACCAACTACCTGCAATTCCATCCCAGCGGCGACATGTTCCTGATGTGCGTGGAGCGCAACCTGGAACGCTGCATCGGCCCCTTCGTTCGGGTCAAGGGCCGGCCGATTTAAACCCCGAGTTAACTTCTGTATGCGCCCGGGTTCACGCCGGCCCATTCCTTGAACGCATGGTTGAAGGCGCTCTGCTCCTGGTAGCCGAGCAGGAAGGCGATATCGACCAGGCTCAGCTCCGGCTGGCGCAGGTAATCCTTGGCCAGCGCGAAGCGCGCCTGGTCCAGCACCTGCTGGAAGGTGGCGCCGGCCTCGCTCAATTTGCGCTGCAGCGTGCGCGGCGACAGCTTCAACTCATCGGCCACGGAGGCCAGGCGCAGCTGGCCGCGCGATAAATTCTTGACGATGGCGGCGTGGACCTGCTGCGCGATGTCTGGCTGACCGGCGGCGCGCTGTCGCAGCAGCTGCTCGGCGTGCTGGCGCAGCACCGGGTAGAGGCTGACGTCGGCGTTGGGCACCGGCCACGCCAGCAGCCGGGCGTCGAAGCTGGCGACGTTGGCGGGCGCGCCGAAGCGCGGCATGGAGCCGATCAGGCGCAGGTATTCGTCGCGCTGCGCCGGCGCGCCGCCGTCGTGCGTCAGCGCCAGCTGCGCCGCCGGCAGCGTCATGCCGGCCAGCCAGTTGCCGAAGGCGCGGATGCCGGCGAACACGCTGTCGGCCAGGTGGCGGTGCGAGGCGTCGTAGTTGCTGTGCCAGGTGTAGTGGGCGACGCCGTCGATCACCTTCAGTTCCGAGCGGCCCAGGTCGTGCGCCAGCTGCTCGTAGCGCATGGTCTGCTCGAAGGCCTGGCCGAAGTCGCGGCAGCTGAGCAGGATCAGGCCATACACGCTGTAGGTGCCCAGCTTGACGCGCTCGCCGACGTGCAGGCCGAAATGCGGATCGGCCGCCAGTTCCGCGCCGATGTCGAGCAGGCGCACGTAGTCGTCGGCGGGCAGCGTCTCGGGCAGCGGCGCCAGCGCGCCGGGCGCCAGGCCGGCGGCGGCCTCCAGCGCCTGCGCGCTGACGCCGCGCGCGGCGGCCGCCTCCAGCAAGGGCTGCAGGTAGGAGCCGGCGACGCGGCGCGGCTTGGCATAATCGAACAAGGCGGATGTCATGAAAGCGCAATACCGGCGGGCGGCATCATTTTATTCTTCTGTCATCGATAATCGGTGCGCGCCAGTATAGCAAGCGCACCGTCACGCAGACAGGAAAACAATGAGACGCTGGAACGGTTGGGGCGACGAGTCGGTCGAATTTGCGCTGGACGCGGATGCGCTGGCGTTCCTGGCGCGGCGCATCGGCGCCGGCACGCCGGTGGTGGACGCGGCGTTCGCGCAGGCTTGCGCGCAGGTCGCGGCGTCGCGGCTGCCGGCGCATCGTCTGGTCGATGATTCAGCCGAGGTCCGGCTGCGCCATGCGCTGGGCCAGAGCCTGCCGGACTGGCTGCGGCTGCGCTACGGCGTGATCGGGACGGCGCCGGACGGCGTGGCCTATCCGGAAAGCGCGCAGGAAGTGCGCGAGCTGCTGGACTATGCGCGCGGATGCGGCGCGGCGGTGATCGCGCAGGGGGGCGGCACCAGCGTGGCCGGGCACCTGACGGCGCCGCGCGGCGATCGGCCGGTGCTGGCGGTGAACCTGACGCGGATGCGGCAGCTGCACTATCTCGATACCGAGTCGCAGCTGGCGACCTTCGGCGCCGGCGTGTTCGGGCCGGACCTGGAGGCGCAGCTGCGCGCGCGCGGCTATACGCTGGGCCACTTCCCGCAGTCGTTCGAATATTCCACGCTGGGCGGCTGGATCGCCACGCGGTCGTCGGGCCAGCAGTCCTTGCGTTATGGGCGCATCGAGCAGCTGTTCCGCGGCGGCTCGGTGGAGACGCCGGCGGGCACGCTGGAGATTCCGACCTTTCCGGCGTCGGCGGCGGGGACCGATCTGCGCGAGGTGGTGCTGGGCTCCGAGGGCCGGCTGGGGATACTGACCGAGGCCACGGTGCGGGTGACGCCGCTGCCGCAGTACGAGGCGTTCCATGCGGTGTTCTTCCCCAATTGGGCGGCGGCGGAGACTGCGGTGCGGCTTGTGGTGCAGGCGGGCTTGCCGCTGTCGATGCTGCGGCTGTCGAACGCGCTGGAGACCACGACCATGCTGGCGCTGGCCGGCCACAAGAAATTGATCTCGCTGCTGGAGGGCTACCTGTCGCTGCGCGGCTGCAAGGACGGCAAGTGCATGCTGATGATCGGCGTGAGCGGACGCGAGGCGCCGGCCAAATCTGCCCTGAAGGAGGCGCTGGGTTTGACGCTGCCGCAGGGCGGCGTGCATGTGGGCCGCCACATGGGCGAGAAGTGGAAGCGGAACCGCTTCCGCAACGTCTATCTCCGCAACGCGGCCTGGGGACACGGCTACGCCATCGATACGGTGGAGACGGCGGTGGACTGGCCGCGCGTGGAGGCGATGATGCTGGCGGTGGAGGCGGCGGCGGCCGGCGCGCTGGCCCTGCATGGGGAGAAGGTGCACGCCTATACGCATTTGTCGCATCTGTATGCGCAGGGAGCCAGCGTCTATACGACTTTTGTGTACCGGCTGGCCGGCGATTACGAGTCGGACCTGGCGCGCTGGCGCTCGTTGAAACAGGCGGCCAGCATGGCGATCGTGGAGAACGGCGGCACCATCAGCCATCAGCATGGCGTGGGCGTCGATCACGCCCCTTATCTGGCGGCGGAAAAGGGCGAGCTGGGGATCTCGGCGATGCGGGCGCTGTTTGCGCATTTCGATCCGGCGCGGATGATGAATCCGGGGAAGCTGCTGCCATGACCGGGCGCACCGCCTTGCCGGAGCTGTTCGCCCGCCATTGGGATGTGGTGGTGGTCGGCGGCGGCATCACCGGCGCGGGGATTCTGCTGGAGGCGGCGCGGCGCGGTTTGTCGGCGCTGCTGGTCGAGCAGCGGGACTTTGCCTGGGGGACGTCGAGCCGGTCGTCGAAGCTGGTGCACGGCGGTTTGCGGTATCTGAAGGAGGGGCGGTTTGCGCTGACGCGCGAGTCGGTGCGTGAGCGTGAGCATCTGCTGCGGCAGGCGGCCGGGCTGGTGGAGCCGCAGAGTTTCGCGTTCGGCGATTACGCGGGGCGCAAGCCGGGCAAGCGGGCGTTCCTGATCGGGTTGGCGATTTACGACCGGATGGCGGGGCAGAAGTCGCGGCATTATTTCGGGCGCGAGGAGTTTGCCGCGCTGGCGCCGAACGTGGCCGCCGGCGGCCTTCAGGGAGGCATGGTCTACACGGATGCCAAGACGGACGATGCGCGGCTGGTGCTGCGCGTGCTGCAGGAAGCACGTGCGCATCGCGGCGTCGCGGTCAATTACGTGGCGGTGGAGTCGCTGCTGCGCGATGGGCGCGACAGCGTTTCCGGCGTGCGGCTGCGCGACGGCCTGACGGGCGAGCTGCATGAGGTGCGCGCGCGGCTGGTCGTCAATGCGACCGGCGCCTGGGCCGACCGCCTGCGCGGGCGCGACGACGACGGGGCTGGCCCCGGCCGCGGTGCGGCGCCGCGCCTGCGGCCTTTGCGCGGCAGTCATCTGGTGCTGCCGGCCTGGCGCCTGCCGCTGGCGCAGGCGATCAGCCTGATGCATCTGGCCGATGGCCGCCCGGTGTTCGCCTTCCCCTGGGAGGGCGTGACGCTGGTCGGCACCACCGATGTCGATCACAAGGACGACCTGTCGCGCGAAGCGGCCATCACCCGCGGCGAATTCGATTACCTGATGGCCGCCTTGCGCGACCAATTCCCGCAACTCGACCTGCAAGACCACGACGTGATCGCCACTTACGCCGGCGTGCGGCCGGTGATCGACGGCGGCAAGGCCGATCCGTCCAAGGAAGGCCGCGACCACGCGCTGTGGCTGGAGCACGGGCTGCTGACCGTCACCGGCGGCAAGCTGACCACCTTCCGCGTGATCGCCCTCGACGCGCTCAAGCTGGCCGCGACGCTGCTGCCCGAACTGCGGGACAAGCTGGCGCCGCAACCGCTCTTCGGCGCCGACGCCCCCGGGCCGCTGCGCTACGGCCGGGCGCTGCCGGCCGGACAAGCCGCGCGCCTGCAAGGCCGCTACGGCCCGCTGGCGCAGCAACTGATCGACGCCGCGCAGCCCGGTGAACTGGAAACCATCCCCGGCACGCAGACCATCTGGGCGCAACTGCGCTGGGCCGCGCGCGGCGAATCGGTCTGCAAGCTCGAGGACCTGCTGCTGCGCCGCAGCCGCATCGGCATCCAGCTGCGCGGCGGCGGCATCGAGATCCTGCCGCGCATCCGCGCCATCTGCCAGCCGGAACTCGGCTGGAGCGACCAGCGTTGGGACGCCGAGCAGGCGGCCTACCTGGCCCTCTGGCACGCGCACTACAGTTTGCCCACATCATAAAAAAGAGACGACATGGCGGACGAATACATCCTCTCCATCGACAACGGCACGCAAAGCGTGCGCGCGCTGCTGTTTGACGTGGACGGCAACCTCGCGGCGAAAGCGCAAATCCATTTGGAAGCCTACTTCTCCGCGCACCCCGGCTGGGCCGAGCACGACGCCGACGGCTACTGGGACGCCGTGGCCCAAGCCTGCCAGCAGCTGTGGGCCTCGACCACGATCCCGCGCGGCGCCGTCAAGGGCGTCGCGGTGACGACGCAGCGCGGCACGGTGGTCAACCTGGACCGCGACGGCAAGCCGCTGCGTCCCGCGATCACCTGGCTGGACCAGCGCCGCGTCGGCAAGCGCAAGCCTTTGAGCCTGCTGTGGCGCACCGCGTTCAGGCTGGCGCGCGTGTCCGCCACCATCGAATACTTCCGGCGCGAGGCGGAGGTCAACTGGATCGCCGAGCAGCAGCCGGAGATCTGGGCGCGCACCGACAAGGTGTTGCTGCTGTCCGGTTTTTTGAACTACCGCTTGTGCGGCCGCCACGTCGACTCGACCGGCTCGCAGGTGGCCTACCTGCCGTTCGACTACAGGCGCCACCGGTGGGCCGGCAAGCGCGATTGGAAATGGGAAGCGCTGGCCGTGCGGCCCGGGATGCTGCCCGAGCTGGTCGCGCCGGGCACGGTGATCGGCGCGATCACGGCGGCGGCGGCCGAGGCGACCGGCATCCCCGAAGGCACGCCGCTGGTGGCCGCCGCCGCCGACAAGGCGTGCGAAGTGATCGGCGCCGGCGCGCTGGCGCCGCACATCGCCTGCCTGAGCTACGGCACCACGGCCACGATCAACACCACCAGCAAAAAATACATCGAGGTCACGCCGCTGATTCCGCCGTATCCGGCCGCCGTCCCCGGCGCCTACAGCACCGAGGTGCAGATCTTCCGCGGCTACTGGATGGTCAACTGGTTCAAGGAGCAGTTCGGGCATCTGGAGCAGATGGCCGGCGCGCGCGACGGCATGGCGCCGGAGGCGATGTTCGACCAGCTGGTGAACACCGTGCCGCCGGGCTCCATGGGCCTGATGCTGCAGCCGTACTGGAGTCCCGGGATCAAGACGCCGGGGCCGGAGGCCAAGGGCGCGATGATCGGCTTCGGCGACGTGCACACGCGCGCGCATATGTACCGCGCCATCCTCGAAGGGCTGGCGTACGCGCTGCGCGAAGGGAAGGAGCGCATCGAACAGCGCAGCGGCGTGGCGGTGACGGAGCTGCGGGTGGCCGGCGGCGGCTCGCAGAGCGACGCGGCGATGCAGCTGACGGCCGATATCTTCGGGCTGCCGGCGGCGCGCGCGCATGTGTATGAAACGTCGGGACTGGGCGCTGCGATCGCGGTGGCGGCGGGCCTCGGCCTGCACGCCGACTTCGACAGCGCGACGCGGGCGATGACGCGGCCGGGCCGGGTGTTCCAGCCGATCGCCGCCAACCAGCGGATCTACGAGCAGCTGTACCGGCGCGTCTATCTGAAGATGTACCGCCGGCTGCAGCCGATGTACCAGGACATCGCCGACATCACCGGCTACCCCGAACAACTCTAGACGGTGTCAGTGCCGACATTCGGACACGGGCTCTACCGTAGCGGCACGCTACGGTAGAGCCCGTGTCCGAATGTCGGCACTGACACCGCCTGGGGGTTAGCGCATCACCAGCGCCTTGACGGCGGCCAGCGAGGCGCCGCCGGGCCTGGTCGCCTGCACCTGGTTGCGGCCGCCCTCCTTGGCGACGTACATGGCGCGGTCGGCGGCGACGAACAGCGATTCGGTGTTGTCCAGCTGGTGCGGGTGGATCGTCGCCACGCCGATGCTCACCGTCAGCCACGCCGACGTCGTCGAACGCGGATGCGGGATCTGCAGCGCTTCGATGTGGGCGCGGATCGATTCGGCCAACATGTAGGCCGAGTCGCCGTCGGTCTCGGCGAACAGCAGCACGAATTCCTCGCCGCCGTAGCGCGCCGCCAGGTCGGTCGGACGCAGCGCGTGCGAGGCGATCGCCTGCGCCACCTGCTGCAGGCAGGCGTCGCCGGCCGGGTGGCCCAGCGTGTCGTTGTACAGCTTGAAGTGGTCGACGTCCAGCACCACCAGCGACAGCGGCTGGTTGCTGCGCATGGCGCGCTGCCATTCCTTCTCCAGGAAGCTGTCGAAGTGGCGCCGGTTGGCGATCTTGGTCAGCGGGTCGACCATCGCCGCGCGCTGCAGCGCGTCCTCCGACTGCTTGTGGTGGGTGATGTCGTGCAGCAGGCCGATGAACAGCGGCTGGCGCAGGTACATCGGCGTCAAGGTCAGGTCCATGCACACCGAGCTGCCGTTGCGGTGGCGGATGATCACCTCGCGCGTGCCGTGGCTGTGCGCCGTCTCCGGCGCGGCCGCGTAGCGCTCGAAATAGTCCAGGTATTCCTGCGCCACCATCGGGTTGAGCAGGTCGGCGATGGCGCGTCCGGCCAGCTCGTTTTCCTGGTAGCCGAGGTATTTGTCGCAGGCCGGGTTGGTAAACTGGATGCGGCCGTCCGCCTCGATGATCAGCAGCCCCTCGGCCATGTTGTTGACGATGGTGCGCAGGCGCTCGGCCTGTTCCTCCTGCGTTTCGCTGCGGCTGCGGATCTGCAGCTGCGTGCGCACCCGCGCGCACACTTCCGGCATGCGCAGCGGCTTGCTGATGTAGTCGACCGCGCCGATGTCGAAGCCGGCCACGACGTCCTCGGTCCCGGTGCGCGCGCTCATGAAGATCACCGGGATGCGCTGGGTGGCGCTGTGGCTCTTCAACTGGCGGCAGGTCTCGAAGCCGTCCATGCCGGGCATCATGACGTCGAGCAGGATCAGGTCGGGGTGGACGCGGCGGGCGATCTTCAGCGCCCGCTCGCCGGACGTGGCGACGAAGGTCTGGTAGCCCTGCTGCACCATCAGCTTGCGCAGCACGCCCAGGTTTTCCGGCGCGTCGTCAACGATCAGGATCGCAGCATCGCGCCGCGTCGCAAAACTCAAACTTCCTGGATTCATTGCGTTGCGCCTTTGACCTGGTCGGGCGAGTTGGCGTGAACGGGCCGTTGCGCGGGTCGGCAACGCGGGGGGCGGGCTACGATGATTTGTGCGCGGATGAGCAAGGGCTTGGCCTGAGGGTGAAAGTAACTATCCGTTCAAATCATACCGCTTTGCAAGAAGTATTTGTGAAAAAAAACACGTGGTTTTTCCGGAGTTGCTTCCGATACATCAACCGCAGCGGCGCAGGCGCCAGATGGTGTAAGTAATGTTAATGCTATGTTATGTGTTTGGGCGTTTTTCGTGACTATTGGTGATAAAGGCGCGGCGAAGGTGTTGTATTTCGGGCGGGAGGACAGTGGGCGGCGAACGCCGCCCACGGAGGTGTGATGTGTGATGTGTTAGATTTTCGCGGCGATCAGCTTGGCCAGGATCTCGATGCCGGCGCGGATGCGCTCCGGCGGCACGGTGACGAACGACAGCCGCAGCGTGTTGGTCTCGGGCGCGTTGGCGTAGAACGGCGAGCCGGGCACGAAGGCGACCTTCTGCGCGATCGCTTCGTCGAGCAGCTTCATGGCATCGATGTGCTTGGGCAGCGTGACCCAGATGAACATGCCGCCTTCGGGTTTGGTCCATTCGACGCCGGCCGGGAAGTGCTGCGCCATCGCGTCCAGCATCACCTGGCACTGGTCGCCGTACAGCGTGCGGATTTTCGGGATGTGGCGCTCGAGGAAGCCGTCCTTGATCACCTCATGCACCACCATCTGCGTCAGCTGCGAGGTGTGCAGGTCGGCGGCCTGCTTGGCCAGCTCCAGGCGGCGCACCAGCGGCAGCGGGGCGACCACGTAGCCGAGGCGGATGCCCGGCGTGAGCACCTTGGAGAAGGAGCCCATGTAGATCACGCCGTCCGGGTTCATCGCCACCATCTTCGGCAGCGGCGCGCCCTTGTAGCTCAAGGCGCCGTAAGGATCGTCCTCGATCAGCGGCAGGCCGAGGCGGGCGCAGGTCTCGACCAGCTCGACGCGGCGCTCGGCCGACAGCGTGCGGCCGGTCGGGTTCTGGAAGTTCGGCAGCGCGTACAGCAGGCGCGCGCCTTCGGCGACGGCGTCCAGCGACGACGGCACCAGCCCGTGTTCGTCGGTGGCGACCGATTTGAATTCAGGACGGTATACCGAGAACGCCTGCAGCGCGCCCAGGTAGGACGGGGTCTCGACCAGCACGCGGCTGCCTTCGTCGATCAGCACCTTGCCCAGCAGGTCCAGCGCCTGCTGCGAGCCGGAGGTCATCAGCACCTGTTCCGGGATGATTTTCGCGCCGTTGGCCGACAGCGAGTCGGCGATCCACTGGCGCAGCGGCAGGTAGCCGTCGGTCGGGCCGTACTGCAGCGCGACCTTGCCGTTTTCGCTGAGCACCTTGTCGAAGGCGAGCTTCATTTCGTCGACCGGGAAGGTCAGCGGCGACGGCAGGCCGCCGGCGAAGGAGATGATTTCGGGCTGCTGCGTGATCTTCAGGATCTCGCGGATGAAGGACGATTGCAGCTGGTCGGCGCGCTCGGAGAAGCGCCACTGGATCGGGTTCGGGTTTTCGATTTTCATACTGGTCTCGTTTTATGGATGGACTGCTTACGCGACTTCGGCGATCAGTTCGATCTCGACGCAGGCGCCGAGCGGGATTTGCGCCACGCCGAAGGCGGAGCGGGCGTGCTTGCCGGCGTCGCCGAACACTTCGCCCAGCAGCTCGGAGGCGCCGTTGGTGACCAGGTGCTGTTCGGTGAAGTCGGGCGTGGAGTTCACCAGGCTCATGACCTTGACGATGCGCTTGACGCGGGTCAGGTCGCCGCCGACGGCCGCCTGCAGGGTGCCCATCAAGTCGACGGCGATGGCGCGCGCGGCGGCCTTGCCTTCGGCGGTGTCGATGTTCTTGCCCAGCTGTCCCACCCACACGCTGCCGTCGGCGCGCTTGGCGATGTGCCCGGACAGGAACACCAGGTTGCCGGTTTGGGCGTACATGACGTAGGCGGCGGCCGGCACGGCCGGCGCGGCCAGGGTGATATCGAGCGCTTTCAGTTTTTCGTAAACAGACATGTGGTTATCCAAAAATTAAGTGGGTAATGCAGAGCGAAGACCGATATTGTACGTCGTGCCGCCGCAGTCGCCCACAATGGGGGCAAAATCAAGATACTGTATGGTGTTAGCGCCGTTTCACCTGCATTTTGCGGCCGGTGCCCACCACGGCGATGACGGCGATTGCGAAGATCACGGTCGGCCACTCCAGCGCCTCGCCCAGCACCACGGTGGCGCCGAGCAGCGTCAGGAAGGGCTGCACCAGCTGCACCTGGCCGACCCGCGCCACACCGCCCAGCGCCATGCCGCGATACCAGAAGAAGAATCCTATGAACATCGAGAACACGCTGACGTAGGCGAAGCCGGTCCACGCGGCGGCGCCGGCGTGGGCGATTTGCGCGGCCTGGTCCCAGCACAGCCAGCCGACCACCGGCAGCAGCAGCGGCGCGGCCAGTACCAGCGCCCAGCAGATGGTTTGCTGCCCGCCCAGCGTCTGCGACAGCCGGCCGCCGGCGGCGTAGCCCATCGCGGCCAGCACCACGGCCAGCAGCATGGCCAACTGCGCCGCCAGGTCGGCCAGGTGCAGGCTGCCGCCGCTCTGGCGCAGCGCAAAGCCGGCCACCAGCAGCGAGCCTAAGATAGCCATGGTCCAGAAGCCGGGCGACGGTTTTTCGCCGCCCAGCAGGGCCGCGAAGACGGCGGTGGCCAGCGGCAGGATGCCTACCAATACGGCGCCGTGGGCGGCGGGCAGGTTTCGCATGGCGATCGATGTCAGCCAGGGGAAGCCGATCACGCAGCCGGCGGCGACCATCGCCAGCGCGGGCAGGGCGGAGCGGGGCGGCAGCGGCGCGCGCTTCCAGTACAGCCAGCCGCCGGCCAGTACGGCGGCCACCAGTGCGCGGCCGAGGGCGACGAAGACCGGCGACAGTCCGGCTTCTCCGCCGACAGCCAGGCGGGTGAAGGGCAGGGTCAGGCTGAAGATGGCCACGCCGATCAGGCCTAGCAGCATGCCTGTGGTTTCGTCGCTCAGGCCGCGCGGAAGATAGGTGGTGGTCATGGATCTATCGTACGTGACAAAACCAGTACAGTGCCAGTACACTTGACGATATAATTTCTTATACTGTGACGGTAATATGACCAATACACGCAAGCGCACTTCGCTATTAGGCGCCGCAGCGTCGGCCGCAGCCGAGGCGGTGAACGACGCGCTCGCCGCCGCCCACGCCCGCGCCGTCGCCGTCCCGGCGGTGACGTCGCTGCCGGCCAGGCCCCGGGCCGCCGCGCGGGCGGCGCTCGGCCCGCAGCCGGCGGTTGCTGGACGCACGCAGGCCGGCGCGCTGGTCGCGCTGTTGTCGCGCGAGTCTGGGGAGACGCTGATCGACCAGATCGTGCGCTCGGTGGCGGCGCGCATCGACGACCGCCTGCTGCGCGGCGGCGCGCGCATGCCGTCGATCCGCGCCTTCGCGGCGGCGCACGGCGTGTCCGCGTTCACCGTGGTGGCCAGCTACGACAAGCTGGTGGCGACCGGCTACCTGGAATCGCGACGCGGCGCCGGATTCTTCGTGCGCGAGCGGCCGTCGATGGCGCTCACCGCCCACGACAGCGCGACCATGGCGGCCGACGGCTGGGCGCATGGCGGCGCGGGGGCGGAAGCCGCCGGCGGCACCGGGCGGCGCGCATCGCAGTCCTTCGATGCCAAGCCGATCGACGTGGTGTGGCTGGTGCGGAACATGTTCCGCCAGATGCCGCACCAGCAGATGCCCGGCTCCGGCGTGCTGCCGTCCGAATGGCTCGACGGCGCGGCCATCGCCAACGCGCTGCGCGCCGTCAGCCGGCAGAATCCCGCGCTGCTGCTGAACTACGGCCTGCCGCAAGGCTTCCTGCCGCTGCGCCAGCAGCTGCAGCACAAGCTCGCCGAACTGGAAATCGCCGCCGCCCCCGAGCAGATCATCACCACCGCCGGCGTGACCCAGGCGCTGGACCTGGTGGCGCGCGAGTTCACCCGCCCCGGCGACACCATCTTCGTCGACGACCCGGCCTGGTTCCTGATGTTCGGCTCCTTCGCCGCGCTGGGCGCCAAGGTGGTCGGCATCCCGCGCCTGGCCGACGGTCCGGACATCGCCCGGCTGGCCGAACTGGCGGCGCTGCACAAACCCAAGCTGTTCATCATTAATTCGGTGCTGCACAACCCGACGTCGACCTCGCTGTCGGCGGCCAAGGCCTTCCAGGTGCTGCGGCTGTCGGAGGAGCACGACTTCATCATCGTTGAAGACGACATCTACTGCGACCTGCATCCCGGCAGCGCGGTGCAGCCGGCCACGCGGCTGGCGGCGCTGGACCAGCTGCAGCGGGTGATCTACCTGAGCGGCTTTTCCAAAACGATGGCGGCCAACCTGCGGGTCGGCTTCATCGCCACTTCGCCGGAGCGCGCCGAGCGGCTGGCCGACCGCAAGATGCTCACCATGCTCACCAGCAGCGACATCGGCGAGCGGGTGGTGTACAAGGTGCTGTCCGAAGGCTCGTTCCGCAAGCACGCCGACCGCATGCGCGCGCGCCTGGACGGCATCCGCGCCAAGACCATCCGCCAGATGGAGCGGGTCGGGCTGAAGGTCGACCTGGCCGCGCCGGCCGGCATGTTCGTCTGGGCGGACGCCGGCTGCGACACCAATGTGCTGACCGAGAAGGCGATGGCGCACAACCTGCTGCTGGCGCCGGGCAGCCTGTTCTCGCCCAAGCAGCTGCCGTCGACCCGCATGCGGCTCAACGTGGCGGCGATGCAGGAGCCGGCGGTCTGGCGCTTCCTCGAAAGGGAACTGGGCGGCTCTTGAAAACCCTCTTATAATCCCCACTTTCGTCTAACCTTTGCATTAACCACAAGACTATTAGAGGCTCTTAAAATGGCAGACACCGAAAAGCAAACCCTGGGCTTTCAGGCCGAAGTAAAACAGCTGCTGCAGCTGATGATCCACTCGCTGTACTCGAATAAAGAGATTTTCCTGCGCGAGCTGATCTCGAACGCCTCCGACGCGTCCGACAAGCTGCGCTTCGAGGCGATCAACAACGACGCCCTGTACGGCAACGACCACGAACTGAAGATCAAGGTCTCGTTCGACAAGGCCGCGCGCACCATCACCATCTCCGACAACGGCATCGGCATGAGCCGCGACGAGGCGATCTCCCACCTGGGCACCATCGCCAAGTCGGGCACCAAGGAATTCTTCGGCAAGCTGTCCGGCGACCAGCAGCAGGACGCGGCCCTCATCGGCCAGTTCGGCGTGGGCTTCTACTCGGGCTTCATCGTCGCCGACAAGATCACCGTCGAGACCCGCCGCGCCGGCGCGGCCGCCACCGAGGGCGTGCGCTGGGAATCCGAAGGCCAGGGCGACTACTCGGTCGAGCAGATCGAGAAGACCGGCCGCGGCACCGACATCATCCTGCACCTGCGCGAAGGCGAGGACGAGCTGCTGTCGTCGTGGAAGATCAAGTCCATCATCCGCAAATACTCCGACCACATTTCGCTGCCGATCGTGATGGCGAAAGAGGAGTGGGACGAGGAGAAGAAGGAAACCGTCGTCAAGGACGAACTGGAAACGGTCAACCAGGCCAGCGCGCTGTGGGCCCGCAACAAGTCGGACATCACGCCGGAGCAGTACGAGGAATTCTACAAGCACGTCTCGCACGACTTCCAGGCGCCGCTGACGCACACCCACAACCGCGTCGAAGGCCGCAGCGAATACACGCAGCTGCTGTACATCCCGGCCAAGGCGCCGTTCGACCTGTGGGACCGCAACAAGCGCGGCGGCATCAAGCTGTACGTCAAGCGCGTCTTCATCATGGACGACGCCGAGCAGCTGATGCCGGCCTACCTGCGCATGGTCAAGGGCGTCATCGATTCGGCCGACCTGCCGCTGAACGTCTCGCGCGAGATCCTGCAGGAGTCGCGCGACGTGAAGGTGATCCGCGACGGCTCGACCAAGCGCGTGATCGGCATGCTGGAGGAACTGGCCAACGCCGACGAGCAGGAAAAGAAGGACAAGTACCAGACCTTCTGGACCGAATTCGGCCAGGTGCTGAAAGAGGGCATCGGCGAGGACGCGGCCAACAAGGACCGCCTGGCCAAGCTGCTGCGCTTCGCTTCGACCGCCAACGAGAACGACCAGCAGACCACGTCGCTGGAACAGTACGTGGCGCGCCTGAAGGAAGGCCAGGACAAGATCTACTACGTCACGGCCGACAACTACGTCGCCGCGAAGAACTCGCCGCACCTGGAGATCTTCCGCAAGAAGGGCGTCGAAGTGCTGCTGCTGACCGACCGCGTCGACGAGTGGATGCTGTCCTTCCTGACCGAGTTCGAGGGCAAGGAGCTGGTCTCCGTGGCCAAGGGCGGCCTGGATCTGGGCGCGCTGGAGGACGAGGCCGAGAAGAAGGAACACGAAGAGACCGAGACCTCCTACAAGGAACTGGTCGGCAAGATGAAGGACGCCCTGACCGACAAGGCCAAGGACGTGCGCGTGACGTTCCGCCTGACCGATTCGCCGGCCTGCCTGGTGGCGGACGAGCATGAGCTGTCGGGCAACCTGCTGCGCATGCTGAAGGCGGCCGGCCAGAACGCGCCGGAGTCGAAGCCGATTTTGGAGATCAATCCGAACCACCCGCTGGTGACGCGCCTGAAGTACCAGAACGCCGGCGCGCAGTTCAGCGACTGGGCCCACATCCTGTTCGACCAGGCCTTGCTGGCCGAAGGCGGTGCGCTGGCCGATCCGGCCACCTTCGTCAAGCGCCTCAATGAAATGCTGTTGAGCGGCGCGGCCAAATAAGAAGCCCCGTCCGCCCCGGACCTTGTGATACTTTATCGTTTCACAAGCATCCGGGGCGTTTATGAAGAAATCCGCATTGCTGCTGGCCGTCCTGGCCAGCGCCGTTATCTCCGTCCACGCGCAGGACGCGCTGCCGGCATCGACGCCGGGCGTCGCCGCCACTCCCCAATATCCCGCACTGCCCAGCGAAACGCCTGACGAATTCAAGGCGCCGGAGGGGGAGTTCGACTACGTCAAGCGCAGCGTGATGATCCCGATGCGCGACGGCGTCAAGCTCAATACCGTCATCATCGTGCCGCGCAAGGCGCGCAACGCGCCGATGCTGTTGACGCGCACGCCGTACAGCGCGGCCGAATTGACCAGCCATGCCGAGAGCTCGCAGATGGCGTCCATCCTGCAGGGCTACGACAACGCCGCCGACACCATCGTCGAAGGCGGCTATATCCGCGTGGTGCAGGACGTGCGCGGCAAGTACGGCTCCGAGGGTGACTATGTGATGAACCGGCCGTTGGCCGGCACCGCACTCAACCCGACCCCGGTCGACCATTCCACCGACACCTGGGACACCATCGAGTGGCTGACCAAGAATGTGCCGGAGTCGAACGCGCGGGTCGGCATCATCGGCATTTCCTACGACGGTTTCTTGCCGCTGATGGCGCTGGTGAACCCGCATCCGGCGCTGAAGGTGGCCGTGCCGATGAACCCGGTGGTGGACGGCTGGCGCGGCGACGACTGGTTCCACTACGGCGCGTTCCGGCAGATCAACCTGGCGTACGTGATGGAGCAGGTGGTCACGCGGCGCAACGAGGCGCGCTGGTACACCAGCCATTACGACGATTACGATATGTTCCTGCGCGCCGGTTCGGTCGGCGCGCTGGCGCGCCAGCGCGGCGTGGAGCAGAGCGGTTTCTGGCGCAAGATCGTCGCCCATCCTGCCTATGACGAGTTCTGGAGCGCGCAGGCGATGGACCGGGTGCTGGCCAGGCAGCCGGTGGCGGTGCCGACGCTGCTGGTGCACAGCCTGTGGGACGCCGAGGATATCTATGGCGCCATCGCGGTGTACAAGGCGATCAAGCCGCTCGACAAGGATGGCAAGGTGTTCCTGGCGCTGGGGCCGTGGGATCACGGCGGCGCCATCGGCGATGGCAGCCGGCTCGGCGCGCTGCGCTTCAATAGCGATACGGCGCTGCACTTCCGTCAGGAGATCCTGCGGCCCTTCCTGGACCGCTATCTGAAGAACGACGAGACGGCGGCGAAGATCGCGCCGGTGTCGGCGTTCGAGACCGGGACCAACAAGTGGCGTTCGCTGGACGCGTGGCCGAGCGGCTGCAACAGCGGTTGTGCGATCGCGCCGGCGACGTTGCGGCTGGCGGCCGACGCCCGGCTCAATCTGACCAACGCCGCATCCGTCCCGGCGTCGGCGCCGTCGCAGAAGGCGGCGTTCGATGAGTATGTGTCCGATCCGGGCAAGCCGGTGCCGTTCCGCGCGCGGCCGATCGCGCCGTACGGCTACGACGAGGCCAAGGGCCAGACCTGGCCGCGCTGGCTGGTCGACGACCAGCGCGAGGCGTCGGGCCGCACCGATGTGCTGAGCTACACCACCGGCGTGCTGACGGCGCCGGTCAAGATCAGCGGCGAGCCGGTCGCGCATCTGCTGGCGTCCACCAGCGGCACCGACGCGGACTGGGTGGTCAAGCTGATCGACGTCTATCCGGACCAGGTGGCGGCGCAGCCGGAGATGGGCGGCTACCAGTTGATGGTGTCGGCCGATATCTTCCGGGGCCGCTATCGCGAGAGCCTGGCGACTGCCAAGCCGATCGCGGCCGGCGTGGCCTTGCCTTACCGCTTCGCGATGCCGACGGCGAACCACGTGTTCCTGCCGGGGCACCGCATCATGGTGCAGATCCAGTCCAGCTGGTTCCCGCTGTACGACCGCAATCCGCAGACCTTCGTGCCGAATATCTTCTTCGCGCAGCCTGCCGATTACAAGAAGGCGACCCAGCGCGTCTACCACGACAGCTATATCGAACTGCCGCTGGTGGGCGCCAGCGCCGTCAAATAGCCGTCACGCCTTGCGGCGGCGTTTCGCCAGCATCAGCACCGCCGGCACGCCCAGGCCCAGCATGGCGAAGCTGCCCGGCTCGGGCACCGGCGCGGCCGCGGCCAGCGCCAGGAAGCCGCGGATTTCGCCGCCGGTATAGGCGCTGCTGTGGAACCAGGCCGCTGAAGGCGACGTTCACGTCCAGCAGGTGGGACGTGAGTGGGGCGAGGTTCGCGCTGCATATGGCAGACATACTGAAATTCCTACTGAATTCTACTGAGTTCCACTTAGTCCTACTGAGTCAGGCAATGTCAGTAGGTCCAAGTCCATTTCAGTAGAAATCAGTAAAAAACTCAGTAGGTTTGCCATAAGGGGCGTGGGCCAGCCTCCCCCTTGCAGGTAGTACTACAAGGCAGTGCGCAGCTCGAACAGTTCTGGGAACAGGACCACGTCGAGCATCTTGCGCAGGTAGCTGACGCCGGCCGTGCCGCCGGTGCCGGTCTTGAAGCCGATGATGCGCTCGACCGTCGTGACGTGGCGGAAGCGCCAGAAGCGGAACGCCGTCTCCAGATCGACCAGCTTCTCCGCCAGCTCGTACAAGGCCCAGTACTTGGCCGGATCGCGGTACACCTCCAGCCACGCGTTCTTGACCGACTCGTCGGCGGCGGTCGGCAGCGTCCAGTCGGCGTCGAGGCGTCCGGCGGACACCGGCAGGCCATTGCGGGCCAGCAGTTTGACCGCTTCATCGTAGACCGACGGTGCGCGCAGCGCCTTGTCCAGCACGGCGTAGGCGTCCGGCGCGGTGGTGTGGACGTTGAGCAGCGCCGCGTTCTTGTTGCCGAGGATAAATTCGATCTCGCGGTACTGGTAGGACTGGAAGCCCGAAGACGCGCCCAGGTAAGGGCGGATGGCGGTGTATTCGGGCGGCGTCATGGTGGCCAGCACGTCCCAGGCGTGGACCAGCTGGTCCATGATGCGCGCCACGCGGGCCAGCATCTTGAAGGCCGGCGCCAGATCGTCCGACTGCAGGTGCGCGCGCACGGCGTGCATCTCGTGCAGCATCAGCTTCATCCACAGTTCGCTGGTCTGGTGCTGGACGATGAACAGCATTTCGTTATGGTTGGGCGAGAGCGGATGCTGGGCGTTGAGGATCTGCCCCAGTCCCAGATAATCGCCGTAGCTCATCGAATTGCTGAAGTCCATCTGCGCGCCGTGCCACTCGGCATCGGCGGGGGCCGCGGTGGCGTGCATCGGGCAGCCGCTGGCCGCTGGTTTCTGTTCGCTCATATATATCGTTTATCTCGTTATCAGGTCACGGCGTCGCGCTTGGCGTCGACGTTGTAGTCTTGGCGGTCCAGGATATCGCGCAGGATTTCCACCGCATCCCAGACGTCGGCAAAGCTGGTGTACAGCGGCGTGAAGCCGAAGCGCATGATGGCCGGCTCGCGATAATCTCCGATGACACCGCGCGCGATCAGCGCCGACATCACCGCGTAGCCGTGCGGATGGGTGAAGCTGACCTGGCTGCCGCGCCGGGCGTGCTCGCGCGGCGTGACCAGTCCCAGCGGGTGATCGGCGCAGCGTTGCTCGACCAGCTCGATGAACAGGTCGGTCAGGGCCAGCGATTTGGCGCGGATGGCCGCCATCGAAGTCTGGCCGAACACGTCCAGGCCGCACTCGACCATCGCCAGCGAGACGATGGGCTGGGTGCCGCACAGCGCGCGGCCGATGCCGTCGGCGGGGGCGAAGCCGGGCGCCATGTCGAACGGCGCGGCGTGACCCCACCAGCCCGACAGCGGTTGCTGGAAGCGTGCCTGATGGCGCCGCGGCACCCAGATGAAGGCCGGCGCGCCGGGGCCGCCGTTGAGGTATTTATAGGTGCAGCCGACGGCCAGGTCGGCGCCGTCCGCCGCCAGCGCCACCGGCACCGCGCCGGCCGAATGCGCCAGATCCCAGACGATCAGCGCGCCGGCGGCGTGGGCGAGGGCGCTGGTGGCGCGCATGTCGTGCTGGTAGCCGGTGCGGTAATTCACGTGAGTCAGCATGACCACGGCGGTGTCGGCGCCGATGGCGGCCGGCAGTTCGTCGACGCTGTCGACCAGCTTGATGCTGTAGCCGCGGTCCAGCCACGCCGTCAGGCCCTGGGCCATATAGATATCGGTGGGGAAGTTGGAACGTTCGGTGACGATGACGCGGCGATCGGCGCGGGCCGGATCGGACGCCTGCATCGCCAGCGCGGCGGCCAGCGCCTTGAACAGGTTGACCGAGGTGGTGTCGGTGACCGCCACTTCGCCGTCGGCGGCGCCGATCAGCGGCGCCAGGCGGTTGCCGAGGCGCTTGGGCAGGTCGAACCAGCCGGCGCTGTTCCAGCTGCGGATCAGGTCATGGCCCCATTCCTGGGCGATGACATGCTGGGCGCGGGTGAGGGCGGCTTTCGGCCGCGCGCCCAGGGAGTTGCCATCCAGATAAATCACGCCGGGCGGCAGGTCGAACTGGTCGCGCAGGGCGGCGAGCGGATCTTGCGCGTCGCGTTCCAGGCAGTGGTTGCGAGTTGTCATTGTGTAACTTTCTTGCGAGCTATGAGGATGCTTTAGGCTTCAATAAGTTGCCCGATGCGCGAGAGTTTAACAGACCCCGAGAAGTCGGGGTCAGACCCCGCAGGGGTCTGACCCCCGGTCGTGGCGGTGCGGGGTAGAGCGGTTTCCGCTGGCGGCCGTAGGGCTGGAGGCCGCATGTTTCCTCGCATTGCCACCTTTTTGAAATTATTTTCGTTTTTTTTCAAAAAAACCCTCAAGTTCCCCAAACCGCTGCCGTTACCAGTTGCATGAAACGCGTAAAAACGTCTTCAGGCAGCGACAAGGTAGCCGAAAATAAATGAAAAATATTTCTCGGAAACCCTAAAGTTCTCCAAAACGCTGCCGTAACCGGGTTAGATGTAGCAAAAAAGAGTCGTTCCAACGCACTATTTTGAGTTCACCGTCAGGGCTTTTTTGAAGATTCCGGACCCATTAATTTCCACGCCGCAAGGGCGTAGATGACCGATCTGCGAGTGTTTGTCAGACAAACACCGACAGGTCGCGTTCGCCATTTCCCGACGAAAAATACGGAGAGTCACCTCTTCTCGGTTTTTTGTTGCTCCCGCAGAATGTATCTCACTGGAAACGCAAATGTGTTCCACAGTGCAGACAACGAAGGAGAGATGGAAATGACCGCTAACGATATGATGGCTGAAATTCGCGACGCCAACCTGAGCTACCTGATGCTGGCTCAGCAGATGATCCGCGCCGATAAAGTCACCGCGATCTTCCGCCTCGGCATCGCCGCAGAAATCGCCGAGCTGATCGAGGGCATGAGCAACGCGCAAATCCTCAAACTGGCAGGCGGCAACATGATGCTGGCCCGCTTCCGCTTCGACGACGGCGCCATCCTGTCGATGCTGACCAACTACAACAAGGACCGCGTGCTGGCCCAGTCGCACGCCGCCATCCTGATGGCCGGTCAGCCAGTCGAAGAAATCGCTTAAGCCCCCGGAGCGCAGATCATGGCAGCCAAGAAAAGCGTCGTATCGGAAGCCCAGGAAATCCAGCTGGCCATCGAACTGATCCAGCTGGGCGCCCGCTTGCAGCTGCTGGAGTCGGAAGTGTCGCTGTCGCGCGAACGCCTGCTCAAGCTGTACAAGGAGCTGAAGGGCGTGTCGCCGCCGAAGGGCATGTTGCCGTTCTCGACCGACTGGTTCCTGACCTGGCAGCCGAACATCCATTCCTCGCTGTTCATCAATATCCACAGCTTCCTGGTGACCCACGCCGGCGCCACCGGCATCGAAGCGGTGATGAAAGCCTACAAGCTGTACCTGGAACAAATGCCGCCGGAGCCGGGCGAAGAGCCGCTGCTGTCGCTGACCCGCGCCTGGACCCTGGTGCGCTTCTTCGGCAGCAAGATGCTGGAAACGGCGCCCTGCGGCAAATGCCAGGGCAAATTCGTGGTCAACTGCATGGACCTGAACGGCAGCTATGTCTGCGGCCTATGCCACATGCCTTCGCGCGCCGGCAAGACCAAGAAAGCCCGCGACGCCGACGCCCTGGCGGCCGCATAAAGGCCACGTGCGCCGATCCGCCCCTGATTCCTACCTGAAACGCATCGCCCGCGCGCCCGCCGTGCGGGCCATGCTGATCCAATGCGGCGCCGCGCCGCTGACGCTGGCCATCATTTACCTGATGGCCAGTTTTCGTTTCCCCGTCGATTACCTGAGCGTGGCCGTGGTGCAGGGCCTGCTGGCGGCTGCCATTACCTGGAAATTCGGCCTGGCCAGCTGGTGGCGCGCGATCCAGCTGCTGTTCCCGCTGGCGGTGCTGGCCGCGCTGGCGCTGCAATTGCCGTCCTGGCTGTTCCTGCTGATCTTCCTGATCTTATTAGGCCTGTACTGGTCAACCTTCCGCACCCAGGTGCCGTACTACCCGTCGCATCCGGCGGTGTGGGACGCGGTGCGCCAGCAGTTGCCGGCGCCGCGCGAGGGCGGGCGGCCGCTGCGCCTGATCGACATCGGCAGCGGCCTGGGCGGGCTGGTGCTGTACCTGGGGCGCGCCCGGCCGGACGCCGCCTGCGAGGGCATCGAACTGGCGCCGCTGCCGTGGCTGTACAGTTGGCTGCGCGCCAAGTTCACCCGCGCCAACGCCCAATTCCGCCTCGGCGACTACGAAAAGCTCGATTTCGCCGCCTATGACCTGGTGTTCGCCTACCTGTCGCCGGCCGCGATGGCGGAACTATGGCGCAAGGCGTCGGCCGAAATGCGCCCCGGGACCATGCTGGCTAGCTACGAATTCGCTATCGACGCCCGGGCGCCGGACCGCACCATCCATGCCACAGAGGGCGGCGTTCCCCTCTACATATGGTACTTTTAAGCATCATTTGGCGTTAATCACTTGCCCGCTCCCCCCTAGTCACGCTATTGTAGTTCTACATGTAAATTTATTGAAAACCGGCCTGCGTTAGTCATGGTTTTGACACAAAGTCTTGACACCAGCGCGCGCCGGCTTTCGCACGATTTAGTTCTGGGGAGTCAGCGCACTTGTTAGTCATCATTGGATATGTAGTGGTCTGCGTCGGCGTGTTCGGCGGCTTCGCGATGAACGGCGGGCACCTGGCCGCGCTGTTGCAGCCGCTGGAGCTGGTCATGATCGGCGGCGGCGCGCTCGGCGCCTTCCTGGTCGGCAACAACGCCAAGACCATCAAGGCCACCTTGGGCGCCATCCCGACGCTGTTCAAGGGCTCGCGCTACACCAAGGACCTGTACATGGAACTGATGTCGCTGCTGTTCGACGTGCTGTCCAAGGTGCGCAAGGAAGGCCTGATGTCGATCGAAGGCGACATCGACAGCCCGGAGCAGAGCCCGCTGTTCAGCAAGTATCCAAGCGTGCTGGAAGACCACCACATCGTGGAATTCATGACCGATTACCTGCGCCTGATGGTGTCGGGCAATATGGATGCGTTCCAGATCGAGAATTTGATGGACAACGAGATCGAGACCCACCACCACGAGGGCGCCGCGCCGGCCCACGCCATCGCCAAGCTGGGCGACGGCATGCCGGCGTTCGGCATTGTCGCGGCGGTGATGGGCGTGGTGCACACGATGGAATCGGTGGGCTTGCCGCCGGCCGAGCTGGGCATTCTGATCGCGCACGCGCTGGTCGGCACCTTCCTCGGGATTCTGCTGGCCTACGGCTTCGTCGGCCCGCTGTCGAGTCTGCTGGAGCAAAAGCTGGAAGAGTCGACCAAGATGTACCAGTGCGTCAAGGTCACGCTGCTGGCCAGCCTGAACGGCTATGCCCCGGCGCTGGCGGTCGAATTCGGCCGCAAGGTGCTGTACTCGACCGAGCGCCCGACCTTCGCCGAGCTCGAGGACCACATCAAGAAATCGAAATCCAAGTAATGCGCCGTCACGTCGACACCTTAAGGAACCACCATGGCTGAAGAAGGCTTGCGGCCGATCATCGTCAAGCGCATCAAGAAGGGCGGCGGCGGCCACCACGGCGGCGCGTGGAAGATCGCGTACGCCGACTTCGTGACCGCGATGATGGCCTTCTTCCTCTTGATGTGGCTGCTCGGCTCGACCACCAAGGGCGACCTCAACGGCATCTCCGAATACTTCAAGACGCCGCTGAAGGTGGCCATGCAGGGCGGCTCGGGCAGCGGCGACAGCTCCTCGGTGATCCAGGGCGGCGGCAAGGACTTGACCCGGCGCGACGGCCAGGTCAAGGCCAGCGACGACCCGACCATCAAGAAGACCTTCAACCTGACCGCCGCCAAGGCCGCGCTGGAGGCCGAGGAGTCGCAGCGCCTGAAGGCGCTGAAGGACAAGATCGAAGCCAAGATCGAGGCCAACCCGCTGCTGAAGAAATTCAAGGACCAGCTGCTGCTCGACATCACCAGCGAAGGCTTGCGGATCCAGATCGTCGACGAGCAGAACCGCCCGATGTTCGCGCTGGCCAAGGCCGAGCTGCAGCCGTACACCAAGGAAATCCTGCACGAGATCGGCTTCGTGCTCAACGACGTGCCCAACAAGATCGGCCTGTCCGGCCACACCGACTCGACGCCCTACCTCAGCGACGCCGGCTACAGCAACTGGGAACTGTCGGCCGACCGCGCCAACGCCTCGCGGCGCGAGCTGATCGCCGGCGGCATGGCCGACGGCAAGGTGCTGCGCGTGGTCGGGCTGGCCTCGGCCGCCAACCTCGACAAGGCCGACCCGTTCAACCCGATCAACCGCCGCATCAGCATCATCGTCATGAACAAGCGTACCGAGGAGAGCGTGATGCGCGACGGCGCCAAGCAGCTGGAGGTCGGCGGCGAAGAAGCGCCGGCCGCGCCGGCCGCCGCCGCGCCGCCATCCGGCCCGCCGGTACGCAAATAAAGTAAGTGAAGCACGGAACGAGACTGTTATGACGAGAAAAAAAATCCTGGGGTCCCACGTCAAACGCCTGCTGTCGGGCGTGTCGGACCACGGCCGCAAGCATTTGACCGAAGTCGAGACCGACCTGATCCAGACCGGCCTGCTGCTGGAGGAAGCGATTGAAAAGCTGTCCTTCAACTTCATGGCCATCCATCAGGCGGTCGAGGCCGAGCAAGCCACCATCCAGCTGCTGCTGGACGGCGGCGTCGCCACGCCCGAGCAGCGCGCGCAGCTGGAGGCGTTGCAGGGCAACGTCGGCGGCTACGTCAATGCCGCCATCACCAGCCTGCAATTCCAGGACATGACCAGCCAGCTGATCGACCGCACCTTGAAGCGCGTCACCGGCCTGCGCGAATTCCTCGGCACGCTGGGCGCGCACGGCGCCGAGATGCTGCCCGAGAGCGACAACGAGGAAATCGTCGCGCTGCTCGGCAAGGTCAGCATGGCGCTGGCGATACAGAGTTTGGAACTGCGCAGCGTGTTGCGCAAAGCAGTCAGTCAGCAACACCTGGAGAGCGGCGACATCGAGCTGTTCTAAGCGCCGCCCGCAACCGATACATACATATTTACAGAGTGAGAGTACAAGATGGCCAAGACAATACTTGCAGTTGATGATTCCAGTTCCCTGCGCCAGATGGTGGCGTTCAGCCTGAAGGCGGCCGGCTACCTGGTGGTGGAAGCGGTGGACGGCCAGGACGGCCTGGAAAAAGCCAAGTTGCAAAGCGTCGACCTGGTGCTGACCGACCAGAACATGCCGCGCATGGACGGGCTGCAGCTGATCAAGCTGCTGCGCGAGCTGCCGACCTACCAGAAGACCCCGATCCTGATGCTGACCACCGAATCGTCCGACGAGATGAAAGCCAAGGGCCGCGCCGCCGGCGCCAATGGCTGGCTGGTCAAGCCCTTCGATCCGCAGCGGCTCATCGAGGTAGTGAAAAAGGTCATCGGCTGATAAGGCGGGCAAAGATGCTGAGCGAACTGTACGGAGTATCACCATGACCATCGACATAAGCCAGTTCTTCCAGGTCTTCTTCGATGAGGCCGAGGAACTGCTGGCTGAAATGGAACGGCTGCTGCTGGCCGTCGACGTCGACGCCCCGGACGCCGAGGATCTGAACGCGATCTTCCGCACCGCCCATTCGGTCAAGGGCGGCGCCTCCACGTTCGGCGTGACCGACATGACGGAAGTAACCCACATCCTCGAGACGCTGCTCGACCGCATCCGCAAGGGCGAGATGGCGCTGACGTCGGAGCACGTCGACGCCTTCCTGGCCGCCAAGGACATCCTCAAGATGCAGCTCGACGGCCACCGCCACGGCGCCGAGGTCGACCAGGACGCGGTCGGCGACGTGCGCATGATGCTGCAGTCGCTGACCCAGGACGTGCCGGTGGTGGCGCTGTCGCCCGTGGCGCCGGCGTTCAACGCGACCGAAGCCAAGGTGGTCGACCACAGCGGCGGCCGGCGCTACCGTCTCGAGCTGCCGGCGATGGCGCACCGCGAGGTGACCGCGCTGGGCGCCGAGCTGGGCCTGATGGGCCACGTCTCGATCACGCCGCTCGACAAGGACCGCAACGCCATGGTTGTCACCACGCACGAGAGCCTGGACGACATCATCGCCATCTGCTCCTTCGTGCTCAACCCGGACGAGATGGTCGTGACCGAGCTGCCGGCGCTCGACGCCAAGCAGGCGCGCAAGGAAAACGCCGAGCGCTCCAAGGTCGAGCAAGATCTGGGCTACGGCTTCTTCGACGAGGCCGAGCTGCATCCGGCCGGCAACACCGAAGGCTACGGCTTCTTCCAGCCGCTCGACGAAATCCGCGCCAACGCCGAGGCGGGCGCAGACGACGCGCGCGGCTACGGCTTCTTCCAGCCGGTCGAGCAGATCCGCGCCGCCGCCGGCATCGTCATCGAAACGCCGAGCGTGGAGGAAGAAAAGAAGGCCGCCAAGAAGGAAGAAAAGGAAAAAGCCGAGAAGGCCGAGAAGGGCCACGGCCCCGGCGCCGAATCGTCGTCGATCCGCGTCTCGATCGAAAAGGTCGACCAGCTGATCAACCTGGTGGGCGAACTGGTGATCACGCAGGCGATGATCGAGCAGCGCGTCGACACGCTCGACCCGATGGTGCACGAGCGCTTATTAAATAGCGTCAGCCAGCTGACCCGCAACACCCGCGACCTGCAGGAAGCGGTGATGTCGATCCGCATGATGCCGATGGATTTCGTGTTCTCGCGCTTCCCGCGCATGGTGCGCGACCTCGCGGCCAAGCTGGGCAAGAAGGTCGACTTCATCACCAACGGCGCCGCGACCGAGCTCGACAAGGGCCTGATCGAACGCATCGTCGATCCGCTGACCCACCTGGTGCGCAACTCGATCGACCACGGCATCGAAATGCCCGAGGTGCGCCGCGCCGCCGGCAAGAGCGACGCCGGCCGCCTGTTCCTGTCGGCCGCCCACCAGGGCGGCAACATCGTCATCGAGGTGGCCGACGACGGCGGCGGCCTGAACCGCGAGAAGATCCTCGCCAAGGCTGCGCAGAACGGCCTGCCGCTGAGCGAGAACATGAGCGACGCCGAAGTGTGGCAATTGATCTTCGCGCCCGGCTTCTCGACCGCCGACGTGGTCACCGACGTCTCCGGGCGCGGCGTCGGCATGGACGTGGTCAAGCGCAACATCACCGCCATGGGCGGCGTGGTCGACATCCGCTCGGCCAAGGGTTTCGGCACCACGATCTCGATCTCGCTGCCGCTGACCTTGGCCATTTTGGACGGCATGTCGATCCGCGTCGGCGAAGAGGTGTATATTTTGCCGTTGGGCTTTGTCATCGAATCGCTGCAGCCGGCGCCGGAAGACGTCAAGGAAATCAGCGGCAAGGGCCGGGTCATCAAGGTGCGCGGCGAATACCTGCCGCTGGTGCCGCTGTACCAGATGTTCGACATCGCGCCGCGCTTCACCGACCCGACCCAGGGCATCGTGGTCATCATCGAGACCGACGGCCGCAAGGCCGGACTGTTCATCGACGACCTGGTCGGCCAGCAGCAGGTGGTGGTCAAGAACCTGGAATCGAATTACCGCAAGGTGGCCGGCATCTCGGGCGCCACCATCCTCGGCGACGGCGGCGTGTCGCTGATCCTCGATGTCGCCGCATTAATACGCTCGTCGCGCCAGCTGGCCGACGAATCGATCTTTTCTTCATAAGGAGCCATCATGGCAGAGGTACTGACCACCGGAGCAAACGAAATCGCCGGCCACGAATACCTGGCGTTCACGCTGGGCTCTGAGGAATACGGCATCGACATCCTGAAGGTGCAGGAAATCCGCGGCTACGAAACCGTCACCCGCATCGCCAACGCGCCCGAGTTCATCAAGGGCGTCATCAACCTGCGCGGCATCATCATCCCGGTGGTGGACATGCGCATCAAGTTCAACCTCGGCTCGCCGGTGTACGACCAGTTCACCGTCGTCATCATCCTCAACATCGGCGGCCGCATCGTCGGCATGGTGGTCGACTCGGTGTCCGACGTCACCACGCTGACGCCGGAGCAGGTCAAGCCGGCGCCGGAGATGGGCACCGCCTTCAGCACCGACTACATGATCGGCCTGGGCACCATCGACGAGCGCATGCTGATCCTGGTGAACATCGACAAGCTGATGTCGAGCTCGGAAATGGGCTTGATGGAGCAGCTGGCGGCCTGACCGGGTTCGCCCATGCTTTCGCGCCCCCAAACCACGGGCGCGCTCTTGGCACCAATCCGCGGCAGCGCCCCCAAAGAAGGGCGCGTCCAACCACGACAACGGCAAAAAAGCATAGGGGAGAACCACATGAATTTACGCGACTTCAACATCGGCGCGCGGCTGCGCATCGGCTTCGGCATCATCCTGCTGATCCTGGTGGCCATGGTGCTGATGACCAACTACCTCAATTACAGCAACAAGTCGCAGCTCACGCGCGGGCTGGAACTGTCCACCGCCAAGAACCTGCAGGCCGGCGCGATGAAGAGCGCGATGCTCGAGACCGGCCTGGCGATGCGCAACATCGGCCTGCAGTCGGACGTCAGCCTGATGCAGAAGGAAGAACAAAAGGTCAAGGACCAGCGCGCCCGCTACGACAAGGCGCTGGCCGACCTGAAGGCGCTCGGCCTGAGCGACGCGGAAAACAAGACCCTGGGCGAGCTGGCCGCGCTGGAGGCGGACACCGACAAGGCGTTCAAGGAAGCCATCGGCCAGATCCTGGCCTTCAACAGCGAGGGCGGCGCCAAGGTCATCTCCGGCCGCATCGATCCGCTCAACACCCAGACGCTGGCGCTGATCAACAAGCTGGTCGAGATGCAGGTGGCCGACGCCAAGGAAGTCATGGACGGCTCGGTCAAGTCGGACCGCAAGCTGATGCTGGTGCTGTTCGTGCTCGGCGGCGTGGCCGTCGCGCTGGGCGTGGTGTGCGCCGCCGTCATCACCCGCTCGATCACCGTGCCGCTCAAGGGCGCGGTCGAGGTGGCGCAGAAAGTGGCCGCCGGCGAGCTGACCTCGCAAGTGACGATCGAAGGCAGCGACGAGACCAGCGAGCTGCTGCAGGCGCTCAAGGACATGAATGAAAGCCTGGCCAAGACGGTCGGCGACGTGCGCAACGGCACCGAGCTGATCTCGACGGCCTCGCAGGAAATCGCCTCCGGCAACGCCGACCTGTCGGCGCGCACCGAATCGCAGGCCAGCTCGCTGGAGGAGACCGCCTCGTCGATGGAGGAACTGACGTCCACCGTCAAGCAGAACGCCGACAACGCGCGCCAGGCCAACCAGCTGGCCGTGTCGGCCTCGTCGGTGGCGGAAAAGGGCGGCAGCGTGGTGGCGCAGGTGGTCGAGACCATGGGCTCGATCAAGGCCAGCTCCAGCAAGATCGTCGACATCATCGGCGTCATCGACGGCATCGCCTTCCAGACCAACATCCTGGCGCTGAACGCGGCGGTCGAAGCGGCGCGCGCGGGCGAGCAGGGCAGGGGCTTCGCCGTGGTCGCCACCGAGGTGCGCAACCTGGCGCAGCGCTCGGCCGGCGCCGCCAAGGAAATCAAGGAACTGATCGGCGACTCGGTCGGCAAGGTCGACGCCGGCAGCAAGCTGGTCGACGAGGCCGGGCAGACGATGGACCTGATCGTCACCTCGATCCGCCAGGTGGCCGACATCATGGGCGAGATCACCGCCGCCACGCAGGAACAGAGCAACGGCATCGAGGAAGTCAACCAGGCCATAACCCAGATGGACGAGATGACGCAGCAGAACGCCGCGCTGGTCGAACAGGCGGCGGCCGCCGCCGAGAGCATGCAGGACCAGGCGCAGATGCTGGCGCAGGCGGTCAGCATCTTCAAGCTGTCGCATGACGAGACGATGCGCCGTCCGGCCGCGCCGGCGCCGCGCGCCGCGCCCGCCGTCGCAAGCGCCGCCCCGGCCAGGCCGGCCGCGGCGATCGCCGCGCCGCGCCCGGCAGCCAAGCCAGCCGCCCGCCCAGCCCCGGCCCCGGCCGCCGCCAAGAAAGCCAGCACCGCGCCGTCCGGCGACGACTGGGAAGAATTTTAAGCAGCAATGCCGTCGTTTCCACGCAGGCATAGAGCAAGTGCAGTGATATAAAGGTTTAACGTATGCCGCAATCTAAAGACACGGTGAAAGAGTTTGATTTCAACGCCAAGGACTTCGAACGGGTCCGCGGGCTGATCTACAAACGCGCGGGCATCTCGCTGGCCGACAGCAAGCAGGAGATGGTCTACAGCCGTCTGGCGCGGCGCTTGCGCGCCACCGGCATCGGCTCGTTCGCCAAATACCTCGACGACCTGGAAGCGGGCCGCCTGGGCGAAGAGTGGGAATCGTTCACCAACGCGCTGACCACCAACCTGACCTCGTTCTTCCGCGAAGCCCACCACTTCCCGCTGCTGGCCGAGCACGTCAAGGGCAAGCGCGAGCCGCTGACCATCTGGTGCTCGGCCAGCTCGACCGGCGAGGAACCGTACTCGATCGCCATGACCGTGTGCGAAGCGTTCAACACCCTGACGCCGAATTGCCAGATCATCGCCACCGACATCGACACCAACGTGCTGGCCACCGCCGAGATGGGCGTCTACAACATGGACCGGCTCGACAAGATGTCGCCCGAGCGCTCGCGCCGCTTCTTCCTCAAGGGCAAGGGCGACCGCGAGGGCCAGGCGCGGGTGCGGCCGGAGTTGCGCAATATGATCACCTTCAAGCAGCTCAACCTGCTGGCCGACTCGTGGCCGATCAGCGGCCAGTTCGACGTGATCTTCTGCCGCAACGTGATGATTTACTTCGACAAGGCGACTCAGCGTAAAATACTGTCCCGCTTCGTCCCGTTGATGAAGCCCGATGCCCTGCTGTTTGCGGGGCACTCGGAAAACTTCCTGTATGTCTCGGAGTCGTTGAAACTGCGCGGCAAGACCGTCTACGAACTGGACGACAACGCCGCAGGCCGAAAAGCACCGTCGCAACGCACATGAGAATAAACCATGGACCTCGAACAATTTGCCACCAACGTCTACTACGATAGGACGTTCGACTGCGAAGCCGCCAAGATACTGCCGGGCGAGTACTACTTCACCAACAAGGACATGTTGATCGTGACGGTGCTCGGCTCCTGCGTGTCGGCCTGCATACGCGACCGCGTCACCGGCCTGGGCGGCATGAACCACTTCATGCTGCCCGACGGCGGCGGCGACGGCAGCCCGGTGTCGGCCTCGGCGCGCTACGGCACCTACGCCATGGAAATCCTGATCAACGATTTGCTCAAGGCCGGCGCGCGGCGCGAAAACCTGGAGGCGAAGGTATTCGGCGGCGGCGCCGTGCTCAAGGGCTTCACCGCCATCAACGTCGGCGAGCGCAACGCCGCCTTCGTGCTCAACTTCCTCAAGGTCGAGAAGATCCGGGTGGTGGCCGAGGACTTGAACGACGTGCACCCGCGCAAGGTGTACTTCTTCCCCCGCACCGGCAAGGTGCTGGTCAAGAAGCTGATGCAAACCCATAACGACACGCTGGTCAAGCGTGAAACCGAATATGCCAGCCGCCTCAAAGTGGCGCCGGTGGGCGGCGAGATCGATTTGTTTTGACAGGGCATAGCCCGGAAAGTAGCGTTTTATGAAGATCAAAGTCCTGGTCTGCGACGACTCCGCACTGATCCGCAGCGTGATGAGCGAGATCATCAACTCCCAGCCCGACATGCAGGTGGTGGGCGCCGCCCCCGACCCGCTGGTCGCGCGCGAGCTGATCAAACAAACCAACCCCGACGTGCTGACGCTCGACGTCGAGATGCCGAAGATGGACGGCCTCGACTTCCTGGAAAAGCTGATGCGGCTGCGGCCGATGCCGGTGGTGATGGTGTCCTCGCTGACCGAGCGCGGCTCCGAGATCACCATGCGCGCGCTGGAACTGGGCGCGGTCGACTTCGTCACCAAGCCGAAGATCTCGATCCAGGCCGGCATGCGCGAGTACACCGAGCTGATCACCGACAAGATCCGCGCCGCCTCCAAGGCGCGGGTGCGCGCCCGCACCCTGCCGCAGCCGGGCGCCGACGGCCAAGGTGCTCACGCGCCGCTGCCGCAGCTGCGCAACCCGCTGACCTCGTCGGAAAAACTGATCATCATCGGCGCCTCCACCGGCGGCACCGAGGCGATCCGCGAATTCCTGATGCAGATGCCGTCCGACTGCCCCGGCATCCTGATCACCCAGCACATGCCGGAAGGCTTCACCACCTCGTTCGCCAAGCGGCTCGACAGCCTGTGCAAGATCTCGGTGCAGGAAGCGCACGGCAACGAGCGGGTGCTGCCGGGCCACGCCTACATCGCCCCCGGCCACTCGCACCTGTACCTGACCCGCAGCGGCGCCAACTACATGACCAGGATCGACCAGGCCGAGCCGGTCAACCGCCACCGCCCGTCGGTCGACGTGCTGTTCCGCTCGGCCGCCCAGGCGGCCGGCAAGAACGCGGTCGGCGTGATCCTGACCGGCATGGGCAAGGACGGCGCGGCCGGCATGCTGGAGATGCGCAACGCCGGGGCGTATAATTTCGCCCAGGACGAGGCCAGCTGCGTGGTGTTCGGCATGCCGCGCGAGGCGATCGCGGTGGGCGCGGCGCACGAGGTCGGCGCGCTGCAGGCGCTGCCCGGCATGGTGCTGGGCTATCTGGCGCAGCACGGCATGCGCGCCCTGCGCGTATAAATTCGCTAAGTGTGACGTTTTACTGCGACTTTGTTCGCCTTAGAGCAACGAAAATGCTATCCTACAACTTGCTGGCAAATGTAGGCACTATTAACAACCGCGTAGAGAATCAACGGAGTAATTCATGGCTGATCCAAAGATGAAATTTTTAGTTGTTGACGATTTTTCGACGATGCGCCGCATCGTCCGGAATCTGTTGAAAGAACTGGGTTATGCCAATGTCGACGAGGCGGAAGACGGCGTGATGGCGCTGGCCAAGCTGCGTGCGGAATCCTTCGACTTCGTCGTGTCGGACTGGAACATGCCGAACATGGACGGCCTGACGATGTTGCAGAACATTCGCGCCGACCCGGCCCTGGCCAAGCTGCCGGTGCTGATGGTGACCGCCGAAGCGAAAAAGGAAAACATCATCGCGGCGGCCCAGGCCGGCGCCAATGGTTATGTGGTCAAGCCGTTCACGGCCGCCACGCTGGATGAAAAACTCAACAAGATCTTCGAAAAACTCGGAGCTTGATGATGTCTGCGCAACAAAGCGCCGCCGCCGTTGCGACTGCAGCAGCGGCGGAGCCGACCGAGGAATTTTTGTCGCGTATCGGTCACATGACCCGGGCCCTGCATGAAAGCCTGCGCGGTCTCGGCCTGGACAAGTTGATCGAAAAAGCCGCGTCGGACATCCCCGACGCGCGCGACCGCCTCGATTATGTGGCGCGTCTGAGCGAAGACGCGGCGCAAAAAGTATTGAACGCCACCGACGCCGCCGGCCCGCTGCAGGACCGCATCAGCGGCGATGCGAAGCAGTTGAGCGCCGGCTGGCAAGCCTTGCTGGCCGACGGCGATGGCGCTGTCGACCCCGCCTGGCAGGCGCTGGCGCGGCAGACCGTCGCCGCGCTGGACGGCGCCGCCGCCGGCACCAGCGCGACCAAGGCCCATCTGATGGACATCATGATGGCGCAGGATTTCCAGGACCTGACCGGGCAGGTGATCAAGAAGGTCACGGCGATCGCGCAAAACCTCGAGCAGCAGCTGGTGCAGATGCTGATCGACTTCGCGCCCGAGCAGATCAAGCAGGAAATCGACAACGGCTTGCTGAACGGACCGCAAATCGATCCGACCCGCGAGAACGTGGTGGCCGACCAGGGGCAGGTGGACGACCTGCTCGACAGCCTGGGCTTCTGATTAGTCCGATAATCCATGCATCAAACCAATTTCCTCGTCCGTGAACCGCTGCTGGACGCCAAGCAGAAGGTGGTCGGCTACGAAATCTCCTGGCAGCAAAGCGATGCCGTCGCGTCCACCGCCGACGCGCTCGAATCGCTGATCGGCTTCGTCGCCGGCCAGGTCCACGACGAAGACGACGGCTGGCTGCTGCGCGACAAAACCCTGTTCCTCGAAGCCGTGCCGGCCATGCTGTCGACCGACGCACTGCACCAGTTGCCGCCGGAGCGCACGGTGCTGTCGATCAAGGCGGCCGAGCTGGCCAATCCCGACACGCTGTCGGCGGTGCAGGCGCTGCGCGCCGGCGGCGTCGGCATCCTGCTGCGCGACGCCGACCTGACCCGCATCGGCAGCCGCCTGCCGACCGTGGCTTCCTATGTCGAGGTGCGTTTTTCCGGCGCCGACGTCGGCGCCCAGGCGCGCACCTACGCGGCTTTGAAGCAATCGACGGTGGGCATGGTGGCGCGTCCGGTCAGCAACTGGGCCGACTTCGACGCCTGCGCCGCGCTGGGGCTGAACGCCTTCGTCGGCAAGCTGCACCTGACGCCGCGTCCGAGCAAGGATACCAAGGGCCTGAATCCGGCCCAGACCATCATCATGCAGCTGATGCAGATGGTGCGGCAGAACGCCGACATCGCCCAGCTGGAGGCGGTGCTCAAGCGCGACGCCACGCTGTCGTACAAGCTGCTGCGCTTCATCAACTCGGCCGGCTTCGGCGCCGGGCGCGAGGTCCAGTCGCTCAAGCAGGCGCTGGCCCTGCTGGGCTACACGCCGCTGTACCGCTGGCTGACCTTGCTGCTGGCCACGGCCAGCACTTCGGGCTACTCGCCGGTGCTGCTGGAGACGGCGGTGGTGCGCGGCCGCCTGGCCGAGCTGCTGGGGCAGGCGGCGCTGGGCAAGAGCGAGGCGGAGCACATCTTCGTCGCCGGCATGTTCTCGCTGCTGGACCGGCTGCTGGGGATTCCGATGGAGGAAGTGCTGGCCAACATCCAGCTGACCGACGACGTGGTGTCGGCGCTGCTGACGCGCAGCGGCAAATACGGCCCCTACCTGGCGCTGGCCGAAGCCTGTGAACTGAATTCCGACCTGGTGGCCTCGCTGGCCGCGTCCCTCAAGTTGAGTCCGCTGGACGTCAACAAAGCCCACCTCTCTGCCCTGGCCTGGGCGCAAAACGTCGCCGCCTGATCTGCCGCAATCCGCGCCCGTGCACTTGTTGACACGCGCGCTTGCCAGGCAGAAGATGGCTGCATGAACGCCAACGCCGACAAAGACTATATCGACGCCAAAGTCGAGACCATGCACACGCTGCTGGACGAGCGGCTGGGCGGGTTTCGTGAAGTAATGGATGAACGTCTTAGCGCGTTGCAAATCATGATGAATGGGAAGTTCGACGCGCAGACCGCCTTGTTGCGCGCCGAGATGGCGCAGAACACTGCCCAGTTGATCAAATGGATGGTTGGCGTCTGGATCGGCGGCACCGTGCTGTTCATCACAGTGATGGCGTTTGTCCTGAGCAACGCCATTCCGAAAGCGCAACCGGTGCAGCCTGCGGCGACACCGGTCATTATTCAGCTCCCGCCGCAGATATCGACGCAGGGCGCCGGCGTCGCGCCGTCCGCGCCAGCCGTCCCGCCTAAGCCTTAGATTTCCAGATTGTCGATCAGGCGGGTCGAGCCGAGCTTGGCGGCGGCCAGCACCACCAGCGGCGCGCCTTGCGCCAGGTCGCCGGCGCTGGGCGGCTGCAGGTCGGAGCGCTTGCGGATCGACACATAGTCCGGCTTCCAGCCGCGCTGGGCCAGATCCTCCATCGCCTTGTGCTCGACCTGGAAAATGTCCAGGTGGCCGGCGCGCATCTCGTTGGCCACGTAGTTCAGGCTCTGGAACAGCGCCGGCGCTTCGGCCCGCTCCGCTTCCGACAGGTACATATTGCGCGACGACAGCGCCAGGCCGTCTTCTGCCCGATACGTCTCGGCGCCGATGATCTCGGTCGGCAGCGCGAACTGGCGGCTCATGTTGCGCACCATCATCAGCTGCTGGTAATCCTTCTTGCCGAACACCGCCACCTTGGGCTGCACGCACGAAAACAGTTTCAAAACGATGGTGGTCACGCCGGTGAAGAAGCCCGGACGGAACTCGCCCTCCAGCGTATTGCCCAGGTCCGACGGCGGATTGACGCGGAACTCCTGCGGCTCCGGATACAGGTCCTTCTCGGTCGGCGCGAACAGCACGTACACGCCCTCCTTCTCCAGCTTCTCGACATCGGCCTGGAAGGTGCGCGGATACTTGTCGAAATCCTCGTTCGGCCCGAACTGCAGGCGGTTGACGAAGATCGACGCGACCACCGGGTCGCCGTGCTTGCGCGCCAGCCGCATCAGCGACAGATGGCCCTCGTGCAGGTTGCCCATGGTCGGGACGAAGGCGGTGCGCAGCTGGCCGCTGAGTTGGTCGCGCAATTCTTCAATGGTGGTGATGATTTTCATAACGTATATTCGCGATGGGCGTAAAGGGAATTCGGGGATGGGTCGGCCGCGCGCCGCTCAGGCGGGCGAGTAGGCCAGCCGCACGTAAATCGGCGCGAACGGCTCGGCCTGGGTAATTTCAATCAGCGTTTCCTTGGCCAGCTCCAGCAACGCGACAAAGTTCACCACCACCACCGGCACGCCGCCGGCGCTGTCGAACAGGTCGGCGAACTCGACGAAGCGGCTCGACTGCAGGCGGCGCAGGATGCCGGTCATGTGCTCGCGCACCGACAGCTCCTCGCGGCTGATCTTGTGGTGCTGGGTCAGCTTGGCACGCTTCATCACGTCCAGCCAGGCCTGCTGCAGATCGATCGGCGCCACGTCCGGCCAGGTCGGCGCCAGGCTCTGCTCGATGAAGATCTGGGTGCGCACGAAATCGCGGTCCAGCTGCGGGATCGCGTTCAGGTCGTAGGCGGCCAGCTTGATTTGCTCGTATTCCAGCAGACGGCGCACCAGCTCGGCGCGCGGATCGTCCAGCTCCGCGTCCAGCTCGACCTGGCGCTGCGGCAGCAGCATGCGCGACTTGATCTCGATCAGCATCGCCGCCATCAGCAGATACTCGGCGGCCAGCTCCAGGTTCGACAGGCGGATCTGGTCGACATATTTCAGGTATTGCAGCGTCAGCTGCGCCATCGGGATGTCGAGGATGTTGAAGTTTTGCTTGCGGATCAGGTAAAGCAGCAAGTCCAGCGGCCCCTCGAAGGCGTCGAGGAAGATTTCCAGCGCGTCCGGCGGGATGTACAGGTCGTTCGGCAGCTTGAGCAGCGGCTCGCCGTACAGGCGGGCGAGGGCGGAGACTTCGGTGATGACCGCGGCCGCTTCGGCCGCCTGCGGCGACGCCTCCGCCTCGGCCGCCTCGTCGGCGGCTACAGGCAGCTGCGCATCCGCCGCGTCGGCGTCCATATCGTGTGGCAACATCCGTGCCGCCCAGAAGACTTAGACTTTGTTCTGGTAGACGTAGGCTTGTTGCTTGACGGCCGACTTGAGCTGGCGTTCCTGCTCGTCCAGCGACACCGGCGGACGGTCCCACAGCAGCGCGCGGCCTGCCTGCTGGCCGGCTTCGATGCCTGGATTCTTTTCCTTCAGCGCCTTGATGAACAGGGTGTGATCGGATTCGTACATCGAGTGTTGTTTAGAAAGTTTCATATTGTCTAAGTAGGTGAATCAGCAGCGTGTATTTTACCGCGCCCCGGCGCCCGGGCGCTAATCCTATCGCTCGTCGCAGTCCTTAACGGCCGGAATCGGTTATGCTCGCTGAAGTAATGTTGCATAGTTATCACGGAATCCACCGATATGAGCACGCGCCTCGCCCCCAAGACCATCTTCCTGCTGACCCTGCCGCCGCTGCTATGGGCCGGCAACGCCATCGTCGGCCGGTTGGTGCACGACCTGCTGCCGCCGGTGCTGCTCAACTTCCTGCGCTGGCTGATCGCCTTCGTCATCCTGCTGGTGCTGGCCGGGCCGGTGTTCCGGCCGTCGGCCGGGCTGTGGCGCCACTGGAAGCGATACGCGATGCTGGGCCTGCTCGGCATCGGCCTGTACAACGCGCTGCAATACCTGGCGCTGCAAAGCTCGACGCCGATCAACGTCACGCTGGTCGCCTCCGGCATGCCGGTGTGGATGATGCTGACCGGCCGGCTGTTCTTCGGTGTGGCGGTGACGCGGCGCCAGGTGGCCGGCGCCGTGCTGTCGATCGCCGGCGTGCTGGTGGTGCTGGCGCGAGGCGAATGGCGCCATGTGCTGGAACTGCGGCTGGTGGCGGGCGATTTGTTCATGATCCTGGCCACCATCGCCTGGTCGCTGTACAGCTGGATGCTGACGCGCGCCCGCGAGCCGGCCGCGCTGCGCGCCGACTGGGCCGGCTTCCTGCTGGCGCAGGTCGGCTTCGGCGTGCTGTGGTCGGGCGGCTTCGCCCTTGGCGAGCAGGCGCTGGGCGCGATCCCGGTGCAATGGAGCTGGACGCTGGCGGCGGCGCTGGCCTATGTGGCGGTCGGACCGGCGGTGATCGCCTTCCGCTGCTGGGGCGCGGGCGTGCAGCAGGCCGGGCCGTCGGTCGGCGCCTTCTTCGTCAACTTGACGCCCTTGTTCACCGCGCTGCTGTCGTCGGCCTTCCTCGGCGAAGCGCCGCACGGCTACCACGCCGCCGCGTTCGCGCTGATCGTCGCCGGCATCGTGGTCTCGGCGCGGCGCGGCTAGCGGTACGAGATATTGACGGCGCGTAACAAACCGGATCGGCGGCGCCTCTACACTGCACTTTCGCGCCATCACGATCCGGAGCCGACAGCATGCCGCCCACCCTGTTCACCATTCCCTGCGTCCTGCTCGGCGCGTTCCTGTGGTACGCCGCCATGCCGTCGCAGGCGGCCGCGCCGTCGGACCCCGGCATCCGCGACGCCCTGGCGCCCGGCCTGCTGGGCCTTTATCCGACCGACCGCTTCCGGCTGGCCACCGGCCGCTGCACGGATTGCCCGCCGTCCGAAGCGGCGCGGTGGTACTTCCTCGACGATATGATCGCCGTGCCGACGTCGGGCGCGGCGGGCTACTCGCCGCGCCTGCGCGCCCAGGAGGACGTGACGGCATGGCTGGCAGGCAACGGCGGCAAGGCGCTCGACCAGACGCCGCCGCTGTTATGGATAGGATCGCCCCACGTGGCCGAGGGCAGGCTGCATGCGGACGGCAGTCTGCTGCAGCACGGCGACGGCGCGCCGACGCCCACCGAATTGACGCCCCGGTTGTCCAGCAACCGCTCATATGCCGATCGCGCCAGCATGGCGTTCTTCGCCGAAGGCGAGGTCAAGGCGCGCGGCGTATTGCGCGAGGAGCGCTTCGTGATGCGCTCGCTCTGGCCGAAGCGCTACGCGCTGCCATCCGCGCCGGCCAGCAAGCCGCTGGCCGGCGGCGAGAGCATCGAAAGCCTGGTGCGCGCGCAGCAGGGCGGCGCCACGTCCGCCTTCGCCAGCCGCACCTTGTGGCGTCGCGACGGCCGCGGCGACGCGCTGCCGCTGGCCGGCAAGCCGGTGCTGGCCTTCATGCTCAACGGCGCCCAGGGCGATGACGACGAATCCTACGGCGGCCACTTCGCCGTCGCCACCGGCCGCTTCGGCCCGGCCGGGGAATGGGACGACTGGCTGGTCAACAATTTCTACAGCCTGGCATCGATCAGCGAAAAAGGCATCATCGCCTCGACCCTGCCGATGGACGCCTACATGGGCGACCTGAACAGCGGCCAGGCCTGGTATCGCCCATCGTACATGCTGGTGGCGGTGCTGAAGGACCAGCGCGCGCCGGCCTTGTACCAGGAGGCGATCAGCCGGGTCTTCAGCCACTTCTACCGGCAGGATTTTCACTATCGCCACGCCAGCACCAACTGCGCCGGCATCAACGTCGAAACCATGCGCACGCTGGGGTGGCGGATCCCGCGACTGGGCGGCGAAAGCCCGTTGAAGGCGGCCGTGGCGCTGCCGTACATGGCGCTCAAGGAAGTCAGCCTGGCCAAGGGCCAGAGCGCCTACGACTACCTCAAGACCGAGCGCACCGAGCTGCTGCCCTTCGTCGCCTTCAACACCATCGGCGCCGACTTGCTGACCAGGCTTACGGTGCAGGGCGCCGCTCAGGGCGGCATGGAGGCGCAACTCGGCGCCGACCTGGAGGCCTTGCTGTTCGTGCGCATCCCGCAGTTCCCCTCGTCGCGGGCGTTCGGCAGTGATCCTGTGCTGTCGCTGCGCGAATACCAGCAGCGTGCGCCTGCCAGGCGCGCCGACTGGAAAATCGTGCCGGTCGAGCCGCGCCCATTCCCAGCCGCGTTCAAGGACGCGGCGGCGCCGAAGGAGCGCAAGCCGCCATCGGTGATCGCGACCTGGATGTGGGGAGGATTCGCCGCGCTCGCCATCACGGTGCCGGTGATCCGCTGTCGCCGCAAGCTGGCCGCTAGCCGCCCCCCACCGCCTTCAGCGCATCGATAAACACCCGCACCTTCTGCGGCACGTGCGGCGAGGCCGGAAACACGGCCTGGATATCGCCCACCGCCAGCGACCACGCCGGCAGCAGCCGCGCCAGCCGGCCGGCCGCGACGTCTTCCTGCACCGAAAACACGGTCGCGCGCAGCACGCCGTCGCCGGCCAGCGCCGCCGCGCGGCAGGCCGGGGCGGTGTTGGCGGTGAAGACGACGTTCTGCATGCGCACCTCGCGCAGCTTGCCGGCCTTGTCCTCCAGCGTGAACACGCCCGATTGCCGCAGGATCGACATCGCGATGAACGGCAGCGTCTGCAGCGCCTCCGGGTCGGCCGGCATGCCGTGCCGCTCAATGAAGGCCGGGCTGGCCACCAGCCAGCGTTCCAGCTTGCCGATGCGCGCCGCCATGTGGCCGGAATCGGCCAGCTTGCCCAGCCGGACCGTGACGTCGATGCCCTCGGCGATCAGGTCGATCAGATCGTCGCCGCAGATCAGCTCCACCTTCAGCGCCGGATAGCGCCCGCGCAACTGCGACAGCAGCGGCGCCACCACCTGCACGCCGTAGTCGATCGGCGCGGCCACGCGCAGCGTGCCCTGCGGCGTGTCGCGCCCCGTGCGCGCCTGTTCGACCGCCTGTTCCGCCGATTGCAGCAGCTGCCGGCTGGCCTCGTAGAAGGTGCGGCCGGCCTCGGTCAGGCTCAGCTTGCGCGTCGAGCGCAGCAGCAGGCCGACGCCGACTTCCGCCTCCAGCAACTGCATGTGCTTGCTGACCATGGACTTGGCCATGCCGAGCCGCTCGGCGGCCGCCGTCAGCGAGCCGGCCTCCACGACAGCGACGAAGGTGATCAGGCGGTTCAGGTTGATGGAGTTGAGATCTGCCACGATTGTCCACTTTGGATGAACTGAGATTCCATCATTGTACGGCTTATCGGGACGGTCGATGCTGCTTATACTGATCCCACTCACTCATAAAGGACACACCATGAAACTCTACGGTTCCCGGCTGTCAGGCCATACCCACCGCGTGCAGCTGTTCCTCAGCCTGCTGAACCTGCCGTATGAATTCGTCGCCATCGACATGGCCAACCGCCAGAACCGCTCGGAAGAATACCTGGCGATGAACGCCTTCGGCGAGGTGCCGGTGCTGCGCGACGGCGACGTGGTACTGGCCGATTCGACCGCGATCCTGGTCTACCTGGCCGCCAAGCACGACCCCGAAGGCCACTGGATGCCGCGCGCGCCGCTGGCCGCCGCCACCGTGCAACGCTGGCTGTCGACCGCCTCCGGCAAGATCGCCTACGGTCCATGCGCGGCGCGGCTGGTGACGGTGTTCGGCGCGCCGCTGAACCACGACAACGCCATCGCCATCGCCACCCGCCTGTTCGACGTGCTGGAGCGGGAGCTGAACGGCCGCCGCTATCTGGTGGGCGATCAGGCCACCATCGCCGACATCGCGGCCTACAGCTACATCGAGCACGCGCCCGAAGGCGGCGTGTCGCTCAAGCCGTATCCGAACATCCGCGCCTGGCTCGCCAATGTGCGCGCGCTGCCCGGCTATATCCCCATGCCGGCCACCAAGGCCGGCGTGGCGCCGGAAGAGGTGTAAGCCATGGCCGCGACCATCTCCCCGTTCCACGCCGACGAACTGGCGATCCAGCAGCGTCTCGGCGTGCGCGAGCAGATGGCCGAGGCCAACCCCTACGTGCGCGACCACATGCCGGAGCAGCACCGGCGCTTCTTCGAACAGCTGCCGTTCTTCTTCATCGGCGCGGTCGACGCGGCGGGGCAGCCGTGGGCAACCATGCTGGCCGGCGATGCCGGCTTCATCGCCTCGCCGGACCAGCACACGCTGGACATCGCCGGCGGCATGCTGGCCGGCGATCCGCTGCAAGGCCAGCTGGGCGCGGGCGACCATATCGGCGGCCTGGGGCTGGAGCCGACCACGCGCCGGCGCAACCGCGTCAACGGCGTGATCGCGGCGGTCGACGGCGGCGATGTGCGGGTCGCCGTCATGCAGAGTTTCGGCAACTGCCCGCAATACATCCAGCACCGCCAGCACAGCGCCGCGCCGGACGCCGGCGCGCGCAAGGTGCAGGTGGTGCGCGGCACGGCGTTGAGCGCGCAGGACCGCGAGCTGATCGCGCGCGCCGACACCTTCTTCATCGCCAGCGCCAACCTCGACGAGGATGCGGGCAGGGCGCGCGGCGTGGACATGTCGCATCGCGGCGGCCGGCCGGGCTTCGTGCGCATCGACGACGAGCGCACGCTGACGTCGCCCGAGTTCGTCGGCAACTTCTTCTTCAACACGATGGGCAATCTGCTGCGGCATCCGCGCGCCGGCCTGCTGTTCATCGACTTCGAGAACGGCGACATGCTGCACATTGCCGTCGAGGGCGAGATCGTCTGGGACGGCCCGCAGGTGCAAGCCTTCGCCGGCGCCGAGCGGCTGCTGCGGTTCCACATCCGCGAAGTGGTGCGCAACGTCGGCGCGCTGCCGTTCCGCTGGACCGCGCCGCAGCCAGCGGTGCAAAACGCCCGCACCGGCAATTGGGCCGAGGCCGACAGCGTGCTGGCGGCATCGAGCCTGCGGTCGACGTGGCGGCCGTTCATGGTCAAGGACGTGGTGCAGGAGAGCGACAGCGTGCGCTCGTTTTACCTGGAGCCGGCCGACGGCCTGGGCGTGGCCGCGCACGTGCCGGGTCAGTTTGTTTCGGTGCGTGTGCAAGGCGGACGCATCCGCAGCTACACGCTGTCGGATGCTCCGGACGGCCGCCGCTATCGCGTCAGCGTCAAGCGCGACGGCGAGGTCTCGGGCTGGCTGCACGACCATCTGGCGCCCGGCGCCGGCATCGAGTTGATGGGCCCCGGCGGCGACTTCACGTTTGAAGAAGGCACGCAGCGTCCAGTGGTGTTGCTGTCAGCGGGAATAGGCGTGACGCCGATGATCGCCATGCTGAACGGTTTGCTGGTCAACGGCAGCCGCACACGGCACAAGCACGCCATCCACTTCATCCACGGCGCGCGCAGCCGGAGTGAGCATGCGTTCGATGAGCATCTGCGGGCGATGGCGGCCGGCCACCGCAACCTGCACGTGCAGGTGCGCTACAGCGGCGGCGAAGTGCCCGTCAGCGACATCACCAACTGGCAGGCCAGCGCCGGCCGCATCGATATGGATTTGCTGAAAGCCTCGCTGCCGTTCGATGACTACGATTTTTATCTGTGTGGCCCGGCGGCTTTCATGCAGGAGATGTACGACGGCCTGCGCAAACTGAACGTGGCCGATGCGCGGATCCGCTTTGAATCCTTCGGCCCTGCCAGCGTGCAGCGGCACATCGGCAACGCCGCTGTCACCGCGCCTGCGGCTCCCGGCACGCCAGCGCCGGTGCGATTTGAACGCAGCGGCGTAACGGCGACATGGAGTGGGCAGGGTACGTTGCTCGAACTGGCCGAGGCCAGCGGGGTGGAAGCGCCATCCGGTTGCCGCTCCGGCCAGTGTGGCGCGTGCGCCGTGCGTTTGCTGGAGGGCGAGGTGGCTTATAAACGTGAATGCTCGGCCAGCGTGGAGCCAGGGCACGTGCTGATGTGCTCCGCAACGCCGGCCGGCGCCGTGACGCTGGCGCTCTAGCCGCGATGCATTAACGCTGCGTTGGCGCGGTTGGGTTGCAATCCGCCGTCGCCATCTGGCTGTCGGCGGCGGTCGCTGCGGTGGTCGAGTGGCCATCGGTGTGGGCGGTAGTGCAATCGGCCTTTTTGGTTTTGGCGGACTTGTTGCCCTTGTTCTTCATCGCTTTATCTTTCTGCGGCATGTTCTGCATATTGCTGTTGTTTTGCATGCCGGTCGCGTTCTGCTCGCCACTGGTGGCGGCGCTTTGACCTGCCGTAGGAGTGCCGGTATTGCTGGTGCCGGAGGTTTGCGTTTGCGCCATGACGGCGGTGCTCAGACACATGGCGGCGATCAGTGCGGTGAATTTGGTATTCATGTGAGTCTCCTGGTAGATGAAATGAAAGAAGCTTCATTTTTCCATACCCACTTGCCGCGCGGCGTAGGAGAACTTCCCGCGTTGACGTCGGAGTGCGCCAAGCATCAGGCTGCAATACCCTTGATGTCGGCGATAACGATGCTGGCTTCTCGAATACTTTGAGCGATGTCGTTGATGATGAGGCCTGACGTCTAGCTCGGGGTTAGCTGCCATACCGCGTATCAGCTTATCACCTCGGCGAAAAAAAGCGGCGCGCCGCGTCAAGGCATCAATGCTTGAGCGAGCGCCGCATCACCAGCGGCGCCGGTTCCATCGGATTGGCGTGCGAGTACTCCAGCTCCTCGGCCAGCTCGAACTCGTAGGCGGTGTAGAAGTCGATCAGCTTGGGCTGGTCGGCGCGCACGGCCAGCCGCACTTCCTCGATGCCGGTGGCCAGGCCGTGGTGGATCACCGCCTCCAGCAGATGCTGCGACAGATTGCTGCCGCGATATTCGGGCAGCACGCCCATGCGGCACACTTCCCAGATGTCCGGCTCGGCGTCGAGCGGCAGCCAGCGCACCGAGCCCACCGGCCGCCCGTCGACCAATAAAACAAAACCGCCGCCATCGCGCAGGTGTTCTGCAACGAGGACGGCGGTTTCGCGGTGGCCGCTGGAGGTGACGCTGACCTTGCCGGCCCACGCTGCGCGCGTGAGCTCGGCGATCAGCCTGGCATCGTCCTTGGTCGCTTCCCGTACAACAAGGTTCATGCCGGCTTCCTTTAACTGATGCGCATGCCAGGCTCCGCGCCCGGCCAAGGATTGAGGATGTAGATGCCCGGCTTGGTCTTTTCATCGACCGCCGACGCGGCCATGACCATGCCTTCCGATACGCCGAACTTCATCTTGCGCGGCGCCAGGTTGGCCACCAGCACGGTCAGCTTGCCGATCAGGTCTTCCGGCTGGTACATGGCCTTGATGCCGGAGAAGACGTTGCGCAGGCGGCCTTCGCCGGCGTCCAGCGTCAGGCGCAGCAGCTTGTCCGAGCCTTCCACGTGTTCGCAGTTGACGATCCTGGCGATGCGCAAGTCGACCTTGAAGAAGTCGTCCACCGAGATTTCCGGCGCGATCACCTCGATGCCGGTTTCGGTCACGGCGACCGCAGGGGCGGCCTTGGCCTTGGCCGGCTTCTCGGCCTTGACCGCCGGCGCGGCCGCTTGCGCGGCGGCGCCTTGCGGCGCGTCGAACAGGTCTTCGATCATCTTGGCGTCGACGCGGGTCATCAGGTGCGTGTAGGCGCCGATGGTGCGGCCCAGCATCGCGGTCGAGACCACGCCGCTGGCGACGTCGGTGTCGGCCCACACCAGCTGCGCATCGTTGAGGAACTTGGCGACGTTGGCGGCGACGCCCGGCAGCACCGGCGACAGCAGGATGGTCAGCTGGCGGAACAGGATCAGCGCGGCGGTGCAGACGTCGTGCAGTTCGGCCAGCTTGGCGTCGTCCTTGGCCAGGATCCACGGCTTGTTCTCATCGACGTACTGGTTGGTGATGTCGGCGATCTCCATGATCTCGCGCAGCGCCTTGCCGAACTCGCGCGCCTCGAAATTGGCGGCGATGCTGGCCTGGCGCTCGACGCCTTCGGCCGTCACCAGCGCGCGCTTGATCCAGCCCTGCGCATTGTCCGACAGCGACGACGCCAGCTTGCCGTCGAATTTCTTGGCGATGAAGCCGGCGCAGCGCGAGGCGATGTTGACGTATTTGCCGATCAGGTCGGAATTGACGCGCGCCACGAAGTCTTCGCCGGTGAAGTCCAGGTCTTCGACCTTGGAGTTGAGCTTGAAGGCGATGTAGTAGCGCAGCCATTCCGGGTTCATGCCCAGGTTCAGGTAGCGCAGCGGCGAGATGCCGGTGCCGCGCGACTTGGACATCTTTTCGTTGTTGACGGTCAGGTGGCCGTGCACGTTGACCTTGAGCTTGTCGATCACCGGGTGACCGGCGAACTTCAGCATCGCCGGCCAGAACAGCAGGTGGAACGACACGATGTCCTTGCCGATGAAGTGGATCTGCTCGGCGGCCGGGTCGTTGAGGAAGGCGTTGAAGTCCAGGCCCCGCTTCTCGAAGTAGTTCTTCAGGCTGGCCAGGTAGCCGACCGGCGCATCCAGCCAGACGTAGAAGAACTTGCCCGGCGCGTCAGGAATCGGGATGCCGAAGTACGGCGCGTCGCGCGAGATGTCCCAGTCGGCCAGCTTCTCGCCGGCTTCGCCCAGCCATTCGCTGACCTTGTTGACCATTTCCGGCTGCAGGCGGCCGGGCGTGTTCAGCCAGTCCTTGAGGAACTGGTAGCAGCGCGGGTCCGACAGCTTGAAGAAGTACTGCTCCGAATCCTTGAGGACAGGCGTGGCGTTGGTGAACACCGAGAACGGGTTGATCAGCTCGGTCGGCTGGTAGGCCGCGCCGCATACTTCGCAGTTGTCGCCGTACTGGTCCTTGGCGTGGCACACCGGGCACTCGCCCTTGATGTTGCGGTCGGCCAGGAACATGCCTTTGACCGGGTCGTAGAAGCGCGGCACGATCTTGGTCTGGATC